>SXGS01364678.1_pt1 | contig 12357 bp, 8 predicted proteins | sample 3174681 | NCBI WGS metagenome assembly SXGS01 (sample SAMN11356861, study PRJNA531348) | freshwater metagenome | isolation source: freshwater sample F1-80 | place: China: Fuxian Lake, Yuxi | collected 2017-12-25
CGCTCTCTCGCAGCGTCTTTACCGACGGCGGGCTCGCCGATGCGATGTGAGCAGCGAGAATCACGTTGGGCATAGTGCGGATGGGGTGGTCTGCAGGAATCGGCTCCGGATTAAAGACATCGAGTGCTGCACCGGCGAGATGACCCGATTGCAGGGCGGCGGTGACCGCGGCGCTGTCCGCCAAATCGCCACGGCCCACGTTGATAAAAATTGAACCGGCTTTCATCTTTGCGAAGGCCGCCGCATTGAAGAGCTGCTGGGTCTTCGGTGTGGAGGGGCAATGCGGGGATACAATGTCGCTGTGCGCGAGCAACTCCTCGAATGAGGCCACGGCTACTGCTCCGGATCTGGCTATTTCATCGGCCCCCACGACAGGATCAAACACCAGCACCTTGGCCTTGAAGGCGAGCAGGCGCGTTACGACGTCCCGCCCAATGCGTCCAAAGCCCACAATTCCCACCGTCAGATGCTTCAGCGACGCCATGGAACTCAAGGGCGTTGCGAGCCCCCACTGCCCCTGGCGTAAGTGCAGGGCGTTGGGCACTACCTGGCGCGTGATGGCGAGGATGAAGGCGAGCGCGTGATCGGCCACCTCGTCGATGCAGTAATCCGGAATATTGCACACCGGGATGCCGCATTCGCGGGCAGCCGCGCAGTCCACATTGTCGTAGCCGACGCCATAGCGAACGATGGCTTTGGCCTTCGTCATGGCATGGACGACGTCCGCGTTGACGGGGGCGAATTGGGCGATCACCGCATCGGCATTGCGCACCAACTCAGCAAGCTCTGCAGGCGAACGCTTTTCTTTGAAAGAAACGATCTCGATGCCCGCTGGACGAAGAACCGCTTCTTCCAGGCTGAGATCCGAAAAGGTGTAATCAGTAATGGCTACGGTAGGCATGGGTAGTTGGGGTTGGTTTTCTGGCGGGATTAAAGAGGTCTGCTGATGGGAATTTCAGGATCTGACAATTTCGATTTTTAACGCGTTCTGCTGAGGTTCGCCCAGTCCATTGCCAGTGAATAACCTCCTCTTTCGGTTGCCCGAGAATCACTGGTTCGAGTGGCACCTATGGGATCCTGCTGTTGCGGTTTCTCGATCTGCCGAAGGCAAAGAATTCACTCTCCAATTGCGCGGACGGTGGTGAGTGACTGGATCAAGGTGTGGTCATCCCATTTCCAGACGACCCGCTTCTTCTTGTCATGCGTCACTTCGATGGCGTGGGCCCCCTGTCCTTCCTTGCCGCGCATGAAGTTGCCGATGAGCAAGTTTCCGTTCTTGAGCTGCTGAAGGCTGGAGATCCAGGTGATGTTCAAATCCGGAGCGTCCTTGTCGCTGAACTCCCACACAATTCGCTTGTCCCGCGTCACCTCGATCAAGCGCTTCTGCGTGCCGCAGCAAATGAGCGTATTGCCATTGGGCAGTCGCTGCGCATCGCCCGTGTTGGTGACACCGGTGTATTCCCACACCACCTTGCCGCTCGGATCCACCTCGCGCACGGCACCCTCACCTTCATGGGCGGCAAGGATGTTGCCGTTCGCGAGCTTATGGACGTTGCGCACTTGAAGGTGGTGCCCCTCGACAGTCGTGGTCAGCGGAGTGACATGGACGATCTGGCCCTGAGGATTCACTTCGACCGCCTGACACGGCCCCTGCTCGGCGACCAGCGTGTTGCCATTGGCCAAGCGCTCGCAGCCGAAGACTTGATGCGATTTGCTAACGTAATCGAACACCGTCTTCCCGCGCGATGTGATCTCGCGAACACCGGTCGGAGCGCCACCGTAGCCGGAGAGTATATTGCCATTCGGCAACGCCTGGAAGATGACCGTGGTGCTCGGTGGATGGAACTCCCACACCTTCTTGCCCTCTGCATCGAGTTCGATAAACCGATTGGGCCCCTTGCCGTACTCGGTGAAGAGCAGTCGGTGTTTGATGGGCGCGTCCGCAGCGAAGGTCTGCGTGCCCGAAGACAACGCGAAGGCCAGAATGGCGATGATGAGGCGGTTGAAGTGCATGGTGGGATTTAAAAGATGTGGATGTCTAGGCCCGGTCCTCACGACCCGACCTCCGTGGTGGCCAGGTATTGCTCAGGCACAGGGCATAGAAACCCAGGTCGACCGACTGAATCGTTCCGGCTAAGACACTCTTTAGCAGCAACGGGAGACAGGATGGTGTCAGAGATCATGGGACCGAGCTTCGTTCAGGGGAGGCGTGGAGGATCACCCACAGCAACGGTGTTGGGAATGTTGTTTTTGGTAAGAAAGTGGGAGCTAGGAATTTGATCCGACTCCAGAGCGTCGGGCAGCAATTCCTCAGCAATCCCCTCCTTTAACTCCTCGTTGCTTAGTTTCCCGAAACCACTTCAGGGGCCGAGCAAGGCGCACAACGGCCCAACGATCGCCCATCCGGCTAGGATCTCCCCGATGACCGTTCCGCCCCTGTCGGCATCAGAGTTCAAACGGCCACCGAGGTAGGTCGAAGGTCCTTGTCTTCCTGCGCGATCGGACTGTGCACATCGACAATCACCGCCGCGAAACGGGACCTAGGGATGATAAAACCTCAGGCAAAAAATCGCCCGCGCGTTCCGCAGCGACGAATCGCTGGTGAACTTCTGTCGTACCTGCGATGACACCTCCACAGCTTAAAAGACGCGACCCTCAGCTCTGGGCGCGCTCCGTCGCGTCGGCGTCGGCAACCCCATATTACCACCACTCAACACACCGGATCCGGGACATGGCCACCAACTACCGATCATCTCATTAAAAAATCAGGAAATCATCGCCTTATTCGTGGGGATCTTGCCTAATTTAAATCCAGGTTAAATGCCAGGCATATTTTTTTATTTGTTTCGAATCCTCCGGCGCCTGCCGATGAAAAAGGGGGACGATTGGATCACCCAACATTTTGTCAGCAAAAATGACTAGAGGTCGTCAAATTTCTTGCATAAATTAGCAAAACTTGCGATTTTTATGCGCATTCACTGCGTAACAACGCAATCAAAAACCTTTTTTGTGATCTTTCTATCACCAAAATAATCTATCGGGTTCGAGAATCGCCGTTCCATTGCGAATGCAGCGAACCAAGAGGTACAGATCACCCATCGCGAAACATCTAATTTTTAAAACCATGAGTTCTATTACAACAGGAGAATCCAACGAAGCGCTGGCCGTAGCCATTGTACGAGCGATTAATGAAAACCAAATCACTGTCGAATTTGACATCCACGGCAGGATCATCGCTTACAATAAAAAATTCATAATATTGATGGATTGCTCCAGAGAAGAGTTGGCTGATAAATGCAATTCTGATTTCGTAGATCCAAAATCCAAATCCACCTCAGATTACAACAAGTTCTGGGATGCTCTGCGTAGTGGTCAATCCTTCACCGACGAATTTGAGCTAATTGCCAAGAACGGTCGAAGGATCTGGCTATTTGCTAATTATACTCCAGTGTTAGGATTGGATGGTAAGGTTCAACGCGTCATCATGATTGCCTCGGACATCACATCATCCAAGGAAACCAGCATCGCTAACTCCGGAATACGAGATGCGATCGAGCGATCAATGGCGGTCATCGAATTCACACCCGATGGCACTATTAAACGAGCCAACGATCTATTTTGTACAATCATGGGTTACAGCGAAGATAAGATTCGCGGATCTCATCACAAAATGTTCCTGAACGCTGAAGAAGCTCAGTCTCTAAGCTACCAGCAATTTTGGAAAAGACTCGCCTCTGGAGAAGTGATTTCAGGTCAGTTTGAGCGTATTTCTAAAAACGGAAATCCCGTTTGTTTGGAGGCAACATACAATCCGATATTGAACCTAAATAAAGAGGTAGTCCGGATTATCAAGTTTTCTACAGACGTCACTGAAAAGGTTCAAAACTCATTGCGAATTACGGAAAATGCCAAGCAACTTGAGGCAGCCTTGCAGCATGCTATTGAATCGGACGAAAAGCGCAAAGAACTCGACCAAACTCTGCAAGAGATGTCCACACCAGTCACACCGATCTGGGAGGATATATTGTTGCTGCCATTGGTGGGTGTCGTTGATTCCAACCGCACAGATGATATTATGCGCAAGTCGCTGGCCAAAATCAGCAATACCGAGGCCAGGATTTTCATTCTCGATATCAGCGGCGTACCAATGGTTGATACTGCCGTCGCCAATCAATTTATCAAAATCACCAAGGCCACCCGTTTGATGGGTTGTGAAACCATCATCTCAGGACTTTCCCCATCCATCGCACAAACCATGGTGGATCTCGGGGTGGAGGTCGGACAAATACGCACGACAGCGACCCTGCGCGATGCTCTCAAGGCGGGCCTTCGATCGGTGAGCGCCGCCAACCGACAATGGTCAGATCCTGGTATCGATCTAGCGAGCAAAGACCCTAACTCCGGTCAGACTGATCTCTGATCCAACCCCAAAGCCAACTCATCCCGTTCACGAGAACCGTCGCCACCTGATGCAGCAGCGCACCTTTCGCATATCCATCGCGCAGGTGCGAGGTCTCTTGATTGTCAATCTGCCGTACCCGTTGTCGGATGTGATGCTGGACGAGTTGGCAATCCAACTGCGGGAGCGTTTGGTAAAATGCTCCTGTCGCGCAGTGATCATCGACGTCACTGCGGTGGCCCTGTTGGATTACGGGGCCTTCCAAGCCATCGAAAACATCGCTCGGTGCAATCAAATACTGGGGGCCGCCACCACCCTAGTCGGTATCCAAGCCGGTGTGGCCATTTATTTGGCACAGTGTCCGTTCGAATCTGGCCTGTTGCGGTTCACTCGGAACATGGAAAAGGCGCTGCAGCTGCATGAATGATCTACCCGACCCTTCTGCGCCGGTCTTTGAGTTCAAAATCCAAGGGCGTAGCGACGTCACGACGGTCGTGGCAGAGGTGTTCCGCCAGGGCTTTCTTCGAAATTTTGCACCTGAAGAACGAGGGATCGTTGGAACGGTGGTGTCCGAACTGGCCACGAACATCGTCAAGTACGCCAGCCACGGTCTTATCCGGCTGCAACTGCTGGAGAGGAACGGCCTTCCCGGGGTCCGGATTGAAGCCATTGATCAAGGCCCCAGCATCTCCGACATCGGGAGAGCGATGCAGGACGGGTTCAGCACCGGAGGCACACTGGGTCTAGGCCTTCCAGCGGTGCGCCGCCTGACAGATAGCATGGAGATATCCAGCCCGGCCGAAGGAGGAACTCGAGTGAACGTGGTTCGATGGTGCCGGCGGTCTGAATCTGGCAATCCAAACCTTTCGATAACTCCCGGTGTAACACCGCTGCCCGCCAATCCCAACCTGCGCACCGTATTATCGGCGTCCGCCAAACCGTTGATGGTGTCGATCAAGACGTGGAATCAGCCCAAGCACCCGTTCCAGATTTCAGGAGATCGAGTGTGGTCGACCCAAACAGATCACTACGCGCTAATAGCCCATCTGGATGCCTTGGGCCACGGGACCAAAGCCGACAGTGCCGCAACCCTCATTCTTGAGTTCATCCAACGTCACTGCCAAAAGTGGCCGACAGAACCAACCTCCGATCACTTGGTAGCGCTGCTCGACGCTTGCCACATCGCCGCCATTGGAACGGTGGGGGCATCCATTGCTCTGCTGCTCATCGATCGCCATCAAAGCGTCTTGTACCATATCGGTGTTGGTAATATCTCTTTATTGCAGTTCAGTCCAAAAGGCTATGAAGGCATTTCTCGACCTGGTTCAATAGGTCAATACTACAGGCGCCCAAAGATCGATTTTTTTGAAATTAAAAAAACAGATCGGTTGATTACATTATCCGATGGGATGAGTTGCCCTGCTGTTCGCCGCCTTCGAAATATCTATGGACCGCAAACGGATGAATCAATTGTTATTGAAAAAATCATCGGGGCATCCAAACTTTCCGATGACTCCAGTTTTATACTAGCAACGTGTTCCAATCAATGATCCTCGGGACAATATCACTATCAAACTCGGAAGCGCTGGAGGAAAACCGGCGGAAAATCATGCAAATACTGTCCACAGTGGACGGTGACTGCACTCGCACCCTCCCCTTCATCTGCGCGCTGTCTGACACCGTTCGGTGGTATAGCCAATCCGGTCAGCAACCCATGATGGACATGATCTTCCAGCCGGCTCTTCGATTTCCTAAAACTCCAGCGAGTCTGTTATTCAGGCTGTCGGCCGATTCACTCAGCGAACCGCTGCCAAAATACCTAGAGCTGTATCGTTACAAGACATCGATCGCGAACACCGCATTGGCATCGTCTTCGGGAACCGACCGAATGAATGGGCGACGCACCGCATGGGATGAAATTAAGGAATTTCCATTGCCGCATAGCCCTTCGGCTGTCGATTTGGAAAGGTTTTCGGCAATTTTTTCAGAATTGAGCAAAGAGCAGCTTTTTGAGGCGGTTCAGGAACAAAAAGCCAAGAGTGAAAAACTTCTGCACAATATATTACCGATTAAAATTGCGGAGATATTAAAAAACAAAGACACCCATCCAGGGACTATTTTTGATTATCATCCTTCGACAACGATTTTATTCAGCGATGAGGTGGGCTTTACGGCTGTCACCAAGACACTCAAGCCGGAACGACTGGTCAAAATCATTGATTGTCTTTTTTCGGGTTTCGATAGCCTCTGCGATTTGCACGGTGTTGAGAAGATCAAGACGATCGGCGATGCCTACCTGGCAGTGGCTGGCGTTCCCGAACCTTTAGAAAACCATGCCCAACGAGCAGCCTCTCTGGCCTTGGACATGTTGAAGGTGCACCGTGAAGTCATGACCGAACACGGCCTGAGCTTGGAGATCCGAATCGGTCTGCATTCAGGACCTCTGGTGGCCGGGGTCATCGGAAAACGCAAATATGCCTACGACATTTGGGGCGACTCCGTGAATGTCGCCAGCCGGATGGAATCAACCAGCCTGCCGGGGCAGATTCAGATTTCGGCAGATACCCGCCAACTGCTACCGGCGGAGTTTTTGGTGCAGCATCGCGGGGAAACCCCCATCAAAGGCCGCGGCACCATCGACACTTACTTCCTCCGCCCCCTCTCCGGCTAGGCACCGTAACTTGGCGATTCCGCAGTCCAGCCCTTTCCTCCCAACTCAATCGTTCCGGCTATGGACACGGCTTGAGGACGGGACCAAAGAGGGCCGAGATCTTCGGAGTGGCGTTGGTAACGGTGAGTGTCCATTCGCTCTGGGTCTGATCGACACCCGCTCCGCCCCATAGGGAAAGGCCATAGCCCAGATCCGGAACGGCAATCACCCGCACCTTCGAACCGTAGGGGTACACTTTCATTGCCGGCTCCAAGGCGATCTTACCCCCGCCCGTCGCCACGGTATTGACGGTCGTCCCAAAAGTGGCGACCAGGTGGGTCGGGGCTTTTACTTCCCAGGAGAGCTTCGGATCATTGCTCACATAATCGCCACTCCAGCCTAGAAACTCCCATCCTTCGATGGCAGAGATTTTTAAAGACACCGAGACGACAGCACTGTCCGGATCTCGGATTTCATAGGAGATATCAAACCATCGGGTGCCGGGGATCTGCTCAGCCTGAACGTTCAGGATCACGGGTTCTACCGCAGCGAGCGGCGGCATGACCCAGAGCATTAATGACCAATAAAGAGCCAACGGTCTCATGAAAGTTCTAAAAGTGTTTTAATTTCTAACACCTTGGTGCACGCCAATCGTCGAGATCGGATTCGCCGAGCGCCCTAGGCCTGAGTCTTAGACTTGCGGGGTATCTGCTCGTAAATCAATCGGAGGGAGCTCAGCACGGCATGATTTTCGAGGGGTTGATCTTGGAGTTCCAGAGGCATCCATTGCCTGAGACGCGCCTCGCTCATCCCGCCTAGCCAAAGACTGAAGGCGAGATCAGACTCTCGTCGATCCAGATCTTTTTGACGCGCCCGATATGCTTCCAGTCGTTCGATATTCTGCCGGCGAACGGTGTCCGCCTGAGTTTCAAAATTTGCGGGCGGTCCATAAGACCCAGTCTTGAGGATTTCCATGAATCCATTGAGCAATCCCATTCTCATTGTTTTGCGGTTGACCCGAATATCAAAAGCAAAGGCTTCGATCGATAACTGCAATTCATCGAGACTCACATTACCCCATTTCCACACCTGCCGAAGATGACTCGGAGCAAACATCACCTGTTCTTGATGCAGTAATGAGCAATCCACCTCCAGCCATTCGTCAGGAATCTCCCGGGAGTTTTGACTTCCCCTAGGACGAGAGCCGAAACCGGCCACAGGGTCGCCTGCATACTCAGGCCGACGGCTTGGGAATTCTGCGCCCGCCAAAAGGGGGGACCCTCCTCCCGAGCGAACGGTGTGCGACGGTGCCGAGGGCCAGGCTCCGTCTGCGTGAGCCTTCTGGATTTCCTGGAGCAACCCCGTTGCGATGGAGTAGCTGACCCACCCGCCACGGCCGCGCTTGGATTGCGCCACCGAAATTAATCCCTCCCGAACCATACGTCCCAAGGTGGTTTCAACGGTTCGCAAAGACGCCCCCACTTGGTCGGCCAATGTTCGGACGTTCAGCGGATCGGTAGACTCTGAGGCGAGACTTTTTCGTGAGGCGCTGATGATTTCCATCAATCTCAACTTCAGCCCAACAAGACCCAACAGTTGGGTGTTTGTTGTGCTTTTAACCATCATTTCGATGGGCGTTTGCTGGGTATTCATCGATTCCGAAACCGTTTTTATCGATTTTTAAAACCCGACACAACCTGTTTGTTGGGTTTTGTTGGGTTTCTAACCGGTTACTCTCGGAATGAAATCGCAAGGAGGCAGGTTCAACCGAGCACCGCGACAACTCAGTGGCCGCGACAAGGGTTGGTGGGTTTCAGAATCATCGCTCGTGCCAACGGGCGTGAGGCATCCGATGGCCATCTCGGGGAAATCTGGACCGACTTCCACTCGAACTAGTGGCGGCCATTGTCCGTCGCTTTTCTCCACCCAAGTCCTCCCCCGGATATCCTTCCTTCGAGGCCAGTTTCCAACCCCATTGCCCAGCCAAAAAACCGTCCCCGTTTCAACCAACCGACCCTCTTTCGCCCTCTCGCCATCACTGAAGCGACGGATATTCCCCTACCCCAAAAATTCTCACACCGTCCCGAGGCCAGCCTGCTGAGCCCCGCATCCCATTCTTGGTCTCCAGACTCATCGCGCCAATGAAAGCGACCTCCACCCACGACCGGGCCGAATCAGCGGATAGAATCCTATTACTTTCCGCGGGCGACTGTGGCTAATCACTGAAAACTTGGAGTCAAATGACTGCAGGAATATTTTTCGAATCCACCCCCCCCTGTCTTTGCGGAAAATGGCCGGACCTACCCTAGCTCTCAATCGGTGAGACTACCTCCACGAATTCAGTCAATCACAACGTTGAACACCCTATTAAAATAAATCGATAAAGCAAATAACTAATGCCACAAAATTTGAGTTTTATTTAAACAATAAATTACATCCTGTTGGTTTAAATTATATGTTTTTACTAATTTAAGCACATTTCGGTTCAATATGTTAAAAATTAAACCACAGTAATGCGTAAATATAAAACTAGAAACAGAGACTCATTCACACTCTGAATTATCTGATGAGACATTAGCAAAACTCAATTAAACACCCTGAAGCCAAACCTTTGATCCGCCTACGCGTTTACCGAAGCTTTTCGCCCGGTTCTAAATTCAGAGCCGGTGAAGTCTTGTGAGTCCCAATTCCTCACCAACGAGCCTCGAAATCTACGCGCCTTGTGGCCTTGGAAGCGCTCAAAAAGGTCGAAACGATGCAAAACGCCCCCTTTTCACCCGTGAAGCAACGCCCCCATCAACCCACCCCCGGTGATGCATCAAACTTGGGTTTGGATGGTGCCCGTTTATTAAATTGCTGTACTAATACGAACACAACTCTACGGCTTAGCTGGAACGCGTCGCTCCGCCATAACTCCAGGGCTAAATCTCTAGGCCTAAGTCAGAGCGATTCATTCCACTCAGAGCCATTCGAAGTCTGAAATCCATCAAATCGAAAGGAATAAGGCGTGTCTGACGCTTTAATTTTAGGAAAATCGCGGGAGGGTTGAGGCGGAATCACTGCTGCAGACGCAGGACGAGCCTTCTCAGGCACACCAGACACACGACCACCCCCCGGATTGCCCAATTGGCTCGGGAAACGCCCTTGTTTCTTCCAAATCAACATCAGTGGCCGCCAATCCGAGGTCATCCCCGCGCGAAGCTCCGGGTCCTTAGACCGCCATTGCCGGTGCAGAAAGGCCCCGTCTGTCGCCAATAACCCCATGGCAATGGCTTGACGCTCAAACGTCTCTTGAGAGGCCTTAGAATCGATTCCTGAAGGCTCTAAAGCTAGGATCCGAGGCGGCGACGGAGCGAGTTTCCGAGGCAATGAGGCCGGCATTGAAATTTTTTGAGTATTTAAAATAGTTGTTTCAGGCATTTTTTCAAGAACCACATCAAGGGTGGTTGATCCACCCTTACGGGTTGCTGCCGACTTTCGCCCGCCCGCTGCCGATTTTTCCTTCCACAGAGTCAGACGCTCTTTTTGCTGCTGAAGGTCAAAATGGGTCAGTTCTTGGGGGTTTTGGGTCGCATGAAACGACCTCAGCACCGATGCCACTACGGTGGTTGAAGCACCCTTGCCAACCAAGCGTGCTGCTTGCTCGGGATCCTTGGGGACCGACCCATTCTGCCAGCAATAGGAAAGCAGGCGAATGTAAACTCCCTCTTCCTCCAAACTCATCATCTGAATTTGCTGATTGGCCAAATACTCGGAAGGTGAAAAAGAAAATCCGGATGCTTTCATGGATTTAGTGCGCTGAAAGGGCGTTTGTGGGGACGAAGGACACTGGATATGAGAGGACGAGGCGGGCCTCTCTACCGTCTCAGCTTCTGAAGCTGCTTGGTCTAATAGAGAATCCGAAGGCTTGTGCTGGAGAAATTGAAAATCCAAATGAAGTCCGTGACCCAAGAAACGGACATCCATGTCAGTTTCTTTAACAGGCGACACAGACGAGTGATTTTGTAATATAACAAAATGACTTTGAGCAATTTTCTGAAATCCCGATGCTGGAATCACTGAGATCGAGGGTTTCCAATTTGTGACAGACGGACGGACTGCTGTAGAAGTGGGGTTCTGAGAATGGATCCAAACTTCAATTTCCAAACGCATCTGGCGATTGAAATCCCGTATGCTGACCATTATTTCTAAGACAGTCTGAGTGCGGCGATCGGAAGATACAGAAGGAGGGGTAGCGATTATTGAGCGACGATGCCAGCCTCGGAATCGGTCCCGAATCCGCTTGCGGTTGAGAGACAACAGCACCACCGCCCCCATGAGCGATATCCAAATCCCTCCTTTGATAGGGAAACTTCCCTGCCCCTCTTTGGAGGCTGCTCCTGTGATGTTCTGCTCAGGCTTTGGGAGAACCGGGGCCAGAGTAAGTTCTGCTACAGGACTAACTGTCTTCGCAAAATTCTGTGAACTGCTTGGCACCGGCACTGGCACCGGCACTGTGGGTTGCACTGAGGCAGCGATGGCTGCTTGGGGGACCATCCGCGGGTTCTCGGAAACGATGCGGCGATTTTGACCTTGGACAACCTGGAAAGCTTCGGCCGGTGAGGTTTTCTGAACCGCTGGATGGGACGGGATCACCAAGACCGACCCGGTCCGGATTCGATGAAGGTTCCCAGCCTGGAAGACCCCTGGATTCTCGCGTAGGAGCGCCAGGAGCATTTGATCCATGGTGACCGAATCCGGTTTGTAGCGACGAGCAATACGGTAGGCCGTTTCCCCCTCCTGAACCGTGACCCGTTTGGGGACAGAGGGGGTATTGGTCAGCGCCCCTGTACCAGAGGGGGATCCGATCAGCCCGTTGTTCAATCCTGTCAGACACAAACACGCAATCAGCAGTTTTGGTAAACCACTGGTGGCCCATTTGGTCACAAGTTGCATAGAACAGCAGGTTCGGAGGCTCGGATTGAAACCCCAAGATTCGGGCCACTAAACGCTCAAAAGACCCGTGATAGCACATTTACTGGAGCCGGACTCAGAACCCACTTGAGGCTTGCTAGCACCTTTATTCCATCCCTTCAACCTGTTTATGGCGAGGCCCTACGGCTACCCCAGGGCTACGACAGGTTGGAAGGGTGGTTGAAGGGTGGTGCTTCGCTGCTGGGTGGTGCTGTGTTCAACGACAATTATTCCTCCCCTTTGGCGACAATTAAAATTCCTCACTTGAGGTGAGGGGTGGATGGGGTGGGAATGGCTCGCTGGGTGGTGGAGCGAAGGAAGGTGAGCCGTAGGCGAACCTTCCGAAGCGGAACCA
>SXGS01761571.1_pt1 | contig 12353 bp, 10 predicted proteins | sample 3174681 | NCBI WGS metagenome assembly SXGS01 (sample SAMN11356861, study PRJNA531348) | freshwater metagenome | isolation source: freshwater sample F1-80 | place: China: Fuxian Lake, Yuxi | collected 2017-12-25
CACGTTTCTACAGATTTTGTCCGTGCACTCTTTTGAGAAAATCTCGCTTTTCCAAGCCTTTCAGGATATAGATGATGATAACGACGCCTCAATATCACATATCCAGTTGAATTTATTCGGTTCCTAGCCGGACAGCAGTGAATCAAGGTCGATAATTCGCCAAAAGTCGGGGAACATGCAGAAGATTGTCATCGTTGGGCTGGACGGCTGTCTGGGCTCCGCCTTTTTGGGCCTTTTGGACATTCTTTCCCTGGCCCGGCGAGCAATTGCGGCGGCGCAGGCGCCGGTCGTCGCGGCGATGGGCGCGGACGAATTCAGCTTTATCACCGCCAGCCCCACCGGCGGTCCTGTGGTCGCGGCGGATGGCGTTCGTTTCGAGGTGCAGGCCTCCTTCGACGAAATCGCCTCCTGCGATGCGATTATTGTGCCGAGTTTCGCGCCGGATGCGAACGGCAAGGCTCCGGACATGTCGATTTTCACGTCGTCGGCCGCCTGGCTGCGTCGCCATCATGCGCGCGGTGCCATGATCGGCGGCTGTGGTTCGGGGGTCTTCCTGCTGGGCGAGGCTGGCCTGCTCGAAGGCCGCCGGTGCACGACGAGCTGGTGGCACCATGAGGATCTCAAGCAACGTTATCCACGCGCTGATGCGGCGCGGGGCGCGCGGCTGATCGAGGATCGGCGGGTCGTCACCGGCGCCGGACCGTTGTCATGGATCGATGTCGTGCTGCATCTGATCCGTTCGCTTTGCGGCGCAGAAGCGGGGCGGATCGCCGCCGACTTCACCCTTGGCGAAGCCGCGCAGCAGAAGGCTGGCGTTCGCGCGCCGGCTTTTGGGGCGCTGACGCCTGCGTCCGGCGTCGATGCTTTTCTCGCTGAGGCCGAGCGCATCGTAAGACAGTCTGACGCCAATTTCAGCGCGCAAAATCTCGCCAGCGCCCTGTCGACCTCCGAGCGCACGATGCACCGCAAGTTGAAACAGGCCTGCGGGGAGTCGCCCAAAACCTTCATTGACCGCATTCGCGTCGAGACGGCGCGCATGCTGCTCGAAACCAGCGCGAAGCCGGTCAAGGAACTGGCGGCGGCGGCGGGCTTTATCGATGAGGCGAGTTTCCGGCGCGCCTTTCGCCGTTTCGCGGGCATGGCGCCCAGCGCCTACCGGGTGTGGGCGCGGGCCAAAAGCCAGGACAAGGCGCAGATGTTCTCCCTGCGCAAGGAGAGCGAAATCATCCCGGAAATTCTGACGAAAATTCTCGACACCTGCGTCAATGGCGTGACGCTCACCGATCCGGATATCGAGGATGCGCCGATCGTTTACGCCAATAAGCAGTTTGAAGAGATCACCGGTTACAGCACCGAGGAAATTCTGGGGCGTAATTGCCGTTTTCTGCAGGGCAAGGATCGCGATCAGGAAGGCTTGCGCCGCTTGCGTGAGGCGTTGAAGGGAACGCAGCCGATCGAGGTGACGCTGCGCAACTACCGCAAAAATGGCGAGCTCTTCCACAACAAGCTGAACATCACCCCGCTCTTCGATGCGGAGGGTCGGCTGATCTATTTCCTCGGCGTCCAGTTCGATGTGTCGGAGCAGTTGCGCGCCGAAAATGAAATCGGCGACTTGCGGGCGCGCCTGCAATCGATCGCCTGATCCGGCCGATGGCGCCCCGGCGCCGACAATCGTCGCTGCGACGCGCTGGTAAGAGAAAACATACGCATTCAATTGGCTTTTCTTCCTGCCGCCCACCGCAAAACATGCGAATGCCGCCAGGGTGCGTGTGCAGCGCAAGATGTTTTTCCCTTGAGTTTTTACGGAAACGGCCGCGATATTTTGTCACGCCATGCCGCTTCGCTTCTGAAGAGTTCGGCGCGCATCGGATGATCCGCTTTTTTCATCATGGAAGAAGCACAGGGGAGGCGCCTCATGAATACGATTACCGCCATACTGTCGATCTTCGCCGCATCCGCCGCCATCACCCTTGCGATCACGGCGCTGGCGAACGCCTGAGTTCCGGACAAGTTTGAAACCGTCAGGCGCGCGTTCGATCAGGAACGCGCGCTTTTTTTATGGTACGACGTTTGGCGGCCGCCGCGGAGACGTTTTCATAAAACATTGATTTATAATATCAATTAATGAAATTTAAAGAGTTGTGTTTTTTTTGGGAACGAATTCGGCGATCCGTGCGTTATCCGGCCAAAGGGAGAACAACAATGGCCTATTACACGGACATCGCTTCAGACAAAGTCAGCATCCGCCGCCAGTTCAAAATCTCGGTAGGCCTCGTGGCTGCCATGATGGTCGCCGCCTTCATGCTCGGTTTCTCGCTCCCCGTCGATCGGGATTATCAGGCTGCGGCCGTGAGCGACCACCTCGACGGTTCTTTTGGTCGTCTGATCAATCTGAATCAGTAATCGGAGCTGCGAAACGGGCAATTTCGGCTCGTTTACGCCGTCAAAAACAAAAGCCGCGTCGTTTGACGCGGGTTTTGTTTTTTGGAGCACGGCGTTACGCGGCGGCGTCAGATTTTATCGCCTTCCGCGCCGGGTTTGACGCAGCGCCATTTGGTGACGGTGACGTTCGGGTGCTCGCCGGACCATTGCGCGATAAACGGCATCGCCTGCATTATGCAGTTACGGGTCGAGCCCGAGGCGCTTTCAAACATTAATTTGCGTTCGTCGCAGGCCGCGGGCTGGGCCAATGTGCAGACGGTGAGGATCAATTCGACGAAATTCATCGTGACCTCCCTGGCGATCCCCTTGCCTGACGTCGCTTCCTAAAGCGGCGTCTTGATCAAAGACAAGGATAATGCCGGTCAGGCGGGGGTCAATATCTCGCCCTTGCCATAGACCGCCGTATCGCCGCCATAACGCCGCAACTTTCGCGATAGCACCTCGGCGGCGCGCGGGCTGTCCGTCCGCAAGCTGCGGGCGAAAAGGCCGGCGAAGGTCAGAATATGCGCGCCGCAATCGATATAGGTCGGGCCAAGGTCGCGGGCGTTCGCCAGCACGATCGAGCCGCGGCGGTTCAAATAGCCCACCCGGCCTTTGGTGGCGCCCAGCACAACGATGCTGCCGGCGATCAGCCGGGAGCCGAGATCTTCTCCAGCGTCGCCCTCGATCACGATGACGCCACGCCGCAGCCGGTCGCCGGCGCGCGCGCCGGCATTGCCGCGCACGATCACACGCCCGCCGGACATGCCGCCAAGTTCGCCCGCCAGCGGCGCGGCGAGAAAGTCGCCGACATTACCACCAATTTCGATGAGCGCGCCGGCGTTGCCCGAGGCCGCATAGGCGCCGGCGGAGCCGGTGATGGTGATGCGCCCGCCTTTCGCCAGTCGTCCAAGCTGGGCGCCAACGTCGCCATCGACATGAACCGAGTGGTTCGGCAGCAATTTTGCGCCGACGAGATCGAAGCGTGACGAGCCGCCTTCAAAACGCACGACGCCAGGATCGCCCACGGAGACGCCAAAAATATCGCCGACTTTGATCACGGCTTTGGTCGTGCCGATCTCGATTTTCTCGATCTCGGCGGCGGCGCGGCCGGCGATGCGGTCGGGGGTGAGCGCCGACAGATCGACGCGCTGCGCAGGCTCCTGACGGAGCGTGAAAACGAAGGGCTTCACGGCAGCAAATCCTTCAGATGATAGTGGAACGGACCCAGCTTGCCGCCGTAATTGCCGGCGCCAATGCGCTTGGCGCCGTTCTCCGGCCCCATGTCGATGATGGCTTTCAGACCTGCGCGCATGGCGGCGGAAACCGCCGCGTCGCTCAGGCCGTCGATCACGATTTCCAGCACGCAGCCAATATCCGCGTCGAGCGCGCTGTTGGTGACGCCACGCAGCGTCGGGCAATAGGCGTCATTGGTCGAGGCACCCATGCCTTTATATTGCGAGCCAACTTTCGAGCCCGAACGCACAATGCCGCCGGGGAAGGGCGCAATCGCGTCTGGCACGGCGCGCACCGCCGCGACGCCGGCTTCGGTCGCGCGCATGGTGGAGTCCCAATCGGCGCCCATCACCAGCAGATTGCCGCCGCCGACGGATTTTTTCGTCAGCCCGACTTTCGCTTCGCAGAAAAACTCGCCGTCCATCACCGGCACACGCCAGAAGCGACGGCCGTCGACGACTTTCGACATCTGCCATTTGTCGCCGAACTGACGCACGGCGTCGCCGACCTTGATCTCGAATTCGCCTTTCACGGTCGAATAGACGGCCGAGCCCGGGCAGGTGAGCACGCATTGGCCAAGGCGATTGACGAGTTGCTTCTCGGCGTCTTTCGACGACATGGCGAAGAGCAGCGCGCGCACGCCTGGACGGCCATCCGGCGTTTCTTCCGGCGGCACCTCGCAGTCAATGGCGGCCTCGCAGCCACAGCCAATAACCGAGGTGGCGAAACCGGTCATGGTCTCGGCCGCCTGCCGCGCCCATTTGGCGTTCGGCCCGGTAATGAGAATGCCTGTCCCGCTCATCGGGAAGGCTTCGGCGAAACTATCGTCGATCCGAACGCCGTTGCGAATTAGTTCCGACATGCGACCTCCGCAAAGACGTCGTGATTGGGCAGCGCGGCGTCCGGCAGATCGAAGATGCTGCGCGGCAGGCCGTAAAGCTCGTCGTAATAGGCGTCGAGCCTTGTGGTGATGTTGTTATCGTAGCGCGGGCGAATATTCAGCGTTTTGCCGCGCTTGTAATGGGAGACGACGCCGTTGCGCACGACCTGTTCGCCATCCTTGTAGACGATGGCGGCGCGACGGAACATGCCGGCGACATCCTTGCCCGGCTTATAGACTGCAATGTCGGCGACGGCGCCGACGCCGAGCTGGCCGCGGTCGGTGAAGCCAAATAGCTTCGCTGCGCCGGAGCGGCTCATCTGGGCGATTTCATAGAGCGTATATTCGCGTGTGATCGCGGGCAGCGTGGTGTGCTCCAGCGCTTCCGCCGGCAGGCGCGCCATCACCTGCGCGCGCAAATCCGCGCTCATCAGCAGCGCGAAGAGATCGGGATAGGCGGTGAAGGGACCGCCATTGGGATGATCGGTGGTGAAGTAAACCTGCTCGGGATTGTTGATGAGCAGGAACAGTTCAAGACCCGCCGCCCATTGAATGGCGTTGTAGTAATTCGAAATCTTGTAGGCATAGGGCACAACGCCGCCGCCATTGGCGTCGCCGTCGAAAATCGCGCCCTTCTTCGGCATGCCGCCTGGCATGCTGTTGAACTGCTTCAGCACGTCGGAGGAGATCGTCACCGTATCGGAGAACATCACCTGGCCAACGTCGACGCTGACATTGGGGTTGGCGTTGATCTTCTCCGCAAAACGCGCGCTGGCGGAGGAGAAGGCGTTCTTGCCTTCCTTGCCATAGGCGTAGAACTGCACATGCGCGAGATGCAGCGGCAGTCCCTGCGCCGCGTCGATAGTCTCAAGCGCAGTGTCGATATTGCCGGCGATGCCGAGATTATTCATGTGCAGATGCAGCGGGTGGTGAACGCCAACCGCCTGCGTCGATTTCTGCAAGGCCTGGAAAATCTGGCGCGAGGTGAGGCCGTAGAAGGGCACTTCATCGTCGAGGCCAAAAACCCGCAAATTCTCCTTGAAGGCTTCGCAGCCGCCGGGATTGATGCACTTCAGCCCGAGCGAGCGCGTATTGCCGACCGTGAGCGCGACATAATCGTTGATGGCGCTTTCGGCTTCGCCCTTGCGCAGCATGCGCAGCAGAAAATCATCATTGCCGAGAACCGTCAGCGCGCCTTTGTCGATGATGGGCACGTCATTGAGTTCGAGATGCGTCTGCAATGACGCGTGCGGCGCCATCGCGGGTTCGACGACCGTGGTGAACCCCATCTGCGCATAGAGGCGTCCGGTTTCATAGGTCGACCACTTCGCAGTGGAGAGCGGCGTGTCGGCGCGCCGCGCGCGAATGGCGCGGTGCAGTTCAGGCAGCAGCAGACGCGCCGTATTCACATTGCCGCCGGCGATGTGGGAATGAATATCGATGGCGCCCGCCATCACGACATGGCCGGAGACGTCGATCTCTTCATCGGCCTTGCCGCCGGGCGGCGGCGCGACGATGCGTCCATCCTTGAACCAGATGTCGCCGATCGCATCCCGATTGGTCGCGGGATCGACGATATGGCCGCCGCGTAAAACTGTCAGCACGAGACCTCTCCCCGCAGCTTCGTTGCGATGGCGTCGATGATCTGCGCCACACTTGGCGCGGCGGTCGGCGCCGTCGCCTTGCGCAGGGCGAAAGAGCCAATCTCCTGCGCGAATTCAACCGAATCATGCGTCACGCCCGGCTGGCCAACCTCAATATAGAGTCCGCGGCCGGTCTCTTTGCCCGCCGGCCCCAGGGTGATCAGCGGCACATCGCCTTCGGACCAGGGCGGCGCTTCGCCGCTATAGGCGGAAATCCACAGCGCCGCATCGGCTTCGCGGCTTTCGACAAGACGTTTCGCCTCAAAGCGCCAGGGATCATGCTCCGGATAGCCGCGGCCAAAACCGGTGCGCGGCGGGAAGCCGGTCATCCAGCCAGCCGTCTGGGTGACGCCAGCGGCGCCCGAACGCGCGCCAATCGGCACGCCGGTGCAGCGCGTCGTGACATTCAGATCGGCGACCATAGCTTGCAACATTTCAATCGCCAGCGGGTCGATTCCGCTCGACGCCGACCAGACCACAACGCCGAAATGCGCGTTTTTCAGCACGCCAGCGAGTTCTTCGATCGTCTTTTGACGCGCGTCGTCGCCTGCAACGGGCCGTCCGCCGATGCGGGCGCGCAGCATGGCGAGCATCTCGGGCAGTTCGTCGCGCGTGGCGGGGATGACCGTCGCCGGAATATTCGCCGCCTCATTGGCCTCGGGGCCGATCCAGAAAATGCGGCGCGGTTGACCGGCCTGCGCGCCGTGGCGCGGCGGTTGTCCGGGAGCGAGGCGCTCCAGCATCGCCGGCCAGAGCTGGCTGAGGCCCGGCCCCACAAACAGCAAGGCGTCGGCGCGCACCCGCGCCTCATTTGGCGTGGTGGTGAACATGCTGAAGGAGCGCAGCACGTCGAGATCGGCGAGGATCTCTTTCGAGGCGAGGTGGTCGAAGGCGCCGCGCAATTGTTCGGCGAGCAGGATGGCCGAGCGCGCGCCGGCGGCGTCTGCGCCAAGCCCGGCCACGACCGGGAAGGTCGCGCCGCCCAGAATCCGGGCCGCCTCGTGGCAGGCGTCCTCGAGCGTTATCGGTTTGCCGTCAAGCGTCGCCTTGCTCATGCTGGAATTGCGCCCCTTGCGCTACGTCGCAAAAACACTGTCCCAAAAACTCTATCTTCCTGTTTTGAAGCGCTTCCGATTGAAACGCCACGGGACAGAAAGCTGTTTCCTGCCTAGCAGTCGCAACGGCGCATGTCGAGACGCCGTCGTGTCGCGACGATTCTCCTTCATTGCGCCGTCGCATACAGGCTGCGATCTGCATCCGGCGGGCTGCGGAAAGCCCCCCCTGAAGCAGGTTTCTGTGCAGATTTGGGGATTGGCGGTCTGATCGCCTCGCTGTGAGGCGGTCTCTATTTGCGTCGCTCCAGCGATCGTGGTAGTTACGCCTCTAGCTTAACCCTGCCCCGTCCGAAGGGACGTCTAAAGAGCAGGACGCAGCTGAAAAAGTTTCAAACGGAGGAAATACAATGGCTTGGACCGCCCCTGTGATCGTCGAAGTTTGCGTCGGCATGGAAGTCACCGCCTACTCGTCCGCCGAGATCTAATCGTGCGCGCTTCGGCTGGGCCGGAGCATTGACGATTTTCAAATCGAGCCGCCAATCGTCGGCGCCGTGAACGGCGCCTCGTTTGGCGGCTCGATTTTTTTTACCCTGCGCCTTGTTTCTCTCAACGCATCGCGTTGATATCCACCCGTGTGGAGCCGTTGATGAAAGCCGCCCGCGCCGCCCTTATCCGCCTGACGCTGATCGCTCTGCCGCTGGCGCCGCCGGTGCAGGCGGAGACGAATGACGTTGTAAAATTGCGCGCCGAGGCTGTGGCGCTGTTTTTGCCGATTGCGACGCCGCCGGCGCCGCAGGACAGTGTAAGCGCCCAGCGCATCGAGCTTGGTCGCCGGCTGTTCTTTGAAAATCGCGTGTCGATGGATGGCAATATCAGTTGCGCGCATTGCCATCTGCCCGAGAAACAGGCGAGCGATGGGCTGCCCAAGGCGATTGGCGTGTTTGGCAAGGAAAATCCCCGCAATGCGCCGTCGATTTTCAACGCGGCGCTGAATTTCAAACAGCACTGGCGCGGCGATCGCGAGTCGCTGGAGGAGCAGGCGGAAAAATCGCTGCTCGGGCCCGCCAGTTTCGGCAATCCTGACGCCGCGACGGCGATGGGCAAGTTGAAAGCCGTTCCCGCCTATGGCGCGGCGTTCAAAAACGCCTTTCCAGATGAGGCGGAACCCATCAATTCGAAGAACTGGGGCCGCGCCATCGCCGCTTATGAGCGCACGCTGCTGACGCCCTCAAAATTCGACGCCTTTCTCTCCGGCGATGTGGCCGCATTGGCGCCGAAAGAGCAGGCGGGCTTGCGCAAATTCATCGATCTCGGCTGCGCCGGATGTCACACCGGCGCGGGTGTTGGCGGCGACTCTTTTCAAAAATTTGGCGTTCAGGGCGATTACTGGAAAGAAACCGGCGTCGCGGTTCCCGACAAGGGGCGCGCGGATGTGACGAAGAATGACGCCAATCTCTATGTGTTCAAGGTTCCGGGGCTGCGCAATGTCGCGAAAACCGCGCCTTATTTCCACGATGGTTCGGTCGATGATCTGGGCAAAGCCGTGCGGATCATGGCGAAGACGCAACTGGGCAAAACGCTATCCGATGCGGACGCCGCCGATATTATCGCCTTCCTTGGCGCGCTGACGGGTAAGGTTCCGGCGAATTATGCGGCGCCTGATCCCTATCCCGATGCGCAGGCGCAGAAATAACGTCAACCCAGGCGGAACTTGTCGACAGGACAACGCGGCTGATGGATCGTTTGTCACTGCGCGCGCGTCTGTCGTTGCTGCTGGTGCTGGTGCTGACGGCGGGTCTGGCGGCGGGTCTCGGCGCGCTGGTCATGCACGCCGGCGCGCGCATCGGCGCCGAATCCGACGCCGCGATGCGACTGGCGCGCGAGCTGGTCGAAACCAAAGCGCCACAACTCGCAACAGCGACGGATCCACAGGCGGAGCTTGAAAAACTCTTCGCCGATGTGCGGCGCCTGCGACATGTGCGGATCGAGCAAGAGGGCGCGCCGCAGCCGGTCACACGTGATCGTGTGGCGCCGGAGTGGTTCTCGGCGCTGGTGATGCCGGCGCAGGCGAAAAACCGCATCGTGACGCCTGTTGCGACAATTATCGTGTCATCCAATCCTTTGGATGAGATTGACGAAGTCTGGCAGGAGATCGTCTGGCTGGCGACAGGCGCGCTGGGGTTAGCGTTGATCGCGCTGGCGCTGGGATCGCTGGGCCTGTCGCGCGCCTTGCGGCCGGTGGCCGCTGTCGCTGACAGTCTCTCGCGGCTGGAGGGGGGCGATTATGCGATCCGCCTTGCCGCTGAAGGGCCGCCGGAGTTTGTCGATATCGCCGAACGCATCAATGCGCTGGCGACGACGCTGCAGCGTCTCGACGCGGACAATCGCGCCCTCATGCAGCGGATGATCGACGTGCAGGAGCGGGAGCGCCGAGACATCGCCCGTGACCTGCATGATGAAATCGGACCATTTCTGTTCACAGCGCGGGCCAGCATCGGCGCTTTGGCGCGCAAGACTGCGACCTCGAACATCGATTCGGCGCAACTGGCCGCCGATTGCGCGCGAATTGATGCGCAGATTGCGGCCTTGCAGGAAATCAACCGCCGCATTCTCGGTCGGCTGCGACCGCCGGCGCTGGAGGAAATGGGGCTGGCGGACGCCGTATCGGCCCTGGCGCGCGGCTGGCGCGACGCCCATCCGGAAATTGCATTGCATGTTTCAACCGGGGCTGCGCCGGACGGGCTCGATGACAGTGTTGCGCTCGCCGCCTATCGCGTCGTGCAGGAGGGGCTAACCAACGCCTATCGCCATGCCGGCGCCAGCCGGATCGATGTGACAATTGGCGATGATGCCGACGTCTTGCAGGTGACGGTTGAGGACAATGGCGCCGGCCTCTCCAAAAATGCAGGCCGGCGGGCCGGCGCGGGGCTTGGGCTTCGCGGCATGGAGGAGCGTCTGGCTGCTCTGGGCGGCGCCTTGCGGATCGAACAAGCGGCGTCAGGCGGTGTCAGGCTTGTCGTGACGATGCCGTTCGCGCCTCCGCTTGCGCATGGCGCGGCGTCTGGATCGACTTGATCCGGCTCGCCAAAGCGGCCATTTAGGAATGCATGAAACGCCTCTTCGCCGCACTGTATTTTGCTTTGCTTGCGCTTCCCGCCGTGGCGGAGCCGGTCGCCATCAAGGTGGGCGTGCTGCGTCAGGAGCATTCGCGCGAGACGCTCTCCATTCTGGACATTCCCGCGGCTGATGACGCACTGGCCGGCGCCCAATTGGGCGCAATCGATAATAACACCACCGGCAAATTCACCGGACAGACATTCGACATTGTCGATGAGAAAATCGCCAGCGCCAGCGATGCGCCAGCGGCGCTGGGGCGGCTGACAGCGGCGGGCGTCGGCTTGATCATTGTTGATCTGCCAGCCGACGCTTTGCTTGCGATGAGCGACAATCTGAAAGACGCCGGCGCATTGCTGTTCAATGTCTCGGCGCCGGATGAACGACTGCGCGAAGAGGATTGCCGCGCCAATGTCTTTCATGTCGCGCCGAGCCGCGCAATGCTGGCGGACGGGCTGGCGCAATATCTCGTATGGAAAAAATGGCCGCGCTGGTTGATGGTCAAGGGCTCGCATCCCGAAGATGAATTGCTCGCGCAGGCCTATCGCCGCGCCGCGAAGAAGTTCGGCGCCAAAATTATTGAAGAGCGTGTTTATGAAGATTTGGGCGCAGGGCGTCGCAGCGATTCTGGACATACGCAGACGCAACGACAAATGCCGGCGCTGACGCAAAACGCGCCAACGCACGATGTGCTGCTCGCCGTTGATGAGAACGATGTGTTCGGCGGCTATCTGCCCTATCGCACATGGGAGCCGCGTCCGGTCGTTGGTTCGGCGGGTTTGTTCCCGACGAATTGGGACCCCGGCCATGAGCAATGGGGCGCGCATCAGCTACAAAATCGCTTTCGGCAAAACTATCGCCGGGGCATGAACGCCCGCGACAACGCCGCCTGGCTCGCCATGCGCATGATCGGTGAGGCGACGACGCGCACACAATCCGGCACGCCAGACAAATTGCGCGAATTCATGCGCAGCCCGGATTTTTCCATCGCCGCCTTCAAGGGCGTGCGTCTGACGCTGCGCGCCTGGAGCCAGCAATTGCGCCAGCCGATCCTTTTGTCCGACGGACGTATGACGGTCTCTGTTTCGCCGCAGGAAGGTTTTCTGCATCAGGTGACAGAGCTTGATACGCTGGGGCTCGATCAGCCGGAAACAAAATGCAGGTTGAAATGAAAAAAATCGCCTTTTCTCTTGCACTGCTTCTTTCCGGCGCCGTGACGCCGGCCTGCGCCTATCGCGCCTATGTCAGCAATGAGAAAGGCAATTCGATCACGGTCATCGACACTGACAGGCTTGAGGTTGTTGAAACGGTAAAAGTCGGTCGCCGTCCGCGCGGGGTTGAACTGACGAAGGATGGTTCGGAACTTTTCATCTGCGCCGGCGACGATGACGCCATTCAGGTGCTCGACACCAAAACCCTGAAAATCACCGGCAAGCTGCCTTCGGGGCCGGATCCGGAGTTGCTGACGCTCAGCCCCGGCGGGGAAACCATTTATGTGTCGAATGAGAACGACAATCTGGTCACGCTGATCGATGTGAAGCGGCGCGAACAGATCGGCGATATTCCTGTCGGCGTCGAGCCCGAGGGTATGGCGATCAGTCCGGATGGCGGGATGCTCGTCAACACGTCTGAGACGACGAATATGGCGCATCTGATCGATACGAAAACCAAAGAGATTGTCGCCAATATTCTGGTCGATAGCCGTCCGCGTTACGCGGAATTCAAAAAAGACGGTTCAGAGCTTTGGGTGTCGTCGGAAGTCGGCGGCACGATTTCCGTGATCGATCCCAAAAAACGCGAACTCAAACAGAAGATTTCTTTTGAAATCCCTGGCATGACGAAAGAGGCGATTCAGCCGATCGGCATTTCGATCACAAAGGACGGCAAACGCGCCTTCGTTGCTCTGGGACCGGCGAATCGTGTCGCGGTGATCGACGCCGAGAGCAAGAAGATCGAAAAATATCTGCTTGTCGGCCAACGCGTCTGGCATCTGGCTTTCACGCC
>SXGS01054482.1_pt1 | contig 12351 bp, 8 predicted proteins | sample 3174681 | NCBI WGS metagenome assembly SXGS01 (sample SAMN11356861, study PRJNA531348) | freshwater metagenome | isolation source: freshwater sample F1-80 | place: China: Fuxian Lake, Yuxi | collected 2017-12-25
GCATCAGCCGCGCACCCTGCTCCACGCGCTTAGTGGAGCCGCCGCAAGCAGTCAGACCCAGCAGAACGAGCAGTGCAAAGAGGCGGAGCGCAGTAAATGGAAACTCAACAAGGCGTCGGGGAGGTTGCGCCTGAACCACAGATTTTTTCATCCTTCAGTCGCCGATTTTGGCAGGCCCGACGGTGGCCGCCGGGTGAGCAATGTGCAAGGTGAAGTTATTCACTCACGGCAGACAAGCGGGCGCTGAAGAATCTCACGCCGCCTTGGGCAGGGCGAGGGTTTGCACCAGCCGACGGGCAACTTCACGGTAACCGTCAAAACCAATCGGCTTGACGAAATAACCGGCGGCGTTCAACGCCGCGCAGGCGGCGCGGTCGACCTCCTCGCTGGAGGAAGTGAAGATCACGATGGGCAGTTCGCGCGTGGCGGGATCGCTTTTTAAATGGCGGAGCACTTCCAAGCCATCGAGCTTGGGCATCTTGAGGTCGAGGGCGACGAGCCGCGGCGCGCAGGCGGCGATCCGTTCCAGCGCCTCGGCGCCGTCGCGCACGAACACGACGCGCAGGGCCGGCTCCACCGCGCGGAGCGCAAGCTGGAGCAGTTTGGCCTCCAGCGGATTGTCCTCGGCGACGAGCAGATCCGGATGCGCGGTGTTCATCGGTCAGGAAGCCTTGCTATCAAGGGTGAAGTGGAACGTCGCGCCGCGGTCCGGCGCAGACTCGACCCAGATGCGACCGCCGTGGCGCTGAACGATGCGCTGTGCGAGGGCAAGCCCGGTCCCCGTGCCCTCGTATTCCTCCGGCGGGTTCAGACAGGTGAACATCCCGAAGATACGGTCGGCATAGCGCATATCAATCCCGACACCGTTGTCGCGCACGAAGTAGTTGGTCACTCCGCGGGCATCGCGCACGGCACCGATCTCGATGAGGGCCTCCGTCCGTTTGCGGGTGAACTTGTGCGCATTTGAAAGAAGGCAGAGAAGGAGCTGCTGGAGCAGGTGCGGATCGGCCTGGCAGTTGGGCAACGCGCCGACAACGATCTCCACCGTGCGCCCTTCGCGTTCCCCGCGCAGTTCCTCGAGTGTCTGGCGTACCAGCGGCTCCGGGGCGACGGTTTCCTTCTTCAACTCACGACGGAAGAGACGGAGAAAGGCGAGTAGGTCATCCACCTGCCGCCCCATCTGCAGACCGGAATCGCGCACGGCCTGGAGTTGCTGCCGATCCTCGGGCGTGAGCTTGCCCCCGAGATTCTGCAGCAATATCTCGGCGAAGGCGGTGGCGGCGCGAGCGGGCGAGCGGAGATCGTGCGAGAGGGTGGAAACCGTGTCGGCTTGTTCCTTGATCGCGGCCTCCAGCTCTTTCGTACGCTCGGCGACACGCCATTCCAGCTCCGCATTGAGCAGGCGAATCTGCTCCTCGCGTTGCCGCAACGCCGTGATGTCGCGGGCCACGGCGAGGAGTTGCACCGGCCGACCTTCGGCGCCGAGGATAGGCGTGACGACGACGCTCCACCACTTGGGCGTCCCCTTGGCGGTGGCGCATTCGCCCTCGAAGTGGCCATCTTTGCCGGTGACCGCCGCATCCGCGGCCCGACGAGCGGCGGCGTGGTGATCGCCTTTCCAAAAGGCCACCCACGGTGCGCCGGCGTAACGATTGAAATCGTCAATCTCCATTCCTTTGCGACCGCCATCGTTCATCCAAACGAGATGCCCCTCGAGGTCGAGCACGCAGATGTTATCGCGGCTGGCGTCGATGATGCGGCGGCGGAACTCCTCGCTGACACGGATCTGCTCCTCGCGCTGCTTCATCTCGGTGATGTCCATCGAGACGCCGACCATCCGGCGGGCGCGGCCGCTCTTCTCGCGTTCGACCGTGCCGCGCGAGGCGATCCAACGTACGGCGCCATCCGCGCGTACGACGCGGAATTCCTCGGCGTACTCGCGGCCGGAGGCTTTCGCGCGATCCTTGGCAGCGCGGATGCGCTCGCGGTCCTTCGGGTGGACGCGTTCGAAAAATTCCTGGATCGTCGTCTGCGTGCCGGGATGGATGCCGAACTGCTCGTGGATGTGCCCGCCGTGCGTGACTTTGTTCGCGTAGATATCCCAGTCCCACGTCCCCATCTGGCCGGCGGCGAGGGCGAGACGGAGCCGTTCCTCACTATCGCGCACCCGCTGGTCGGCCTCGTGCCGGGTGAGGGCGATCTCGATGGTGGCGAGTAGTTCCCGCTCGTTGAACGGTTTCAGGATGTAGCCGTACGGCTCGGTGCGCTTCACCTGCGCGAGCACGCCCTCGGCGGAGAGTGCGGTGAGGTAGATGACGGGAATGTCGAACTTCTTGCGGATCGTGTCGGCGGCCACGGTACCGTCAATGGGGCCGGGCATGTTGATGTCCATCAATACGAGGTCGGGCGAGGTCGCCTCGGCCTGGCTGATGGCTTCCTCGGCGTTGTGGGCCACGGCGGGGACGCGGTAGCCGGCGCGCTGCAGGCGCTCTTCCAAGTCGGCGGCGGTGATGCCTTCATCTTCCGCCACGAGAATCTTCTGTCCATACATAACAACTCCTCCGTTGCTTCAAGGTTCACTGCGGCTGTTCGAATTGCAACCGGACCTCGGTGCCGGTGTGGCTGGAGTGGGCGTGGACCTCGCCGCCGATCTGGCGGGCGAGAATGCGCACCAACCGCAGGCCGAGCGTCTCGACGGTGGTGAAGTTGAAACCCAACGGCAGCCCCACGCCGTCATCGCGCACCGCCACCAGCCACTGTCGGCCCTCCAGCGCGCGCAGTTCGATGGTCACCTTGCCCGCACGGCCCGCCGGGAAGGCGTACTTGAAACAGTTCGTCACCAACTCGTTCACGATGAGCCCGATGGGGATGGCCGTGTCCACCGGCAGATGGACCGGCTCGAGCCGCAGGTCCAGCGCGGGCGTGGCGTGGGTCTGGTAGGAACACTGGAGCATTCCGGCCAACTCGCGCAGATAGCCGGCGAAGTCGATCTCCGCGAGCGATTTCGACTGGTAGAGCTTCTCGTGGATGAGCGCCATCGAGCGGATGCGGTCCTGCCCCTCGCGGAACTGGGCCAGCAGCCGTTCGTCCTTCACGTAGCGGCTCTGAAGCTGGAAGAGGCTGGCGATGACCTGCATGTTGTTCTTCACCCGATGATGGATCTCGCGCAGCAACGACTCCTTCTCGGCCAGCGCGGCGTGGAACAGCTCGGCGGCCTCTTTCCGTTCGGTGATGTCCACCGACACGCCGAGCACATGCGTGGCCACGCCCTCGGCGTTGACCAACGGGCATTTCACCGTGTGCAGCCAGCGGACACGCCCGTCGGTGCCCTTGAACATCTCCTCGGCGATCAACTTCTCGCGGCACTGCGCCATCACCTCCAGATCATCCTGACGGAAACGCGCCACCTGCGCGGCGTCCGGATTGAAGTCCGCGTCCGTGCGTCCGAGCATCTCTTCCGACGTGTGCCCGTAGGCACGGGCGAGCGAGGCGTTCACCAGCGTGAAACGTCCGCCGCAGTCCTTGGTGAAGATGAAGTTCGGGCTGGTGTCGATGACCTGCCGCAAGAAAGCCCGCTGCGCCTGCAACGCCGCCTCGGTCTCTTTGCGCTCGGTCACATCGCGCGACACGCCGATGGCCCGCAGCGGTTTGCCGACGGGATCGAAGAGGATCGTTCCACGCGCCTCGACCCAGTGCAACGCGCCCTGCGGCGAGACGGTGCGATACTCGGCGCGATAATCCCCCTTCTCCGCCGCGGCCTGCTGGAACGCTTCCTGCACCCGCGCACGATCCTCGGGATGCAGGCGGCCCCGCCATTCCTGCTGGTCCGTGAGTGTGTGCCCCTCGGTGAAGCCGAGCATCTGGTCATTCAACACCGACGAACGGGTCGCGCCGCTCTGCAGGTCCACGTCCCATGTCCCGATGCGCCCAGCCTCGATCGCCAGATGCATCCGTTCCTGCATCTCCAGCAACGCGCCGAGGGCCGAATCGCTCTTCCGAGTCGCCAACCGCAGCTCGATCTCGTCCAGCACGGCGGCGGCCATGTCCTTCATCCGCGCCAGTTCCTTGTTGCTCCAACGGCGCGGGGCGGTGTCGATGATGCAGAAGCTGCCGAGCGTGAATCCTTCCTTCGTGGTGAGCGGGATGCCGAGGTAAGCCCGCGCGCCGAAATCCGCGATGGCGGGATTGCGGCAGAACTTCGGATGCCTCACGACATCGTCCAGCACCAGCGGCTCGCCGCTGTTCACGACGTGCTGGCAGAAAGAATGGGAGAGCGGCGTCTCGCTCAACTCAGCCCACGGCTCGGGCAACCCCTGCGCGCTCTTGAAGAACTGCCGACGCGTGTCCACCAGCGAAACCAGCGCGATCGGCACGTGGAACAACTCGCAGGCCATCCGCGTGAGCCGGTCGAACGATTCCTCGGCCGCCGAACCCATCAGGCCGGTGCTCTGGAGCAGACGCAGCCGCGCCGGATCCTCCAGCGGCAGCATGGACGGCGTGAGCGGCAGAGCCGGCACTTCGCCGGCCACGATGGAGGCGGCCACGTTACTCAAAGCGATCTGATCGCGCTCGCCCATCCGCCGCAACAGCGCCTCATTCAGATTCAATAACTGTTGCTGGCTCTCCTGCAGCGCCTGCTCGGCGTGCTTGCGTTCGGTGATGTCGAGGAAAGTGACGACCGCACCGACCACCGCGCCGCCGCTCCACATCGGATAACTCCAGCACTCGACGGGAAAGCTCGTGCCATCCGGCCGCCAGAAGGCCTCGCGCTGCACGTGCGTGGACTCTCCTTTTCGGAACGCTTGATGGATGGGACAGCCTTCATACGAGCAAGGCGTGCCGTCGGCCCGGCGGGGGTGGATGAGCTGATGCACGTTTCGTCCAAGTAATTCCTGCTCCGAAGCAAAGCCGAGCATCCGCAACGCCGCAGGGTTGCAGAAGGTGCAACGCCCCTCGACATCGAGGCCGTACACCGCCTCGGCGGCCGAATCGAGCAACAGACGGAACCGTTCCTCGCTTTGGCGCACTTCGACCGTGCGCTCTTCCACGCGCCGCTCCAGTTGGGCATTGAGCTGCTCGAGCTGGCGCTGGCTCTCGCGCAGCGAGCGGAAGGCAGTGTCGCGCTGCAGACGGTTCAGATAGGCGTGCGAATGGTACTGCAACCGGGCGTGCAGTTCGATTGGGTCGGGCAGCTTCACCAGGAAATCATTCGCGCCGGCGAGGAAGGCGTCGCGTTTCAACTCCGGATTCTCCATGCCCGAGAGCACCACGACCGGCACGTGCTCCAGCTCCGGCTGCGCGCGGTATTGGCGGACGAGATCGAGGCCGTCCGTGCCGGGCATCCGCAGATCCTGCAGGATGACCGTCGGCCGCACCTGCAGAGCGGCGGCCACCGCCTCCGCCCCACGAGCGCAATAATGGTAATCGGCGGCCGAATCTTCTGCGATGGCCGCGCGCACCAACCGGTTCACATGCGGATCGTCGTCCACCACCAACACCATCACGCGATACTCCTCCGGCGCGGACGGGCGCGACACAGGCGCGGCGGGGTCAATCTGGGGCTCCTCGGCCATCGGGAATCCTCCGTAAGCAAGGCAATGTAGCACCGCGTGGCGCAAGTGGGGTCATTAGACTTCACCGCCCAGAAATGGATTGCCATGCACGGGCGCAAAGCGTATCGAAGGCGCGGTCAACCGAACACGTCCAACCCGTCCTATGCGCCTGACAACCACGTTCCTCCTCACCGCTACCCTCGCCACCTGCCTGCACGCCACCGATTGGCCCACGTGGCGCGGAGCGAACCGCGATGGCCTCTCCACCGAAACCGGCCTGCTCAAACAGTGGCCCGCCGGCGGCCCTGCGCTCGCTTGGAAGGCTACCGATATGGGCGTCGGCTACTCGAGCGTCTCGGTCGCCGGCGGCCGCATCTTCACGATGGGCGACGGCCCGGATGCCAGCTTCGTCCGCGCCTTCAACGAGAAGGATGGCAAGCCGCTCTGGACCTCCGCGGCGGTCGGCAAGCCGGGTGGCAGTTACAAAGGCACGCGTTGCACGCCGACCGTGGACGGTGACCTCGTTTACGCGCTCGGGCAGTTCGGCGACTTCGTCTGCCTGCAGGCGAAGGACGGCAAGGAAGTCTGGCGCAAGAATCTGGTGACCGATTTCGGCGGACGCTTCTCCGGTTGGCAATACACCGAGTCACCGCTCGTGGACGGCAATAAAGTGCTCGTCACCCCCGGCGGCAAGCAGGGCGCCATCGTCGCGCTCGACAAGAAGACCGGCGCGGCCATCTGGCAAAGCAAGGAGTTCACCGACGGGGCGCATTACTCATCTATCGTTCCCGTCAACTACAGCGGCAAGCGCCAGTACGTGCAGTTCACCGCTGAAAGCGTGGCCAGCGTGGACGCCGCCACCGGTGCCTTGCTCTGGCGTGCGCCGCGCAAAGGCCAGACTGCAGTGATTCCGACGCCGATTTTCAGCGACGGTATTGTGTATGTCACCAGCGGCTACGGCGTCGGCTGCAATGCCTTCAAAGTTGGCAGTTCCGCTTCGCCTGAAGAAATGTATGCGAACAAGAACATGGCGAACCACCACGGCGGCGTGATTCTCAAGGACGGCCACCTGTTCGGCTTTTCCGACGGCAAAGGTTGGGTCTGCCAGAACCTCAAGACCGGCGAATTGGTCTGGAACGACAAAGGCGTCGGCAAAGGTGCCATCGCTTACGCGGACGGCCATTTCGTGATTCGTAGCGAAGGCGGCAAAGGCACCACGGCGCTCATCGAGGCGACGACAAAGGGCTACGTCGAGAAGGGTCGCTTCGACCAACCCGACCGCGCCAAAGAGAACTCTTGGGCCCACCCCGTCATCGCCAACGGCCGGCTCTACCTGCGCGATCAAGACGCGCTGTTCGCCTACGACGTGAAGGGGAAATAATCCTCAGCAACAAATCAAACGAAAGGGCCGGCGCAAATGCCGGCCCTTTTCTTTTTAACTTAAAGCACTCTTCGCGTGCCCGTCTTGGGGAACTCAACCTAACGAAGCGCGCAGGGCGGCGAACATATCCTTAGCAGCCTCCACGCTCACCGGCTGTTTGCCGGCCTCGTCCACATCCTCGATCAGTTCCGCCGGCAGCTCCTTCAGAAAAGGCGAAGGATGGCAGGGCAACAGCTGGCCGTACTTCTTGCGCCCGCCGCAGTGGCTGATGGTGAGCGCCTCCTTCGCACGCGTGATGGCCACGTAGAAAAGCCGGCGTTCCTCGTCCATCGTCCCCTCGACCTTCGAGCGCGAGTGCGGCAGGAGCCCGTCCTCCAGCCCCACGATGTGCACGTGCGGGTACTCGAGTCCCTTGCACGAGTGCATGGTGATGAGCGTAACGGCATCGGCGACGCTCTCCTTCTCCTCGTCACGGCTGGCGTCGAGCGTGAGCTCCTCGAGAAAATTTTGGAGACGCTCGGCCGGCGGCTGGCCGGGTGAATCGCCGTCCAACGTGGCGGTGAGTTCCTTCAAGTTGCGCACGCGGTTCTCGGCGGTCTCGATGTTTTTCTCGGAACGACGCAACTCGTCGAGATAACGGGTTTCGGCAAGAAATCCATCGGCCCAACGAGGCAGCGAAAGTCCCTCCTCGGCGGCCAGCGGCGCGCGGGTATGCTCGACGAAGGTGATGAAGTCGGCGATGGCCTCGCGGGCTTTCGTCTGGAATTGCGCCTGCACATCGGTGTGGCGCATCGCGCTGAAAACGGAGCAGTGCCGCTCTTGGCTGGCCGCGAGCAACCGCTCCATCGTCACATCGCTCAGTCCGCGCGCGGGCACGTTGGCGATGCGGAGCAGGCTCACGTCGTCGTGCGGGTTGATGAAGGTCTTGAGGTACGCGAGGAAGTCGCGGATCTCGCGGCGATCGAAGAAGCTCTGGCCGCCGACGAGATGGTAGCGCACGCCGCCCTTGCGCAGCGCAGTCTCCAGCGCGCGCGACTGCTGGTTGGTGCGAAAGAGGATCGCCTGCTCGCGCCACGGCACGCGGTGCATCATCCGGTCCGCCTCGATCTCTTCGACGACAACGCGCGCCTCCTCATCATCATCCACGAACGCGGCGAGTCGGATCTTGCTCCCCTCCCCTTTCTTGGACCAAAGCTGCTTGGGCCGTCGGCGTGGATTGTTTTTGATGACGGCGTTGGCGGCGGCGAGAATGGTGTTCGTCGAGCGGTAGTTCTGCTCGAGCTTGATCACCTTCACCTCCGGATAATGCTTCTCGAGATCGAGCAGATTGGCGACCTCCGCGCCGCGCCAGCCGTAGATGGACTGATCATCATCACCCACCACACAGAGGTTGCGGTGCTCGGAAGTGAGGGAGTGGACGAGCTCGAACTGCGCGGCGTTGGTGTCCTGATACTCGTCCACCATCACGTAGCGGTACTGAGCGCGGCAGGCGGCGAGCGCGTCCGGATGCTCCTTGAAAAGCCGGAGCGTCAGCAAAATCAGATCGTCAAAATCCACCGCGTTGCAGGCGCGCAGGGCGGAGTCGTAACGCTTGCGGATGTGTTCAGCCATCGCGCGCACGCTCTCGTCGGCAAACGCGGCAGCCTGCGTCCCGCCGTTCTTGTAACGGCTGAGCATGGAAAGAATAGCGCGCGGATCGGTCTTCTCGCCCTTGGAGGAGATGGCGCTGAGGAGCTTCTTCACCGTCGAAAGCTGCTCGGACTCGTCGTAGATGACGAAGTTGCGCTTGTACCCCAGCTTCTCGATGTGCTGGCGCAGGATGCGCACGCAGAGCGAATGGAAGGTGCAAAGCGTCGGCCGCTCGGGTTTGCCGTCGCCATCGGTAGGGCGGACGCGCGGCAGGAGCTGATTCACGCGCTCGAGCATCTCGCGCGCGGCCTTGTTGGTGAAGGTAACGGCGAGCACGTTCCCGGGCGCGACACCGCGGGTGATCATGTGGGCGATGCGATGCGTGACGGTCTTGGTCTTGCCCGTGCCCGCGCCGGCAAGGATGAGCACCGGGCCGCGAATCTGCTCGGCGGCGGCCCGTTGCTGCGGATTGAGCGCATCCAAGTTCACCATCAGGGCGCGGAGTTTAGAACTCGAACGGGCGAAAGCAAGCGGACGACGGGAAAAGTTTTCGACAACGGAGAATCGTCAACAAAGAAGGCACCGCGCACCGCGCGCGACCGGTCACAACGCCGCGGTTTCTTGGCGCTTCAAATCCTCGGCGAGGACCTGGATGACGTCCTTGAACTTGGGGGCGTTCTCGGGGTTCACCCGCGTCAGTGTCTGGTGCGCTTCGATCGAGGTGCGGGTCATCTCCGCGCGCGTGGCTTCAACGGAATCCACCGGCTGATAGGCGGCGGCCAGTGAATCCCCGACTGGGCGGAGCTTGAAAAGATGCACGATGCCGAGGTTCTCCAGCAGGTCGCTCACGCGCGGGTTGGGATTGAGCAACTCGAAAAGGCCGTCGGCAGCCGTCTCGGGCGCTTTGCTGGCCTTGATGGCGAGGCCGGCGAGCACGCCGAGAAACGTGCTGTCCATCACCAGACAATCGGTGAGATCGAGCACGAAACGCCGGTGGCCGCGCCGGACCAACTCGTTCACCAGCGTCTTGAAATCCACGCTGGAGGCGAAGTTCGCGCGGCCGGAAATCTTCACGCAGACGGCCGGGCCGACGACGGCGACCATCAGGCTGGCAGCGGGGTTGCTCATGGAAACGTTGGTTGGGGCTCCTTGACGGGTTCAAAGTCCCGTCACTGCCAATGTGTCGGCGCGGAGAATCTGCGTCAAGGTCTGTTGCAGCACCAACTCGGTGTCGAGGCCGCTGGAGACGAGCCGCCGGTTGCACTGGAGCAGCCGATCGAGCGCGTGGACCAGATCGGCCGAGGACCAGCGCCGCGCCTGCGGCAGCGCCTTGAAAAGCACGTAGGGATTGAGCGCCAGCGGATTGATGCGCCGATCGGTCGGCAGCCCTTCCGCCGGCACACGCTCGAGCTGCGCCTTGAAGCGGTTGTAGTCGCGCTCCTCCTTCAGCCACCCGGCAGCGAGCATCTCCTTTAGAAACAACAGCGCGCGGACTTTGGTGATCAATCCGTAGAGCAGACCGATCTCGGACCGCTGCCGGTCGGTCTCCATTCCCCACAACTCCTCGTCGAGACAACGCAACAGCCGTGGCAAATCGCGGTCGCCGAGAGCGTCGCCCAACGCGAAAGCGCGCGCCTGTTTGTTGCGCGAGACGACCGCCAGCACATCGTCCACGCCCACCTCGTCGCGGCCGGCGGCGTACAGCGTCACCTTCTCCACCTCGCTCTCCAGTTGGCGGGCATTCGGACCGACGGCCTGCACGAGTTCCGCCAATGCCTCGTCGGTGATGGAGCGCTTGAGTGCGCGGAACTTTTTCAACACCAGCTCCTCGGCGCGCGCGGCCCAGTCGCGATCATCAATCGAAAGCGCGGCAAAGCTCTCCACCGTGCCGAGCTTCTCGAGCGTTTTGTAGAACGTCTTGCGCTTGTCCACCTTGCCGGCGCTGATGAGCAGGCGCACGCCTTCCCAACGGAAGGTCTTCAGTTCCTGCGCCAGCTCGCCGAGTGTCTCGGTGACGGCCGCAGCGGAAGCGGTGCGGTCGTCGCCGAGGAAGGTGCAATCCTTGAACCAAACGGCCTTGCCGCCGCCGAAGAAAGGGAGAGTCTGGAGGGCCTCGCGCAGACGCCCGAGGGACTTGAGCGCCTCGCCGGAATTGCCCGCGGCGGCGTCGATCGTCTCGTGGTCCATCCCGCCCAGTTCGACGCACCACGCCTGGTAAAGCTGGCGCGCGCGCTGGCCCACGCCGAAATCGTCATCGCCGCAAACGAGGGCGAGGGGCCCGGAGGGTTGAGTGGCACTCGGCGGCATCGGCACGTCAGGTCTCCGATTCCTCAGCGCCCGCGGCACCCTCCTCATTGATGCGATCGAGGTACTCGGACATATCCTCCACCTGCGCGAAGAGCGCCGCGGAAACGTAGATGGGCGCCTTGTGCGCCGAGGCGAGCGCGAGGCAATCGCTCGGCCGCGCGTCCACCTCCACGATCTTCCGGCCCAGCTCGTTCTCCTGATGCAGGATGAGCCGCGCGAAGTAGGTCGAGTTCTTCAGCTCGGTGATGATGATGCGCTCGACCTTCACGCCGAGCCCTTTGAAGACGCTGTTGATGAGGTCGTGCGTGAGCGGGCGCTCCTTCGGCGCGTCGCGCAAAAACATCCCGATCACCGAGGCCATCGTCGCCTCGACCTGGATGACGAACACCTTCTCGTCATTGCCGAGGAAGATGGCCGCACCGCTGTTCGCCGGCAGGATGCCGCGGATCTGGACTGGCACGACTTCCTTCTTCATTTCGCACAGCAATCCTAGAGACTCACCGCGCCCGATACAAGCCCCTGCGCACCCGCAACGAATTGGCCGTTGCGCCGCACTCCGCCCTGCGGCATCATCGCGCGGGTGGATTTCCATTCCAAAATCCTTACGTTTGAAACTCTCCCCGCGTGGCGCGAGCGGCTCCGGGCGGAGGGGAAAAAACTCGCCGCCACCAACGGCTGCTTCGATATCCTGCACCTCGGCCATGTGAACTACCTCGCCGCCGCGCGGGCGCAGGCCGACGTCCTCCTCGTCGGCATCAACTCCGACGCCTCCGTCCGCCAGCTCAAAGGCCCCGGACGCCCCGTGAACCCGGAGGCCGACCGCGCCCTCGTGCTCGCCGCCTTGCAATCGGTGGACGCCGTCTGCGTCTTCGATGATCTCCGCGCCACCCGGCTCCTCGCCCTCGCCCGCCCCGATGTCTATGTCAAAGGGGGCGACTACGCCGTCGAGCAACTCCCCCAAGAAGAGCGCGATGTCATCACCCACTGCGGCGGCCGCATCGTTGTCCTCGGCCATGTCCCCGGCAAATCCACCACCAACCTCATCGAAAAAATGACCCAGCTCTGACGTTCGACGACCTCACTCACTTACCACACCACAAGCTCCCACCCCCACTCCCGCAACTCTCTCATCCTATGAAAATAATTCTCGCCCTGTTCCTCTGCCTCGCCGCCCTGTCCGCCGAGGCTCAAACCACCCTTTCCCAGCCCCCCCAATCCCTCCCCGGCGCCCTCGCCGAGCCCGCCCCCGAGGAACCGCCCGTGGTGGAGGAGTTCCTCAACCCCGGCCGTTACCAGATCATCACCGTGCAAATCACCGTGGACGGTCGCGAACGCCCCGTCGTGCTCCGGCTCGACACCGCCACCGGCAAAACTTGGACGCTCGAATCCGCGCCGAACGCAGTGCCGGGAAAACCAATCTTCCGCTTCGTGGAAGTACAGGACAACCTCCCGCGCCCCCGCCCCGGCTTCCCCGGCGGTGGC
>SXGS01436613.1_pt1 | contig 12351 bp, 8 predicted proteins | sample 3174681 | NCBI WGS metagenome assembly SXGS01 (sample SAMN11356861, study PRJNA531348) | freshwater metagenome | isolation source: freshwater sample F1-80 | place: China: Fuxian Lake, Yuxi | collected 2017-12-25
AAGGAGGCCGAGCAGGCGGTCATGCGCCTCGCGCAGAAGTCGCGCGCCGTCGGCATCCACCTCATCATCGCCACCCAGCGCCCGTCGACGGACGTGATCACGGGCGTGATGAAGGCCAACCTGCCCTGCCGCGTCGCCTTCAAGGTCACCAACGGCGTCGACAGCCGCGTGATCGTCGACACGCAGGGCGCGGAAAAGCTGCTCGGCAACGGCGACATGCTCTACACGCCGCCGGGCGCCTCGGGCGTCAAGCGCGTGCAGGGCGTGTATGTCGACGACAGCGAGCTCGAGAAGATCGTCTCCTTCGTGACCGAGGGCTCGGTACAGACCTTCTCGCAGGAGCTCGTGCAGGTCACCACGGGCGAGCGCAACAATCTCGCCGAGGTGATGGCGGCCGGCGACGACGAGGACGACGGCGACGGTGCGCGCGGCGGCGGCATCGAGGACGCGCTCAACGACCCCGAGTGGGACAAGGCCGTGCGCGTGGTGCTCAAGACCAAGCGCGGCTCCGCGAGCCTGCTCCAGCGCGCGCTCGGCGTCGGCTACACGCGCGCCTCGCGCCTGCTCGACATGATGTCCGAGGCCGGCATCGTCAGCGACCACAAGGGCAGCAAGGCACGCGAAGTGATGATGACCCTCGAGCAGTGGGAAGAGCTGCACGGCAAGGATCCCCACGACCTCGGGGACCCGGCCGAGAGCAGCTAGCTCCCGCTTGAACACGGGACGGAACTTGGCGAGGCTCGCTCGCTCGCCGTGCTCCCCCTCCACACCTTTGGAACGGCAGTCTGGACTCAAGAAGAAGTGCGATGAGTGACACCAAGAATGGACGCAGCGTCGCGCGCGACGCACTCGGCATCCTCGGCATCGTGATCGGCGTGTTCAGCGCCGTCTCGATCGTGATGGCCTACCTCAAGCCCGCCTACGACGCCGCGGGCGAGCCGGTGGGCTTCTACATGAGCATCGCCGGCTTGCTAGGCCCGATCGCCGGCGTGTTCGTCGCGCTCGGCATCGCTTTCGTCGGCGTGCGCCTGTGGCTCGCGGGCCTCGATGGCTCGATCCCGCGTCACCTCGTCGGACTCGCGATCACGACCTTCATGCTCGCGATCCTCGTCGGTACGCTCGACGAGTCGCTCGCCGGGGCCTTCGGTGGCGCGATCGGCTCGGCGGTGCGCGTGCGCTTCACCGAGTGGGTCGCGGTGCCGACCGGCCTCGCGCTGGTGCTCCTGCCCGCGTGGTTCGCGTGGCTGCGCCCGGCCGAGCGTCACTCCCGGCGTGAAAATCCGGGAACTCTTGACTCCGCCCTGACCCAATCTGCGGACTCCGGCGGGGTGACGGCCTCCGAGGCCGAGGCCCTGCTCCCCAAGACCATCGCGGCGCCTCCGGCGTCGTCCACCCCATATCCGACTGACGTTCGCCGTGCCGGTGGCATTCCGGCTGGTGCGCGCCCCCTGGAGACTTCCCATGGCCGAGTCCACACGAGTTCGCATGACGTGGTCCACGTGCAGCCAGCCGGTCTCGGTGCAAGCGCCGAAGCCGCAGGCGCCTCTCGACCTGTGGCTGGGGCTGGGCCCGCGTCGAACGCCGACGCCGAAGCTGCCGCCGGCGGTCCCTTTGCTGCGGTCCTCGGCGGCCATGCGGCCGCCCTGCGAGCCGACGCACAGCCGCTGAGCGCGGACGAGCCCGAGAAGGCCCCCGCTTTCACTCCTGAGATCCCGATGGGCGTGGCCCTCGCGCGGCCGATCTCGGGAGCGCTCGCGGCTCCTAGCTGGGAACAGCCGGACATGTTCGAGGAGCCGGTCGACGCCTACGGCACCCCGATGTCGCTGGTCGAGTCGCTGCGCAAGGGTGCGGCCTCCGGAACCGGGGAGCTCGACGAGGCTCTGGATTCCGAGGAACTCGTCGAGGCGCCCATGGGTGAACTCGACCTCGCAGGCGCCGATCTCGAGGATGACGCCGACGTCGAGAGCGTGCAGCCGCTCGGCGTGAACGTGCTCGCCCCGGCGAGCGCCTCCGCGGCCGACGAGGCCTTGGCGCCGTTCGTGAGCGCGCCCGCCGCTGCTCTCGAAGTCACCCCCGCGGCGCCCGTCGCCGAGACCGCCCTGCTCGAGCCCGAGCCCCTCGCCGTGGCCGCCCCTGTGGTGGCCGAGGTCGAGCAAGCCCCCGAGGAAGACTCGGAGGAGGAACTCGACGAGGAGGAACTCGACGAGCAGGACGAGGCAGAGCAGCCGGTCGCGGAGGCCGCCGCCGACGAGTTCGAGGACGAGGAAGAGTGCGAGGCCTGCGAGGTCGACGAGGAGGCCCCCGTGGTTGCGGCCGAGCACGTCGAGCCGATGGTCGAGGTGCGCTGCGAAGCGAACTCCGATCAGGCGCGGGCTCAGGAGGAGTCGCCGGTCGCGGAGGTCGAGTCCGTGCAGCCGTCGCTGTTCGCCGACCTCGAACCCGAGCCGATCCGTCCGTCCAAGGGCCGCGGCGCGAAGGCTGTCGCGTTCGCCACCGAGCCGCGCACGGCCCCCTCGACCGCCAGCATCGCCCCGACCCCGGTCGCGAGCGTGCAGCCCCAGCAGGTCGCCGAGGCCGAAGTGGAAGCCGAGGCGGCGCCCACGATGTCCGACTTTGTGCTGACGCCCGCTCCGGCCCGCTCGATCTCGCGCGTCTTCCTGCCCGAGCCGACCTACAAGGCCGGCTGCCTGTTCCTCGAGCGCAACCGCGTGGCGGTCTCGATGCTCCAGCGCGAGTTCCAGATGGACTTCAAGGTCGCGACCACGGTGCTCGACCAGCTGCAGGACGTCGGCCTGATCGGGCCGTACCTCGGTGGCCAGCGCCGCGACATCCTGATGAGCGCGGACGAGTGGCAAGAGAAGGTCGGCATCGCCGAGTGAATTCCGGCCAACCACGGTGGAGCGGAACGCGGGGCGTCCCTGATGAGGGGCGCCCCGCGCGCTTCCGGAGAGGATTCCCGGCTCGCTTTCGGGCCTGCGTCGGGCTGCGGTATCCTGCCCCCCCGCGAGCGCTTTCGGCCGCGGACCCTGAACGAGCCACGCCCCGTGCCCAACCCCGCCGTCGTCTCGCTGGTGCACCTCGGGTGCGCCCGCAACCAAATCGATTCCGAACTGATCCTCGGTCGTCTCGTCGACGAAGGTCTGATCATCTCGGGCGATCCCGAGCAGGCAGACACCGTCGTGCTCAACACTTGCTCGTTCATCGGTCCGGCCCGCGAGGAGTCCGAGAGCCAGATCCGCCGCCTGTGCGCGAAGAAGAAGCGCGGCGAGCTCGAGCGCGTGGTCGTCGCGGGCTGTCTCGTGCAGCGCTTCCAGCGCGACTTGCAGAAGCGCTTTCCTTTGGTCGACATCTTCGCCGAAATCTCCGACGGCAAGGCGCTCGCCAAAGCCATTTCCGACCTGTCCCAGGGCCGGACGGCTCCGCGCTACCTCGACAACGGCGGCCTGCGCGAGGCGACGCGCGACGAGTCGCGTCTGCTCTCGACTCCGGGCTCCTACGCGTACCTGCGCATCAGCCACGGCTGCGACCACACCTGCTCGTTCTGCGCCATCCCAGCTATCCGCGGCCCGCACCGCTCCAAGCGCCCCGACGACGTGCTCTCGGAGGCGCGCGAGCTGATCGGCGCGGGCGTGAAGGAGCTCGTGATCGTCGCCGAGGACTCGACGGCGTGGGGGCGCGACATGGGGCTCGAGCTCGACGCGCTCGTGCGCTCGCTCGCGGACCTCGACGGCGAGCACAAGGTACGCGTGATGTACGCGTACCCCAACCGCTTCCCCTGGGGACTCGCCGATCTGCTCGCGAACCATCCGCGCGTGGCGCGCTACCTCGACATTCCTGTGCAGCACATCGCGACGCCGATGCTGCGCGCGATGCGGCGCGCGGGCTCTGGCGAGCAGGTGCGTAAACTGCTCGACCGACTGCGCAGCGAGATCCCCGGCATCACCCTGCGTACGACCGTGCTGGTCGGCTTTCCGGGCGAGACCGAGAAGGACGTCGAGGAGCTGTGCGCGTTCATCCGCGAGTACCGCCTCGCGCGTCTCGGAGCGTTCACGTACTCGCCCGAGGAGGGTACGTCGGGCTTCGACCTGCCCGGGCGCGTGAGCGACAAGGAAGCCAAGGCGCGCCAGCGCGCGGTGCTCGCGGCGCGCGACGAGGTCCTGCGCGCCGAGCAGCAGGCGCTCGTCGGCACGGAGTTCGACGTCGTGATCGACGAGAGCTCGCCGGCGCGCGGAGTGCCGAACGTGGCGCGCGGCGACATGGACGCCCCCGAGGTCGACCTCGTCACGCTCGTCACCGGACGCAAGCTCGGCGTCGGCAAGCGACTGCGCGTCAAGGTCGAGGGCCTCGACGCAGAGTCGAACCTCGTCGCGAAAGCGGTGCGGGGCTGATGGCCGCCGGCGTCTTCGCGCACTGGCCCAATCGCATCACGGCGATGCGCTTCGCCGGCGCGGCGGCGCTGTTCGTGCTGCTCGCGCGCATCGGGGACGCGACGGCGGACCAGCTCATGACGCGGCGGACCGAGATGCACGCGTGCCTGTGGCTGTTCGTGGCGATCGCGCTCTCGGACATTCTCGACGGCTGGCTCGCGCGGCGCGGCAACCACATCACCGCCTTCGGGCGCATCGCCGATCCATTCGTCGACAAGGTGCTCGTGATGGGCGCGATGATCTACCTCGCGGTGCTGCCGTGGTCGCGGGAGTTCTTCCCCGCGTGGGTGGTGGTCGTCGTGCTCGCACGCGAGTTTCTCGTCACGGGTATTCGCGGCTACGTCGAGAGCCTCGGCCATGCATTCCCGGCTGACTGGTTCGGCAAGGTGAAGATGCTCGTGCAGTGCTGGGCGATCGGGATTCCGATGGGGATGCACGCCTTCGAGCTGTCGGACGCCGCCCGCGGACGCTGGGAGCTCGCGGGGCACGCGCTCGTGTGGCTCACGCTCGTAACCTCGGTGGGCTCGGGTCTCTCGTACGTATTCAAGGCCCGCAAGTTGCTCTCGGGAGAGTCGCGATGAACTGGCTCAAGCTCGGTCTCGTGTCCTGCGGCTACCTCGGATGCTCGCCCTTCGCGCCCGGCACCGTCGGCACGCTCGGTGGCGTGGCGATCGCGTGGGCGCTCTCGGGACAGGAGCACTACCTCGCGCTCAGCCTTGGAGTGGCGGCGATTCTCTACCTGATCGGCCGCTCGCTCGGCGACTGGGCGGAGTCCTACGCGGGCGAGAAGGACCCCGGGATCTTCGTGCTCGACGAGGTGATCGGCTACCTGATCACGATCGCGTGGATGGGTGGCCCGGGCTACCTGTCGCTCGCGGTGGCGTTCTTCGTCTTCCGCTTCTTCGACATCTTCAAGCCCAAGCTCGCGCGACGCATGGAAAAGCTCGGCGGTGGCGACGGCATCCTGCTCGACGACGTGGTGGCCGGCGTGTACGGGCTCGTGCTGGTGATGGTGCCGGTGCGGCTCCTGCTCCCCAACCTGCCCTGGCTCGCGGGGGCGAACTGAGATGGTGGCGCGCAGGAAAGGCGCTGCGGAGGAGCGCGGATCGAGCGGCCTGCCGATCTGGATGCGCTTCACGCTGTCGATGACGGTCGCGCTGACCGTCGTCTCCTCCGCGGCCGGATTCCTGCTCTACAAGAGCGCGCGGCAGGTGAGCGCCAACGTGCAGCAGGCGACGATGGTCGGTGCCACCGAGCTCACGGCGCCCGTGGTGCAGGCGACGGTCGAGCGTCAGCGAGCGGTGGCGGAGCGCGAGCTGTACTTCGTGCTCGAGCAGCAGGCCGCGAAGGACGCGGCGGCCACGGCCAAGGAGTTCCCGGAGGGCGGCGACTCGCGCTACGAGAGCCTGCGACGCGCGTTTCAGAACTACCAGCATGGCCTCCGCGACGCGTACCGCGCCCAGCGCGAGCAGCGCGAGCAGCGCTACAAGGAACTCGGTGCCGTCGAGTCATGGAAGCAGGTCGGAAAGGCGACGGAGCATGCCTCCGGCGCGGTTCTCGAGGCGTCGGTGACCTACGCGGACGGCTCGAGCGGCGTGATCTTCAAGCATCAGGGGCGCGAGGGCGCGCCGGTGTTCCTGCTCCTGCCGGACACCGCCCAAGTCGCCGACCGCAGCCTGCTCGGCCTCGTGATCGGGGTGACCTTCGTGATCATTCTGGTCGGCGCGATGGTCTCGGTGTGGGTCGCCAACCAAGTCTCCGGGCCGATCACGCGCATCGCCGAGGACGTGCGCGCCATCGCGGGCGGCGACCTACAGCACCGCGTGGTGGCGGACGCGGGCGGCGAGGTCGGCACGCTCGCTCGCGCGATCGACCGCATGACGAAGAGTCTCGCGGAGGCCCGCGACAACGAGGTCGAGCTCGAGGTGCGCCAACGCGAGCTGCAGGTCGCGAGCGAAGTGCGCGACCAACTCCTGCCGCAGTCCACTCCGAAGTGCCCCGGCTACGAGATCGGGCACCTGCACCTCGCTTCGGCGGGGCTGTGCGGCGACTTTCTCGACTACGTCGATGGTGGTGCCGCCGGCTCGATCGGTCTCCTCGTGTGCGAGGTGTCCGGCAAGGGCATGCCCGGCGCGATCGTCGGGGCGACGGCGCGCTCGTACTTGCGCTCGCGACTCGCCGACGGCGGGGAGCTGAAGGCCGCGCTCTCGAGCGCGAACCGTGCGCTGGCGCGCGACGTGCGCCGCGGCATGGCCGTGACGGCGCTGTTCGCCTCGTTGGACGCGACGCAGGGCATCGCGACGGTCGCGTGCAGCGGTCACAAGGTGCCGCTGGTTCGCTTCTCCGGCGAAGACCGCAAGGTGCGTGTGGTCCACCCCGAAGGCATCGCCCTCGGCTTCGACAAGGGGCCCGTATTCGACAGCAAGCTCGAGCTTGCGCTGGTTCCCGTGGAGCGGGGCGATCGGCTCGTGCTCGTCAACTCCGGAGCCGTGACGGTGGCGAATGCCGAAGGTGCCGAGCTCGGCGAGAAGGGCCTGTACGCGCTCGTCATGAAGTACGGCGCGCTTCCGACGGACCAGTTCCTCTCCAAGCTGCGCGAGGCGCTGCTCGCCCACGCGGGCGATGCCCCGCGCGAGCGCGACATCTCGATCGTCACCGTCAGCCGGACTTGAATCATGCAAGTACGCGAATTCCAGTCGCTCATCGAGCGCATCTACTTCGAGCGCGACTCTGCGCGTGGCCTCCACGGCACCCATATGTGGTTCTGCGAGGAAGTGGGGGAGCTGACGCGCGCGCTGCGCCGCAATCGCAAGGAGGAACTCGAGGGCGAGTTCGCCGACGTACTCGCGTGGCTCTCCACGCTGGCCTCGATGTCGGGCATCGACCTCGAGGCCGCCGCGCGCAAGAAGTACGAGCAGGGCTGCCCGCGCTGCAAGGCTGCGCCTTGCGCGTGTCCGTGAGGCGAGTCCCGTGGCACGCGCGTCGAAGTCTGACGCGCGGGAGCTGACGCTCTTCGAGGTCGGACCCGCGCCCGCCCCCCGGGCGGGGCTGTACGCCGAGGTCGCGCTCAATCGCCCGGTGGCGGTGCAGTTCACCTACTCCGTGCCCGACGAGCTCGTGGCGCGCGTCGTGCCCGGCGTGCGCGTGGCGGTGCCGTTCGGGGCCGAGCGCGAGATCGGAGTCGTGACGGCCATTGCCCGCGAGTGCGCGCTCGACAAGGTGCGTCCGATCGCGACCTTGCTCGACGAGGAGCCCCTCGTGAGCGCCGACTTGCTCGCGCTGACGCGCTGGATAGGCGAGCGCTACGCGTGCTCGTGGGGCGAGGCCTTGCACGCCGTGCTGCCCGCGGCGCTCAAGCGAGAGCGCGAGAGCGCCAAGGTCATCGTGGCGTCGCCTGCACCCGGCATAGGCGCCAAGGAACTCGCCGAGATCGAGGAGAGCCAACCCAAGCAGCATCGCATGCTGCGCACACTGCTCGAGATCGGTGGACGCATCGAGCTGCGTGAGGTGTGTCGCAAGCTCAACCTGTCCGATTCCGCCGCGCGTACGTTGCACCGGCGTGGCTGGATCCGGCTCGAGAAGGTCGAGGCGGATGCCGACGAGCTCGAGACCTCGCGAGCCGCTCGCCCGCGACCGGAGAGCCTGCACTCGACCCAGCAGGCCGCGCTCACGGCGCTGCTCGAGCCGCTCGAAGCAGGACGTTCGGGAGCCTTCCTGCTGCAGGGTGTCACGGGCAGCGGCAAGACCGAGGTCTACCTTGCGCTGATCGAGCGCGCACTGGCTCTCGGCCGCGGGGCGATCGTGCTGGTGCCGGAAATCGCGCTGACTCCCCAGACGGTCGGTTGGTTCCGGGCGCGCTTCGAGAACGTGGCCGTGCTGCACTCGCGCATGACCGACGCGCAGCGACTGCGCATGTGGCAGCGCGTGCAGCGCGGCGAGGCGCGCGTGGTGGTCGGTGCTCGCTCCGCGCTGTTCGCTCCGATGGAACGTCTCGGCGTCATCGTGGTCGACGAGGAGCACGAGCCTTCGTTCAAGCAGGGCTCGACGCCGCGCTACCACGCCCGCGACGTGGCGATCGAGCGCGCGCGCGCGACGGGGGCGGTGTGCGTTCTCGGTTCCGCTACCCCGTCGCTCGAAAGCTGGGAAGCGGCACGGCGCGGGACGCTGAAGCGGCTCCTCATGCCTCAGCGCATCAGCGGCCACGGATTTCCGCCGATCGAGGTGGTGGATATCCGCTCCGAGCCCGCTGGACCACAGGGCCACAAGCTCTTCTCGCGACGCCTGCTGCTTCTGCTCCAAGAGGCGCTCGCGCGCGGCGAGCAGGCGATCCTGTTTCAGAATCGCCGAGGCTTCGCGCCCGTCTTATGGTGTCCGGGATGCAAGGAAACGCTGCGCTGCAAGCGTTGCGACGTCGCGCTCGCGTGGCACCAGCGCATCGGGCGAATGGTCTGCCATAGCTGCTGCGAGGAACGGCGCTCGCCGCAGGCGTGTCCGGTGTGTACACGGCCCGGCATGCGTTTCGTCGGCGCGGGCTCCGAGCGCGTCGAGATCGAGATCCAGAAGGTCGCGCCCGAGGCGCGCGTGCGGCGCATGGATTCGGACACGATGCGACGCCGCGAGGACTACGAGGACACGCTCTCCGCCTTCGGACGGCAGGAGATCGACGTGCTCGTCGGCACGCAGATGATCGCCAAGGGGCTCGACTTTCCGCGCGTGACGCTGGTCGGGATCATCTCGGCGGACGGAGCGCTGCACTTGCCGGATTTTCGTGCGGCCGAGCGCACCTTCCAGCTGATCAGCCAAGTCGCGGGCCGTGCAGGTCGCGGAACGTTGCCGGGTCGCATCGTGGTGCAGACCATGTCGCCGCAGCACCCGGCGATCGTGCGTGCGGCCGCCAATGACTTTGAGGGCTTCGCGACGAACGAGAGCGCGCTGCGGGCGGAGCTCGCGTACCCGCCGCACGGTCGGCTCGTGCGCCTGCTCTACGAGGACATGAGCGAGAAGCTCGTGATCGACGCTTCGGATGCCGCTGGCGAGTTACTGCGCGAGAAGCTCGTCGACAGCGACGCGGTCGTGCTCGGTCCCGCGCCAGCTCCGATCGCGATGGTGCGCGAGCGCCACCGCCGCCACCTGCTCATCAAGCTACCTGACGACCCCGTGCAACTCGGACTCGTACTCGCCACCACGCGTATGCTCGGCGAGAGTGGTGTAAAGCTGCGACCGATGATCGACGTGGATCCCGTTTCGCTGTTCTGATCCCTCAGCGGTTCGTGGCTCGTGGGACGGTGACAAGTCCCGCATCGACGCAGGCGGCTTCGGTCTGGCCCGTGCAGCGGATGGCCAGCACGTTGGCGCCCACCCTCAGGGCCGCGCGCGCTTCCTCGGGCAGCGCCTCGACAAAGTACCCGGGTGTCCCGCTCGACAGGCGCGCCGCGAGCGCTCCGTTGAGCCAGACCTCCGCGTCTCCGACGAGTTCGACGGCGAGCCGGACTTCCGCGCTCGGAATGCTCGCGAGCTCGAAGGTCCGCCGCAGCCACAGCGCCGTTGCCGTCCACCGCGTGCGAATCAGGCTCGGGCGAGCGAGCGGGGCGCCGAACGCGCCCGAGCCGGTCGACCAGCTGCCGACGTCGAACTCGAGCGTCGTCCAACTCGCGGCGGGCTCACTCGTCGTCCAGCTCCAGCGGCTTTCGCCGCCGCGAGCATCGGGTACGAGCGGCTCTCCGATCGAGAGCCGCGCGGGCGCCCACGTCAGCGGGCCCTTGGCACCGCGCGCGAACCACTTGTTCCACAGCGGCTCGCCCGCCAGAACCGTCAAGAAGACGGGCTCGAGTTTGCGTGGCTTCCAGTCGGTCCCGAAGAGCCTGAGTTGGAGCGCCTTGTCCCATGCCAGCGCGACGGACGGCTCCACGGAGTCTTCGTCCTGCGTTCGCGCGCTGCGTTCCCAGTCCGCCGCCTCCGTTCGCGCGAGGAGCTCCAGCTCCTCGGCTCGCTGCGCGCTTCCCATCTGTCGCGCGAGCCGAGCGAACGCGCCGAGAGCAACGATGGACTTCGCGCGCGAATCCGCGGCGAGCGCGGAGTCCTGCGGCGCACTCGCCTGCTCGATCAGGAAGCGCGACCATGACGACAGCTGCTTCCAGTAACGCGCCGCGAGCTCGACGCGTCCTTCGCGTTGACAAATCGCAGCCACGAGCAGGATCAGGTCGGAAGAGTCAGCCACGGCCGTTGCGCTTGTCGCGACACTCTCCTGCGCGGTTCCCGTCGCATGCGGGTACGTGCCGAGCTCGCACGGCGCGAAGGGAGCCGTCCACGCACTCCAAGTGGCCCGATCAAGGAGCGGCAGGAGCGAGGCCTTCGCAAGATCGCTCGAGAGCAGCAGGTGCTGGGGCGCGGATGCGGCGACATCCATGGTCTGCGACAGCCCGTGCGTCCCAGCGGCACCGCGCACGAACAGCAGGGGACGTCCATGCGCGTCGGCGCACAGCTTGCTGGCGCCGAGAACGGACCGGTACGCGCGCTGGCACTCTCGTATCCACTGCGAATCGCCTGCGGTCGCGAGGTCCAGCGAGAGCTCGCGGTCGAACTCGCCGCAGCGCGCGACGACCTGCTCGCCGGCCGCGTCTGCGACTTGCAGCAGCTTGGCCGCGTCTATTCCTGCGCCCCGCCAGTAGGGCCGCAAGCGTTGCTCGAAGTAGCGCACCGACCAAGGCTCGTCGTAGGCGAGCATGGCGCGTGCCGTGACCGGCGCATCGCCGGCCTTCGCCGTCACGAAGCCCGCGCCGCCGCGGCCTTCGAGTCTCACCGAAGCCACTCCGTCTGCCGCCGGTCGCGGCTCGAGGAAGCTCGGAGGCACGCTCGCGCCACGTCGCTCGACGAACGCGCGCCGCAGCTCTTCGGCCGGTCCGAAGTTGGCGCGCACTCCAGGGCCCTTGCGCGCGCTCGCGAGCAGCGTGCCGCGTTCCAGTCGCTCGCGGCCCGACTCGGGCGCTCGCCACGGCGGATCGAGGGCCTCCACGCAGGCGGTCTCGAGTCCCTCGATCTCGACCAGCCTGCCTTGCACCCGCTCCGAGGGCCCCTCGACGGCGGCCAAGGCCGCGACGTCGAGATAGAGGTCGATCGAGTGCTCGTTGCCGTCGCGCGACCACGCTCGGAGCTGGACATAGGTCACCGGTCTCGCGAGTACGTCGAGATCGTCGGGCAGGGCGGGCGTCACGAACGCGAGTTCGAGTTCGACGCCGGCCGCGAGCGAGACGAAGCGCGTAGTGGTGAAGTCGACGATCGTGACACTCTGGTCAGGAGCCGGAACTTCCGGCGGCTCGGTGCCGAGCAGGCGCACGACCTTGTCGCCATCGATGCGCGCGAGCACACACATCGGCACCGAGCGTCCGCTCGCGTGGCTCGGCGTGCCGTCGGTGGGCCGTCCGGGAGTCGACCACAAGCTGAAGAACGGGTCGTGGACGACGAGCGGTACCGGGCGCGGCCGCTCTTCCTGCGCCGAAGCGAGCGATCCGAGGACGAGCGCTGCGACGAAATGGAACATGAGCGCCAAGATAGCGCTCCTGCGCCTGCGCTAGTTCGTCACGAGCTCACGGAAGCGTGAGAACAGGTGCGCGCTGTCGAGCGGGCCGGGCGCGGCCTCGGGGTGATACTGCACGCTCATCACCTTGGCCGTGCGATGGCGGATGCCCTCGACAGTCATGTCGTTCAGATTGATGTGCGTGAGCTCGAGCTCCTTCGGCAGCGTATTCGGATCGACCGCGAACGAGTGGTTCTGCGACGTGATCTCCACGCGTCCGGTCAAGAGGTCACGCACCGGGTGGTTCGCGCCGTGGTGGCCGAAGGGCATCTTGTGCGTCTTCGCGCCGAAGACGATCGACAGGATCTGGTGCCCGAGGCAGATGCCGAACATCGGCTTCCGGCCGACGAG
>SXGS01719699.1_pt1 | contig 12349 bp, 13 predicted proteins | sample 3174681 | NCBI WGS metagenome assembly SXGS01 (sample SAMN11356861, study PRJNA531348) | freshwater metagenome | isolation source: freshwater sample F1-80 | place: China: Fuxian Lake, Yuxi | collected 2017-12-25
CCGAGCGCAGCGGCGACGGCCACGGCGCTGGTATCTGACCCGCCCCGGCCGAGCGTGGTGACCCGGAAGTCATCCGTAACGCCCTGGAAACCGGCGACGACAGCGATTTCGCCGCTATCGATGGAATCAGGCAGCGAGCTGTCGTCAAAGCCCATGATGCGGGCGCGGCCATGGCTGTTGTCGGTCTTCAGGCGCAGCTGCCAGCCGAGCCATGAGCGCGCTTTCAGGCCCCGGCGGCGCAGCGCAAGCGCGAGCAGACCGGCGGTGACCTGGTCGCCGGAGGCGACCACAACGTCATATTCGTCGTCATAGAGGTGGCGCGGCAGGTCCTTGCCGGCGGCCCCATCCGCGAGGGCAACGAGCTTGTTGGTCTCGCCCGACATGGCCGAGACGATCACGGCCATCTTCTCGCCCTTTGCGGCGCGCGCAGCGACAATCTCTGCTACATTCGCAATACGGTCGAGATCGCCGACCGATGTGCCGCCGAATTTGAGTACTGTCCGCGCCATTTCGCCCCAAATACCTTCTGGCCCCTTGAGGCCCGCTCATATATCGGCCCCTCTAGAAGAAAGTTCGGCCGGGATCAAACAGGATTGCTAAACAATGGCGAGAACAATTGACGCGTCTGACGCCCTGCCGGTGACCCCCAGCATCGACCCGGATGAGGTGGCCAAGTTTTCGGCCATGGCGGCGGACTGGTGGAACCCCGACGGCAAGTTCAAGCCGCTCCACCGGTTCAACCCCACAAGGCTGAAATTCATCCGCGAGACAGCCGAGCGGCATTTTGGCCTGCCCCAGGGTGAGCTCCGCCCGCTCAAGGGCCTGCGCCTGCTGGACATTGGTTGCGGCGGGGGCCTTGTCTCCGAGCCGATGGCGCGCCTCGGCGCAGCCGTCACCGGGGTCGACGCCTCTGAAGCCAACATCAAGACCGCCCTTACCCATGCGAGCCAGCAGGGCCTCAACATCGATTACCGCGCCGGCACTGCCGAAGGCCTTCTGGCGGCGGGCGAGGCGGCGTTTGACATCGTGCTGAACATGGAGGTCGTCGAACATGTGGCTGACCCGTCCCGGTTTCTGATGGACACTGCCCGGCTGGTGAAGCCCGGCGGGCTGATGATCGTGGCGACCCTCAACAAGACAGCCAAGGCGCTCGCCACGGCGGTGATCGGGGCCGAATACATCCTGCGCTGGTTGCCGCGCGGGACGCATGACTGGTCGAAATTCCTGGCGCCGCAAGATGTGTCCGGCCCCCTGGAAAGCGCGGGCATGGAAACCGATCCGCCAATCGGCGTCAGCTTCCAGCCCCTCAGCGGCGCGTGGAAACTGTCGGGCGATACCAGCGTCAACTACATGGTCGTCGCCCGGAGGCCCGCCGCATGATCGCCCTGCCCTCACCCTCGACCGTCCATGCTTTCTGGTTTGGCGGATCGGCGTCTTCGCCAGACGTGCTCAAGACCCATGCGCCGCTCTGGTTCAAGGGTGGGGAAGCGTTTGACCGGCTATTGACGGCGCAGTTCCAGCCATTGCTCGAAACGCTCTCGGCCGGGCCGCTCGCCCGTGACTGGGCTGCGCGCGGAGGGCGCCAGCGCCTGTCGGCGATCATCGTGCTTGACCAGATGAGCCGGAACATCTTTCGCGGCAGCCCGCGCGCGTTTGCACAGGACATGCTGGCGCTTCATCTGTGCAAGGAAGGCCTCGCGGCAGGCGAAGATCGCGGGCTGTCCGAGACCGAGCGGGTGTTCTTCTACCTGCCGCTGGAACATTCCGAAGCAATGGCTGACCAGGAACAGGCCGTGGCCCTGTTCACCCGCCTCGCCAGCGACGCGCGCGACGAGTTCAAGGACTTTACCAAGAACACGCTCGACTATGCCCACCAGCATCTTGATGCCATCCGCCAGTTCGGCCGGTTCCCACACCGCAACGCGGCCGTCGGGCGCGAAAGCACGCCCGATGAACAGGAATGGCTTGCCGAGGGCGGCGGCTTCTGACGATCAGACGGCCGGCGGCGGGGCGGAGGAGACTTCAACCCTGCCTTCAAGCCGGCGGGCGGTTTCTTCCTGCACGGCGCGCGTCAGCGGATAGCCCCGCGCCAGGAAGCCGGCGAGCAGATACAGCAAACCCGGCAGGAACCCGAAGACGAGGACGAGGCCAAAGACGGCCGCGTCTGAATTCTCCTGGCCAGGCCGGAAACCGGCGATCCGGCCAACGATGAAATAGCCCACACCAAAGGCAAGGCTGGAGCCGACTTTGTTGAAGCTGGTGAGCAGCGCGTAGAAATTGCCTGCGCGGTTCTCCCCGGTTTCGGCAGCCTGCCATTCGACGACATCTGCCGTCATCGCGCGGGCAAGGAAGATCGGCGCGCTGAACGGGATGCCCGCGATCAGCGAAGCGATCAGGAAGGTCGTGAAGTTGCCATAGGGCGCCAGCGGAATGAAGGCGATGAAGGCGATGCCGGAGAAGGTGGTGGCGATAAAGTAGGCGGTGCGCTTTTCGGTTTTCTTGGCGAGCCACAGCCAGAAAGGCAGCGCGATGATTGCCATGACGAAGAACAGCATGAGGGTGAGGCTGGTCTGCGCGTCGCTGGCGCCGAAGGCGTATTCGGCAACAAAGAGGAAGTTGGCGGCAGTCACCGAAATGGCGGTCGACACCAGAAGCTCAATCGTCAGGAGCCGGCTGAACATCGGGCCGCGTATGGCCTGGAGCAAGGGCCGGAGTTCGAACTTCTCGACCTGCTTGGATTCGCCTCTCAAAGGCGGATCGGGCACAAAGAAGCAAGCCAGTGCTGCCACAATAGGTAGCGCGATGATCATGACCCAGCCCATCACGGCAACCTGACCGAACCGGTCCGCCTCCACGCCAATTGTAGAGAGAATGAGCGGCGTGGCCAAAAGGGCGAGCATGGAGAAAACGGATATGATCTCAGGCCAGAGGAACAGCCGCGAGCGGTCGTCATAATCGCTGGCAATGGCCGGCACCCAGGATGACCGCGACGTCTGCAGCAGCGTGAAGCCGACATAGAAAACCAGCATCCATCCGATGAAATAAGCTGGCCCTGCCCCAACGGGCGGCATGTAGACGAAGAAGGTCGAGATGCCGAGGATCGGTACACAGAGGATGATCCAGTGACGCACCCGGCCGAGCGGCGTGCGGTAGCGGTCAACCATGTAACCCATGATGGGATCGGTGAAGATGTCCCAGAAGCGGAGCAGCATGAAGAGCAGGCCGGTCAGCTCAAGGCCAAGGCCCACCCCGTTGGGCGCTTCATTGGCGTAGAGCGGCGCGAGATAGACCCCGAGTGGCAGGCCGACGCCGGCGATGGGGATGCTGAGCGAGGCAAACGCCAGCACTCGCGGAAACGACAAACGCTTGGAACCGGATTGGGACATGGCGCGCACACTGCCTTGAGCCAAGGTGACGGCCAAGTCATTTTTTAACTGCCGCGTCGCTTGACGTGGAGACGATGCCACGCAAACTGCAGCGCCAAAAGCAGGAGGGAGAGGCAGCGCCATGATCCGCAACATACTGGTCGGCCTGGGCGGCATCATCGGCATATTGCTGGCCGTCATCCTGTTCCGCACGGCGAGCTATGGCGCCGATCCGGTGGGCGCGCGCGTCGAACTTCCCGAAGCTCCGGCGATCTCGGCCGAGCGCGGCGCACAAAATCTTTCCCGCGCGATCCAGTTCCGCACCATTACGGTGGCGCCCGGCGATCCGCGCCCGGGCCAGGAAGGACCGTGGCTCGAGCTTCACCAATGGCTGGAGGAAACCTATCCGGCCGCCCATGCTGCGATGCAAAAGGAACTGGTGCCGGGCACGCTGACACTGCTTTACACATGGCAGGGATCGGACGCCGGCCTCAACCCCATTTTACTGATGGCGCACCAGGATGTTGTGCCCGTGAACATCGGCACCGAAGGCGACTGGACCGGCGGGCCGTTCGATGGCGAGATCGTGGACGGCTATGTCTATGGGCGCGGCACGATTGACGATAAAGGCTCGCTGGTGGCGCTGATGGAAGCGGCCGAGGCGCTGGCCGCGTCAGGCTTCCAGCCCCGCCGCACGATCTATTTCATGTTCGGCCATGACGAGGAAGTCTCCGGATCGGGCGCAGAAGCGGGCGTTGCCCTGCTGAAGGCGCGCGGGATCGAGCCGGAAATGGCGCTGGACGAAGGCTTCATGATCGTTGACCCCTCCCCGCTGACCGGCAAGCCTATGGGCTTTATCGGGATTGCCGAGAAGGGATACCTGACGCTTGAAATCATCGCGACCGGCGCGGGCGGGCATTCGTCCACGCCGCCGCGTGATTCGGCCGCCGTGCGCCTTGCTCGCGCCGTGGTGGCGCTCGACGACAACCAGATGAAAGCGGACTTTTCCAAACCTCCGGTGTCTGATCTTTTCCGCTCGGCAGCCAATGACATGCCCTTCCTGCAGAAGATGGCGTTTGCCAATCTCTGGCTCTTTGAAGGCATGATCGACAATCAGATGAGCGGCATTGCCGCTGGCAATGCGATGATCCGCACGACAACCGCGCCCACGATGCTGGCAGGCTCGGCGAAGGAGAACGTGCTGGCCCAGCGGGCGAGCGCGATGGTCAACTTCCGTATACATCCCAATGATACGGAGGAAGACATCATCGAGCATGTGCGCAAGGTGACAGCCGGGATAGACGGCATCGAGATCGAGATCGGCCAGCAGGGCATCCGCGGCCAGGGCGCCTCGCCGGTTTCGCCTACGGACAATCTGGCCTATGCGGTGCTCGCGAGCGTCGCCGAGGCGACGGCGGATGGCGCGCCCGCCGCGCCCGGCCTCGTGCTTGGCGCCACGGATGCGCGCTATGCCAGCGCGATCACGCCGAATGTCTACCGCTTTGCCCCGGCGATCATGTCGCCAGACGATCTGACCGGTTTTCACGGCACGAATGAACGTCTTGCGGTGGAAAATATGGGCCGGCTGGCGACAGGCTATTCCCAGATCATCCTGGCGATGGACGCGGGCGAGTAAGCAGGCAGTAAAGAGGGGCAGGACCGGTTTCCGGTCCTGCCCCTGTTTTTCCCGAGCCTTGAGCGGTCAGTTCACCGGGCCGGTGACGCGCTCGATGGGCAGGGCATAGTGGCGGCCGCAGAACTGGCAGTCGATCGCGAGGTTGCCATCGGGCTCGACCAGATCGCGCAGCGACTCTTCCGGCATCGCCCGCAGGGTAGTGAGGAGGCGGTCCTCATTACAGGTGCAGCGGTCGTCCACAATGCGGCTCTCTTCAAGACGCACGCCCTGTTCATGGAACAGGCGGAAGAGAAGGTCCGTAACCGGAAGGCCTGGATCGATCAGCTCGGCCGGGGTGAGCGTGGCAAAGAGGGCTTCGGCTTCGCGCCAGTCTTCGCTGGTGTCGCCGCGGTTTTCGTCCCCGGCAATCCGCTGGATCATCATGCCGCCGCAGGTCCAGCCGCCGCCCGCGAGAGGCTCGACCGACAGGCGGATGCGCGAGGGCACCTGCTCGGACATGGCATAATAATCCTCGGCACACTGAGCGAGCGTGCCCTTGTTGAGCGGCACGATGCCCTGATAGGGCTGGATGTTGGGATTATCCTGCATGAGGATTAGGCCGAGCCGGCCCGCGCGCCCGAAGAGCTGGGGCATGTGGGGCGGCTTGCCCTTGTTGAGCCGGTCAAGGTTTTCCCAGGCCTCTTTGTCGAAGCGCAGATAGCCGCGCACGCCGCCACTGGTGCTGTATTCGGCCACCAGCATGCGCACCGGGCCATCGCCTTCGGCCTGGACGAGGATGCGCCCGTCAAACTTCAGGGACGAGCCGACCAGCGCCGACAGGGCCACGGCCTCGCCCAGCACGCGGGCGAGATTTTCCGGATAGTCATGCCGCGCCAGGATGGGCGTGATGCTCTCTTCGCCCATGCGCACGACGCGCCCGCGGATGGGGCGCTCATGGATCTGGAAGCTGGCGGTGAAATCTGTGGTCTGGAAGGCGGGCTGGGTCATGGGACATGCCCCTTTCGGGCTATGGGTCTTTCAAGGCGCCCCATGTGGCAGCGAGGGCCCCAAAGGACAAGGGGGCGGGCGCAATGGGCTGATTTGCAACAGTTTCCTGACGCCCTCAGGCCGAGCAGCTCGCCCCGCCCAGCACGCAGAAGCTGGCGCACCAGGGATGGTTGAGCTTGACGGGGGCGCTGGTGGCTTCGGCGAGGGTGTTGCCGAGGTCGAAGGCCGGGTCGTCGACCAGCAGGGTGCAGGCGAGCACGCGGGGGGCCGAGGCGCCCTTGCGGCGCACGACCATGCGCTGGCTGGAACACATGATGCTGTCGGGCAATTTATTGAGGATGCCCCAGCAGGCGGTGGTGATTTCCGGGGGATCATCGCGGGCGATCATCTCCGGGAAGAGGACGAGCTGTCTGGGGTCATCGGCGTCAATGGCGAGGCCAAGGCGCGTGATGAGGGCGCGGTAGCCTTCGCGCGCGGCCGCTTCGCTTTCATGCAGCGACTGACGCCCGGCAATCGCCAGCGGGATGCCCGCCTTTGCCAGCCATTCGAGGCCGGCGCAGGCCTCGGTGAAGGCCCCTTCCCCCCGCTCGGCATCATTGAGGGCCGCGTCATGGGAATCGAGGGAGACGCGCAGGGTCATGCGGGCGCCGTAGCGGGCGGCGAGGTCCTTGAGGCCGGTTTGAATGCGCGGGCGCATCATCGGGCGCATGGCGTTGGTAAGGAGGAGGAGGCTGTGGCCGCGTTCCAGCGCGGCGTCCATGATGGCGAGAATGTCCGGGCACATGAAGGGCTCGCCGCCCGTGATGCCGATTTCGGCAGGCCCTGTCAGCTCGTCCAGGAAGGGCAGGACATCGGCGAGGGTAAGATAAACCAGCCGGTCATTCTTCGGGCTGCTCTCGATATAGCAATTGGCGCATTCGATATTGCAGAGCGTGCCGGTGTTCAGCCACAGCGTCTTCAGGCCGGTCCAGCCGACGCTGGCGCGCGTCTCACCCTTGGCGGTGACGTCCGGATGGGAGAATTTTGCGAGCGGGGAGAGTGTGTCAGCCATGCCGGAACCCTAGGGCGCGTGCCCGTGCCCGCCAAGCGGGGGGCGCGCAAAAGTGATGAACGGGCTTACTTCCCAAGGCACCAGCGCAGGATGGCCTTCTGGGCGTGGAGGCGGTTTTCCGCTTCGTCGAAGATGAGGCTTGCCGGGCCGTCGATGACTTCGGCGTCCACTTCCTCGCCCCGGTGGGCCGGAAGGCAGTGAAGGAATTTTGCCCCGCCATTTGCCAGCGCCATCAGCTCTTCGGTCACCGCGAAAGGCTCCAGGATCTGCAGGCGGCGTTCGGCGTCAGTGTCGCCCATGGAGACGAAGGTGTCGGCGATGACGACATCGGCGCCGGCGACGGCTTCCTCGGCGGTTCCATAGAGATCGATCCGGCCCTGAAGCTCGGCGGCGATTTCCAGATCGTCCTCATCCGGAGCAAAGCGGGCCGGTGTGCCGATGGCGAGAGAGAAGCCGAATTTGGGCGCAGCATGGATGAAGCTGGCGCAGACATTGTTGCCATCGCCGACCCAGGCGATGCGGGCGCCCTTGAGGGTGAGGCCATGCTCTTCCAGCGTCTGCAGGTCGGCCATGATCTGGCAGGGATGGGAGCGGTCGGTGAGGCCGTTGATGACGGGCACGGAGGACGCCTCGGCAAAGGCCTCAACCTCGGTATGGTCGTTGGCGCGGATCATCACCGCGTCGACATAGCGGGAGAGGACGCGGGCGGTGTCTTCCACCGTTTCGCCGCGGCCGAGCTGCATGTCGTTTGACGTTGCGGTGATTGACGAACCGCCGAGCTGGCGCATGGCCATGTCGAAGGAGAAGCGTGTGCGGGTGGAGGATTTCTCGAAAATCATCGCCAGGGTGTGCCCGTCGAGCGGGGCGCCGGGGTCGACCTTGCCCTTCGGCCAGCCGAGCCGCGCTTTCTTCATGGCATGGGCCTGATCAAGGATCGCGCGGAGGTCTGCGCGCTCCAGCGGCCAGATGTCGAGGAAATGGCGGATCGTCATGGGCGGGGCCCCCGCAAAAGAAAGGGCGCCGCATAGCGCGTTTCGGGGGGGATCGCCAGTGTTTGTTGGGAAGTGTTTGCTGGCGAGCCGCAAACATGAAGCCCCTGCCCCGCCAGCTGGAGGCGGGCGGGGCAGGTTTCAGGGACGCGCGGGACGCCCGATCAGGCGCGCTTGATAACCCGCACGACGAGCAGGAGCAGAACTGCGCCGATAGTGGCGTGCAGGATCGAGGCAACAATGCCGGCGCCGAGGCTGACATTCAGGGCCGGAAAGAGATAGCCGGCGATGAAGGCGCCGATGATGCCGATGATGATGTTGCCGACAAGCCCAAAGCCGAAGCCTTTGACGATCACGCCGGCCAGCCAGCCGGCAACAGCGCCGATCAGCAGGAAAATAATGAGGCTTTCTACGGTCATGGTGCGAATTCCCAAGCATGGGGGATCAGCCCCCCGCGACCTTAACGCGCCAGTCCCCAAAAGGATGCATGGCGCCGGAAAAGGCGTGATCCGGCCGGGCCGGGACTGAGACAGCTCTGGAGCCCTTGTGTTACCGGAAGGGCGCACCGGCCCGTTTTTCAATCCCTAAATGTATTCTCCAGGGAACAAGCACGCTGCCAGGCCGTTTTAGCCCCTGAAAGACAGGGGAAAGACCATGCACATTATCGCGAAGAATACTCAATTATCTCTGCATTTGCTGCAGATTGCGGCCCGGGAGCTGCGTGAGATGCGGGAGGGCTCGCCATGATGACGCCGAACCCGCGCTTTGCGGTGGACCGCAATCTAAAGTGGTCAGAAATGAGGATAAATTCAGGCCGTTTTGCCACAATTGCCGATTGCGTCCAGCATTGCCTTCCGGGTTTGCGGGCGTGCGCGAGCCTGTTCTATGGCAGCCGCGAGGGCGGTGATGAGCTGATCGAGGCCTTCATGGCGGATGTGCTGACCCGGGCGGCGCACGATGAATGCGATCTCGCCACGCCGGCCGGCCTCTCCCGGGCGCTGGAGCAGCATCTGCGCGGTCAGTTCGGCGACCGGCCGCAACGCATTGCGCTTGCCTCGAGCCCGAGCACGCCGCGAGGCGTCTGGATGTCCGTTGACGAGTTCTTCGACACGCTTGGCCATCTCTAATCGCTCAGAAGCCGTAGGCGCGCTCCACCTTTGCCACGCGGATATGATAGGCGCTGTAGAAGGCGTCGCGGCCACGCTTCTGGGCGGCGAGGTGTTCGGCATTCTGTTTCCAGGCGCGGATGCCGGCCTCGCTCTCCCAGTAGCAGACCGTGATTTCGCCCCCGCCGGGGCTCTGCGCGGTTTCATATCCGAGATAGCCCGGTACCGTCTTCATCAGGGCGACCATGCGGGCAGCCGTTTCGGCATATTCCTCCGCCTCGCGGCCGGAGAAGACGGCAGTGAAGATGACCGCCCAGTAGGGCGCCTGCGGTGTTTTTGCGATCATGACATCCTTCCCCTTCACAGCTCTGTCATTGTCGCATGGCAGGCTGGCTCCCATCTAGCCCCCCTTCTAGCGCCGGGGTTCAAACTGCCCTATGGGAGGCGCATTGTTTCAACCCTTTCCGGGAGTTAGCCCAGATATGGACAGAGTTCTCATCATCGGCGCCGGCGCAGCCGGTTCGGTCGTCGCCAAGAAATGCGCGATGGACCGCGATACCTTCAAGCACATCACCCTTGCCTCGCGCCGCATCGAAAGCTGCGAGAAAGTCGCGAAGGATTGCGTGACGCCGATCGACATCGCGCAGGTGGACGCCGATGACGTGGCCGCCACGGTCGCCCTCATCAAGAAGGTGAAGCCTGACCTCGTGATCAACATGGCCCTGCCCTATCAGGACCTGCCAATCATGGATGCCTGCCTCGAGGCCGGTGTCAGCTATCTCGACACGGCAAACTATGAGCCGCGCGAAGTGGCGAAGTTCGAATACTCCTGGCAGTGGGCCTATCAAGACAAGTTCAAGGCCGCTGGCCTCACCGCCATTCTCGGCTGCGGGTTTGACCCTGGCGTTTCCAACATCTGGTGCGCCTATGCGCAGGAGCATCTCTTCGACGAGATCGAATACATCGACATCGTGGACTGTAATGCCGGCGACCATGGCAAGACCTTCGCCACCAACTTCAACCCGGAGATCAACCTCCGCGAAGTGACGCAGGACGGCAAATACTGGAAGAATGGCGAGTGGATCGAGATCCCGGCGCTCTCCATTAAAACCATGGTGGACTATCCCGAGGTCGGCCCGCGCGCCTCCTACCTCATCTATCATGAGGAAGAAGAAAGCCTTGTGAAGAACATCCGTGGGCTGAAGCAGATCCGCTTCTGGATGACGTTTGGCGAGGCCTACATCAAGCACCTTGAAGTGTTCAAATCCATTGGCCTGATCAGCCTGGAGCCGATCAAGCACAAGGGCATGGACATCATTCCGATGGAGTTCCTGCGCGACCTGCTGCCCCCGCCCTCCTCCCTCGCCGAGGGCTATACGGGCAAGACGTCGATCGGCGTAATCATCCGTGGCAAGAAGGATGGCAAGCAGATTGCCAAGATGCTGTATAACGTTTGCGACCATGCCGAGACCAACAAGGAAGTCGGCGCGCAGGCCGTGAGCTACACCACGGGCGTGCCGCCGGTTTCCGGCGCGGCGATGTTCTTCAAGGGCATCTGGAAAGGCCCCGGCGTGTTCAACGTCGAGGAATTCCCGGCCAAGCCTTTCCTGGATGACGTGGCCCAACGCGGCCTGCCGACGACGATTGTGGATGTGGCCCCGGGCGACCAGGACCCGCTGTTCGAGGTGGTGACCTGAGCCTTGAAGCCTGCAAGGATCGCTCAGCTCACCCTCAAGTCGTGCCTTGCGGCATTGGCCTTCATGGCTGCTCTCGCGGCGCTGGCGGCGGCAGTGATCCTTGTTGCCCGGATCGTTGCCGGGGATAACTTGGAACCGATTGGCCAGATGATCGCGGCAGTGCCGGATTATCTGGCCAAGTTCCTCCTGCCTTTCCTGCTGACCTGGGTTTTCACCTTCCTCACTTTCATGAAGCGCGAAAAAACGCATGACACCTGACATCCAGACCCCTTGCTTCGTTCTTGATATGGCTCGCCTCCGGAAAAATCTGGAGACAGCCCAGCGCGTGCGCGAGGAGGCGGGCTGCAAGGTGCTGCTGGCCACCAAGGCGTTTGCGATGCCCGCCGCCTTTCCGATGATGCGCGACTATCTCGATGGCACAACCGCCAGCGGCGAGCAGGAAGCCATCATGGGCGCCGAGGAATTCGGCAAGGAAGTGCATGTCTATTCGCCCGCCTACACCGAAGATGAAGTCCGCCGTCTGACGAAAGTGGCCCAGCACATCTATTTCAATTCGGCAGAGCAGCTCGGCCGGTTTGGCGACATTGCGCGCGACGCGGGCTGCCATGTCGGCCTGCGGGTGAACCCCGGCTATTCCAATGCGACCTTGGGCGGGGACCTTTATAACCCCACCGCGCCAACGAGCCGGTTTGGCGAAGTGCCGTCAAAGCTGGCGCAGGTGAACTGGTCGGGCGTGGATATCTTCCATGTGCATGCGCTGTGCGAGAGCATGGCAGAGGGCTCTGTCGGCCTGATCGAATATGTGTCGGAGCATTTTGCGTCCTATCTGGAACAGGTGAAGGCGGTCAATTTCGGCGGGGGGCATTTCCTCAACAAGCCGGGCTATGATGTCGACGCGCTGATTGCGGCGATCCAGAAATTCAAGGCACGGTTTGGCATCGAGGTGATCCTGGAGCCGGGCGCGGGCCTCGTGGTCAATACCGGCGAGCTGCATTCGACCGTCCTCGCCCTGCACTGGAACGAGATGGATCTTGCCATCCTCGACGCCTCCGCCTCGACCCATATGCCCGATGTTCTGGAAGTGCCTTACCGACCGGACGTGATCGGCGCAGGCCAGGCCGGCGAAAAGCCGCATACGTATCGTTTCGGCGGCAAGACCTGCATGACGGGCGACGTGATCGGGGACTATTCCTTCGACACGCCGCTGGCGCCAGGCGACGGAATCATCTTCACCGACCAGATGCATTACAGCTTCGTCAAGACCAACACCTTCAACGGCACGCCGCTGGCCAACCTCGCCATCCGCTGGGAAGACGGGCGCGTGGAACAGGTGTCGGACTTTGGCTATGGCGAGTTCCGGCGGCGGCTGGGGCGCTAGACTCCAAACGTCTTCAGGCTGAACACCTGCTCATTGCAGAGCGCCGGAATACGGCCGCGCGCCTTCGCGACTTCTGAGAGATCCAGCTCCGCCATCACTACACCCGGCTCCGTGGCGCTGCCTTCGGCGAGCACCTCGCC
>SXGS01384002.1_pt1 | contig 12346 bp, 10 predicted proteins | sample 3174681 | NCBI WGS metagenome assembly SXGS01 (sample SAMN11356861, study PRJNA531348) | freshwater metagenome | isolation source: freshwater sample F1-80 | place: China: Fuxian Lake, Yuxi | collected 2017-12-25
CCCTCTGGGAGAGGGGCCGGGGGTGAGGGCGAAGCGCCCCCGGCTCCACGCTTCATCAAATACCGGCCGACGCGTGTTCACCGGCCCGCCTGGCCTCGCCCCCGGCCCCTCTCCCAGAGGGAGAGGGGAGAAAATACCCATGGCCGAGACCTTCCGCGACCTGATCGCCGAGAACAAACGCAAAAGCTTCTGGCTTGTTGCCGGGTTCTTCCTCTTCACGTTCGTCGTTTGCGGCGTTCTCGGCCTGGCAATCATCCTCATCATCGATCCGTCGCTGGCGGATCGCGTTTCCTGGGTCAGCGGCATCGCCGTGGGCCTCATCGCGGGGCTCTTGTCGTTTCTGTTCATGTACCTCGCCTACATGGAAGGCGACAGCATGATCCTCGGCGTGTCCGGCGCCAAGCCGCTCGCCAAGGCCGACGATCCCCAGCTATACAACGTCGTCGAAGAGATGGCGATCGCCGCCGGAGTGCCGGTGCCGAAGCTCTACCTGATCGACGACAGCGCCCCCAACGCCTTCGCCACCGGCCGCGCTCCGGAGCATGCCTCGGTCGCCATCACCACGGGGTTGCGCGACAAGCTCAATCGCGAGGAACTGCAAGGCGTCATCGCCCATGAGATGGCGCACGTCCGCAACTATGACATCCGTCTGATGATGCTGATGGCGGTCCTGATCGGCTCGATCGTAATGCTCGCGGATTTCTTTTGGCAAATGATGTGGTATTCGCGCGGCGGCCGACGTTCGAGCCGGCGCGATGACGACAAAGGGGGCGGCGGCTGGATCGTCTTGATCGTCATCGTCCTGGCGATCGTACTCGCCATTGTGGCCCCGATTCTCGCGCAGATCATCCAGCTTGCCGTCAGCCGGCAGCGCGAATACTTGGCGGACGCCAGCGCCGTCGAATTAACGCGCAATCCGCTCGGGCTTGCCAGCGCCTTGCGCAAGATCGACGAGGACCCCGACGTGCTCGAAGCCGCGAACCGGGGCACCGCGCATCTTTTCATCGCTAACCCAATCAAGACCTTCGAGGCTCGCGCCAGCTCGATGTTCGCAAGCCATCCGCCGATCAAGGATCGTATTCAACGTCTGGAATCGCTGGTCTCCTGAGCCGCAAGCGGCGTGCTCACCCCTCCAGATCCACATCCCTCCAATCCGTCACGAACATGTGCCCCGGCTTGTGCGTCACGCAGATGGGGGGCTTCGCTTGCATGACGACGGCCTGTGGAGTGACGCCGCACGCCCAGAAGACGGGAATCTCGCCGGCGTTGATGGCGACTGGATCGCCGAAGTCGGGCGTGGTGATATCGCGAATGCCGATTGCCGCCGGGTCGCCGAGGTGGACCGGCGTGCCATGGGCGCGGGCGAAGCGCGTGCAGATCTGCGTCGCGCGAATTGCTTGCGCCGGCGTCATGGGCCGCATTGACACCACCATCGGGCCGTGGAAAACGCCCGCGCGCTGACAGGCGATGTTCGTACGATACATCGGCACATTGCAGTTCGCTTCGATGTGTCGCACTGGCAGCCCCGCTTGCAAGAGCGCGCCCTCGAACGTGAACGAACAGCCAAGCAGGAACGCGACCCAATCCTTCTGCCAAAGCTTGACGATGTCGGTCGGCTCCTCGACAAGCTCCCCCTGGCGATAAACGCGATAGCACGGCACATCGGTCCGTAGGTCGGCGCCCGGCGCACACAGCCGCGGCTCCGCGTCGCCCGCTTCCGTCACGTCCAGGAGCGGGCACGGCTTCGGATTGCGCTGGCAAAAGAGCAGAAAGTCGAACGCCTGCGCCTTGGGCAGCACGACGAGATTCGCCTGCACATTCCCGAGCGCGACGCCGGAGGTGATGCCGGTGAACTTGCCGGTACGCGCGAGTTCTCGCAAGTGGCGGCCGGTGAGATTGCGAAGATCGTTCATCGATTTATGCAAGGAGTCACGCACGAAGAAAGCGGCGTTGTTGCGAGATGTTCCGCTTACTTCGGGCGAGGCTCTAGGACCTCGTGAGTGTGAATTTGTGCTGAAGCTCTAACGCGCCCCGCCCGTCGCTTCTTTGCCTTGCCGCGTCTCCAGGCGGCGTAATTGCTCTTGCAGCTCGGCGTCGCCCGGACGCAGCAACAGCGCGAGGCGTTGCGTCTCGAGCGCCTCCTTTGTACGGCCCGATTCGTGCAGGGCGGCGGCGAACCAGTGCAGTACGGTCGCGTCTTGGCGGTCGCTCAATTCGGTCGCCTTCGCGAGATCCTTCAGCGCGGCGGGCACGTTTGTTTGTTCCAGACCGACACGGCCGCGCACCAGATGGGCGCGCGCGTCGCCGGGTTGCAGCTTCAGGGCGGCCTCGGCGTCGGCAAGCGCCTTGCGCAGTTGGCCGCGTTCCAGGAGCAGCCAGCCGCGTTGGGCGAGGATCGGGCCGTACTCGATGCTCTCGTTAGCGGCGTCCGCGACGAGCTTTTCGATTTGCGCGCCCGGCCAGCGTTCCGCGAGCCCGCGCTCGGCCGAGAGATAACGATTGACGACGCGCGTCGCGGCTGCGTGCAGATCCTTCGGCGGGTCCCATTGCGTCAAGAGCTTGTTGCGCCGTGCCAGGAGCGACGCCAGATCCTTCTCAAGCGCGGCGAGTTCACTGGACGACTCGAATTTGCGAATCGTCTCGGCCCGGCGCTGGGCCGCATCGAGGTCGCCGAGCCGAACGTGGGCGTGAATCAAGCCCGCGAGCGCCTTGGCGTCGAGATCGCAACGGTCGAGATGGAAGACGGCCTGCGGATACTCCCCCTTCGCGAAATGCACCAGGCCGAGCACGCGCTGGGCCTTGGCCTGGAAGCCCAGCTCGCGCGCTCCGCTCGCCAACTCGAAGGCGTCTTCGTGTCGGCCGAGCTGCAGGTGCATGTCGGCGGCGCGCACCACGCTCGACAGATCCTTCCCGGCGGCGATCGTGTAGCGGCGCAAGTAATCGAGCGCCGCGTCCTTTTGCCCCGTTTGCAAATGAAGCCGCGTGATGTACTCGAGGGCTTCGCGTTCACTCGGATCGGCTTCGAGGGCGGCGTGCAGCGTGGCGATCGCTTCCTTGAACTGACCGAGCTTCTCGTGTACGCGCGCCTTGAAATGCATGGCGTCCATGGTCGCCAGTGATGCGGAGTCGGTGAAGAGTGCTTGCTGCAAGTGCTTCTGGGCCTGGGTGAAGTTCTTCTGCCGAAAGGCATTGCGGGCGAGTTGATAATGCGCGGCGCCGCGCACCGCCGCGATCGTGTGAGTCGTCAAAGGCGTGAGGATCTTCGCGGCCTCGGAGAAGTCCTCGCGGCGAACGCAGACGGCGCCGAGCGCGACCGCGTACTTCGGATCGTGCGGGAATTGCTTGACCATCGCCCGGTAGAGCCGCTCTTCCTCGGCGCTGTTCGCCGACGCCTGCACGCGCAGCTCCCAAAGCACGGCGTCGCCCGGCGCCAGCTTGGATGCTTGCTGCAGAACGCGCTGGGCGTCCTCCGCGCGATCGTTGTCGAGAAACAGTTTGGCGAGGATCTTCGCGGTCTGAGCGTCGCCCTCCTTTTGGTTCTTCAGGTGATTTTCGAGTCCTTTGGCGTCCGCGAGGCTGGTCGTGGGCCGCACGGTTAGCCAGACGCGATAGGCCTTGGCGACGTCGTCCTGAAAATGCGTGAACGCCGCGAACTCTTTTTTCTCGACGCGCGTCTTTTCGAGCCGCATGTGCATGTGCAGCTCCAGCCTGCGCGCGTCCTTCGGATCCGTCACGACTTTCAACTCGAAGAAGCCCCACGGACTCTTGACGGTCTTGTTCTCCGGCACGTTCTCCAGCCGATACGCCAGCGGGAGCTGCACGACGTAGCGGTGCAGCGATTCGAATTGCGTCGGCAGGACGAACGGCAGCCTGCGCTCGGGGTCGAGGTTGTAGCCGAGAAACCAGGTGTAGACCGGGCTGTCGGTCAAGCTCGCCTCGCGCAGCGCGCCTTCACCGACGAAGTGCCGTGGGATCTCGAATACGAGCTGGGTGCGCACGGGCTTGTCGAAGTCGAGCAAATGCTTGTCATCGACTTCGAGCGCGAGCAGCTTGGACTTGCTATTGGCGTCGAGCAATTCGGCGGTGACGAAGCGGCGGCGTTCGCCCGGCGCCACGTCGAGCAGCCGATCGCGCCGCATCCAGCCGGCCGAGTGGTGGTGCGTCGCTTCGCGTTTGCATTGCGACGTGCCGTCCGCGTGCACCGTCATGTGCGTAACTTGCTCGATACGATAATCTTTGTAGGTAAACGCCGGCGTCCTCATGAGTTTGAGCTCGGCGTCCTTCGTCACGTAGACTTGCCGATCGCGGTCGCTGCGCGGCAGGAAGTCCCAGGCGGCCAGGGCGACCGTCGTGTCGATCCAGTGCTCCTTGCCGTCGATTTGCGTCAACAGGATTGCATGGGTGCCCCAGGGAGACGGCACGTCTGGTTGCACGTGCCCGTCGTCGAGCGTGCCGAGCGTCACGAGCCACACGGGCAGGCCGATCTCTTTCAACATCACCGCGAGTAGCTGGGCCTGATCCTTGCAATCGCCATAGAGATTCTTGAGTACCTGCTGCGGCGGATGTGGTGTGTAGCCCAGCCCGGCCGGCCCGCGCGACAGATAGCGCACCTGTCGGCGCACCCAGTAGGTCAGCGCTTTCGCCTTGTCGATCTGCGTCTCTTTGCCGCGCGTGACCTCGGCGACGACCTTGCGAATCTCCGGCGTACACTCCCAGCAATCCTTGCGCAGCTTGTGCTTCCATTGCCCGACGGCCTCCCAGGTCGGGAACGTGGACACGGCGATTTGCAGGCGCAGCTCCTCGCGCGACGGGTGGTCGTCGTCGCGCGGCAGCGGCGGGCGATTCGTCACGCTCCAATGAAAGAGCTTCTCGGTGTCGGTATCCGTGACGACGAGATCGACTTTGCCGTTGATGCTGGCATGCTTGAGCGTCTTGCCTTTGGGGATGCGCACGCGCAATTCATCGCGCGCGACGGGGAGCTGATCGTCGCCGAAGCGGTAGCGCGCGACCAGGTTGCCGTCGAATTCGCGATTGCGGCCGCGGATGGTCCACTTGACTTCATAGGTGTCGCCGACTTCGAGATTGGGAAACGAGATGACGAGCTGCTTGTCCTGATCGTAGACCTGAAAGTCGGTGGCGACGTCGCGAAGCTGCACGTGCTTGGGCTCGATCGGCACGATCTTACCGTCCGCCTTGATGACGCGCGCTTCGTTCAAGGTCAGCTTCTCGAAGCTCGGATCATAGATGACGGAGCGAAACTCACCGAGCCGGTCAACGCCCTTGCGGCTGTTCAAGCGCGTGAGTTCGTGGGAAATGGATTCGACGGTTCCGTCGGGCTCGACGAGATAGGTCGTGCCGGCGTAGAGGACGCAGGCGGTGCTGTCTTCGAGAAATTCCTTCGGCAGCGTCTTGAGAGTCGCGGGGTCGTGGCGATAAGGCAGCGGTTCGCGCGATGGGCCGCGCGCCACCGGCCATTCGTCGGCGCGCAGTCCGCTGACGATGAAGAACGACACCACGATGACCAACCAGCGAAGCTGTGGCATGATCGAGTCCTCGAACGGGAATAGGCCCTTCCATTGTGGACGAAAACGCCGCGGCGGACAATATCAGTCACGAGCGCAGAGGCATGGCGTGCAAGTTATGACGAAGGATCGCCCAGGAGTTGACGTGCGGCCACACGGCTGTTTGATTCGCGACAGATGCTTCCTCTTGCGATGCGCTGTCAAAATGGTGATAATGGCGCGAGGCGCATCGAGCCGGATAGCGTAGAAATCAGCCATTGGAGCAGCAACATGGCCGCCACGGGACGCCGTTACAGCAAGAAAGAGTTCGCACGCCGCGGCGACGCGCTCTTCGAGAGCAAAGTGCGCCCAATCCTGACGGCAATGGACGAAGAAAAATTCGCGGCCATCGACATCGAGACCGGCGAATTTGAACTGGACAAGAACGAGATGCGGGCGTGCGATCAACTGCGCAAGCGCATCCCCGACCCACAAATCTGGTTAGTCCACGTAGGCCTGGGCTATCTTGATCGCTTCGGTGGACACGGTTCGCGAGGGAAACAATGATAACAGGCGTAGTCCGGCGCCGAGAAGCCGTCATTGTTCTGGCGCTGCGTGGACCGCGCCGGCGCCCATTGGAGATCAATGCCGTCGTGGACACGGGGTATACCGGTTGGCTTACGCTGCCGCCTGCGTTGATCGCCGCGGTCGGTCTGCGTTGGTACAGCTTCGGCCGAGGCGTGATGGCGGATGGATCGATCAATTTCCACGACGTTTATGTCGGCAAAGTAATTTGGGATGGTCGAGAACGCCGGGTGCGCGTGAATGAACTCGACGGCGATCCGCTCGTCGGCATGGCGCTCTTGCGCGGCTATGACGTAAGACTGCAGGTTCGCGGTCGGGGTCGAGTCACCATTAAGAAGCTGCCGCGCCCACGTCGGCGCGAGCAGTAGGCCTCCGAAGATTTCGCTTGGCGTTCGCCGAAAAAGCGTTACCATGTTCTTCAAAGCAATTCTGACTCCCCAATCTTCCTCGTGAAAGGAAATCCGCCATGAGACTTCGCAAGCGCCAGGGTTTCGGCATCATCGAATTGATGGTCATCATCGCCATCATCGCCTTCTTGCTGGCCTTGCTGGTCCCGGCTGTCCAGAAAGTGCGCGAGGCCGCCGCGCGCACGCAATCGGTGAACAACCTCAAGAACATCTCGCTCGCCATGCACGGCTTCCATGACGCCAACAGACGCGTGCCGTTCAACGGATCGGACGCCGCGGTCAACAACGTCAAGTATTCGGCGGCGGCCAAGGCGAATGACGCCACCAGCGGCAGCTGGGCCTTCCAGCTCCTCCCGTACATCGATCAAAATCCGATGTTCGCCAACCTCGATCGCAAGAGCCCCGTGCCTCCCTACCGGTGCCCAGGCCGAAGCCGACCCGGCGTCGAAACCTCCAACGGCGGCGGCGCCTGGTCCGACTACTTCATGAACAACTGCATCAACGATCCCAAGAACGCCGAGAAACCCAACAACGCCGACACCAAACGCACGCTTGTCGGCTTCACGGACGGAACCTCGAACACGATCTGCTTCGGGCACGGCAACATCAACATCAAGCAATATATGTCCGCCGCCGACGTGACCCTGTGCACGAACATCTTTACCGGCGGCGCCACCGGTACGATGCGAACTTGCAAAAACGATCCCAAGGGGGACGGCAATCCCGGCGGCGCGACCTTGTCGCGCGATAGCGATCAGGCTCCGACGAGCTTCAGCTGGGGCGGCCCCTTCGCGCAAGGCGGACTCATGGCCATGGGCGACGCCACCGTGCGCATGTTCCCCTATGGCATCAACAACCTCAGCGCGTTTCTGACGCCGACCGGCGGCGAAGCCGTCCAGTTGCCCGATTGAGTTCGTCAGCGCTGCTTGCGGTTAGAGATTGGAGGCCAGGACGCTGCTGTCCACCTTGAAGAAATCCGCGAAGGTGCGCATCAGTGCCTTGCTGAATGGTTTCATACCCGACAAGACCTCTGAGATCGAGGACTTCGGGATCCCCGTTTGTCGATGAAGTTCCGCTTGCGTCACCCCATGCGCCTCCATCAAGTGCCGAAGCATTTCGGCATCCGATGCGGGCGCAATGGGGAAGTGGACGTCTTCGTAGGCCGCGACCAGATCGCTCAAAGCGTCAAGATAAAGTGCCTCGCCAGCCTCAAGCATTTGCTTCCGCAGCAGACGGTCAATCATCGCCTGAGCTGCATCCAGTTGTTGCCGCGACCTGATCGACGCCAACGGCAGTTCGATGATCAAGTCGAGATAGCTCTTGGCGACCCGGCGATTGCGACGGGGCGTCGATTTCGTGGCAATACGCATGTGGTTCGGTCCCTTGATGCGGTTCTGACCGTAGGCTGTATTTCTAACGACGTTCTCTCTTTTCCACTCCCGGTTTACTTGGAGGCTCGGCGAAGCAGCCACATTCTTCTTTCCAGGCGTCTTCGTCGTACTCCTTGTGGGTCATCACCTTCAAGATGAAAACCTTCTGGCTGGCGTAGAGAATTCTCGTGACGAGGCGATACTTGTTGCCGCCGTTATTGAAGACCACACAGTTGCCGACCAGGCTGGCGTTGCCGAAGACGGCCTTGACATCACCCCAGGAATGCCAGGACACCGCCTTCTTGCCAACATGCGTATGCCACGCCCGCAATGGTCCCTCGGCATCCGCGCGGCCAGGGCTTGTCCAGAACTCCTTGAGTCGAGCCTTGGTGATGATCCGCACAGTCGCGCTCCAGCGAATCCGATATCGGCAGCCCCACGCATTCTCGTTCAGAAAAGACGAACTGTCAAGCGTGATGTTCGTGTTTTGCGAACGACGCACGGATGCACTGGGTCAAATACACTGCGGACATTTTCGTGTCACTCATACGCAATCGCGTCCGGTATGCGCTCGCGCACCGCGTACAGCGCCGGGCCGACGCCCGCCAACGCCGCGATCAGCATGCCCGCGAGCGCGATCACCGCGCTTTCCGCCCACGGCACGAACACGTCGAAGCTGAAGCCGGTCTCCTCCGGGAAGACGATTTGCAGCGCGTACCATTGCAGCGGGATCGCGAACAAGACGCCAAGGACGGAGCCGAAGACGCCCATCAGGCCGGCCTCGACCAGCACGAGATACACCACCTGGGCTTGCGAGGCGCCGATGGCACGCAGTAGGCCCATCTCACGCTTTCGTTGCAGGACCGAAATCAACAGCGCCGTCACCACGCCGAGCGCCGCCACCAGCACGACGACGATCTCTTGCCCCAGGGCGATGCGGTAGAGCCGTTCGATCATCTCGTCGATGCGGTCCTTCAACTCCGTGCGCGTCAACGGATGCAGATCGTGCTGCGCGCCGAGCTTGGCGGCGATCTTGTCCTTGACGGCGTTCGCATCGGCGCCGGGTCCCAGGTACACCTCGAAGAACGTGACGGTCGGATCGTTCCAGTGCGCGAGGTAGTCGCGCCGGTGCATGATGATGGTACCCTTCTGCCAGCTGTAATCGATCATCGTGCCGGCCACGTGCAGCTTGACTGGACCTTTGGGCGAGCTGAGCGTGATCGTGTCCCCCTTGTGAACGTGATGCAGCGACGCAAAATTGTGCGAGACGATCACCGTGTTGGGTTCCTTCTCCAGGCGGCCGTATAGCTCGAAGTGATCGTGCTTATTGAGCCGTTGCTTCTCCATCGTCAAAAGCCGCCCGACCTCGATGGCGGCCAGGGAAACACGCTCGTCGCGGAAAAGGATGTCGAAGGCTTGGCGGGAGGGAATCGCTTCGACGATTTCGGGAAACTCGTTATGGTTGTGCAATTCGAGCTGCAAGTCTTCCTTCATCGGCTCGCTCTGGCCGCCCGACCCGATGGGGCTGCCCGCAGTGATGATGATGTCCGAAGCCATTGACGAATCGACCCAGGTGCGGATGCTCTCGCGATTGGAGCGGATGATGCCCGCGGTCTCGACGATGAGGCAAACGCCCGCAGCCAAAGCGCCGATGACCATGCCGGTGCGCCCTGGAGCACGGATCAAATTGTCCGCGGCTATGCGCCATTCGATCGGGAAAAATCGGCGTGAGATCGGCATCAAGGCGCGCGCGCCAAGCTGGGCGAAAAGCGGGGCGGCCAAGAGTGCGCCGATCATCACCAAACTGAGGCCGCCATACGTGCCCCAGCGCTTGGGAACGATCTCGCGCACGAGAATCATGCCCATGCCGCCCAGAATCAGCAGGCACACCGAGACGACGTGCATCACCAGGTGCGAAACGGGCGGCTCCTTTGGCACACGACGGACAGCTTCCGCGGGCTTCTCGTACGCGGCCTGGATCGCGGGAACCAACGAGGCGATGACGGCGGAAAGGATGCCGACCGCGAATGCCAGCGCAGTCAATTCCCACGTGAGTTCGATCTGGCTGAGGTTGCCCGTGGCGAAGATCTCGCCGATGGCGTCCTGCATGGGGTGCAGGCCCACATAAGCGAAGCCGACGCCGAGTGGGATCCCCAGCGCTGCTCCGAGAGCGCCGAGCACGCACGCTTCGCCGGCGAAAAGGCGCCAGACCTGATCGCGCGTTGCCCCGAGCGCGAGCAGGATGCCGATCTCGTGTCGGCGTTCGGCGACCGAGACCGACAAGGCGTTGTAAACCAGGAACATGCCGACGATCAACGCGGCCACGCCACACATCGAGAACGCGGTCTTCATGCCGACCGACGCGCTTTGCAGCGATTGGTTCTGCTCTTCAAGCGTGAGCACCTTGGCTCGACCGGCCAGCACTTTTTCGACGTCCTTGCGTGCCTTCTTCGGATCGGCGCCGGCGGTCAGCGCGATGTCCAGGCGGCGCACCTTTCCCTCGGGTAGCCCCAGCACGGTGGCCGCATTCTTCAACCCCAGGATGACGACGTGCCCGCCCAGCGCCGCCAGTTCGCCGCCGGTCTTGGGCGCCACCGATGCGACGCGCACGAAATGGTGGTTCTTGGTGTTCTTCTCAACGTAAAAGAATTTGATGGTCTCATCGAGGTTCGCGCCCTGCAACAGCAGTTTCAGGTGGCCGGAATCGTTCTTGACCCTGGCGTCCAGCTCCTTGCCGAGAATCGCGGGGAACGTGCCGAGCCAGTTCGAGTCGAAGTATTGCCCAAGGAGCTGCTTCGTGTCGAGCTTCGCATCCGAGTTGCCGTTGGCCTTGGGTCCCTCCATCACGTCGAGCAATTTCCTCGTGCCGGGGTCAAGTTCGAATTGCTGTTCGAGTTCATCGACCTGACTGGCATCGCCATTCATGTCGATGCCGACGATCAGGACCTGTTTCTTCTTGTCGTCGATCAGGATCTTGGCGTGCCCAAAAATGCGCGGCACGACGGTCTTGATAGACGAAACGGCAGCCAGTTCTCTCGCCAGAGCGTGATCGACGGGGAGTTCGCCATTGGTGATGACGAGATCGAGCTTGCCCGCCATCGGATTGCCGGTAGCGAGCGTCGCCTTCGACATCGTCTCGGCAAGCGCTTGCGTCGCCACCAGGGTCGCGACACCGAGCATAATGCTCGCGACGATCAGGATCGCGCGAAACCAGCGGCGCGACAGATAGCGCAGACTAAGTGTGCGATAAAGTGACAGCATCATGGTGATCTTGGTTTAGCCCCGCTTCGCAGAGGCGGGCGAACTTTCGGCCCGGCGTCCGCCCGCCTCTGCGAGGCGGGGCTTAACTACAGCCCTGTGAACGCCGCGGTCGCCGCGAAACGTTTCTCCTTCACCCGTTCCTCGGCTTCGACGAGCCCGTCGCGGAGGTGGACGATGCGGTCGCCAAACGTCGCCGCGTGGGCGTCGTGCGTCACCATCACCACCGAGCGTTTGCCCGGCTCGGGCAGGCTTTGCAGCAGCTTGAGGATCTCCTCGCTGGTGTGCGAATCGAGGTTGCCGGTCGGCTCATCGCACAACACCGCCTGGGGATTGATGACGAGCGCGCGCGCGATGGCGACGCGTTGCATCTCGCCGCCAGACATCTCGTCGGGAAAATGCTCGGCCCGATCGCGCAGGCCAACGCGTTCCAGGCCGGCATACGCGGGGATCAGCGCTTTCGAGCGGTTCACCCCGGAAAGCAAGAGGGGCAGGGCAACGTTCTCGACAGCTTTCAATGTTGGCAGCAGATTAAAAAACTGAAAGACGAACCCAATGCGTTCGCGCCGCAGCGCGGAGAGTTCGCGATCGGACATCAAATGCAGCGCCCGCCCCTGAAAGAAGACCTGCCCCGAACTCGGCGTATCAAGAGCGCCCATGAGGTGCATGAGCGTCGATTTGCCGGACCCGCTCGGTCCCATGATCGAGATGAACTCGCCGGCATCGATGCGCAAGCTCACGCCCTGCAAGGCTTTGACGAGGCGCATGCCTTGCGGATAGTGTTTCGTTACGTCCTTGGCTTCCATCATGGATCGTCGCCAGTCATTGGTGGCGGGTGGTCAGAGAAGGAAGTATCTGGGGTTCGCAGAGGGCATTTCACATTTTACGGAATTGCGGCGGAGAGCCGAGGGCGTGGTGTGAGAATGCCTCCACTGTGTACCAACCCTGAGCGCCAGCGAGGGGATTGCAAGATGCCCTGCAGCTACCGCAACCCTTTGCAATCGTCCAGTCCTCCCCTCGCTTGCGCTTTGGGTCTGTGCACAGCCAAACCGCGGGCACACGTGTCGCTCTGTTCAATGGGTCAGCTTCTTGTAGCGAATACGATGCGGCTGATCCGCGTCCGCGCCGAGGCGGATCTTGCGTTGTTCCTCGTAGGTTTGGTAGTTGCCTTCGTGCCAGACGGTTTTGCTGTCTCCCTCGAAAGCGAGGATGTGCGTCGCGATGC
>SXGS01773749.1_pt1 | contig 12344 bp, 7 predicted proteins | sample 3174681 | NCBI WGS metagenome assembly SXGS01 (sample SAMN11356861, study PRJNA531348) | freshwater metagenome | isolation source: freshwater sample F1-80 | place: China: Fuxian Lake, Yuxi | collected 2017-12-25
GAAAACGTTATGGACTTTCCCATCTTAATTTCCGGTGGCACCATCGTCGATGGCAGTGGTGAAGAGCCATATGTTGGTGATATATTGATTCAAGCTGGGCGAATTGTGGAGGTTGGAGCGGTAGCGCAGCCAGAAAATGTAATCGAGCTCGATGCGCATGGATTGGTGGTTGCGCCTGGATTTATTGACATTCATAGTCACTCTGATTTTTCCCTTTACAATGACCCGCGGGCGGTCAGTTCATTAACCCAAGGGGTTACACTTGAAGTGGTTGGCAACTGTGGACATGGCTGTGCGCCAATCACAGTGCCGGAAATTTTCCAACACAATATATATGGCTATGAACCGGGTATGGAAATGCCTTGGCAATCCGTCGGCACATATCTTGATGCACTGCAGGCGCGCCAGCCTGCGGTTAACGTGGCGACACTTGTTCCGAACGGAAATTTGCGCCTTGCAGTGGTTGGCCGGGCTGATCGGCCGGCAGAAAGTGGGGAAATTCGGCAGATGCGCAAGCTGCTCGAACAGGGCATGGAAGAGGGTGCCTGGGGATTCTCCACAGGGCTTGAATACGATACTGAGCGTTGGAGTAGTGAGACTGAGGTCACCGAGCTGTGCAAGGTGGCTGCGCGCGCGGGCGGATTTTATGCCACGCACACCCGGAACCGGCAGGGTGAGGCCTACGAGGCTATTTCTGAAGCAATCCGCACCAGTGGAGCCGGGAACATACCGTTGCAGATCTCTCACATTTCAAGCGTGTCGCGGTTAGGGGATGATCGCGCTGAAGCGGTTCGGCAGGCTATTGCACAAGTGGATCACGCCCGCACACACCAACTAGACGTCAGTTTTGACATGCACACGCGTTCGTTTGGTATGACAAACTTAAGCAACGCACTGCCGGGATGGGCATTTGAAGGAAGTCACAAAGACACAGTGGAGCGCCTAAAGCAGCGGGCCCACCGCGCTAATATGAGGTCGCATCACGGCATCGTGCACTCTTTGGCAGCGGCGGGCTGGCACAAAATGGTGTTGTTCAATTGTCTCGCATGCCCTGAGCTTTCTCGCAGAAGCATAGCGGAAATCAGCACTGAATGGCAGATGGATCCTTTAGATGTAATTTGCGAAGTGTTGCTCCGGGAAGAGGCAAATTTGCATACGGTTCTGATTTTGGGCTACGTCTACACTGCGGAGGACACACATTTTGCTTTTGATCACCCCGGCTGCATGGTGGGGTCAGATGCGACCACGCTTGCCCTCGACAAGCCGCTCCGAGGCAGCCTTATCCACGGTGCCTTTACTTGGGCGGCTTGGTTTTACCGTCACTTTGTTTGTGAGACAAAGCAGCTTACGAAGCAGGAAGCAGTCAGACGGTTGACATCTTTGCCAGCAAAAAGGCTTAATTTGATGAATCGCGGTCGGCTGTGCAAAAACGCCTGGGCTGACGTGGCGATTTTTGACCCGCTGTCATTTGCAGAACGCGGCACTGACTTTGAACCGGGGCACATTGCAACCGGGATGGTGCATGTACTCGTTAACGGCAAGCTAGCTCTGCATGATGGTCAGCTGACTGGTAGTCAGAGTGGCTTAGTGCTGCGCAAAAACTTGGAATAGGGCATAAATAGTTAATCAGACGGACAAACTTAAGTGTAAGGTTTGGGATTGGAGTGCAGACAAACCGCCCTCGCCCCCGCACCTTCCTAGGCGTAGACTGGGGTGTTGGCGTTCAAAGGTCGAGGTTTGGAATGCCTTCGTCCGCGAGCCGCTTGCGCGTGTTGGCCGACGGTTGAAGCCACTGGTGCCAGTCTTTGAGTTCGCTACTTAACTTCCTGACGCTGCGGGGCACGAAACCGGGGAACGGTGGATGGCTGCCGATCCGCTCGTCCGGTCACGATCTCCTTCAGCGGGGGATCACCGGCAGCACCATACGGGACGGCCGCTCCGCGTCGACGTAGACCGTCTGTTCGGCAACGACCTGATGCGTGTGCCGCCCCATCGGCTCACCTGTGTTCGGGTTTACGTCGAGCCGCGGCCAGTTCGACGACGAGATGTCGATTCGGATCCGATGCCCGACATCGAACAGGTTGCTCGTCGCCCACAGCGAGATCGTCACCGGCACGGGAACGCCCGGCTCGAGCAGCACCTCCCGATCGAATCCCTCCCGGTAGCGGCTGCGGATCACCGAGTCGACGAGCAGCATGTCGAAGCCGTTCAGGTAGTCGTCGTTCGGCGGATGCACGTCGATCAGCTTCGCCGTGAAGTCGGTATCGAGTGCGCTCGATGAGATCCACAGGTGCACGAGCGACGGGCCCGTCACCTCGATGGCATCGGTGAGCGGATCGGTCTGGAAGACGAGCACGTCCGGCCGCTCCGACAGCCGCGGGTAGGGGGTCTCCGACCCGAAGAACTCCGGCGCCTCGCGCTGATCGGCCGGGCCCGGTGTGAGCAGGTCGCGCAGCCGGAGCACCGGGTGGAGGAACCGCGCCCATGCCTGCTCCATGCCGGGGCCGTCATCCGGAAGCTCGCCGATCGCGCAATAGGCTCCGCCGACCGTCGGCACCGGCCGCGCAGGGTCGAAGGTGTAGCGCAGAGGCTCTGCGGCCCGGGCCGGTTTCGCGCCGGAGAGCCTCCCGTCGCTGTGGAGGTGGAGCGTTGTCAGTACCGCACGTGCGAGCGGCCATTCCCACTCCTCGCGCCAGCGTCCGCCGTGGTCTAGCTTGCCGGCGGCGGTCTTCCTGCCGGAACCCCCTCCCATCACAAAAATCCGGATCGGTGCCTCCCCGGTCGGGTGACCCGTTGCGTTGTCCGGCAACCAGCGCGAGAAGTAGTCGAACTGCTCCGCAAAGTACCGCTCGACCCCCCAAACGCTGTCGGGCCCGAAGTCGACCTCGTGGCAGAACGTGGCGTCTCCGCGCATGCCGACGTGGCTCCAGGGGCCAAGCACAAGCCGCTGGGGGGACGCGTTCTGTGCAGCCATCGCCGCCCAATAGGCGGCGTCGGGTCCGGCCCACGGATCGAACCAGCCCGACGAGACCGTCATCGGAACATCAGCATGGCGTTGGAAGTGCGCTGTGTAGTCGCATTCGACGCGGGCCCACCAGTCGTCGTAGGCTCCGCGTGTCGCGTAGTCGATCAGCGTCTGCTCGAGCGTCGGCACATGCCGGAGCGAGGTCTGCCCGCGCGTCCAGGGCGTCGCGCAATAGAGCCGCCGGAGCTCGCGGAGGTCGCTCCAGACGTCCTGCTGCTTGACCGGGTCGTCTGCGATGTCCTGCGCGTCCTGAGCGTGGATGAAGAGCGCCCAGAACATATGGCCCTGCATCGCGCCGCCCTCGCGTGCGCAATTCGCATAGTTGTTCGTCGTCACGACGTCCGGCCAGATCGCGGTGAGGTGCGGGGGCCGCTCGATCGCCGTCCGGACCTGTACCTGCCCCGCGTACGAACTGCCGACGGTGCCGATACGCCCGTTCGACCACGGCCGCGATGCGATCCACTCTACGATGTCGTAGCCGTCGCGGCCCGTATGCGGGTTCGCCGAGTGGAAGTAGGTGCCCGAGCCCTCGGAGCGGTAGCGGTCGCGCATGTCGACGAGCGCGACCACGTATCCGCGAGGCACGAAGAAGTCAGCGATTTCGATGTACCGCTTTGTCGCCTTGTCGTATGCGGTGTGACACATGATCGTGGGGAAGCGACCGCCGGCAAAGGAGCCGTCGATCCCAGGTCGGTGGATGTCGCACGCCAGCCGGACACCGTCCCGCATAGGGACCATGACGTTCTGCGAGACGACGATCCTGTGCAGCACGGCTAGGCGGGGATCACCGGCAGGACGATGTGTGAAGGCCGCTTGGCATCGACGTAAACAGTCTGCTCCGCAATGACTTGGTGCGTGTGTCTGCCCATCGGCTCACCCGTGTTTGGATTGACGTCCAGACGCGGCCAGTTCGACGAGGAGATGTCAACCCTAATCCGGTGGCCGATGGCGAAGAGGTTGCTCGTCGGCGGCAGAGCGATTGTGACTGGTACTGGAACACCTGGCTCGAGCAGGACTTCACGGTCGAAGCCCTCGCGGTACCGACAGCGGATCACGGAGTCGTTGAGCAGCATGTCGTAGCCGACGGGATAGTCCTCATTGGTGGGATGCACGTCGACCAGCTTCGCCGTGAAGTCGGTGTCGAGTGCGCTCGAGGAGACCCACAAGTGCACGGTCATCGGGCCCGTGACCTCCACCGGCTCGGTGAGCGGCTTGGTCTGGAAGACGAGCACGTCTGGTCGCTCCGAGAGGCGCGGGTACGGCTCTTCGGAGCCGAAAATCGAGGGCGACTCTACCTGATCTGCAGGTCCCGGCGTGAGCAGGTCGCGCAGCCGCAACACGGGGCTGAGGAATCTCGCCCAGGCCTGCTCCATCCCGGCACCGTCCGCAGAAAGCTCGCCGATTGAGCAATGGAGGCCGCCGATCGTGGGCACCGGGTGGGTTGGGTCGAATATGAAGAGGCGCGGCTCGGCATCGGGGGACGGCTCAGTTCTCGCCAGCGAACCGTCGCCGTGGAGGTAATACGCCGTCTCCATCCGCCGCGCGAGCGGCCACTCCCACTCCTCGCGCCACGCACCGCCATGGTCGAGCTTGCCTCCGGGGGTCTTCTGGCCTGACCCCCCTCCCATCACGAAGATCCGCACGGGCGCTTCGGCACAAGGCTGACCCGCCGCACTGTCGGGCAGCCAGCGGTTGAAGAACTTGAGCTGCTCGTCGAAGTAGCGCTTCACGCCCCATGCGCTCGCAGCGCCGAAGTCGACGCCAAGGCAGAACGTGGCGTCTCCGCGCATTCCGACATGGCTCCACGGGCCGACGATGAGCCGCGCCGGAGCGCTGTTCTTCTCGGTCATGGCCATGAAGTACTCGGTGACGGCTGTGGGGAAGGGGTCGTACCAGCCCGTCGAGAGAGTCACAGGGATGTCGGCATGCAGCTCCCAGTACCGCGTGTAGTTGTGCTCGACGCGATCCCAGTACGCGTCGTAGGTACCGCGCGTGTAGTAATCGAGCAGCGAGTCCTCGAGCGGCGGCACGTGCCGCAGTGAAGTCTGCCCGCGCTGCCACGGGGTTGCGCGGAAGAGCTGCCGGAGGTCGCGGAGGTCGTTCCAGACGTCCTGTTGCTTTGCCGGATCGCCCGAGATCTCCTGAGCGTCCTGGGCGTGGATGAAGAGCGCCCAGAACATGTGCTGCTGCATCGCACCGCCCTCACGGCACTGGTTCTGGAAGCTGTTCGTCGGGACCACGTCCGGCCAAATCGCGGTCATGTGCGGTGGGCTCTCTAGTGCCGTGCGCACCTGAGTGATCGCGGCGTAGGAGCTCCCCACGGTGCCGATTCGCCCGTTTGACCACGGCTCCGCGGCGATCCACTCGCAGATGTCGTAGCCGTCCCGACCGGTATGCGGCGTAGCCGCGTGGTAGTAGACGCCCGACGCCTCCGAGCAGTAGCGGTCGCGAAGGTCGATGAGCACGACGTTGTATCCATTCGGGACGAAGTAGTCAGCGATCTCGCTGTACCGCTTGTCTGTTTTGTCGTAGGGGGTGTGGAGCATGATTGTTGGGAATCCACCCTCGACGAAGGCCCCGTCGCGCGCGGGCCGGTAGATGTCGAACGCGAGGCGTACGCCATCTCGCATCGGAACCATTACATTCTTCGCCAGCACGATTCCATACTTCGCGATCATGGTGCCTCCCGTTCACTGATCAATTTGCCACCTCATCGATGCTGTTTGCTAACTGGGATGAAGAGAAATATCAACCCCATTAGTCTCCATATTACACTTCCCCTTCCATCCGCACCGCGCCTCAATTTTCGCTCTCTGCGACCGGCGGCTTAGGTATCCGTGGCTTGTCCCTGCCTGTTACCCCAGATGTGATGGTTTTTCTTGCCCTTGATCGCTTTATTCTCCAGCCTTCTTGCCTAGCCGCTCAATATAGCATAGATAAGCGGGTTACTGTATTAGTTTGTCCGCTTACCACCAGCTAGGTGAACGCTCCCAAACGGTTGTCCGCTTAGTGCAGATCGGTCTGATCGGAACTAGCACAAACTGGTTTCTCTGGAGCGCCCAGAATGAACATCCAAGAGAGTGCTCGGTTGACGCCGCTGCAGCAAGAGGAGATGGCCCGAGCGGTAATTGGGTCGTGGCTGACGACGACTGGTGCGCACTGGCATGCTCAACCGCACAGCACACCCGCTTCGGTTGCATCGGTTGATTGGTGCATTATTAATCGAGACGACAATTGCGCTGCAGCGTCGGCAGCTGTGCGGCAAGCTTAGGCGCTTCAGGCGAGGGTGTCATTGGCCACCGTGAGCCGAGTTTCCCGCAAGGCTGGCCCAGACTAGTTCGTGCCCCTCGCGCTAGCCCATCCGGTGCGGCGCTATGTGCGCGATCATCCGAGCATGTTGAACCTATAGACATCGAGACGCCGGGGCGATGCAACAGGGTAGGCCACCGCATGACCGGGGACCGCAAGGGCCGATCCAGAAGCTGGGATGTCGTTTGGGAGTCTGTTCATAGCTGGGCCGATGATGCCGCACTCATTACCTTAGCTGGCATTTTTCGCGCCCGAAAGGTAACATGTGCTACCTTCATATGCAAGGTCGCAGTCGCTTATTACGACAACTTTTGCGGTTTTCATCATTCGTGTCATCACCCATAACGGCTCGTGCTCCAAAGCCCCGCGTCTTTTGCCATACCTTTAAGCAATCCAATAGGCGCCATATTTCGACCAGCCTCTTCACCCCTAGTTCCAATTGTGAGGCTTAACGCTTCGTCAAAACCATAACCGCTGAATGGGGCTATGCCGGAGCCTACAGCACCAAAGACCAGAGCGCTGTAAAGCTCCAAAATATGACCCACATTAAGAGCTGGCACCGCACGCAAGGCAGCCTAAATGCGAAACCACTAATCAGTGTCCTCTACCTACATAAGAAGCCGAAAAGCTGCAGTCAAGTCAATGGGCGCGCCGAGGCGCGCGGACTGCGAAATTGCAAGCGTCGCAACCAGCGTACGGGCTCCATCCTCTGCCGACGCAACCGGACTCTCCCCAACGCGGATCACCCTGCAAAAATGCTTCAATTGTTCCACAAAGGGGTTGCAGTCTACGTACCTAATCGGCGAAACGGCCAATGGTTTGTCCCAGCCAATCAGTCCGGGATTACGAGCGGACCAAAGTCTTAGAACTGGCAGCTCAAGACTGCCCTCTGTCCCAATAAAGCGATGAGAATTCTCACCCGTGTAAGGGAACATAGTATTTTCGCGCGTTCCTTGTTCCATCGTCCATGGAGAGAGTCCACTATCCGCACAAATGAGCGTGCCAATGCAACCGTTTAGGAAATTAAGTAACGCGCCGGATGCATCCTCAACCGGAAAATTGCGCACTCCGCTACTTGTGTAGCCAGTGATCGATGCTATCTCCCCGCATAAATATCGGAGCAGATCTATTTCATGGATCGCGTTGATCAAGACCGGACCGCCGCCAAACCTCTTGCGCCATGCAATCTGAAAGTAATCATCAGTTTTTCGAGTAGCCCATATGGAAGACACGGCTACCAAACGTCCAATATGTCCATCAGCTAATATTTGCTGTGCGCTCCGCACCATAGGAAGATAGCGTCGATGATGCCCGACCAAAGTTTTTACTCCAGAAAGACGGATCGCCCGAAGCAATTCCATGGCAGTTTCGACAGAGTCGGCAACCGGTTTTTCAACAATGAAGTGGACGCCGTATGCGCAGCAATCAATACCCTGCTCAACATGCAGACTGTTGGGGGTTGCAATTACAACTGCATCTGGTTTGGCTTTATCCAGAAGTTCCAAATGGGTACGAAAAAACGGGACGCCAAGCCCATGAAGTTTTTCGGCGTCACTAAATGGGTCAGCTATGCCAACCAGCTCCGTAATATCTGAACACGCTAGAATCGTGTCGATATGACGCCTACCCATCATTCCGGCACCGAAAACGCCAAGTCTGATTAGTTTCCCGTCCACTTTCATTTTTACCCAGCCATACCTAGCACCTTTTTTGCCCCGTGTAGCACCTGCCTCACATTCTCTAAAATGCTAAATGTGGTTTTTCTTGGGACTTCCAGACTTACTGGACAATCATGGCGAAAAGCACGAACCAGATCGACGAGAGGCAGTGCTCCATCGCCCGGCGGAAGCCGGGCAGTGCGGGCCTCTTGGATCAAATCCAAGTTGTTGAGGGACGAATCAAGAGGGGCGTCACAAAGCTGAAAGTATCCGGGGCACCAACCATCTATTCTGCCAAGTTTGTCAGGCGTTTTTCCTGAACGAGCGAGATGCAGCGCATCGATCAGTATGCTGCCATTTGGTTGGGAGGCAAACTTTACGACTCGCTCTGCTGATTCAAATGTTTTAATCCCGCTAAAAACCATGAATTCCAGATCGACTGCAAGGTGAAAGGAATATGCCAGTTCGCAAATGCAAGAGAACTTCTCGGCCATCAGACATTCGTCAGTTTCATCACCAACGACCTTGACTCTGCGCGCTCCGATCCGCGCAGCCACTTCAAATAAATATTCATAATCCGGCGCAGTGGTTTGTTTCCCCATCCGGATTATTTCAACATCAAATACGGTCACGCCGGTGCCGGCAACCATGTCAATCACCTCGCGGCGCATTGGCGTATCTCCAAACATGGGGAACTCAATATCTTCTGGCGATGCGGCTGCAAGTCTTAGGTCTACACTCTGATATCCTGCCTCCGCAGCTAAAGCTATTTGTTTTGGAGGCGACATCCCAAGCACAGTGAGATGAGCTAGAGAAATAGGTCGCAGAGATGACGCACTAACGATATCGGAAGATTTGGGCAATAGCGCATCTTTCTGCATTTTGGTGCACCCTATGTCTGGAGGCTTGAGGTACATTTAGGGTAGTGCAATTTGACTCTTCGTCCCAGAATCTACCTTGTACCTACAATGCAAAGTTTTACCCTCGCCGTTGCATCTAGTGTAACAGAAGTAAATCTAAAAATTGTTTACGAGTAATCGGCTGTGCACTAGTGGGTGCAATGGGAGCAACGCTTTAGTCAAAAGACTTAGTAGTTGCAATTGTTGGTTACCTGGTTCCGACAACCCGAAAACCAATATGGTCACGTCGGCGATCAGGATAGCTCATGCTCCGGGTGGCGCAGCGCAGGTAGCGCGGATGGTCGCTATAAAACGAGCCGCCACGGAGAACCCGCTGTTCGGACAACACTGATTCCTCCCGACCGTCTTCCGGTGAGTAGGGATAAGGCCTATAGGCGCTGCTCACCCACTCCCATACATTTCCCGCCATATCTAAGACTCCGTAGCTACTCGCGCCACTCTCGTAGGCCCCGACTGGTGTTGTGGTTCCATTTTTCGGGTCTTGGCCAAAATTGGCAAGCGTGATATCTGGCAATCGGTTACCCCAAGGCCATTGCCTGCCATCGCAACCCCGGGCAGCTTTCTCCCACTCTGCCTCAGTGGGTAGGCGCACTCGCGCCCATCTGCAAAACGCGTTGGCATCGTACCAGTCAACGTAGACAACGGGGTGGTCGATCAGTTCTACCGGCGCCTGCCCGTTGAACCAGTGTCCCGGCGTGCTGTACCCGGTTGCAATCACAAATTGCTGGTAAACACGATTGGTGATTGGTGTCTTAGATATTCGAAAAGTTGGCAGATCTACCATATGCTGGTTTTTCTCATTATCAATATCAGCTGGGCGATTAGCGCTATGGCGCGAGACCACCTTGTAAGTCTGCTCAATGGCATCCGTTACTTCAAAAAACAGATCGTTACCCATCCAAAATTCACCTGCTGGTACAGTCAGCCAATCAAAATCTAAGTGCACTTGCGACTGGGACTGATAATCTTTGACCACACGAAAGCCAATGTAGATATCCCGAGCTGCGGGAAAAAGGGCATGGCGGTCTGCACAGCGCACATTTTGCATCGGGTGATTGTAGGTCCCTCCTCGCACAACGCGGCGCTCCCGGGAAAATGGATCCTCTCGGCCGTCTTCAGTTACATAAGGGTAATTCCGGTAAAGACTTTGCGTCCACTCCCACACGTTGCCCGCCATACCCAAGGCACCGTAGCTGCTGGCCCCGTCCATACAGCACTCAACAGAAACTGTGTCGCCAACAAAATTTTCGCAGTTGCACGTGCTGGCGGTCGGTATTGCTTCTCCCCATGGCCAGGTCCGCCCATCCACGCCTCGGGCGGTCTTTTCCCATTCCGCTTCAGTCGGCAGGCGCACGCCAGCCCAGTTGCAAAACGCCTGTGCATCAAACCAATCAACATAGGTGACTGGGTGTTGCATGCGAAATTCTGCTGAATTAAACTCCGGCCAATACTCGGGTGAGCGGTGACCAGTCGCGAACACAAAAGCCGCGTATTGGCTGTTTGTAATTACATTACGGCTAATTTCAAATTTACTAAGCCTCACACGATGCCGTGGGAGTTCGTCTGGATATGGCCGGTTGTAGCGCGGTGGGTCAGTGCCCATGGCAAACGCCCCGCCATTTATTTCTACCCAATCAAACAAAAACTGTGTCATGTCGCAACTACTGGATTTGGCTATATTGCAATTGCTACGCCTTTAGCTTCCGTGGCACACTTGTGGATGATAGCCTAATTCGCTTCCCCGCCTGTGGAAGGGTAAACCCCAAGTTCTTAAAATGCGCATTAGTATTTTGGCTGAAATCAAAGCCGGGCTTCAATCCAATGCGACGGACACCCATAAATCTTCGGCTAGACCATACTTGGCACATGCAAAGTAATTAATGATGCATCTCGCCGAAACCATAAGGCACCACTAGTTAAAACGCGCGAACGTAGAAGTCAGCGCCATCCACGGCCTCGGAAAATCTGGAGGAAAAATGCATCACCGACCATCCGATTACGATGTGAATGCGAGCGAAAATATTTATTCGCCAACGCTTACACTGCGGGCAGGCCTCCATCAACCACTAGCGCAGTTTCTGTCACAAAACTGGCGCTGCCCCAAAAAGCAGAGTTCGCGGCAATCATCTCCGGTGAAGCCACCCGGCTGGCCAGCGTGGTCACATCCGCACACTGCAGGCGCTTCGGTAATTGCCCATTGCCTACTGCGGTATTGATTAACGTAAGGGGTCAAAGTGCGTGCTAGTGTATGAGATTTCACCCGAATTTGCTCTGGTGCCGGATCGAGCGCAAGCTGGCGGGAGGGCGCGAGGACTGTCCCCTTAGCATCACTGTACGCCGCATTTCGTGCGCGCGCCACCACAGTGGTTGCCGACACTATGTTCACGATCAAGCCTTCTCCCGGTTCCCTTAAGTAGGGTAGTGAAGCGCGACAAACAAGGACGGTACCTGTGGCATGAACGGCGAACATGAGGTCCCACTCCACTAAAGGAGTTGTGTCCAAATCGCCAAATCTGTGTTTACCGACCGAGTTTAGGGTGCTGTCCAGCCTGCCAAAATGGGTGGATGCTCCGGATACTGCCGCCTTCACAGATTGCTCGTCTGAACCATCACAAGCCACTGGCGAAACATCGGGCAGCTATAAAGGCACCGCCTCAACTCGCCTTCCATCCAAATCCACAACCGCGCCCCGGCCGCCCTCTTCGCAAAATCGGTGCGCAATTGCCGCGCCGATACGAGAGCTCCACCTACCACAATCAGCACTTGACCCTCCCTGACCACCAAAGGCATGCGGGTCAGATCTCCACCAAGTATCAGCTGATAGCATATTCTGACCGGTATGCCCAAACCGCACCGTTGCGACGCACAAATCATCCTCATCTGAAGAAATTACAATTTCCGAAGTCGCCTTATGACTAGCTACTCCCATCACATCAAAAACCAGCTCCGCCTCTGTTGCATCGATCCGCCGAAGATAGCCATGCAGCTCCTTAAGAATGTTTAGATGACCAAATATGTCTCGCGCTAGATCAGCGCCCTATTCGCAGAAGACAAAAATTTGCCGCAGGGCTATTGCATTCCTACCTAGATCTGTGTAAGTCGGGCAGCCGCTCACGCGCTGCGCGTGCACCGCAGCATGCCGAGTTTTTACCTCGCTAGGTGTGCAATCTCCCACAGAGTGCGACCTTAATCAACCCGGGTCGGATGCAGGCTGTGCCAAAGCCAGCCTCAAGGTCTGCGAACGATAAAGCGGCGATCTGAGCTCCCTTCACCATAGAGAGCTCGGGGGGTCCAACAACTGCGTGTAGTAGCCACGACTATGTTCAAAACAGCCGGCCTATAAACCCGCCGGCATGCTTTGGGGATACATCCGATTCCAATCGGCGTGAAATTTACCAGTCTATGGCCCTCAGATCTGGCACCGCAATCGGA
>SXGS01013028.1_pt1 | contig 12341 bp, 8 predicted proteins | sample 3174681 | NCBI WGS metagenome assembly SXGS01 (sample SAMN11356861, study PRJNA531348) | freshwater metagenome | isolation source: freshwater sample F1-80 | place: China: Fuxian Lake, Yuxi | collected 2017-12-25
GATTGGGCGCACGGCCAAAGCGACTCCATCGAACGGATCACGCACTCCATCTGCACCCTCGAGGTCGAGGATCATCGTCCGCTCTACGACTGTTTCGTGCAGCAGCTCGGCATCTATCCGCCGCGGCAGATCGAGTTCGACCGGTTGAATCTCACCTACACGATGATGAGCAAGCGCAAGCTGCTGCAACTCGTGCAAGAGGGCCACGTGGAAGGATGGGACGATCCCCGCATGCCCACCATCAGTGGCATGCGCCGCCGCGGCTATTCTCCGGAGGGTCTGCGCAACTTCGCGCGGAGTCTCGGCATATCGAAGACCAACGGCGTCACCGAGCTGTCGCGGCTCGAGTATTACATCCGCGAGGATCTGAACCGCGCCGCGCTTCGCGTCATGGCGGTTCTGCGGCCCTTGAAGATGGTGATCGAGAATTATCCCGAAGGCCAAGTGGAAATGATGGACGCGATCAACAATCCCGAGGACGCTTCCGCCGGATCGCGCCAGGTTCCCTTTTCCCGCGAACTCTACATCGAACAGGACGACTTCAAGGAGGTTCCGCCTAAGGGCTACTTCCGGCTTTCTCCCGGCAAGGAAGCGCGGCTGCGCTACGGCTATTTCGTCACGTGCACGGGTGTCGTGAAGGACGATTCCGGCGCCATAACCGAAATTCGCTGCACCTACGATCCGGCCACGCGCGGCGGCGATTCGCCCGATGGCCGCAAGGTGAAATCGACCATCCACTGGGTGTCGGCGGCGCACGCGGCCAACGCGACCGTGCGCGTGTACGATACGCTGTTCACCGTGGAGAATCCTTCGGACGTGCCGGAAGGCGCCACGTTCACCGCCAACTTGAATCCGAAGTCGCTCGAAACGATCGAGGGCGCGAAGCTCGAGCCATCGCTCGCCGGTTCGTTACCGGGTTCCCGTTATCAGTTCGAACGCCTCGGCTACTTCTGCGCCGACAAGGACTCCACGCCCGAACACCTCGTCTTCAACCGGACCGTCGCGTTGCGGGACGAGTGGGCCAAACTTCAAAAGCGAGGGTAGACACAATGCGCCGTCAGCGGCTCGGTATCCTGTTGGGCGCGTTCGCCGGGTTGGCGGACGCCGAATCGATACGCATCGGATCGCGCCGCGAACTGCTGGTGGACGATCATCTCATCGAGAGCTTCTCGGGCCGCGCCGAACTGCGCATGCACCAGCCCGAACGGCGCGACATCGCGCTCGTCACCGACAGGCCGTGGGAAGGCAACGCCTGCGCCTATCGCACCATCTTCCGCGATGGCGCCAAAGTCCGAATGTTCTTCACCGGCAATCACTACGACCTGAAGGTGAAGGGCATGAAGGGCCATCCGCCGTACATCTGCTACGCCGAGAGCGTGGATGGAATTCGCTGGACGCGCCCCGATCTGAATCTGGTCTCCTTCGGCGGATCGGCGCGCAACAACATCGTGATGGGGCCCGATACGGTGAAGATCCCGGGGCTCGACAAGCTCGAGACCGATCACTTCGCCGTCTTCAAGGATCCCAATCCGGACCGCCGCGCGGGCGAAGAGTACAAGATGCTGGTGCTGGGCAACCGCGCGCTCTATGCGCTCGGGTCGCCGGACGGCTTTCATTGGAAGCCAATCTCCAACGAGCCCGTGCTCGCCAAGGCGTACTTCGATTCGAAAAACCTCGCCTTCTGGGATGCCGGGTCCAAGCTCTACCGCGCCTACTATCGCGACTTCCGCAACACCATCACCGGCGCGCAGCGTTCGCAACAAGCCAAGCAGGACGAAGGCGTCCGCTACGTGCGCGACATCATGACGTCGGTTTCCACCGACTTCATCCACTGGAGCGAGCCCCAATGGCTGCGGTACCCGGGCTCGCCGGACGAGGAACTGTACACCAACCAGATCGAGCCCTACTACCGCGCGCCGCATTTGTTGATCGGGTTTCCCAAGCGCTATCAGGATCGCGGCTGGTCGGAAGCCATGCGGCTGCTGCCGAATCTGGAGCATCGCCAGGCGCGCTCCGCCGTGGCCCCGCGATACGGCACAGCCGTCACCGACGCGTTGTTCATGACCAGCCGCGACGGGCTCACGTTCAAGCGCTGGGGCGAGGCCTTCCTGCGCCCAGGCCCCCACTCGAACAACTGGGTGTACGGCGACAATGACCCCGCCTGGGGCGTGATCGAAACTCCTTCGCACATCGAATCCGCGCCGCGCGAACTCTCTATCTACGCGGTGGAAAATTACTGGCGCGGCAACGCGATGAACCTGCGCCGCTTCGCCTTGCGCATCGACGGCTTCGTGTCGCTGCAAGCTCCCCTTTCCGGGGGCGAGATCGTCACCAAGCCGCTGATCTTCGAAGGCAGCCAACTCGAGATCAACTTCTCGACATCGGCGGCCGGCTCGATTCGTTGGGAACTCCAGGACGAAGCCGGAAAACCGCTGCCCGGATTCTCGCTCGCCGAAAATCCCGAGATCTTCGGCGACGCCATCGACTACACGGTTCCGCTCCGCGCGGGGTCCAAGCTCGCCGAGGCGGCCGGACGCCCCGTGCGCCTCCGATTCGCCCTGCGCGACGCCGATCTCTACTCGTTCCGCTTCAAATAAGGGAGGATCGAACATGATCCCACGCCGGCTCCTGATCGCGCTTCCACTCGCCGCCGCGTTGCACGCGCAACCGCAGCGCTTCGCGAAGGCGATCGAGACGTTCCTCGAACACGACAAAGCCGCTCCGCCGGAGAAGGGCAAGATCCTCTTCACCGGAAGCAGCATCTTCCGCCAATGGGAGTCGCTGGCGGAAGACATGGCGCCGCTGCCCGTCTTCAATCGCGCGTTCGGCGGATCGCGCACCGAGGACATCCTCTTCTACATGGATCGCGTGGTGCTGCCCTACGAGCCGCGCGTCATCGTCTACTACTGCGGTTCCAACGATATCAACGCGAACGTGCCGCCGGAGAAGATCGCGGCGAACTATCGCGAGTTCGTGGAGCGTGTCCGCGCCAAGCTGCCCGAGACGCTCGTCTACTATGTGTCGATCAATCGCGCGCCGCAGAAGCGCGACCGTTGGGACAAGGTCGACGAGGCCAACGCCGCCATCCGCGAATTCAGCGAGCGCGGAACCGGGCTCGGCTACATCGATGTGAATCCCGCGCTGTTCGATGCCTCGGGCGAACCGCTGCTCGACTTGTACAAGCCCGACAAGCTCCACTTCCATCCTCATTCCTATGCCGGGTTCACCAGAATCGTGAAGCCGGTCGTCGAAAAGGCGTGGGATCGAGTGCAGGCCACGTAGATCTTCATGCGATTCCTGGCCGCCGCGCTGTTGGTTTGGAACGCCGAGGCGGCCCTCCGCGCGGGCGCCGCCAAGGTGGATGTCACTCCGCGCAGGTTCCCCGTAGCGTCGAACTGCATGTTCCTCGAGCGCTTGGCGGACAAGGCTCACGCGCCGCTGCACGCGCGCGCCATCGTGTTGGACGACGGCGCGGTGAAGCTCGCGATCGTTGTGGTGGATAGCTGCATGATGCCGCGCGATCTCATCGATCGCGCCAAGGAGATCGCCGCCCGCGCCACCGGCATCCCATCCGAACGAATCATGGTCTCGGCGACCCACACGCACTCCGCGCCCGCCGCGATGAGCTGTCTGGGCACGGACGCCGAAGCGGACTACGTCGAGTTCCTGCCCCGCAAGATCGCCGAAGCCATCTCACTGGCCGCGGCGAGGCTGGTTCCCGCCCGAGTGGGCCATGGAGCCATCGACGACTACGAAGATACCCACTGCCGCCGCTGGATTCTCCGCCCGGACAAGATGAAGCAGGATCCGTTCGGCTTCCAAACCGTTCGCGCGAACATGCATCCCGGCTACCAGAACCCCGACGCGATCGCGCCCTCCGGCCCGGTGGACCCGCAACTATCGGTGCTCTCCATTCACACCACGAACGGCGCGCCGCTGGCGCTGCTGGCCAACTATTCCCAGCACTACTTCGGATCGCCGATCCTGCACCCCGACTATTTCGGCGTCTTCTCGGAGACCATCGGCGCGAAGATCGGCGCCGGGGCGGACTTCGTTGCCATGATGTCGCAGGGAACTTCCGGCGACCAGATGTGGATGGACTATGGCGCGCCCAAGAGCGGCATCACGCTCGAGGAGTATTCGGCGCGCGTGGTGAACAAGGCGGTGCAAGCGTATCGCGCCATCCGCCACGATGAACGCGCCACACTGGCGATGGCGGAGACGCGGCTGACTCTCGGCCGCCGGGTCCCGGACGAACGCCGCATGGCCTGGGCGGACGGCATTCTGGCGGGAATGGGTCCGAAGCCGCGCAATCAGAACGAGGTCTACGCGCGCGAACAGCGCTACCTTCGCGACGAGCCGCGGCGCGAGCTGAAGCTGCAGGCGATCCGCGTCGGTGGGCTCGGCATCGCCGCGATGCCGAACGAAGTCTTCGCCATCACCGGACTGAAGATCAAGGCGCGAAGTCCGCTTGCCGCGACGTTCAACATCGAATTGGCGAACGGCGCCGAAGGCTACATTCCCCCGCCCGAGCAACACCGTCTGGGCGGCTACACGACGTGGCCCGCGCGATCCGCGGGTCTCGAGGAATCCGCCGAACCCCGAATCGTCGATACGCTCCTCGGGCTGCTGGAGCGAACCGCCGGCGCCAAACGCCGCGAACCGGCGATCGCGCCGGGCCCTTATTCTCGCGCCGTGATGCGGTCGCGGCCGCAAGCCTATTGGCGCATGAACGAACTCGCGGGAACCACCGCCGCCGATTCCACGGGACGCCATCCCGCAACGTACACGGATGGCGTCGCGTTCTACTTGCCCGGCGCCGTCGACCGCGCGCCGCACTTCGCCGGAGGCTGGCTGGAAGCCTTCGTCGAGGCGAGCGGCGCTTACACCGTCGAAGCGTGGTTCTGGCACGGAGCCCCCGGCATCGCGGGAACCATCGTCGCGTACGGAGACGAACTCGCGATCGGCGCCGATAGCCGCCTGCGCGCCGGTTCGCTGGTGGGCGCGACGCGGATCGAGCAGAAGACCTGGCGGCACGTGGCGCTGTTGCGCGATCGCGGCCGGCTGCGCGTCTACCTGGACGGCTCGAAGACCCCGGAGATCGACGGCGCCGCGACCGCCGCGGTCCCGCGCCGATTCACCGCCGGCGATTCGTTCGAAGGCAAGATCGACGAAGTGGCGGTCTATCCGCGCGCGTTGTCTCCCGCCGAGGTCGAAAGCCACTTCCGCGCGGCCGGCTCGAGGTAAACGCTCACCGCACGGGACCCGCGAGAAACGAGTACAGTTCCGCGCTCTCCAGGCGGAACCGCAATTTCACCGGCCGCCCGGTAGGCAAGTCCCGCCGCGTCTTCCACCGGATCTCCGCGCGAACCGAATTGACGCGCACCGGCTCGCACTCGGCCAGCGTGTAGCCGGGAAGCGCCGCGCCATTTGCGTCCAGCACCTCCGCCGCGATCGCGCCGGCCGAGGCGTTGGCGTTCACCGCCAGCGGCCCCGAAACATTTGCGAGCGTCTTCGTGGTAACCACGGCCGGCGCCCGGCCCGCGTCGAAACTCGCGAATCCGTCGCGCCGCATGGTGGCAAGTCCGACAGCCGCGTTCGCCGTCCGGCTGTCGTGCGGTCCGTCGAATCCGCCGTAGTAGAGCACCAGCTTGTCGTCGCGAATCAGCGGATGGTTCGACGTGAAGATCATGCCGTCGTCCCACGTACCCGGCGATCCCAGCGGCAGCACCGGCGCGCGTGGCGTGGGATGCCGCGTCCAGTGGACGCCGTCCTTGCCGTAGACGAGTTCCGGCCAGATGCGCTGCTCCATCCGGTCGATCCGGTAGATCCACAGAAAGCCCACGTACATGTTCTGGTAGGGGAACGCGCTGAGTCCATAGAAATCGGTGTGGCCGTCGCTGGAAGTCACCCAGCGGTCGTCTTCGATATCGGGCGCGAGAATCGGCTTCGACTTCGGCCACTGCGCGAAGTCGCGGGTTTCGCTGAAGCCCACGCAACGCCGCCGGAATCCGCGCTCCTGGGAAAACGTCTTCGGATACCCGATGTAGCAGCCGCGATTCGCGTCCCACACGAAGTTGCCCACGTCGCCCGGATCCTCGAGTACCGGATTGCGGGGCAGGTCTTTCCACTGCTTGCCATCCGCGGAGACCGCGCCCCAATAGCCGTCGTAGTAGACGTAGTTGATCAGCTTGTAGCGGCGGTCCGGCGCGTCCCACGGGGTGTGGATCACATTGGGCGCGTGGTCCGCTCCGGGACCGCGCTCGCGCATGAGGAACATGTTGTTCGCCAACGAGCCGCGAAACGGGATCGCGTCGAGAAACGGCTTCGTCCAGTGGATGCCGTCGCGGCTCTCGGCGTACGCGTTCGAATAGGAGTGCTTGCTTCCGAAGAACTCCGGCGCGCGGACGTAGGCGTGGTACCACATCCGCAGGCCCGGACCGCTCTCCGCGGGCAGCACCGTGCCGTACAGATACGCGCTGGAACCCTCCCACTCGCGATCCGGCCGCAGCACCGGATTCGCGGCGTGCTTCTCGAACGAATGGAACGTCACGCGCGGACCGGGCTCCCAAAGCCCGGGTTCGATCGCCAGCCGCCAAGGACCGTCGAGGCCGCCGAGAGACCTCGGCTGTTGGGAAGCGGCCTGCGCCGCGGCGAGAAGGAAGGCGATGACAAACATGGCGAGTGCGACCTCCTATTCCATCACGCACGGACGCCAGCCGCCGGAACGCCCAGGGATGTTGGCATAAAATGGAGCGATCCATGCTCATCGGCTACGTCTCGGACGAAAACTTCGTTGCCATCCCCGGCGCCACCGTCGATATAGAACGCGACGGCGCCCATGCCGCCACCATCCGCTCGTCGGCTCGCGGCGCGTTGTACGCGGACATCGAACCGGGCGAGTACCAGTTCGTACTGACTTGCCCTGGATTCGGATCGAAGACGAGCACCGCGGTGGCCGGCGGCGAACCCGTGCAGTTCCGCCTGCTCTCGGACCGCTTGCTCGGATACGCGTGGCCCAAGTGGGTCCGCTCCGGCGAACGCTCCGAGTTCCGCGTCCACTCGGTGGAGCCCTATCGACTCTCGCTCTGGCGCTACGGTTTGAAGAAGGAGTTCGTCAAGCTGTACGGCTGGTTCGACGAGCACGGCCCGCGCGCCGTCATGCAGATCACGCCGGACGGCGACTTCACCCAGACCGGCGTTCAATGGAACAAGGTGGGCTACCGCAGCCTGCACCACACACAGTACGCCGTGGGGCCGGAACGCTCGGGCCTCTACTACTTCCACGCGAAAACCGAATCGGGGCGCGAGTTCTTCTCATTCCCCTGGGTGGTCGCGCCGGCCAAGCCTACCGCCAAGATCGCGGTGCTCGCTTCCACCAACACGTGGAACGTCTATAACAACTTCGGAGGCCGATCCAACTACATCAATCCCGCCGGGCTGCCGGACCGCCCCACCGTCAACGGGCGCCAGGATCTGGTCCGCTACGGCCGCACGACGTTCGGCACGTGGGAATATCCGGATTCCGAGTACAAGCCGCTCTCCTTCGACCGCCCCGAACTGGGCAACCACATCCCCGAACACGTAGAGGCGCCGGACGCCATCGAAGGCCGGATGACGTGCGGACTAGCGCCCGCCGAATGGCGCTTGCTCGCCTGGCTGGAGCGCGAGGACTTGGCCCACGATCTCTACGCCGAAGCCCAACTCCACGACGGCACGCTCGATCTGGACGCCTATCGCGTTCTGATCATATCGGTGCATCCCGAGTACTGGTCGCGCGAAATGTACGTGCGAGTGAAGGACTGGGTGTTCCAACGCGGCGGCAAGCTGATGTACTTGGGCGGCAACGGGCTCAACTGCGAGGTCGAGTTCCTGGACCCCGGAACGCTTCGATGCTTCTCGCAACTGGTGTCGGAAGGCGATGGCTCGCTCGCCATGCGCGATCCGGCGGATCCGGCGGTTCGATGGGAAAGCCGCTTCCACCGCCGCTTCGAATCGGAGGCCTGTCTCACCGGCGTCGTCACCACCCATCACGGCATCATGACCGCCGCGCCCTATCGCTGCCTTCTCCCCGATCACTGGGTGTTCGAAGGAACGGGGTTGCGCGAGGGCGATCTATTCGGAATCCAAAGCCAGCACGAGCGGATCCACGGCGGAGCGTCCGGACACGAGACCGACAAGATGAGCGAGCACTCGCCCAAAGGCGCGCTGCTGCTCGCCAAGGGAACCAACCCGGACAACGGCGGAGCCGAGGTCGTCTACCACGAGACGGCATCGAACGGAGCGGTCTTCTCCGTGGGCTCGATCAACTGGGTCCACTCGCTGCTATGCGACGAGCCGGTTTCGGCGATCACGCGGAACGCCGTCACCCGCCTACTGGCTTGACCGCCCGCCGGACCAGATCGCGGGCCGGCGCGAACAGCACCAACCGGAAGTAGAGCCGCATCAACTGCGCGAACGTGTTCGCCAGCGACTTCACGCGGAAAAACTGCGAACGCCCGTACAGTCTCGGGTAATGGTGGACGCCCACTTCCTCAACGCCACAACCCGACAGCTCGAGCTTTCGCACCAACTCCACGCAGATCGTGCCGCTGGTGGACGTGAGGTCGATCGCTTCGAGCAGGTCCCGGCGGATCAGCCGGAAATCGCAATCGATATCGCGAAGCTGGATTCGAAACAGCATCCGCGCGAAAGCGTTGTAGGTCTTGCCGATGAAAATGCGATGCCACGGATCGTTGCGCTCGAGCTTGTAGCCGTTCACCAGGCCGATGCCGCTACGCACCCGGTCCAACAGCAGCGGCAATTCACCGGCGTCGTATTGGCTGTCGCCGTCGGTGTAGAATACCCAGTCCTTCGTGGACGCCGCGAACCCGGACCGCAGGGCGCCGCCATATCCGCGGTTCCGCTCGTGCGTGACCACGCGCATGCGCGGCGAATACCGGCGCTCCAATTCGGCCAGCACCTCGCCCGTGTCGTCGTGACTGCCGTCGTTCACGACGATGACCTCGTAGTCGCTGGAATTGGCTTCCAGAACCGACATGGTTTTGCCGATCAGCGTGGGCAGCGAAGGAGCGTCGTTATAAGCGGGGAAGAAGACGGAAATAGAGCCGTACCGGAACATTTCATCACCGTGGGATCTCGCAAGTATAACGCGATTCCCAAGGGCCGGGGGCGGCGCCGTTCGATCAGCGCGGCTTCACCGGCTTCCCGCCCTGTTCCTTGCTCTTCTGAGCCGCGTCCATGAACGCGAAAATCTCGAGCGTCTCTTCGTTCGCCACCGGAGGCACGCCCGTCTGGAAGAACTTCATCAGCTCGCGCAGCATCGGCGCGTAGCCGCCTTTCATCTTCGGATTGCTCTGCTCGGTCTTCTTGGGGCCGAACACCACGGCTCCGTAGTCGGAGTAGGGCTTTCCCGTGCGCACGATTCCCAGCCGCCCGTCCTTCCACTTCCCCGTCACCACGTCGCCGTCCTTGGAGGAAGCGCGGGAAACCTCCACCACGCCGGGTCCCATCAGAGCGAACAGCATCTCCACAGGATGGATCGCGTACCAGGACAGATCCAGATAGTGATGCGGCTCCTCGGGTCCGGGTCCCCACGTCATGACCGACCTGGCATCCGGATTCTTCATCTGGACCGCCATGTCGTACCAGCGCAACGACGACGAACTCGCCCACGGAATGCCGGACTGCTTGGCGATGCGCGCGATCTCCCGCGCGTCCTCGAGCGTCGACGCCAGAGGCTTGTCGATGAACACCGGCTTCTTGGCGCCCGACTTGGCGATCTCCTTGAACTGCGGCAGGTGCTGGCGTCCGTCCACGCTTTCGAGGAAGATCACATCCACCTTGCTTACCAGCGTCGCGATGTCGGGGCACATCTCGAGACCCCACTTTTCCTTCAAATCCTTGGCGTAGTTGTCGACGCGGCTCGCGCTCGACTCGATATCCGGGCTCCCGCCCTTGTACGCCGCCACCATCTTGATTCCGGGGATGTGATCGGCGCCGGAAGCGTCGTTGAACGTCTTGGTGAACGCGACGACATGCGACGTGTCCGTGCCGATAATGCCCGCCTTGAGGTCGGCGGCGGAGAGCGATGCGGTGGTGAGCCCAACCGCGAGCAGCCATTGTTTCATCAGCCGCATTGTACACTAAACGTTTCGGTGGACACGCAGACCCAGTTGATGTACGTCAAAGGCGTGGGCCCTGCCCGCGCGGCGATGTTCGAGACCAAAGGTCTGCGAACGGTGGAGGACTTGCTCGGCTACGCGCCGTTCCGTTACGAGGACCGCTCGAACGTCAAAACGCTGAAGGATCTGGCGCCTGGCGAGATGGCCACGGTGGTGGTTCGCGTCCACACGGCGCGAGCCTCGCGCATCGGACAGCGCATGGGCCTGTTCGAAGTCGCGTTCGCCGATATCTCCGGTCCGCGCCTCACCGGCAAGTGGTTCCACGGCGGCTACCTCGCCAACGTGCTGGTTCCCGGAATGCAAGTGGCGCTGTTCGGCAAGGTGGAACTGGACTCCTTCACGCGCGGGTTCCAGATGATGCATCCGGAATTCGAGGTGATTCCCGACGATGACGAGGCCGAGAGCACGCTTCATACGGGCCGCGTCGTTCCCATCTATGAAGCGGCCGCCAAAATCACCACCCGGGTGATCCGCTCGCTCATCCACCATCTGCTCGAGGCGGTGGACGAGCAGCCGGATCCGCTGCCGGAGCCCGTCCGCCAGCGGTTGAAGTTCGCGCCGTACTGGCAATCGCTAAAGGAACTCCATTTCCCGCCGGCGGGCTCCGACATTCGCGCTCTGAACGGATTCCGGTCGCCCGCGCACTGGCGGATGATCTTCGAGGAGTTCTTCTGGCTGGAATGCGGGCTGGCGCTGAAACGGGTGAAGGCGCGGGAGGCCCGCGGCATCCAGTTCGAACTCAACGAGCGTGTCCGCGACAAGATCAAGCAGATGCTCCCGTTCCGTCCCACCGGAGCGCAGAAGCGCTCCCTCGGCGAGATCGCCCGCGACATGGCCGCGCCGCAGCCGATGCACCGGCTGCTCCAGGGCGACGTCGGCAGCGGCAAGACGCTGGTGGCGGCGCAGGCGGCGATCATCGCCATCGAAAACGGCTACCAGGCGGCGCTGCTGGCGCCCACCGAGATTCTGGCCACGCAGCACTACTTCAGCGTGAAGAAGCTGTTCGAGAAGCTCGGCTACCTCGTGGTGTTGTTGACCGGCTCCAACACAGCCGGCGAGAAGAAGCACATCAAGAAGCTCATCGCGTCGGGGCTGGTCCCGATGATCGTGGGGACGCACGCGCTGCTCGAGGAGGACGTCGAGTTCCACAAGCTCGGGTTGGCGATCGTCGACGAGCAGCACCGCTTCGGCGTACTGCAACGGCTCCGCCTGCAGCGCAAGGGCGAGACCCCGGACGTGCTCGTGATGACCGCCACGCCCATCCCGCGCACTCTCGCCCTCACCGTCTACGGCGACCTGGACACTTCGATCATCGACGAGCTGCCGCCGGGCCGCCGTCCGATCACGACCAAACACGTCACCGAAGATCAGGCGGATAACGTCTACACGTTCGTTCGCGGCCAGATCCAGGAAGGGCGGCAGGCCTACGTCGTTTGCCCTGTCATCGAGGAATCGGAGACCGCGCAGATGAAGGCCGCCGAAAAGACGCATACGTACCTTTCCGGGACCGTGTTCCCCGAACTGCAAGTCGGCCTGCTGCACGGCCGTCTGAAAGCGGACGAGAAGGAATCGGTGATGGACCGCTTCCAAAAGGGCGAGATCCAGGTGCTGGTCTCGCCCACGGTGATCGAAGTGGGCGTCGATGTTCCGACCGCGACCGTGATGGTCATCGAGCAGGCCGAGCGGTTCGGCATGTCGCAGTTGCATCAGCTTCGCGGACGCGTCGGACGCGGGGGACACCAGAGCTTCTGCGTGCTGGTGACAGGCAAGTTGGGCGATGCGGCGCGCGAGCGCATTCGCACGATGACGGAATCGAACGACGGCTTCCATATCGCCGAGATGGACCTGAAGCTGCGAGGCCCCGGCGAGTTCTTCGGAACCAAGCAGTCCGGCATGCCCGCGCTGCGCATAGCCAACATCGTGCGCGACCGCGACATTCTCGAGATCGCGCGGAACGAGGCTTGGGGCTTCGTCGACAACCCGCCGTCGGATGAAGCTCTGCGCGAACTGGTCCGCTACATTCAGGAACATTGGCAACGCCGTTACGGATTGGTACAGGTGGCATGACATGCGTGTGATCGCGGGAGAGTTCAAGGGCCGGACGTTGCAGGCGCCCGAAGGAACCGGCACAAGACCCACGCCGGACCGGCTGCGCGA
>SXGS01154200.1_pt1 | contig 12340 bp, 11 predicted proteins | sample 3174681 | NCBI WGS metagenome assembly SXGS01 (sample SAMN11356861, study PRJNA531348) | freshwater metagenome | isolation source: freshwater sample F1-80 | place: China: Fuxian Lake, Yuxi | collected 2017-12-25
CGGCAGCCGGGATCGTCGGGTTGGCGGGATCGTTCACGCCTCCGAGAAAGCTCGGGTCGAGCACGGTCGACGACGCAGCGCCGGTCTTGCCAGTGATCGTGACATACGAGTCGTTGAACTGGTTCGAGGTAGACGCCGTTGACGCGCTGGTGTACGAAGCATTCCAGTGGCCGGGGTTGGCGGAAGCGTCATCGGTATAGGAGTCCGTGTGAACCACTTCCATCATGTCGCCGGCGATGACCTGGTGGCCGAAGATGCCGAGCATGACATCCATACCGCCGCCGCTGGTGCCGTTGCTCAGGACATAGACGCTGTAGATGTGTCGGCCCGAGCCAGCATGAATGCCGCCGTACTCCACCGACAGGCCAGTCACGGTTGCGGAGGCAGGCGACGAGATGAGCGCAACGGTGCCCAGAACAATTGAAGCAGACTTCATGGTTGGATCCCTTTTCAAAAAACTCCCAAACAAAATCTTCGCATGGTCCAAAGCGAGCAGCCTTGGGCAAAGTTGCTTTGCCCTTCCCGTCCAACCCGAGTTGTTGTTCCGACCTCCATCCCCGAAGGCTTCACCATCATGCTCCGCGCCCCGACAGTGTCAAGGGATTCGCGCGCCAAACGAAAAGAAAACCGGCGCCCTGGATGTCCAGGACGCCGGTGTGTTTGATCGAAAGTGAATCGGTTCGCAGATCAGCCGCGACGACGGCGGCTGCTCACGAGACCTGCCAGCCCGAGGAGCGCGAACGCGCCAGGCGCGGGAATGCCGACCGAGTAGGTCAGGTTCATCGCGTAGAGCGCGGTGGTTGTGCCCTGCAGTTTGTATCCGACGCTGACCTTGCCGGTCCAGCCAGCATCATTGTGCGCCACGGCGAACTGCATGACCTTGATCTTGCCGCCAGTGATGAGGATGTCGACGGCCGGGTTGGCGGTGTACCAACCTGCGGCAGCGGGGATGTTCGGGCTCGCCGAATTGAACACGCCTGAGCCGAAACTCGGGTCGAGCGAAGTCGATGAGGCCGCGCCGGTCTTGCCGGTCACGGTCACGAACGAATCCCTCCACTGATTGGATGCCGCGCCAGTCGAAGCGCTGGTGTACGAAGCATTCCAGTGGCCGACGGGCATCGATGAGTCATCGATGAAGCTGTCGCTGTGCTGCACGCCGGACATGCTGCCGGTGAGCATCGAATGACCGATCATGTTCAGCATGACATCGTGCACTCCACCAGCAGTGGGCCCGCTGGAGTTCACGAACACGCTGTAGACGTCGCGATTCGACGCCGCGTGGTAGGTCATCTCAACCGAGAGGCCGGTGACAGTTGCGGACGCGGACGAAGTGATGAGCGCAGTGGCTCCCAGTAGGGTAAAGGACTTCATGAAAACTTTCTTTCTCTTTGGAATCCGACGCCGGATTGAGGGTGGCGCGGATCCCTTTTCCGATCACGAACGATGAAACACGGTAGGAAACGAACGAATCAAAGGGGCTTTGCAGGCGGCGCGCGCACTCGTCGCGGCAGCCAAGATGTTCATGTGGGAGGCTGTCCCAATCGTCTTCGGATTGTCGAGCGGTCCGCTCATCTCTCTCCGATCAACCTTTCCGAATCGACTCCCGACAACGCCCTCAACCGATCCTCATGAGGCGCCGACAAAATCCGCCGACGACCTCGACCAGTCGAACCACGATGTGAGAAGCCCTTATGACCCAGGCCTCAAGCGTTGAAGTGACGCCACTTCATCCGCCCCCCGAACACCCGAACCATGCCCCAACCTTTCGGCCTTGCAAGCGCATTGGCCAAGAAACCATGGGGTTTTTGTTTTTGCGGCACCGCCCGCGATCACCGGTCGCTCGAAAGACCGGTGGACTACGCGTCTTTCCGAGCCAAAACGCCGAAATTCTCGCGCTCTCCGCGGCCGCGAAGCGGGTAGTCCTTGCGAAGGGGATGCCCTGGGTAGTCCATCCACATCAGAATTCGACGCAGGTCGGGATGCCCTCGGAATCGGATCCCGAACATGTCGAAGACCTCCCGTTCGGCCCACTCTGCGCCGGGCCAGAGGTTTGTTACTGAGTCCAGCACGAGCGACGGGTCTTCTTCGATTCCGGCGGTGTCGCCCGACGCGTCAAGATAGGTCTTCACCCAGAGGCGTCGGCCCGACGCCACCGAAAGCAACTGATACACGACAGCAAAGCGACCAGGCTGCGGCGCCGCGTAACCCAGGTAATCGATCCCCGAGAGGTCGACAAGGAAGTCGTAGCTGCACTCGGGCGAGTCGCGCAGAAATCGCAGGAGTGCGTGCACACAAGTCGCCCCGGCGATCACGGTCGTCTGTCCGCGGTACTGCGTCGCCTCGAGCGACAACGCCGGAAAGGCGCGGCGGATCAGCAGGAGTGCCGGATGGTCGAATGACGCGGACGAGGCCATGTGGAGCGATCCTACAGACGCTAGTGACGGAAGTGGCGCGTTCCCGTGACGAGGCATGTCGCGCCCTCGCGCTGGCACAGCTCGACCGTGTCGCTGTCGCGTTTGGAGCCGCCCGGATGAACGAGGCACTTCACTCCAGCACGGATGAGAACTTCGGGACCGTCCGCGAACGGAAAGAACGCATCGCTCGCGGCAACGGGTGTGACACCCTTGGTGGCCAAGCGGTCACGGGCCTTCTCGACGGCAATGCGGCAACTCGCCACGCGGTCCATCTGGCCTGCGCCGGCGCCCCAAAGTGTGCCGCCGCCGACGATGCAGACGGCATTCGACTTGAGGTGCTTGGTGATGACCGTGCCGAATGCGGCATCTTCGAGCATCGTTGGTGTGGGTGTGGGTCCCGCCACATGGTCAAAGTTGGCCGCGCGAACCGCGTGCGTGTCGCGCTCTTGCACGAGCAGGCCGCCGGGGACCGATCGGAACGAGAGCGGTCGATCAATCCGGTGACGAAACGAGCCAAGGGCGATCAGGCGCACATTCTTCCAACGCGCGGCGAGCGCGTCGAAGGCGCCGGGTTCGAAGGCCTCGGCGATCACGACCTCGAGGAATCGGTCCCCTTGCACCATCGCTGCTGCCGTGGCGGCGTCGAGCGTCCGATTGAACACGACAATGCTCCCGTAGGCCGCCAGGGGATCCCCGGCGTAGGCCTGCGCGAACGCGTCGCCATTCGACCCCGCGATGGCGGCTCCGCACGGATTCGTGTGCTTGATGATCGCGCAGGCGTGGCGTTCGCCGGGGAGATCTGTGAGGTCCTGCGCGAGTTCGAGCGCGGCGCTCGCGTCGAGAAGGTTGTTGTACGAAAGCGGCTTGCCGTGGAGCAAACGCGAGCCAACGACAGCCGTCTCGCGCGCACCCGCGTGGCCGTATGCGGCCGCGCGCTGGTGAGGATTTTCGCCGTAGCGAAGTTCGTCGACGCGTGTGAACGAGAGCGTCAGCGTCGTCGGGAACTCTTGGGGAATGGGTGGATCGAACCACGCCGCGATCGCCGTGTCGTAGGCCGCAGTGCGCGCGAACGCGGCGGCAGCGAGTTCGCGGCGCAGCGTGCCGGTGGTGGACCCGGAGTGATTCGTGAGGTCGGCGCAGACTCGGTCGTACTGCGCTGGGCTCGTCACAACACAGACATGCGAGAAGTTCTTGGCGGCCGATCGGATCATGCTCGGTCCGCCAATGTCAATGTTTTCAACCACGACTTCTTCGGTGACGCCGTCGCGACGACTCGTCTCTTCGAACGGGTACAGGTTCACGCATACGAGGTCGATGGGGAGGATGGCGTGCTCGGCCATTGCGCTTGCGTGCGCCGGGAGATCGCGGCGTCCGAGGAGCCCGCCATGCACGCGTGGGTGGAGCGTCTTCACCCGGCCATCAAGGATTTCAGGGAATCCGGTGAGAGTCTCGATGGGGACGACCTGAACGCCGGCGGACGCGAGCGTCGACGCGGTGCCTCCGGTGGAGATGATCTCGACCCCGTGGCTCGCGAGGGCGCGCGCGAAGGCGACAACATCCGACTTGTCACTCACAGAGATGAGCGCGCGCCGAACCGGAACGAGGTCGATCATTCCGCCGCGACCACCGACTTGTCGAGCGCCTCAAGGAGTTGCAGCGTGCCGCCGGCTCCCAAGACAAACATCCTCGCGGAGACGGGATCCGCGACGACCAAGTCCACGATCGAAGGCACAGTCACTTTCCCCTCCACATGTCCCGACTCCGCCGCGACGGCAGTGAGAGTGTGGGATGCGGCGTCCCACACGAGGATTCGGTGGCCCGCCCGCGCGATCGCGTTGCCCGGCACCTGTGCCGTCCAGGCCACTTTCGCTTCCAAGAGGGTTTCCGACTTCGTCGCAAGCGCGATGAGGCCCTTCTCCGGGATCTGCGCGTACACACGCGCGCCGTCGCAGAAGAGGTCGCACGACAGGGGTGTTTCAGTAAGGAATCGCCATCGTGGACGGCCGGTAGCGGCCTCGAATGCGTGAATCGCTTGGTCCGCACTTGCCGCGAAGAGCGCGTCGTCGCCAGCGGCGAGCGAGCCGACGACGCTCCCAGCGAGGCGGCGACGCCATACCTGCCGAGTGGTGTCGGGGTCGACGACCAAGATCTCTCCGGTAGTACCCGCCACGGCGATCGCGCTGCCGAGTCGGATGGGCCTGGCAACGATTGATCCTCCGACTTCATTGCATTTCCAGAGGTGCCCGATTGCGTATTGCTGCCAAACCAGTTGCCCTCCCCGTGCGCCGAAGATGAGATACCTGCCATGCAGGATTGATCGCGTGCTCGGGATCCGCTCAAGGCGTTGCGTCTGCGTGATCTGGCCGGTGTTGGTGTCAAAGGACGCAATGGCCGCGTCGAGGGTCACGAGGACTTCATCGAGTTGTGTGGGCGGCGTGAGATCGCCGTTCTTGCCCGCCGGTATCCGCGCGACCCGGCTCGCGCGGTCAATGTCGAGCACATGATCGGTCGCGCGTCCGCATGCATTCGTCCAGACGGTGTTGCCGCTGGCAACGAGCACGCGGCTCATGTGACATGCGGAGTCGGTAACAAACACACTGTCACCATCGCAGGTGAACGCCTGTGCGGTGGCGGCACCTGGAGAGGGTGCCACATGGGCGAGCCAGCGGGTCTCGAGCCCAAGACTTCGTCCATCGGCGGCCGGGATCAGGTAATCGGTGGTTTGGGCGGCGGCGAATGCGCACAGACAAGTGGCCGCGAGGGTTGCGGTGCACCCCTGCGAGATGCGGTTGGTCATCGGATTCATGGAGGGGGAGGGAGTATAGCCCTCGCATTAGCCCCAAAAAACAGGCTCGGCCGCGCCCTTTTCAGGTTCGCGGCCGGCCTCCCTTTTCCTCAGTCCCTACCCAGCAGATCGGTTGGTTCCAACTACATCCCTTGAAACCACTTCTTGCGAAGCCCTTGTCCCTCAATCACTGTGGTGTTTGTTTGCCCGTAGTCCCTTGTTACGACGAGCGCCCATCACCATCCCGATCCACTGCATGTTGAACACGGTCCCTACACCGCCCTCAACGCCCGTAGTATCCATCAGATCCGTCGTGATGCGTGGAGTTCGTTCGATTTTCATCGACTTTTTTTGACTTCTGCCGGTTCGTGGGTTACAGAGGGTTATCAGCAGGATGCCATTCGGAACAACGCCAATGATACAGACTGTCATCATCTACATGATGATGCTTGTTTCGACGACAATAGCCTCACAATCAGGTCAGTTATCCAGAAAATCTTGGTGGGATCGCACATCTACTGTCACGGTTCCTGGAAGCACTCACAGGGTGCGATCAGACATTATCGACCATGCAACCACTCGAATGCTTGAGCGAGTGGACTCGGTTTGGCGAGAGGTTGACTCATTGCTCGGGCGCCTGCGCCTGCGAGAACTCGCTCCTTCCGACCTACTCCTCTTCGCGAGGATGGAGGATCTCGACGACACCATGCGCTCCCAGTTGGCTGTTGATCCAAGTGGCCCCTTGTTCGCGTTCTACTCGCCGCTCGGCCACGGGATCGCTTTCTGCGAAGAGGACACACCGACGCCAATCTTGGAGCGCGCGCTTGGAGCGGCTGTTGCAAGCGAATACCTCCGCCTCACCGTGGGAGGCGATCTTCCTCCTGCGCTTCGCGACGGTCTCGCTGATCTCATCGCAAGGTCGGGTCGTGCACAGGATGGTGCGCAGGGTGGGATCGGTGCCGCGGGGGTTGCCTGCGTCCGCGGACTCATCGAGCGCGGCGAGGCGATCCCTCTACGGGCCCTCATGAGTCTTGACCCGCCATCCTGGCGGACGCGCGTGGGATCCGCGGGAGGCCACACCGGCGAGCAGGCTGCGTCTGTCATCCGCTTTCTGGCGCAGCTGCCTCGCGGCACGCTCGTCTCGTATCTGCGCGCGCTCTCGGGGGGCATGACGAGTGATCAGGCCATCGAACAGACCCTCGGCGTACGAAGCGACGACGACTGGGTCGCCTTCGACGCGCAGTGGCGCGCATTCGCGCTCAAGGAGCGGGCCGTTCCAATGGAGACCGTGCGGGAGCGTCTTGCGCTCCTCGCCGCCGGGCTTGTTCGACTCGCAGCGGAAGGATCAGCCCCCGTTGGGGCGACAGAACTCGCACGAGATCTTCGCGACCGATCGTTCGCGTTTCCCGATTCGTGGCGCCCCGGGTTCTCGCGTGTTTCCGCCGGAGATGACGGCGTGTTCTCGCCCGGTCTCGCCGCCGCCGAAGACGCAGGCCGTCGCGCGCCCGCTCAGGGGAACGGCAAGTTGGGGGCATTCACGCTCGTCGCGGCCAAGGGCTCTGCCCGTCCCAGGGCCGCTCCACTTCCCGAGATTCATGTGGATGGTGCGAAGCCACGCCTCAAGGTGAACTGGCACCAGACGCGCGCGGAGCCCGAGGCGCCGTGGGTCTGGTCCATCGTGCCGATGGACTAGAGTGTCCGTCGATGGAGCTCTCCGCCGGCGCACGCCTTCGCGCACTCATGGATCGGGGCATCGTCGTTGCTCCTGGCGCTTTCAACGCGCTCGTCGGGCGCGCTGTGGGGCGCGCCGGGTTTCCGGCGTGCTATGTCTCGGGTGCCACCACCGCGAATGGCTCGGGCTATCCGGACATCGGGCTCATCACGCTGACCGAGATGGTGCGCACGATTCGCGAAGTCGCCGATGGCTCGGGGCTCCCGGTGATCGCTGATGCGGACACGGGGTTCGGCGAAGTCGAGTGCGCCGTGCGGACAGTCGTGGAGTACGAGCGTGCTGGCGCAGCGGCGCTCCATGTCGAGGATCAAGTCTTTCCCAAGCGCTGTGGACACCTCGATGGCAAGGAACTCGTGACTCCGCGCTCCATGGCCGACAAGATCAGCGCGATGTGCGCCGCGCGGGGTGACCGAGACTTCGTCATCATCGCCCGAACCGACGCGCGCGCCGTCGAGGGGTTCGAAGGCGCCGCGGCGCGAGCCAACCTCTACCGAGAGGCTGGCGCCGATCTCGTGTTCCCCGAAGGCCTCCACGATGCCGCCGAGTTTCGCGCATTTGTCAAGGCATCGCCGGGGCGAGGGCTTGCCAACATGACCGAGTTTGGGAAGACCCCACAGATCTCGGTGGCTGAGTTCGCCGCCATGGGTTTTTCCATCGTCATCTTTCCGGTCTCAGCCATGCGCTTGGCGATGTTTGCTGTCGAGCGGGGTCTCGCAACGCTGGCAAGAGAGGGGACTCTTGCGGGTGAACTCCAGAACATGCAGTCGCGAAAGGACCTCTACGGGCTGTTGGGCTACACGCCGGGGTCGCAATGGTCATTCCCTGATGGACGCCGCCAATGAGCCAGATGAATCGCCGTGACTTCCTCGCCGCGTCGGTCGCCGTCGTCGGAGCGGGAGCGCTCGCGTCGCGCGCGCGAACTCAGGAGGCCAACACAGCGCGGACCGTTCTCGGCACGGGGTCGGATCGTTACGAATGCATCCACGACTGGCTCGTGCCGCCCGCGGGCATGGCCTTCGGCGACACCCACGGATTGGCTCAGGATCGTGGAGGTCGCATCTACCTCGCGCACACCGTGGGCGCGGGCAGCACGAGCGCCAACGGCGTCGTTGTCTACGGCGCTGACGGGAAGATCCTTTCGTCGTGGGGTCCCCAGTTCGCCGGTGGCGCGCACGGACTCGACCTCAGAGATGAGGGCGGGACTGAAGTGCTCTATCACTGTGACACGCGCCGCCGATGCGTCGAGAAGACGGCGCTCGACGGGACCGTGATGTGGTCGCGCGCGTGCCCGATGGAGAGTGGCGTGTACGACTCGCCAGAGGCATGGTGCCCAACGAATGTCGCGTTCCTTCCCGACGGCGACCTTCTCGTCGGCGACGGATACGGAAAATCGTTCATCCATCGCTACGGTGCCGATGGGTCATGGAAATCGATCTTCGCGCGGCCCGGAAGCGCCAAGGGCGAGGTGAGTTGTCCGCATGGGCTGTGGGTCGATCCGCGCGGAACAACACCGCAACTTGTCGTGGCGGATCGCGGCAATCGGCGAATCCAAGTGTTCGACTTGGATGGGAAGCATGTTTCGTTTCAGAACGACGGTGTCCGACTGCCGTGCGACATGAAGTTTCGAGAAGGCCAGATGCTCGTCCCTGACCTTGAGAGCGTGGTGTCGATCTACGACGAGAAGGGGAAGCCTGTCGTCCACCTCGGCGACGGGCACCCGAGTGCACTGCGCGGCGCCACACGCGACAAGTTCGTCCCGGGCAAGTTCGTACACCCGCACGACGCGATCTGGCTGGCGAGCGGCGACATTCTCGTGGCCGAGTGGGTCCCAATCGGGCGTGTGACGCTGCTGCGAAAACTTGCCTAGCGCGTCGACTTCTGCTTCTCAAAACGCAGCGGCTCGGGGCTCGCTTCCCACACCACATTCCCCGCCGTGTCGTACGCGCGATCCATCACGGACAGCGCGTCGCGCGTCAGCGTGACTTCACTGCGCGTGTACGCAGCCCCGTTGTGGTTCGTCGCGCACTCGCCTGCGCGCATCGCGCCCTGCCAAGAGCCGTCTGCGGCGCGCTGAAAAGTCGTCGTACAGCCGGCGCGCGGAACGAGCAGGTACGGGCTCAGGGCATCGAGGGGCCGCGCCGCCTTCCACGCCCCTGCGTACCGGGAGGGGTTCTCGGGGAAGTCGTAAATGCGCGAGTCCACCGAGAGGGCCTCGTTTCCGTCGACCACTTGGTAGACGCGCTGGCGGTATGGGTTGTCCGGCGTTGAAGCGAGGGCGCTTTCGACATAGAGCCAAAGGCCGTCGATCCGATCGGCCCAGATTGGGCGCACATGAAGCACCAATTCCACGACAGCCGGATTCGCCTTCGCCTGCGCGGCGTTGGAGTAATCGCCAACGAGCGCCCGTGCGAGTGCCACGGAAGCCGGCGACGGAAGGGCTGGGTCGATGCGGGAAGAGAGTTCTGTGCCGCATGCGGCGACTGCGAGTGGCGCCCAGATGAGGTACAGGAGTCGGAAGCGGCGTGGACTCTTCATGGGGGCATTGTGACCACTCTGCGCCACGACGGCTAGCATCGGTTCACTATGACCGCAACGGTGCCACAGAGTCCTTCATCACCCAAGGCCCCGGATACCCGTGGACTCGCTGGGCAGACGGTCGGTGACACCGCGATCTGCCTCGTGAACCAGACCCAACTGATCTACAGGGGGTACGAGATTGCGGACCTCGCCGAACACGCGAGCTTTGACGCGGTGGCGTTCCTGTTGCTGGTGGGCCACAAGCCGTCCGCCGCGGAACTCGCGACCTTCAAGGCGGAAGTCGCGGCGATGCGGGCAGTTCCTGCATCCGTTCGCGATGCGGTCATCAGCATTTGCCGCGAGAGTCCTTCAGCGCACCCAATGAGCATCCTGCGGTCAGGGGTGTCGCTTCTGTCGCACCTTGATCCCGACTGCGAGAGCCTGGATCCCGCGGCGGAACTGCGCAAGTCCAAGCGACTCATGGCGCAGATCCCAACCATCATCGGCATCTGCCAGCGCACTCTCGACGGCAAACCTCCGGTCGAGCCCGATCCGTCGCTCGACCACGCCGCCAACCTGCTCTGGTGCATGACCGGGGCGAAGCCCGATGCGCTCGCAGTACGCATCATGGATGTCAGCCTTGTCCTCTACGCGGAGCACGATTTCAATGCGAGCACCTTTTCGGCGCGGGTGATCGCGAGCACAGAAACCGACATGCACTCGGCGATTTGTGGCGCGATCGGTGCCCTGAAGGGGCCGTTGCATGGGGGCGCCAACGAAGCGGCGATGGAAATGCTCAAGGCCATCGCCGGTGATTGTGCCGGTGGGGCAATGTCAGTCGAAGCCTGGATGAAGCGCGCGTTTGCGGAAAAGCGGAAGTTGATGGGCTTCGGCCACCGCGTCTACATGTATGGCGACCACCGAGCCCCGATTCTGCGTTCGTGGGGGCTCAAGCTTGGCGAGAGCCTCGGTCCTTCGGCCCTCAAGTGGTTCGCCCTCGCCGACGAAGTTCAGGCCATCATGCTCCGCGACAAGGCGATCCATCCGAATGTGGATTTCCCTTGCGGCGTCACCTACTTCGTGATGGGAATTCCTGTGCCGCAGTACACGCCGATCTTTGTCGCGTCCCGAATCACCGGTTGGTGCGCGCATGTCATGGAACAGCACCAGAACAATAGAATTATCAGACCTCTAGCGAACTACACTGGGGACTCACTCCATTCGTGGCAGTGAGATGTGGCAGGGTTTGGAAATGCAAGCCATCCTGCGTGTATTCCGTTTCGGCGCAGAGCGCGACTGCAAAATAGTTGTACTTGTCGTTTAGTCGCGAAACATCTCTGGAATCTGGCAGGTTCAGTGGATTGTTTATTGGTTTGAGACACAGTGGGATGAGTCAAGGTTGGTGGGGAATCTGGGTTGTCCGTTCGCGTTTCACGACCCTTCAGATTTCCGATGCCACTTGCCAACCCACTTCGCGCTGTCCACACGATCGCCGGTTTCGTCATCGCCGCCACACTGACTTCAGTGTCGTCCGGGGCGCTCATTGTGGTGTCTGACCATTCCCTCTTCTCATCGATCGTCTCGTCGGCGGGCGGGTCGGAACTCGGGGTGACCTTCGGTCGCTACACCGGCTACTACGACTCGGGATTGAACGGTGGCAGCGGGGATGCTGCGTGGACGGCGACCGCGGTGGGTGGTCTGCGCGCCGGCGGCGGCATGATCTCGACCAATGTCGTGTCCGCGTCGCTGACGATGAACTTCGCCAGTTCGAATGTCTTCGCCATCGGCGGCGAATTCTTCGCGACGAACTTCGACTTCGATGTGGTCAACGGTGCAATGAAGGTGGAGGTGGACGGCCTCGGCTATGTCTTCAACACGCACGCGCTCAGCAACGGATTTGTGGGCTTCGTGAACACCTCCGGCGAGATGCACACGATCACGATTTCGCTCTTTGGCTCCGGGAGCGGCTCCAGATTCGCGACGACCGACGGGATGGTCGTGGGCGCGATCCCGGCTCCCGGTGCCCTTGCGGTGGTTGCCATCGGGAGCCTCGTCGCGGGTCGCCGCCGTCGCGCCGAAGCGGTTTCCTGAGGGGATACTGTCGACACTCTAGACTGCCCCAGTGGCATCTCCTGATTGGACTTCGCTCGCTCGAGTGTGGCGCGAGCGCGTCCTTCCCGAAGCCCAGCGCGCCATGAGCGCATTCCTCATCGAGGACGGGGCAAGTGAAGATGTCACGACCCAGTCGTGCGGAGGCAGCAAAGTTGTTCGAGCTTCGTTGGTCGCTCGTCGGGCGGGAACTTGCGCCGCGCTTGGGCTCGTCGATGAGTTCGCCGTTCGCGATCAGCGAGTGTGTGCGCGACGGGTGCATGGGATCGAGGATGGTCGCACCGTCACATCGGGCAGCGTGCTCGCGGAACTCTCGGGTCCCCTCGCGGCGATCCTCCCCATCGAACGGACGCTCCTCAACCTCATCGGGATCGCGCTGGGATGCGCGACGCTGACCGCCGAGTTCGTTGACGCGGTGTCCGGTACACGCGCACACATCTGCGACACCAGGAAGACGATCCCCGGCTTGCGGTGGCTTCAGAAGTACTCGGTCGAGTGTGGCGGGGGCTTGTGCCATCGATGGGGTCTTCATGATGCGCTGCTCGTGAAGGACAACCATGTGGTCGGCCTTGATCCGGCCTCGTTCGCCGTGCGAGTGTCCAGCGCGGCGCATCGCGCGCGGCAGGCGCGACCGACCCTTGCCTTCACCTGCGCCGAGTGCGACACGCTCGCGCAGTTCGACGCCCTCCTTGCGCTCGAGCCGGGGGTCCTCGATATCGCCCTTCTGGACAATTTCTCTCTGGATCAACTCCGCGAGGCCGTCGCCCGACGAGATCGCGCCAG
>SXGS01087565.1_pt1 | contig 12339 bp, 12 predicted proteins | sample 3174681 | NCBI WGS metagenome assembly SXGS01 (sample SAMN11356861, study PRJNA531348) | freshwater metagenome | isolation source: freshwater sample F1-80 | place: China: Fuxian Lake, Yuxi | collected 2017-12-25
GAAAGGTTATATCGGGCAATTTGGTATAAACACTCTATTGGCAACTACCTTAACAGGCAAAAATTATTCATCTGTTTTGGCTATTTCAACAGATGCGCTAACGAACTTAAGAGGCAACTATAATGAACTCGAACCTTGGTGGATTGACTTCTTTGGCTACGGATTCGACAGCCTTACCGAGTCAGAAGCTCGCTATATCATCAATTCAAAAAAGGATGCTGACTCAATTAGAAATAGAGTTATTGCAGAAAGACAAAAGGGATTCTTTTGACCAAATGCTTGAAATTATGAAATCGCAAGGGCAAATTAAGAATCTTTTTGATACAAATCCATTGCTAAAGACCCAAGAGCAATTGAAAAAGCTATGCGAGATAACCCAACCAGTTAGCTCGATTTCCCGACTTCAAGATCAAATGAAAAATTATGAAGCCAATTTTATGGGCGGCATTTTAGGTCAAGCGAAGAAGCTACACGAGTTGTCCCAACCAGTTAGCCCAATTTCCCGACTTCAAGAGCAAATGAAAAGTTATGAAGCTTATCCCTTAGATAATATGTTGGGACTAAGAAAAATATTCGAAAGCACACTTGAATTCCAGGGTCTCGCTCAAAATCATACAGAGTTAGTTGCTAATGTTCACATCAATGAGGATGGTACTTTTTCTGTCGGCAATGAGTCAGTAAGCCAAGAAGAAATCATTGAATACATCAATGATTTTTCTATTAATTGCGAATCTTATATTGATGCTATAAATGGTTTTATAGAGCAACTCAAAAACTTAAGCAATCCAATTATAAAAGCTGTACTAATCTATTTATTTATCCCTTACTTCATAGCAATTTTTGCAAACGTAACCACCTCATATTGGGAAGAGCAATGGAATCAATTTCCTAACCTAAGTACAAGAGAAGTAAAAAATGAAATTATTTCGAGGGCGAATGAAAATTACAATTCTCAATTTTTACTAGATCATCATTTTGTTGCTACAAAAATTTTATTTGTGCGAAATTATGAAAGCACTAAGGCAGAAATCATTGATGAATTATATATTGGGAAAATAGTTAAGGTTATAGATAAAAAAAGAAGTTGGTGTTTAATAGAATATCAAGACTCTGATACAAATGAATTCAAGCAAGGATGGGTTTTTTCAAGATATTTATCAAAATTTAATAGGTAAAAATGTTAAATCAAATACACCTCCTCAGTATAGAGATTACCCTATTTTTCATCTGAGTTAGTTGACTAATACACAAAATAATAAAACCCGTTTTTAAGGAAACCCCATGTTAATCAAACTCACAGGCGGCACTATCTACGACCCCGCCGCAGGCATTGCAGGCATTCAGCAAGACCTTTACATCCAGGACGGACGCATCATCAACCCGCCCACCGATGCCAAACCCGATAAGGAATATGACCTGAAAGGCAAAGTCGTGATGTCCGGTGCTATCGACATGCACACGCATATCGGCGGCGGCAAAGGTAATATTGCCCGCACCCTGTTGCCGGAAGACCATAGACAAGACCCGGTCGCCAGCACCCATATCTGTCGATCCGGTTGCGGTCATGCCATGCCGAGCACCTTTGTAACCGGCTATCGTTATGCAGAAATGGGTTATACCGCCGGTTTTGAACCCGCGCTATTGCCTATCAACGCCCGCCAGGCGCACATGGAAATGGGCGATATTCCGATCCTGGATAAAGGCGGTTATGTCATGCTCGGCAGTGATGATTATCTGCTGCGCATGCTGACGGCTAAAAAAGACCAGAAAGCCATTAACGATTATGTCGCCTGGACCATGCAAGCCGCTAAAGCAATAGGCGTTAAAGTCGTCAATCCCGGCGGCATTAATGCGTTCAAATTCAACCAGCGCAAGCTCGATCTGGACGAACAAAACAGCCATTACGGCGTAACTCCGCGAGAGATTCTGCAAGTGCTGGCAACCGCCGTTAAAGAAATCGGCGTGGCGCATCCTCTGCATGTACACGGCTGTAACCTGGGCGTGCCCGGCAATGTGCAAACCACACTGGACACCATCCAGGGTATCGGCGGTTTGCCCATGCACTTGACCCATATCCAATTCCACAGCTACGGCACCGAGGGCGATTTCAAATTCTCGTCCGGTGCGGCGCAAATAGCGGAAGCTGTCAACAACAATAAAAACATCACTATCGATGTCGGGCAAATCCTGTTCGGGCAAACCGTCACCGCATCGGGCGACAACATGCGCCAGCACGCCAACCATAAACACGCAAGCCCGAACAAATGGGTGACAATGGATATTGAATGCGACGCCGGTTGCGGTGTGGTGCCGTTCAAATATAAAGATCAAAATTTCGTCAATGCATTGCAATGGGCAATCGGCCTGGAAACTTTCCTGCTGGTCAATGACCCGTGGCGGATTTTCCTGACCACCGATCATCCCAACGGCGCCCCTTTCACCAGCTATCCGCATTTGATACGCTTGTTGATGGACAGAAGTTTCCGTAATGACGTGTTATCGACCATTCATCCCGAAGCACAAAAAATGACCACATTGGCATCGATAACCCGCGAATACACGCTACAGGAAATCGCCATCATGACCCGCGCCGGCGCAGCCAAATTGATCGGACTGAAAGATCGTGGCGGTTTAAGCGCCGGAAACTGGGCGGATATTACCGTTTACACCGACAACGCCGACCGCCAGCGTATGTTTGAAAAGCCGGATTATGTCTTTAAAGACGGCGAGCTGGTCGTGGTTGACGGCAAGGTGGTACACACCAAATGGGGCACCACCCACATTGTCAAACCCGATTTTGACCCTTCCGTAGAAAAAGGCCTGAAAGATTATTTCGACCGCTACCTGACTATGAAATTGGGTAATTTCAAAATCAGCGACGATGAAATCACCGAAGACGGACGCGGCAGTTTGACGACACATCCGTTGACACACTAAAGGTCCGAGTCTTTAAAATAGCTGATTAGATGCGAAAAGCTACGCTGTATATTGGAACCATCGTTTTTTCGTTACTCGTGACCGCGTGTGCGAATTACGATGATTCTGTTCAAGTCGCCGATGTCCATAAGGAACAAACAATCATCCTGAAAAATACGCACAAGCCCGGATACGTTTACAGCATCCATATTTCAGGAAGCGGAAATTTGGACGGAGAGGCAAGCATCTCCCTGATATTAAATGGCGAACCTTATAAAACCCAAGCACTCAAGGATGTCGTAGATTTTGAATGGAGCGGCGACTGGTATGCCGATCAAGCAGAAATTCGCTACAAACCTGTAAACATAAATTCCGGCACATTAGTTATCCGATACAGGTTTTTGACATAGATGATCAAAAATCTTATGGAATCAACCTGGTACCTGCTTGAGATGACTTATTTATCCTGCATCGAATGGACACCGTCCCAGTTTTCAGGTGTGTGTTGTTGCAGATGAATACATCGTTTTAACATCGTGCGGCTGGGCGCATCACCGTTCAACGATGAAAAAATCTGCGCCGCATTGCTAAAGTCAGCCTTCCTGTATAATGCCAGCGCCTGTTGATAGCGGTTGATTTTTTCCAGCAGCGCGTCATCGACTGTACCCGCTTCTCCGAGTAATTCGTAAATGCTCTCGCCCGCTTCCCTGCCTTTCACGCGTACTGTATCGAGTTCCCTGATAACAAAGCCGGTTATTTCAGTCGCCGTTTGCCGGTCGATCATGATCTGAGTTCCATAGTACTTATTCAGGCCTTCAAGACGGGAACTGTAATTGACCTTGTCACCGATACAGGTATAACTGCGCGCCTGCTCCGAGCCGATATTGCCGACAATCATTTCACCGGTCGCAATACCGATGCGAACATGAATTTCCGGCGCTCCGCTTGCGACCCAGAGCGGGCGCAATTGCCGCAATTTTTGCTGCATGGCCAGCGCGGACCGGCACGCGTAAAGCGCATGCCCGCCGTTGCAAAGTTCAGGACTCCAGAAGGCCATGATGGCGTCGCCGATAAATTTATCCAGGATACCGTTTTGCCGACTGATTTCGACTGTCATCGCCGATAGATAGTCATTGAGAATTTTAATCAGCGCCTCGGCGGGCAACTTTTCGCTGAAATCGGTAAATCCGGCGATATCGCTGAATAACACCGCCTGCTCTTTTCGTTCGCCGCCAAGCCTTAATTTATCCGGTTGGCTGAGCAATTCGCTGACAATAACGGGATCGACATATTTATTAAAGGTGCTGCGAATCAGCTCTTTTTCCTGCAAACCACCGGCCATGATATTAAACGCATCGGCTAATTGTCCGACCTCATCGGAATTTCGATACTTGATGCGGTGCCGGTAATTACCTTGCTTTATTTCCAAGGTGCCTTTAGTGATCAAGCGTAACGGCCGGGTGATGCGCTGCGAAATCAACATAAACAACAATGCGCCGAGACAGAGAATACCGCCCCCCGTCATTAAAACCTGTTGCTGCAATTGTTTAAAAGCACGTAACGCCTGATCCAGGTTCGCGCCGAGTATATAACCGGCCTGTCGACCCTGTGTATCGAACAATACTTGTTTGGCGATATAGCGCTCGTTGTTCCAGCTAAACCTTCCGTTATTCAAAATGTCTTGTTGGCGGCCCAAAATAGCGGCGGCCATATCCGGGGCGGTATTTTTGGCGACTATTTGCTCCCCATTAAAAAATACCGCCAGAAGACTATGATCTTGCGTCAGTAATTTGGCTATCCAGCCGTCATTGATCTGATTACAGACGATAATCAAGCCGACCGCATAATCATCGTTCAGGTTTTCTTTCAATGGAATTAAATGGTTGCTGTATAAACCGTCATTAAGGCTGACCATTTGCGACGACATTAATCCCGAATCCAGGCTGCCCTGGACGTCAATGCTTGAAAAATCGTTTTCCAGAGGCGGTTTGCCAATGTCGTTTTTCGCATAAACAGCCCTGACAGCCGATTCGTCATCGAGCATATAAACAAAATCGGCTTCGGTATCTTTGCCGATCTCTTCAACAAAGGGATAAAAATTGTCTTTGATTTGCGCTAAAAAAGAACGGAATTTTTGATCGGCGGTAATTACATGGGTCAGCGTCCGAATCTGTTTTTGTTTAACCTCCAAATCCTGCTGAAACCGGGCTTGCGCACTATCCAAAGCGGCGACGATACGTTCTATTTCATGTTGTTCGGCTTGCGTTTCAATTAGATACAGAGTGGTGCATAATAAACCCGTCACTGAGATAAAGAAGGTAATAAATATCTTTTTATTAAGGTTCATAAGATAAGCTCATGGACTGACTTAACCAGAATAACACCCCGATGAAGAAACGCTGTTTATATTTTTTACTGGCCGGTTTGGCTTATTTTTCAATGTCACCCTCCCTGGCCGCTCAATCTATTGCAGGGCATATTGACGCGCCTCAGCAAGTGAAGCAAGTGGTTGTTTACCTACAAGCGGAGGGCGCCGTCAAATCCGTCCAATCGCAACAGGTACATAAAGTTTCGCAAAAGGAAACGGCGTTTCATGCACCGTTAACCGTTATATCTGCCGGGGACAAAGTGCAATGGAGCAACGATGAAAGCAAGGAAATCGACCATAACATTTTTTCATTGAGCCCGGTAGCGAGCTTTGATTTAGGTCTCGGAGAAAAAGGTTCCATATTGGAGCAAACCTTTAAAAACACAGGAATTGTTAATTATTACTGCTCGGTTCACAAGACGATGGAAGGCAGGATCATCATTCTACCGAACCGGCATTTTCAGACCTTGGACCGCCCCGGCGATTTCCTGATCGACAATGTGCCGGAAGGCAACTGGATTTTAAACGCCGTTGTTTTGCATTTGCGTTATAAGGCCGAAGCGCTCAAGTTAAGCATCGGCAAAGCGCCTGTTACTAACCTGACTTTAAAAATAATAAAAAAATGAATCACTTATTTTTATTGGCTGTTCTCATGCTGACGTCCTGCGCCAATGCACCTGATGTGATACCGGGCAAAGGCGGGATTTACGGCAGGTTGTCCGCCGACTCCCACCCTGCCTTTAACAAAAAGCTGGAAAGTAATCAGGGTTCCGGCTCCGTTTATGGCGACACGCAGGCGAACGACGCTAAATATCGCGATAATATGGTCGATTACCACCAGCTTGATGAACTGTATGTCGGCCTGATCCAGCCCAACTTATCCCCTCAACAACATCAACTGACTGCGACCTCCGAAGGTATGTCGAGCCATTCCCTCGCCCTGGCGGTGGGTGATACCCTACAGCTTCACAACAACAGCACGCAAAGCCAACGTTTCTACATAGCTGAAACAGCAGACACCGGAGAGGGTATTCAAACTTTCCCCACTCTTGAAGCCGGAGCTACGGCAAACTATAAAATTGACCTGGAAGGCGATCTGGAGCTGTTATCCGAAGATAACGAGAACCTTAAAACACTGTTGTTCGCAAAAAAAAACATGCTGGCGAAACGGGTGTCCAGCGGCGACAGCTACCAATTCGGCAATCTTGACCCCGGCAGCTATCAATTGATTTTCTGGTATTGGCGCTTGGGTAAAATTCAGCAGATTGTTCAGGTCAGAGCGGAAGAAAATAGCCGAGTAGATAAAACTTTAACGGTCGACAGCGTCATCAAAGCCCATTAATCAACAAGGCGATAGTGCAAGGAGTTAGGGGATGATTTTTAAATAGCCCCCCATAAACCCTCATCTTTATACACAATCGCGACCTTGCCCCCCTTTTAAAAATCAGGGGGAAACCGATTACTGTTCATTGCTGGAGAGTTGCGTATAACGATTAATTATAAGCTTGGGGCTTGTTTATGGGATTTGATATATGCTCCATAGCCGGTGAACCCCTGCCATCCTTGGCACGACTGATTACTGCAAGATGCCGGCTTACCCGAAAGCAATCTCAATCAATTTTTTCCAAGGCCGGCGTCTTGGCTTTGAACAACTCGGTTAAAAGCTCAAGTTGAGCCGACAATTGAGGTATTGCAGGAATTTTCCAGGCTTTTCCTATAAAACGGGACAATAGATTATTCAGCCAGGGCCGGTCGGATTTTGCCTGATGGATGATAAAACGGTAGGATTCACCGTCATTAAAAACCGCAAAATCTTCCAGGCATACTTCAATCGTTCCTTCTTCACCGTAGAGTCTGGTTTGAAGATAGACTTTCCGCGCGTCGAGGTCAAAATTAAATTCGGTTAATTCTGCGATGCCCTTGAGGATTATATTTGCCCCCCAAATAATCAATATATTGGGGGTCAATTTTATTGCCAATTTTATTAAGCTGGATTTGATACTCATGTTTAGCCTTCATTTACAAACAAGATAAGATTTGTAATTTTAACCATTCTTTAGCGGGCCGTGTCACAAATATTATAAAACCCCAAGGTCGCCTGCTCGATGGACATCGCTGGCTTATAAGCAGGCATGCGTTCATGTCGGAAAGATCTACATGCTTTAGACCGAAGAGCCTATGCAGCCAGCTCAAAATTCCTCTGGCCGATCACCTCTGCGGTGCATTCGACGATTTGAATCATATCGTTAAGTACCGCATCCAAAGTCACAATAACGGCAAGAATTAACTTCCCTTCACAAGGAGCGACTATAATAAAACCATTATCACTCTTAACAATCGCGGCTTCCGCATTCCCTCGAAATATTCGCAGGGCAATTTGCCCGGCAATATCGGACAATGCGGCGCCACTTGCCGCGACAACATCTTCGTCCTGTTCCTTGATCAAGCTTGACTCCAGAATCATGCCCTCTTTCGTCAAAATTCCGGAACCGATTATATAGGGGGATAAAGTGTGAAGATTTTTAAGAACTGAAGTTAAATTATCTGAATTCATCGTCGTTACCTGATTTATGGTTGGATTGAAAATTCTCTATTTATCAAGCGGCGGCTTTTAGCGGTTCACACAAGCGACCGAATCGCTGCTTAGCAAAATGCACCGATATCCGCCTGTATCAAGGCTTGAAAATTAAATGAGAAACTCGTGATTTAACCTGACTTACATTGCTAAATCTCAGCATGTTATGTGCCATTTATGTATTACCGTCACCAAGTACTGTAAAGCATTATTTAAAATAAACTATAACAATCAATGTCTTGCAATATTTAATGGTGAGATAAAAACCGTGAGCCGCATAACAAAGATAATTTCCGGTTTGCCTGTTTGTACCAGACAGGTGCAATTACGCGAATATTACGTACCAATATAGCGCCGGTCCTGCCGAAAATTTCACGGTTTAGACGTGCGGATGCGCTCTGACCAGCGTATATAAGCGGCCCAGATGAATGAGCTGTTGCAGTTTTGCAGAAGGCATTCGGCAATACAAACTCTAGTTTCCGGCGTTATCCGCTTACTGCCGTTCAAGGATGATACAGCGATTTTATGTCAGGTTGATTACACAAAAATTCGGTTGCATCCGTTGGAGGTCTGCCATATACCCTATATGGCGCACTGCCCCTGCTACGGTAGTATACAACTGCCATCAGCCCCGTCACGGACGTAATAGTCAATGGATAAACTGCCATTGGCGGCTGAAATAACATTTTGGCCTGCTCTCAGAAAAACGGGCGTATGGGGGCGGAGTGCGCTTAACTGGGTCAGCGGTACGCCATTGACGGAGACATTGAGCAAGTAGCCGCCATTATCAAACAGGTTTACGTACGGCTGCGCCATACCGGTATTGGCATTGAATGCACAACCGGACGTGACCGTAGCGTAAGATTTCCCACTGGCGGCGTATTCCAGCGTACCGTCGGGGCTGAATGTATTGCCGGAAGTGTCCGGTAGAGTGCATAGACTTGGTTGTACGATATACGCATAGCTATCAGCAGTCCTTTTATTGAGCGCGACAACTACTGTATTTTTACCGTCGGCGAGCCATACCTTGGCAGAGGGATTATTGCTCGTGACCTTTGCCACAACGACGCCATTGCGGGACACGGTGGCGATTGCCTTGCCTGTCGGGTTAAACAGACCCGCGTCTATTACCGGCGATTGCATGCCTGTAGCCGGGTTGGCGTCACAAATGACCGCGCTGGAAGCGTATGTTTTACCGCTTGCTCCGACTTGCACACTGGTAGCTGCGCCCGCAGAGGCATTTAATGTCATAACAGCAACAAGCGTTGCTATTCCCAAAGATAGGTTTTTTTTGCTTTTCATAGGTATTGATCTCTATATCGAAAATGTATCAAATGGAAACTGTAAAACCGTGGCGGCAAGGCCCTGTTTTATTTCCGCTGGAAATCACTCTATCAGTTGAAGTTAAATTCAACCTTAAAAACAAGAGACCCATGATCTTCAGTCAGCAACTGTAAAATTGCGGCGCAGGCTCCGTATCAACATTAATCTTGTTTTTATCAGGGTCAGGGAGTTTAATCCACGCTTTCTCTCCCTAATTCAACCAGAGGAACGCCGACTTGAACGATAGATTTTTCGAAAAGGCGGGTGGTCTTGCCATCGTCGCCGTGCTTGTTATTGCCTGTCTCAAGATTATTTCGCCCTTTCTGGGCGCGCTGCTTTGGGGAACCATCATCGCAATCTCCACCTGGCCGCTGTTTGACCGACTCCAGAAACACCTGAAAGGACGGCAGGGAGTCGCCGCCTTTATCCTGACCGGCGGGCTGATCCTGGTGTTTGTCGTGCCCATCTCGTTGCTGGTTTATTCATTAACCGAGCATGTCGCTTCCGTGAGCGGGCTTATCAAGGACTTGACCACCATCTCATTACCGCAGGTACCGGCCTGGTTGGCTGATGCGCCGTTGATCGGCCCGCGAATAACTGAATTATGGCAGCACGCCAACACCGATATGCCCGCATTGCTGGAGACGGTGAAACCCGCCATTAAAGACGGCACGGCCTGGCTGCTCAAGCAAAGTGGCAGTTTGAGCTTGTCGCTGCTCGAATTTCTTCTGGCAATCGTATTGGCCGGCTTTCTGTGCGTTAACAGCGCCGGCGCCAAGGCATTCATAGAACGATTGATTTACCGGATCGCAGGGCAGCAGGGCTTTGCGTTGATCAGTGTCGCCAGCCAGACAGTCCGTTCCGTATCACTCGGCGTGGTAGGCACGGCATTGATTCAGGCGATATTGAGTGTGTTCGGATTGATCATCGCCGGCGTGCCAGGCGCAGGCTTGCTGGGTTTGTTCAGTTTTATCCTGGCGATGATGCAGATCGGTACGGCCCCGGTATGGATTCCTGCGGCTATTTGGCTCGGTTATCAGGGCACTACCGGTTGGGCAATTTTTACCGTAATCTGGGGAATATTGATCAACATATCCGACAATTTTATTAAGCCTTACCTGATCAGTCAGGGTGGCAGCGGCCTACCCATCCCGCTGGTCTTTCTTGGCGTGCTCGGCGGTTTGCTGGCCTGGGGCTTTGTCGGCGTTTTTGTAGGTTCTACGTTGTTGGTCGTTTGTTTTACCCTGCTGAAAAGTTGGCTGGATATGGAACAACCGACACCAAGCATAAACACCGGGAACCCTGATCATCAAGAAAACCCTTGATACCTCAACCACCCTTACATACATCCTGAAAAACCAGGCCAAAGCGTTGTAAATATTGCTTGAGGCGATGGGAATCGTTGCTGCTGGCTTTTTGGGTGCGGCTGACATTAAATAATCGGCGCCCTGCTTCAGCCAGACTGCGGCTTTCCCTGCACAGCCTCACGACCTCGGCAAGCTGCATCCGGTCGAACAAATCAAGCTCAGCCAAGGTTTGCGGCGGCAACAGCCCGGCCAATGTATCGATTACAACAGGTGTCTGATCTATAAATCCTGACCAGGCGTACTGCAAACGCACCATTTCGCCCGCGACGATTTCTTCGGTAATCCGTCCGCCGGTCGCCAGGGTCGCCATACGGGTGACGCTGGAATTCAAATCGCGGAAGTTTGCCCGCCATAGCGCTTGCGGCGAGTAGGCGAAAGCAAGATAGCGCTCACGCGCCGCTTTGTTGAAACTGACTTTGTGATTCGCCTGGAAGGTGAATTGCTGTAATTCATGTTCCAGATTGGGCTCAAAATCTTCCATGCGTTGCTTCAAGGAAGGCAATTCGTAGGTCCATAAATTGATGCGCGCGAGCAAGTCTTCTCGAAAACGTCCCAGCCGCACCTGTTCAAACAGGTCACGATTGGTCCCGACTATCAACTGAAAGTCACTGCCAATCTCGTTGTCGGCGCCCAACGGCATGAATACCTTATCCTCTATCGCACGCAGCAGCATCGCCTGTTCATCCAAACCCAATTCACCGATTTCATCGAGAAATAACAAACCCTTGTGCGCCTCGCGCAATAAGCCCGTGCGGGTGCTGAACGCGCCGGTAAAAGCGCCTTTGACATGGCCGAATAAGGCGGACATGGCATTATCGCCGCGCAAGGTAGCGCAATTCACTTCGACCAGTTTGCCGGTCAATTGCCCGCGCTGTTTTTTCAGCTCGTAAATGCGTTTGGCGAGACGCGACTTACCGGCACCGGTCGGGCCGGTCAATAACATCGGCGCCGATGATTTGATGGATACCTGCTCCACTTGTGAAATCAGCTCGTTGAATGCCGTGTTGCGGGTTTCGATGCCGCTTTTCAGATAGGCAATGCCGTCCTGCGCTTCCCGCTTGAACCGCGACGCGATCTGGTCATAACGCGACAGGTCCAGGTCGATCATCCGATAAGTGCCCTGGATACCGGCTTTGCTCGGCGAGGTTTGCAGCAGTTTGCCGGGAATATAGTTCGCTTCGGTCAACAAATACAGACAGATTTGCGCGACATGAGTACCGGTAGTGATATGCACGTAATAGTCGTTTTGTTCCGGATCAAACGTATAACTGCGCGTGAAATCATGCAACTGGCTGTAAACCTGCTCAAAATCCCAGGGATCGGCATAATCAACCTGATAAGGCCTTATCAGGGTCTGCCCGGAAACAGCCCGCATATCGCGCATCGTGATACCGGCAAGCTCGGCTTCATCGGGATGATGGATCAAGACAAATTCATCGACCCGCAAACTGCCGTGCATCAGTAAGGAAACGCTGGGCCGCCAACGTTCAAAGCGCCTTTTGCCGAAACCTGCGTGATCGAGACGCGAACCCAGTATGCCGATAACCACCGTATTCATTTGGATAACTCACTATCATTTTCGATAGGAAAAAGTATAGACGGGTTTTCGTGATTATCTTAATTTTCCCCGCAGCTACCGCACTCAGCCCTCGATTTATAAGGGATGCACATCGTAATAGGTACACAGAACAGAAACTGGCATTGGTATTGCCTTATCAATCATGTAAGGAATGAAAATAACTTCGACAACCGGCTCCCTCTCCCTCCGGGAGAGGGTTGGGGAGAGGGGA
>SXGS01160126.1_pt1 | contig 12339 bp, 10 predicted proteins | sample 3174681 | NCBI WGS metagenome assembly SXGS01 (sample SAMN11356861, study PRJNA531348) | freshwater metagenome | isolation source: freshwater sample F1-80 | place: China: Fuxian Lake, Yuxi | collected 2017-12-25
CGACTGCCGCAAACGAATCCTGCTTGGACAACAACGCGGGCAGCTCGCGCAGGGTCATCCCCTGGCGATTCACTTTCGGCGAGTCGTCCTTCCGTCGAGGCTTCGGCATCAACCACTTTTGTAGGATGGGCACTCCTGCCCGTCCATGCGACGAAAGGTCTTCGACTTCGCATGAACGGCGTCACTCCGAATCAGCCACTCGTCAACAACAAAGTGCGAGTCGATCAACGCTCGCAGAATCGGGCAATTGGCAGACGGGGAGATCGTCAACGTGTCCGTCGATAGAAACGGATAGGCTTGCGTCTCCCCTTCAATCTTGGCGAAGAACAATCGCCCCGATGCAGTCGTCTCGCGAATACCTCTCGGCAAAAAGATCGGCCCCGCGAAGCCTTCGACACCGCTGCGAGACGGCGCTCTACCTGTAGGGTGGGACAAGCTCGCTTCGAGCGCCGGCCCACCATCTTCCATCACGTCACTGAACGATGGGCCGGCGCGGCGAAGCGCCGCTGGTCCCACCCTACGGTTCAAGTCGGCTGACATCACAGCACTAAAAACGGTTTGACCCTCCAGACCCAGTCGCAGCGAACCCGGCAACCCAACATCCACGTCGATCGTCCCGTGGCGATACGGCGTGGAAAACCAAGTTCGCTCCGACCACGCAAAAAACCGCGACGAGTTGAAAGCCTGAACCAAGAACGCCGCGTCCGCGCTCGGCGCGGGTCTCCCGACCCCGCCGCTCGCGTCAGGCCGGCGAACGAAAACGGAAAAGCTCAGTTCCCGAAACCGCACGCCGAAGAATTTTGAACTGCACGACACCACCAACACTCGCGCCCGGCCTGCGTGTTCCACCGGAGTCAAGCCCTCGCCCCTGAGCCGCTCCGCCCAAAACCCCAAGTCCGCCGAGCCAAGCAGCGAGACTTCGCGCACATGAGCAAGTTCCGCGACGTATTTCACAGTCCTGGTTCCAAGGCGGAATGTGTGATCTCAATTACTACTGGTTCGCGTCGATCTTGGTGAGGATCGTCAACAACTCCGGTCCAGGAACCATGCCGCTGACATCCAAGATATCACTGGCCGTGATCTTGCTCAGCCAAGAACAGACGGCCGCACTCCGTCGGTTGAGGCCCGTTCGCGGATGCCCCTGAGGATGCCAGGGAAGCAGCACATGATCGTCTGGCAGAGTTACCGGGACACGACTCGTAATCGCGACGATCTTCAGTGTGCCGGTGGCATCCGCGTCGGCCGTTGACGAAACGATGATCGCCGGCCGCTGCTTGCGAATGCCGTTTTGATCGGCGACTTCCGCCCATACGATGCGGCCGATTTGCAGAGCTTCGGGACTGGCCACGCGGACGCTTCCTCAAAAGGGTTTGGGTTCGTCACCGTCAAACCACTCTTGAGGCGGAGTCGAGTTCTTGACCAAGTGTTCCCAATCGAGCGTGACCGAAATCTGCTCGGCCTTCTGTCGCGCCACTGCGTCTTGCACAAGTTCCAAATACTGCAAAGGCACGACGGCGGCGAAATCTTCCCCCGCTCGACGCACGATGACCGGTTGCCCATTCGTCGCGACTCGGCTGAAGACCTCGGCATAGCCTGCGGCCAATCCCGGCTCGTCCACATGGCTGGGAGTATCCAACGTGACAGAAGACATGTTCGACCTCGTATTTGTGCGTAGTTTCGTGGAACACAGTTTTCACGCCCTCTGCTGCGGTCGTTCAAACGGTTCGTCGCCGAACGAGCCGGCCAGCCGGAGGATGAAATCGCGATACGATTCCGCCTGCGATGCGGCTGCCGACGGAATGGGGACCACTTCAACCTCAGTTCCATCCGGCCACCCGACAGGCTCGGAGAGTTCGACTTTTCCACTTCGATAGGTGGCTAACACGGCAGCCATGCTGAAGCTCCGAATTCGGATGCAATCGCTGGTGGATTCCAAGCGAGGTTTGTGTCAACGCTCGCGATGCTACTCGGCGCGGGACGAGCCGACAAGAACCGTTCGTCGAGGCTATCGCCGTTTATGTGACGATTGTTTGATTTCAGGCAAACGTGATTTTCCAATCTCTTCTGATCCAACAACGCCTACGAAGTAGCTCAGAATACCTCGTGAATGTCGGAGATCGCGTAGCCGTTCCCAGCGTTCGGCTGTCACAACAAGTTCGGCATCTCGTTGAACCGAGATTGCAAAGACGCGCGGCAAACGACGCGGCAGAGAACTTCGCGCGATAAATCCCCGCAGTGAGAAGTTCTCGTTTTCATAGCCGACGACTCGAAATCCACACGCGCTGCAAAACCACCCGGATGTTTGAAACTTCGGAACGTCAACTGTTTCAAACCTCGCAGGGCCGATGAGCTCGAAGAACTCTCGGCGTCCTTTGGATTGAACTTTTCGAAAGATAAGGCCCTTCCGTTCGCTATTCGTCAATTGGTCGAGAAACTCTGCGGAATAGAAACTGAATGAACGGCCTTTGTCGTAGCTGAAGCCGCCATCTCCACTGATCGGACAATCGAGAATCAAAGGTTGTTCGTTTCGCTCCCCGGAAACGCAACCACATCGTTTGCAAAGCGAGCCCGTAAAGAGCTCTCTCGCATCAACAGTGCGGCAATAGCAAGGTTCGTCGCCGGTAATCGCACAAATCGCCGGCGTCGCGTACCGACGCATTCTTTCAGCGACTGGTGGACGGGGAACAAGTTCGAGCGCCGAGAAAGTCGCAACGTCATGTTCAAGTAAAAGCTCGCTGACTCTCTCCGTGCCGGAATTCAAGTCCTTTGCCGTTGTTTTCGTAAATGGATAACCGGGTACCCAAAGTGTGTAGCCGTTCTCGTCCCGTTTCCATTTGCAACGGAAAGCTGCTTCTTCACGCATCCCTTGTCTCCGAGTTGTCTACTCGATGCCTCCGCGCACGCTGCTCTTCAACCCGCCGCTTCAACTCGGCCTCGAAGCCGCGGTCGACGGGTTGGTAGTACGTTCGCTCGACGCCGAGGTAGTCTTGATCGACCCACCCCTCCGGCGCGTCGTGAGCGTACTGATAGCCTTCGCCGTGGCCGAGCCGTTTCGCTCCGGGGTAGTGGCCGTCGCGAAGATGCGTCGGGACCGGCAGGACGCGCTTGGTGCGGACGTCCTCCAGCGCGGCATCGACGGCCAGGTAACTGGCGTTCGACTTCGGAGCGGTCGCGAGGTACGTCACCGCCTGAGCTAGCATGATGCGGCATTCCGGCAGCCCGACGAACTCGGTCGCGTGCGCGGCGGCCATCGCGACGACCAGCGCCTGCGGGTCCGCGTTGCCGATGTCCTCCGACGCCGCGATCACGATCCGCCGAGCAATGAACCGTGGCTCTTCCCCCGCTTCGAGCATTCGCGCCAGCCAATAAATCGCCGCATCGGGATCGCTGCCGCGAATGCTCTTGATGAACGCGCTGGCCGCGTCGTAGTGCTCGTCGTCGCCGTATTGCACGGCTTTCTTCTGGATGGATTCCTGGGCGACGAGCAGATCGACGGTGGCGTCACCAGCACGACGCGCCAGCGAGTGGTCTGCGGTATTGGCAACACGACCGCTCGCTGGCGCGTCGTGCTGGTGAGGGGCGACGCTCAGCACCGCGATCTCCAGCGCATTGAGCGCTCTCCGCGCGTCGCCGTCGCAGACTTCGGCAAGGAACGACAGCGCCTCGTCAGTGACCGTGACGGCGTGTTGACCGAGTCCGCGTTCGCGATCGGACAACGCTCGCTGCATCAGGCCGAGCACATCCTCGCGCGACAGCGACCGGAACTCGAAGACCTGACTGCGGCTGACCAGCGGCGAGACCAACGCAAAGAACGGATTCGACGTCGTTGCTCCGATCAGCCGCACGGCACCCGACTCGACATCCGGCAGCAGCACGTCTTGCTGAGTCTTGTTGAAGTGGTGCAACTCATCGACGAACAGCAGCGTGCGCTGTCCGCCGGTCTTCAGCCGAGTCCGCGCCGCCTCCAAGACTTCGCGAAGTTCTTTGACTCCAGCCGATGCGGCGTTGAGCGACGCGAACACGGACTTCGTGTGCTTGGCGATGATCTCCGCCAGCGACGTTTTGCCGGTGCCGGGCGGGCCGTAGAAGATCACCGAGCTGACTCGATCAGCCTGCAACATCCGTCGAAGCAGCTTGCCTTCGCCGAGAAAATGCTGCTGCCCGGTGAACTCATCGAGCGTGCGAGGCCGCATTCTCGCAGCGAGCGGTTTTGCAGCATCGAGATTCTGAGCTTCGTGTTGATCGAACAGGCCGGCCATAAGAAATCCCAAGAACCAAATTCCAATGTCCAAGGAATGTCCAAGAACCAAGCTCCAATGTCCAACGATGAGAGATGCACCGTTTTGATCTTGGCGATTGGGACTTGGACATTCATTGGACATTGAGATTTGGCCCTTGGGATTTCCGCACCCGCGCAACAAAAAACCTCCGCCGTAATGCCGGTGGGCTGTGGTGGATTCAATGACCCAGAACCGTAAAGGGGGAGCGACTAATCCGGTTGATGTGAGCCGTTGCCGAAGCAAGCGGATATACACGCGGCCGGAATCAGTTTGCCCCCGGAGGTCATGCTTGTAGGGTCAACCCCAACGATAGCCCTGTCGAACATGGCAGAGGTCTGTGAGCCGTAGCTCAACCGGTTCGAATCTAGCCACCGCTTGGCGCACGATCAAGCTGTGAGTTTCGACTTCGCGGAAAGTTCATGATGCGGCGATGGACTTCGAGATTCACATCTCTGGGCGAAAGTCTTTGAAACGCAGAGAACGCAGAGTGAAGACGCAGAGTTCACGGAGGTGTTTCTCGCACGCCTCCGCGTTCTCTGCGAATTCCTCGGCGACCTCTGCGTTTCAAAAATTGCGGCCGAGCGACTCCCCGCTTCGCCGTTGACCTGACACAACTCGCCAACTACCACCCGCGAACGAATCACCTCGATCCGCCGACGAAAGAAACGACTCATGCCGGAACTGTCAGACAACCCGCTGCTCGTGGCTGATGGGCTGCCGCGATTTGATCGCATCAAAGCCGAGCACATCGTTCCCGCCGTGCAACACACGCTGGCTCATGCCGAGCAGCGACTGACCGAGATCGAGCAGTCGTTGCCCAACCTCGATCATCCGAACTGGGATGATATTTTCACTCCGCTTGAAGAACTGGACCGCCCGTTTGATTTCGCCTGGAAGCCGATCGGGCATTTGTTCGGGGTGCTCAACTCGCCGGAACTGCGCACGGCTTACGAGACCGTCCTTCCGGAAGTCGTCCGATTCGGACTGCGGGCGTCACAGAGTCGGCCGATCTACGAAGCGGTCAAACGGCTGAAGGATCAAGCGGGAGAGACACTGACACCGACTCGGCAGCGAATCGTCAACCAAAAGCTGCTGTCGGCGAAACTGTCCGGGATCGCGCTGGAAGGTGAGCAGCGTGAGCGATTCAACGCCATTGCCGAAGAACTGTCGCAACTCAGTACCGACTTCTCGAACCATGTGCTCGACGCGACGAAAGCGTTCGAATTGATTCTGACAACGCCTGACGAAGTCGCGGGGCTGCCACCGAGCTTGTTGCAGTTGGCGGCGCAGTCGTATCAGCAGAAGAGTGCGGAGCGCGGAGCGCGAAGTGCGGAGCAAAACACAGACATCTCGTCCTCCACTCCGCACTCCGAGCTCCACACTCCGAACTCTGCTGGGCCTTGGCGAATCTCGCTGGATGGCCCCATCGTCACTCCGTTCTTGCAGCACTCGCGACGGCGCGATTTGCGTGAAACGGTTTATCGCGCATTCATCTCGCGTGCCTCGACCGGCGATTGGGACAACAGCGAGAGCATCTCGAAGATTTTGAAGCTGCGGCGTGAGAAGTCGGAGTTGCTGGGCTTTCGCTCGTTCGCGGAAGTCAGCTTGGCCGAGAAGATGGCTCCGGGAGTCGCGGCGGTCGAAGAGATGTTCGAAAAGCTGCGGACCGCGTCGCGAGCACCTGCCGAAAACGAACTCGCCGAATTGAAAACTCTCGCGGCCGCGGGTGGGCAGACTGATGAGTTCAAACATTGGGACGCCGCGTTCTGGGCCGAGCGGCTGCGCGAGCAACGCTACGACTTCAACGACGAGCAACTGCGACCGTACTTTCCGCTGCCACGAGTGCTCGACGGATTGTTCGCGCTGCTCTCGAAGTTGCTGGGAGTCACGATTCGCTCGGCCGATGGCGAGGCTCCGGTCTGGCATCCCGATGTGCAGTTCTTTCGCGTGTTCGATGCCGAGTCGGATCAACCGCTCGCGGCGTTTTATCTCGATCCATACTCGCGGCCGGAGAACAAGCGGGGCGGAGCGTGGATGGATACTTGCTTGCCGCGCCGACGATTCCGTGGAGAGATCGAGTTGCCGGTCGCGCATCTGGTTTGCAATGGAACGCCGCCGGTCGGCGACACACCGTCGCTGATGACGTTTCGCGAAGTCGAGACGCTGTTCCACGAATTCGGCCACGGCTTGCAACACATGCTGACGACGGTGGACGAGGCCGACGCCGCTGGCATCAACGGCGTCGAGTGGGACGCGGTTGAGCTTCCGAGCCAATTCATGGAGAACTGGTGTTATCACCGCCCAACCATTCGCGGCCTCTCCGGCCACTATCAAACCGGCGAGCCGTTGCCGGACGAGTTATTCGACAAGCTCACAGCCGCGCGAAACTTCCGCGCGGCCAGCATGATGCTCCGCCAACTGCACTTCGGCATGACGGACATTTATCTGCATCACCAGTTTGATCCCTCATCAAACGAGTCCCCGTTCGACGTGCAGCGTCGCATGGCCGAGAAGACCTCGGTGCTGCCGCCTCTGCCGGAAGACCGCATGTTGTGTGCGTTCTCTCATATCTTTTCTGGGGGTTACGCGGCTGGCTACTACAGCTCCAAGTGGGCCGAGGTGCTCAGCGCGGACGCCTTCGTAGCGTTCGAGGAAGCGTGCCTCGATAATGAGGACGCGGTCAAGGCCACCGGCCGGCGATTCCGCGACACGGTGCTGTCGCTCGGAGGGAGTCGGCATCCGCTGGAAGTCTTCCGAGCATTTCGCGGCCGCGATCCCGATCCACAAGCGTTGCTGCGGCAGTGCGGATTGGCCTGAACGGTCAGTGACCACTCGGCAAAGTGAGCGTTCTTTGCGACCGCGCCGAGCAACTCGTATCATCCTTACCGATGGCTCGTTCTGGTCCGAGCCGCAGATCCAGTTAGCCGCTGTTGAAGGAGCCTCTGAGATGTTGCGTCGAGCATGCGTGTCCGCGTTGGTGCTGGCAGGATTGATGAGCGTGTTTTGCTCACTTCCTTCGGTCAGCGCACAAACTCCGAAATCCAAAATCCTGTTTCTCACCGAGAGCAAAGGCTTCAAGCACGGCTCGGTCAATCGCGACGTCAAAGATGGTGCAAAGAAAGACCTCGCGCCAGCCGAAGTCGCGATGACTCAGCTTGGCCAGCAGACCGGCTTGTTCACAGTTCATTGCACTCAGGACACCAAAGCCGACTTCACCAAAGAAAACTTGAAGAACTACGACCTCGTCGCGTTTTACACGACCGGCGAACTCCCCATCGCTGACGCCGACCGCGATTACTTCATGAACGAGTGGCTCAAGCAAAAAGGACATGGATGGATCGGATTCCACTCAGCGGCCGACACGTTTCGCACCAACAATCCGGCTCACAAGTGGTATTGGGACTTGTCCGGCGGCACGTTCAAGGGCCATCCCTGGAACGCAGGGGAGTTGGTGACGATCACCGTTCATGACACAACGCACTCGGCGATGAAGCCGTTCGGCGGCGAATTCCAAATCAAGGACGAGATCTACTGGTACGACCATTGGGTGCCGGAGAACGTCCACGTCCTGATGAGCCTGAACATCGAGAAGTGCAAAACCAAAGGACAGGTCAGCAAGAAAAAAGAGGGGGACAAGGAAGTCGAGTCAATTCACTCCGAGCACGTTCCCGTCGCGTGGTGCCGCTCGTGGGGCGATGGCAAGATTTTTTTCAACAACCTCGGTCACAACGAATCGACGTGGACTGACAAGCGATTTCTTGATTCGACCGAAGCGGCGATCCGCTGGATTCGCAACGAGGTGCCCGGCGACACAAAGCCGAATCCCGACGTGTCGAAGACGTGGCATGAGAAGTCCGTCAAAGATGGTGCGGCCAAGTAGCCCGACAGCGCACTCTTTCTCCGCCACCGGGCTTGCCCCGGTGGTTTAACGGCCTGTGCGCTAGGCCGTTGCGATGCGAGTAGCGCAAAAGCCGTTGAACCACCGGGGGCAAGCCCGGTGGCGTGAAAGCCCGCAGCAGTGGTAGTTGCCCAAGACTCTGCCAAAAAGAGCAGGCACACCCCGCATGGCCGCCGAGAAAAACCTCGGTCAGCGCAGGCGGAGTGTGCCTACCTCTGAAACTTAGTGACGCGCTTACGACTTCTTTTCCGCCGGCAGCTCGTCTTTGGGGGCGTTGGTCTTGAGAGCGTTTTCTCGTTGGATGGCCTCGTAGACTTCTTGGCGATGAACGGGGACTTCCTTCGGAGCTTCGATCCCCAAACGCACTTTATCGCCGCGAATATCCACCACCGTGATGACGATGTGGTCACCAATGATGATGCTCTCGTCGCGTTGTCTCGACAGGACAAGCATCACAGAACTCCTTCTCAGTTCGCCGGTGATTTTCCGCCGGCCACAATCCGCTCGTGTGGTTTGCCTCGATCAAACACAAAAGCGAATCGAGTTGTCGAAATCGCTTCTGACTGGCTCGCTCGGCAGGTTGGTTCCATTCCGTTCGCCAGTGCGAATCGGTCCTGTCGGCGCAATCGTTGTGAGTGTCGTGCAAGGGTAATCGTCACCCGAACTCATGCGCCGAAGCTCTGATTCCCAAAAACGGCAAGCACTTCCAAACGGACGTTGGTCTGTGCCGTCTATGCCGGGGGTTTCTGATTTGCCGGCATCCAAGATGCCGCTTAAGCTCCTCCGCCCCTGCCCGAGACCATCAAATTCTACGCAACTGGCGGGAGTTCGTCTCAAGTTTTCTCACGCCTGTGTTCACAAAAGGATCCGCCATGAAGCGATTACTCGCAGTTGCCGCCGCGATTGCCCTCGGCCTGATTTCCGCGAATTCTCAGGCCGCCGAGAAATTGAAGCTGCTGATCGTTGACGGCCAGAACAATCACAATTGGAAGGCAACCACTCCAATCCTTCAGGAATTCTTGAGCCGCAGCGGACGCTTTGAGGTCACCGTTTTGACCTCTCCTCCGAGCAAGTCGCCGGCCGAGGCATGGAATGGCTTCCGTCCGAAATTCGCGGATTTCCAAGTCGTGCTGAGCAACTACAACGGCGAACTCTGGCCTGAGCCGGTGCAGCGTGATCTTGAAAAGTTCGTCGGTGGTGGCGGGGGACTCGTCATCGTCCATGCCGCGAACAACGCCTTCGAGCAATGGTCGGACTTCAACAAAATGATCGGCCTTGGCTGGCGCGGAGCCGGCTTCGGCGATCGCATCACGACCAACGAGGCTGGCGAAGTCGTTCGCACTCCGAAAGGCCAAGGTCCCGGAGCCGGACACGGCTCGCAGCACGAATTCACGATCCGCCTGCGAGACACCGCTCACCCCGTCGTCAAAGGTATGCCCCTCGAATGGCTGCACACCAAAGACGAGCTGTACCACGGCCAGCGAGGCCCCGCCGCCGACATGCACCTGATCGCGACCGCATTCGCCGACTCCGCCAAAGGAGGCACCGGCGCGCACGAGCCGATGATTTGGTGGATCCCCTACGGCAAAGGGAAAGTCTTCACGACGGTGATGGGCCACGCCGAGTACTCGATGAAGTGCGTCGGCTTCCAATCAGTGGTCGCCCGTGGAAGCGAATGGTCCGCCACCGGCCAAGTGACTTTGCCGATCCCGGAGAATTTCCCGACGGCCGAAAAGACCAGTTCGGGTCAGTAACTGAGGACAGGAAAGGGTACGACGAATTGAGGGAGACGACGAATGGACCGGCTCATTCGTCGTCTCCCTCAATTCGTCGTACCCTTTTTGATTCCCTCAGGCAGTTCGTCCCCCAATTCTCGTGCTCCCTCCGCCGCACGTTTCGCGAGCTGTTCCGCCAGTTCGCGCAGCGATTCATGTTTTGAGCAACCGACGGAAAGCAACCAGTCGTCCCAAATGCGAGTTCGAGTCGCTGAGCTTGTCTTGCCCCCTGACGATTCCCAGAGCGTGATCTGTTGCCGCACCAGCGGCTCGGCGACGGCGGGAGCTTTGTTCGCGAAGTGAACCAACGCCAGCAACACATGAATCCGGTCACTCGGCCGTTGCTTCATTTGCTCTTCGACGAACGCGTCGAGTTCCGCCAGCCGATCCGCCTCGCGAGCCGCCTCAACCAGCAAGTGCGCCGTCGATTTCAAATCTGAGATTTGAGATTTGAGATTTGAGATTTCGGACTTCCCGGCCACCGTGCCGGTCAGCATTCGCATCGACTTCACTCCGTCATTCGGCAACGACCAAGTTCGCCACAGTTCATACCGTTCCTGAGCCGGCCGCGATTTCAATTTCGCTTCCAGGATCGCCAGCACCGCTCCCGGATTCTCGTCAGGATACCGATCAGGCCAGCGTGCGTCCGCCACTTGTGCCAGCAAGTCGATCGCCTCGCGAGTCAGTCCGGCCGAAGCGTAATCGGTCGCAATCGCGAGCAGTTCCAGACGTCGCAGATGTTGGCCGTCCATCGCACCAGTCGCCGACCAGATTTGGTCCATGTGCCTCAGATGCGAGGCGACCGTCTCTTTGGCTTTGTCGATTTGCTGCTGACCAAGCTGATCCTTCGCGAGCCAGCGACGGAGATCCGCCAGCGGATGCTCGTCGCGCGGAGAGGCTTTGCTGATGGGCACGATCCATTGCTCGAACAACTTCGCGACCTGTTCGCGCCGTTTGGTCAGTGGAGCGAGCAGGGACACAATCTGCGCGGCGATGCGGCTGTTCTGAAGCGCCGGCTTCGACCAATCGTGCTGTGCCAGCTTCATTAGTTCCGCATCCAACCGTTGCTCATCGTTCGATTGCCGAGCCAGCAGCAGATGAATCAGCCGCAGGGCGAGCGGGTTCGTAACGGTCTTCTCACGCTCGACGAGGCGTTGTGTGAGTACGTCGATGTGTTTCTCGGCAACTGCCACATCGACCAGTCGCAGTGCGAGGCTCTGCACATTGCGCTCGGCGCGGGTCTCCCGACCCCGCCGCTGACCTGGACCGAAGGTCTCACTTTTATTTGTCGCCGGATCACGTTCAGAGAGACCTTCGGTCGCACGTTTCGGCGGGGTCGGGAGACCCGCGCCGAGCGCTGCGTTTGGCGACACCGCGAAGACAAAGAGCTCGTCCGGTCGGCTCGTCGGCAGCACGCATTCGAGCAGCGTTGCTAAGATTGCCTCGGCGGCGACCCCCTTCGCTCGCCATTCGGGTTCGAGCGTGTCCCAAGTCGCGAGGATGTCTTCGGCGAGGCCGCTCATCGCCATGAAATTGGAATCGAGACGCGCCGTTGCGGAAATCACATCGGGATCGCGTGTCAGGCCTCTGTCATTCGCAAATTTGATTAGGAACGGTGCCGACTTCGGCCAGTTGATCGTGTCGCGGAAGATCGCCAGCGACAGATCCGGCATTTCGGCATTGAGCGTCAGGCGGCACAGATCGCGAGTACGATGCAGCCGAGTGTTCGGCCAGTTCGCGGACCAGACGAACTCTTTGCCCAGCAGCATCGGCACAGTCTCCTCGGCCGAGCGAGGACGCAGGAGGTCGACGGCCAATCGCGTCCACAGCTTGCTTGCAAGTACTTTGTCACCGGACTTGAGAGCCAACTCGCCACGCTCGCGGAGGATCGCCCATTGGAAGCGCGGGTCGAAGTGCAGCGACGCTGAATCGGTCGCAAGCTCAGCGAGTTCGTGGCCAAGCTCTCGATGCTCCTTGCGACCGAGACATTCGCGGGCAACAAGCCACAAGCCGAGTTGCGGGTGAAATCCCGCCGGTGCCGTTCGCGGACGTTCGGTTTTGAGATTCGACTTCGCAATCTCGACGAGCCGTGACAGTGCGGAGACTTCCGAAGTCTGCCCGTGCAATTCGGTCAGCGAGGCCAGAATCGCCAGCGACAAATCTTCTCGTCCGTCTGCTCGCCCGATCTCGCGAGCAAGTTCCGCGGTCCACTTCGCCCACAGGTCTTTGTCCTTTGCGGCCTCTTTGATCAACGGCACGAACGGGCTGTCGAGCCGCAGGTTCGTCAGCGAATCGCCCGTGACGTGCGCAAGCAGGTCGATCGCCGGACGCAGCCCTGCCTTGTCCCCCTCGCCCCTTCGGGGAGAGGGGTTAGGGGTGAGGGGCG
>SXGS01202888.1_pt1 | contig 12338 bp, 11 predicted proteins | sample 3174681 | NCBI WGS metagenome assembly SXGS01 (sample SAMN11356861, study PRJNA531348) | freshwater metagenome | isolation source: freshwater sample F1-80 | place: China: Fuxian Lake, Yuxi | collected 2017-12-25
ACCCACCCGCTGGGCCAGACCCTGATCGTGACCGCAGGTTGTGGCCTAGTGCAGGGCTGGGATGGCCCGGTCGAGAAAATTTGTCCGGGCGATGTTGTTTGGATTCCGCCAGGGCAGAAACACTGGCATGGTGCCACAGCTACGACGGCGATGACGCATATCGCCATTGTGGAAGTGCTCGACGGTAAGAGTGTCGAATGGATGGAAAAGGTCAGCGACGAACACTACCAAGCCGGAGCGCAGGCCAAGTAAGGTGTCGTGCCGAGCAATACGTACTGAAGGAGAAACGTAGATGTCAGGACACGGAAAATCACAAGCGATCCGCGCAAAACTGAGTCATCCCGTCATTGATTCCGATGGCCACTGGCGGGAGTATAGCCCGCTGGCGATGGACTATCTGCGAGACGAAGCTGGACCGAAACTAGTCGAGAAATGGAACTCACGCGTGCGCCATTTTGGCGAGTCGTCATTTGCCAAGCTTGATGCCCAAGGACGCCGCGCACAACGCATCGGTCAGCAACCGTGGTGGGCATTAGTGTCGCCCAGTGAATTGGACACCGCCACCGCATTTATTCCTCGGTTGATGCATGACCGACTACCTGAGATGGGGATCGATTTCGCGGTGCTCTATCCCTCGGCCTCGCAATTATTTGCCCCCTATCTCAATGATGACGAACTGCGCATCGCCGGGTGTCGCGCGTTGAATCGCTATGCGGCGGAGGCGTGGGCACCCTATGCCGACCGCTGCACGCCGATTGGCGTGATTCCCATGCACACGCCGCAAGAAGCGGTGGCGGAGTTACACCATTGCAAGTCGCTGGGGATCAAGGCGGTCGCGTTGGGCAGTTTGATACGCCGCCCGATTCCAGCGGCAGCCGAGCAAGGGGTGAGTCGTCGGTACGCGTTTTGGTGCGACGTGTTGGCGCTGGATAGTGCGTATGATTATGACCCGGTCTGGCGTGCGTGCGTTGAGTTGGGGTATCCAGCGACCTTTCACTCGGCTGCCGAGAACATGGGATTGCGCAACTCACTGACCAATTTTGTCTACAACCACATTGGACACTTCGGTGAGGCGGGCAATGCTGTGTGCAAGGCCCTGTTCCTTGGTGGTGTCACCCGTCGGTTTCCGCAGATGCGCTTTGCCTTCCTTGAAGGTGGAGTCGCGTGGGGATGCAGTGTCTTCGCTGACCTCATCTCCCATTGGGACAAGCGCAATGGCAAGGTCATTCAGAAACTCAACCCGGCCAATCTTGATCGCGCCAAGATCGGCGCTTTCGTCAAGCAATTTGGTAGTGAAGAGATGCACAGCCGCTGGCCGGAGTTTGAGGCGGAGCTGAATCGCGGCATGGGGAGCGCACTGCCCGAGAACCTCGACGATTTCGCGGCGTGCGACATTACGAAGAAGGCAGATATTTACGATCTGTTCGTGCCGAATTTCTTCTTTGGCTGTGAATCGGACGATCCGACGCTGAATTATGCGTTCGCGTCCAAAGTGAATCCGTTCGGGGCCAAGCTCGGTGCGATTCTCAGCTCCGACATCAGTCACTTCGACGTGCCCGACATGACGGAAGTGTTAGCGGAAGCCTGGGAATTGGTGGAAGAGAAAGGCATGGCCGAAGAAGACTTTCAGGCATTTACCTTTAGCAATGCTGTCAAGCTCTGGGCGAGTCTCAATCCGGACTTTTTCACTGGGACGGTCGTGGAGTCGCAGGTGCGGAAGCTGCAAGCATAAACTGGACAAACGTAAAAGGAACTAAAAGGAGGACAGAGTATGGCAAACAAAGAAGATCTCGAAAAAGGACTCGCACTGCGGAACAAACTCTTAGGGAAACGCGCCGCTGCCGGCACGGGCGCGTTAGGAGAGTTAGCACCGGATCTCGACGAAATCCTGACCGAAGTGCTCTTTGGTCGAGTCTGGACCCGTCCTGGGCTTGAACCGAAAATGCGCAGCGCGATTACCATTGCCTCGCTGATGGCGATGCAACGGCTGCCGCAATTAAAGGGGCATATTGCCAACGGACTGAACATGGGGCTGAGCAAAGAAGAGATCATCGAAATTCTGACCCACGTCGCGTTTTATGCCGGGGTGCCCACAGCAGTGAACGCCTTCCAGTTGGCGAAGGAAGTGTTCAAGGAGGAGGGAATCTAAAGCAATGAAGAGTGAAAAACGAAGAATGAAAAAAAGAATTCAGGAGCCAGGAGCCAGAATCTGGTCGTCTGCACCTTGGCCCTGAAGAAGGAAAGGGTATGCCCAAAGGAAACACTTCCGTAGCCAGTAGCCCTCAGAACACTGTCGCAAAGACTGCCATGTCCCGCCGCTCATTTCTGCGGGGCACTGGGGCTGGCGCAGCTAGCCTTGCTGTAGCGGGATTCCCGTTCCCCGTCTCGCGTGCGACTGCCGGGGACAAGGGGGAATTTGCCATGAACATTGGTATTACTGTGCCAGCCACACAGGAAACGAAGAACATGGCGGAAATCGCCCACCGGGTGGAAGCGCTGGGGTTTGAATCGTTGTGGATTGGCGAACATCCCGTCATTCCCGTGAGCTTCAACCGGCAACTCCCGGGAGGTGACACACTCCCTGAACATTATTAACCGCTGGGCGGATCCCTTTATTGCCCTCGCAATCGCATCCACTACCACCAAGCGCCTCAAACTGGCGACGGGAGTGTGCCTGCTGCCGGAACGTGACACGTTGGTGACGGCGAAGGTGATTGCCTCCCTCGATATGTACTCCGGTGGTCGCGTGCTGCTCGGGGTCGGCGGCGGCTGGGTGCAGGAAGAGACGGAGCTTATGGGAACCAAGTTTCATCTCCGCTGGAAACGCTTACAAGAAACGGTGGAAGCTATGCGCATTCTCTGGACCCAGCCGAAACCAAGCTATCAGGGGAAACTCGTGCAATTCCCGCCCGTGTATTGTGACCCCAAGCCGGCACAGAAATCCGGTCCGCCGATCTTGCTCGGCGGCCACACGCCGAAAGCCTTGGTCCGTGTCGCCCGCACGTATGACGGGTGGTGTCCGCTGACCAACGATCCGGCGGACTACAAGAAGAAAGTGGCGATCATCCGGCAGAAGGCCACGGAGGCTGGACGGAACCCTGATGCGCTCCAGATGACGGCGCTTGTCGATCCGCAAAATGGTGCGCTGTCTGCTGATACTCTGAAAGCCTTTCGTGAGGCGAGCGCGAGCCGGATTGTGTTTTTCTCGCAACCGTTCCTTCAGGAGATTGCAACGGGGAACGCACTGGCCGCCATTGACCGTGTCGCGCCAATTCTTGAACGGGCGCAGAAACTCTAACAAGTACATCGTGACTGCAATGTACCCGCGCGAGATGGTACGCATGGTGAGGATTAGGAGGTAACGGCGAGTCATGACTGCTTTTTGCAAGAGGAACACAGAATGAAACGTGCAAACACAAACACAAGACATTACACCGCGTGCGCTCTGCTGTTGTTTGTGAGTGTATTTCAAGGGTTTGTGTCAGGTGTGTATGCGACCGAACCTGCGTCGTCCCCAGCAAAGCCACCCAACCAGGCGGCCCTCAACATGCTAGCCCAAATTGCTGCGGCAGGAGCCTCAGGGCAGTTCGACAAAACCGAACAACTCTTCCGGCAAGGAAAAGAGACAGGCCTGAGCGAACTCCAGATGTATGAAACCGTGCTGAATATGCTGCCGTACGTCGGCTATCCTCGCACCCTCAGTACGATGATGAGCTTCCAGAAAGTCTACCCCAATTACATCCGCGATCGCTCTGGCGGGAAAGATCCGCAGCCGACGGAGCCGTGGCAGGACTATGCCGGGAAAGTGTGGATAGAACGAGGAACGCAGATTCAAGCGCAACTCGGATTTGGCGGCCCGGGTGCGGAAGCGTTCACCAAACAATTGATGCAGCTCAGCCCCGAGCTGACCGAATGGGTACGCTATGATGACTTTGGCCGGGTCTTTGGCCGCGCTGGGCTCTCGCTCATCGAGCGCGAAGCGATCGTCATTGGCGTGACGATTGCACAAGGGGCTCCGCAAGTCGCTTCGCATCACCGGGCAATGGTGAATGTGGGAGGGAGCGAGGCATTGATTGATGGGTTAGTGGAAGCAGTGGCGAGGATAGTCGACGCCAAGGCTATGGCAGCCGCACGCCAATATATTGCCACAGTCCGCAAACAATGATTGCGCTCAGCAATACCGTACGCGCACAGCGCCAGCCCGGAAGAGGGTAACCGCCAAGCCGTCCTCTTTCTAGAACTTACTGAACGGTCCCTTCCTGACGGACAGCCCAGATGAACCCTTCTCAGACATCTCGTATTTCCGTGGCGCAAGCTCCTGCTTCCCGCGCCCCGGAAGTCGATCTGCTCGATCAGTACCGCGATGCCAAAGCTCAGCATCCCGATGCGCTAGTCTTTATCCGCCTGGGTGATTTCTACGAAATGTTCTACGACGATGCGCCCATCGGTGCACGCGAGTTGGATATCGTGCTGACCTCGCGCCCCACCGGCAAGGGAAAAGAGCGGGTGCCGCTGTGTGGCGTGCCGCATCATCGCCTTGAATCGTATCTCGCTCGCTTGGTCGAAAAGGGCTACAAGGTCGCCATTTGCGAACAAATGGAAGCCCCGCAAAAGGGCCGAAAAATCATCAATCGCCAAGTCGTGCGCGTGGTCACGCCCGGCACCCTGTTCGAGACCGGCGCCAAAGAACGTTCTCTGGCGGCTGTCTTTTCGACGAAAGAGCGAGTCGGTGTGGCTTTCTTAGCGCTGGCGACTGGTGAGTTTCTTGTGGCGGAGACGACAGCGGCAGACTTGCCCAGCGTGCTCGGCAAAATGCGTCCGCAAGAAGTTGTCCTGCGGGCTGGAGCCGCACCCGGAGGAAGCGCTGGCGTGTATGCTGGCGCATTTCTCACCGAGCGCCCTGCTAAAGCGTTTTCTCCGCACGCTACGCTCAGTGTGTTGCGTGAGGCGTTCGGACCGAGGGTGACCGAAGGGCTGCAACTCTCGCATCGTCATTCGTTAATAGCCGCCGGAGCGTTGCTTGCCTATGTCAAAGAGACGCAACAAGATTTCTTACCCCATCTCAAAGCGCCGCAGACGTATCGTGGCGAAGAGTTTCTTGTGCTGGACCAGCAGACGCAGCGGAACCTGGAGCTAGTCGAAAACATTTTGCAAGGAACGGAAGAGGGGACGCTGTTCTCAGTGTTGAATACGACCGCCACGCGCATGGGCAGCCGCCGTTTGCGCAACTGGTTGTTGCATCCTCTGCTTGTGGTTGATGATATCCGACAACGGCAGGACGCAGTTGAGGAACTCGCCGGGCAACACCGCTGGCGCGAAGCACTGCGTAGATCCTTGTCTCGCATTCTCGATCTGGAGCGGCTGACCTCACGCCTTACTTCGGTGATAGCGAACCCCCGGGATTTGGCGGCGTTGCAAGCCTCGCTGGCTCCTTTGCCAGACGTACACGAATTGCTGGCGTCCTTTTCATCTCCTTTACTAAAGATGCTGAACGATGAGTTCGATCCGCTCGCCGATATCCAACAAGAAATTCACCGCACGATAGTGGAGGAGCCACGTGCGCTTGCGAAAGAGGGTGGTATTATTCGTGAGGGGGTTTCGACAGAGCTGGATGAACTGCGAGCGATGCAAATCGACGGCAGCGGCTGGCTGATGCAACTCGAAGCACGGGAACGTGAGCGCACGCAGATTCCCAATCTGCGGGTCGGGTTCAACAAGGTCTTTGGCTACTACATTGAAGTCACGAAGTCCTACCTCCATCTCGTGCCAAAGTCGTACACACGACGCCAGACGTTGGTCAACGCTGAGCGATTCCTGACCAAAGAACTGCAACGGTTTGAGGAGCAGGCCCTGTCAGCAGCCGACCGCTGCAAGCAGATTGAGTACGAAATCTTTCTCCGCTTGCGCGACCAAGTCGCAGCGCAGGCCGACCGCCTCCGCCAGACTGCCGCCGTGTTGGGAACGCTTGATGTTCTGTCCGCGCTCGCCGAAGTCGCAGTGAAGAAAAGGTGGGTCAAGCCAGTCATCTCAAATGCTTATGGCGTTCATATGAAAGAAGGGCGACATCCGGTCGTGGAAGCGCTAGCTGGGCAGTTCGTGCCGAACGATCTCGATTTGGATGAAGAACATCATCTCTTGCTGCTGACCGGACCCAATGCTGCCGGCAAAAGCACCTTTGCCCGGCAATCGGCGCTGCTGGTGCTCCTTGCGCAAATGGGCAGCTTCCTGCCTGTCGAGTCTGCGACTATTGGCGTGGTGGATCGCATTTTTACACGGGTGGGAGCGGCGGATTTCCTTGCGCGTGGTCTTTCGACCTTTATGGTCGAGATGATGGAAACGGCGAATATCTTACGCCACGCGACAGAGCGGAGCCTGATTATTCTCGACGAGGTCGGGCGCGGCACTGGCACGTCCGATGGGCAGGCGATTGCTCACGCCGTAGCCGAGGCGCTTGCTGGTGAGATCAAAGCCAAGACTATTTTCACCACGCATTATCACGAGCTGGCGCGGCTCGCGGCTACCGTTCCTGGCATCGTCAACGCGCGACTTGAAGTGCGGGAAGACCGCGACGAGGTTACGTTTCTCTACAAAGTCGTACCCGGCGCTGCACAGGAGAGCTACGGTCTCTACGTCGCTAAGCTGGCCGGACTGCCGGAACATATCGTCTTGCGCGCCAAGGAACTCCTGCACGGATGGCAACAGGATGAAGCAGCTGCTGAACAGAAGATCGAGCCGGCGATGTTGGCCGTAGCTGAAACTAACGGCGCTTATGCGCCGCTTTCCATCGTTGCGAAGCTTGCGCGGGTTGACCCATTGCATACCACGCCGATGGAGGCGTTGTTACTAGTGGCGGAGTTGAAGAAACTGGCGGAAAGCGGCGAAAAGTAGGCGAAAAGTAGAGGATCGCCTCCGACCTGGAGCATTTTCCTGCTGCGTAATTTCTGCTAGCCTTTCCTGCATGTCTGCCAATGCCCTTCCTCTCTCACCCTTGATCGAACCCGCCGCCACGCCGCGCGATCCGATTTGGCGCTTACGTGTCGAACAGTATCACGCCATGATCTCGGCTGGCATTTTGACGGCTGATGACCCAGTGGAATTATTGGAAGGATGGCTTGTCTATAAAATGCCACAGAATCCTCCGCACCGTGTCGCTACGCGCCTAGCGCAAACCGCACTGGAGCGCATCCTTCCTGTAGGATGGTATGTCGATGGGCAGGCTCCTATTACGTTGGAGGACAGTGAGCCTGAACCTGATGTCGCTATTATCCGTGGTGAGCCTCGTCTGTATGTCAATCGGCATCCTGGCCCTGCCGATCTCGCCCTCGTCGTCGAAGTCGCCGATGCGACGTTATTGCGCGATCAAGGCGCGAAGAAGCGCCTCTATGCTCGTGCGGGAGTTGCCGTGTATTGGATCATGAATCTGCCCGACCGCCGGTGCGAGGTCTATAGCAATCCTTCGATAGTAGGCGGAGAGTCAGACTACCGACAACGTGACGACTACGGCCCGTCCGATGCTGTTCAACTCATTATCGACGGTCAAGCCGTAGGTTCTATTACTGTTGCGGATGTGTTGCCATAAAAACCCCACCTGAAGCTAGGTAGGGCGCGTTCTACGCGCTATGCTTTTTTCTGACGTAAGCCACGCTCAACGTTCGGTGGGGTCCGGCCAGGGAATCATCTAAGGCAACTCAAGGCTGGAGTTGCCTTAGCGGGGACCTGTGGGCAAAAGGTCAGGGAGAATCTATATGTGATTGCCCTTACTCTTCCGTCAACGATATCGCCCCGCTCGGACACAGATCCACCGCGTCTTCCGCCGCTGCGCGGAGATCCTCGCCAAGTCGTTCGGCAATGACGCGCGGCGTGCCGTCAGGATCGGCGGTGATCAGCTCCGCGTGCAAATACGAACATTGTCCGGACTTGAGGCATTTCCGATAATCGATGACGAGGCGCATGTTAGCGACCTCCGGTATGCAGCCGCAGCGGCAGTTTCTCGAACCCGTACACGACCGGACTCTGCGACTGCCGAACTCCCGGTGCCGCGCCGTACTCAAGCCGCGGGAAGCGGTCAAGAAAGGCGTTTAAGGTAATCTTCGCTTCAGCTCGCGCGAGCGGAGCGCCGAGGCAGTAGTGAATACCGACACCGAAGGACACAGGATTGCGCAGGTCGCGATCAAGGCGGAACTCGTCGGGGTTGGGAAATTCTTTCGGATCACGATTGGCCGCGCCGAAGAAGATGGCAACCAGTTCGTTGGCAGGGATGGTGATACCTGAGACGGTAACCTCTCGTGTCGTCATGCGCAGGAGCTGCTGCACCGGACTCTCGTAGCGTAACGTCTCTTCGATGACAGGCTCGACTAAACTGCGATCTTCTCGCATCCGCCGCCATAAGTCTGGCCGTTCAACCAGAATACTCAATGCATTGCCCACAAGGTTCGTAGTGGTTTCGTTGCCAGCAATTAACAGCAAGATGCAGAAGCCAAGGATTTCCCAATCTTGCAGCGACTCTCCGTCAATCTCCGCTTCGACTAGAGCAGTAATCAAATCCTCGGCACCCTGAGCACGCCGCGCCGCTGCCATCTTGCCGAAGTACTCCACCATCTCCATGGTATTCTGCATACGCTCTTCCAGGGAAATGGAAATCAGCGAGGAAATGAACGTGTCAGACCAGCGCTTGAAGGTGACGTAATCCTCTCCTGGGATACCGAGCAGCCGGGTGATGACTTTCACCGGCAGCGGTGTGGTGTAGGTCTGGACAATGTCTGTCTCGCCGCTGCCGATGTCGTCAAGGAGTTCGTTCGCGATGCGGGCAATCCACGGCTCCAGAGACTCGACCCGTCTCAGGGTAAAGGCTTTATTCACGAGACGGCGAAAGCGCGTGTGGCGCGGCGGGTCGTCCATAATCAGCACGAGCTGCGGGAAGAAGCCTTTTTCGACCAAAGGATTGCGCGCCGAGGTAAAGGTCTCATGATCGCGCAGGGCGGCGTACACGTCAGCATGGCGCATGAAGCCCCAGGCTGCGAGGGGTTCATCGAGTCCCGGCACGACGCCAGCCGGCACGAACTCCATGAAGGTTGGGCTTTGCTCGCGCAATTCGCTGTAGATCGGATAAGGGTTAGTGACAAAAGCGGCTAAATTGCCGCGTAATTGATCCAACGAGAGGGGGGTGGGGGCAGCATCCATGACGAAGACACTCCTTCCGCGAATGTCCTATGCCGTTTACCGGGGAAGGGCAAGGCGAGAGACGGGAGGCAGGAAACGTGGTACGTAAACCGTGCTGCGTGTTTCGTGAAACGAGGCCTGTGGCGCACCAAAAATTGCTTTCACGTAATACGCAGCACGTAGTACGGTTTCATCCATGTCCATTCGTATCCTGCCCCCGACTCTCCAACAACGCATCGCCGCTGGTGAGGTGATTGAACGTCCAGCCAGTGTGGTGAAAGAACTGATGGAAAACGCGCTGGACGCGGGAGCTAATAGCCTGCGCGTCGACATCCAAGAAGGCGGTCGGCGGTTGATTCGCGTGACTGACGATGGCGTCGGCCTTAGCGCTCTTGAGGCTTCGCTCGCGTTCGCCCGCTTCGCCACCAGCAAGATTGTGAGCGAGTCCGACCTGACCGCTGTGCGCACATTCGGCTTTCGTGGGGAGGCATTACCGAGTATTGCCTCGGTGGCGCGCGTGCGACTGCTGACGCGAGCACGAGAGGCCGCGTTAGGGACAGAGGTGCGCGTCGAAGGCGGGACGTTGGTCTCTGCCCAAGACGCGGGCGCGGCCTTGGGCACGACGGTGGAAGTGTGGGACCTTTTCTACAATACTCCCGTGCGCCGTCAGTTTCTGCGCAGCCTTCGCACTGAGTATGGGCACATTATGGGTGTGTTTACGCGCTTGGCGTTAGCGTTTCCCGAGAAAACGTTCTCCTTGTTTTTTGACGGACGCGAGGTCTATGCGTTTCCTTCCGCTTCGTTGGCCGACCGCATTACCGCCTGTTTCGGTCGCGAGGCGACTGCTGGATTGGAAGAGTTTGAAGATGCAGGAACCGCCGGTCGCGTTTGGGGCTTCGCGCTGACGAGTGAAGAAGTGTGGAGGCGACGGTACTACTTCTTCGTCAATCGACGCCCGGTGCGCAACCGGGTGCTCTATCGCGCCGTGCGCGAGAGCTTGCAAGGCGAGGGTGGCATGGTGTTTCTGTTTCTCGACGTGCATCCCTCGCAAGTGGATGTCAACATGCATCCGGCAAAGGCCGAAGTGCGGTTTCGTGACGATGTGGCGATGTACGACCTCGCACGCGGTGCCTTGCTTCGCCGTTCGCGCCCGGCGTGGATGCAAGCTGAGCAAGCTGGGAAAGTTGCCGAGTCTGGATCTGAATATGGTGCGGACGCACAGTCGGGTTTCTCGCTGGTCGGGCAGGTAGAGAATACGTTCTTACTCACACTCGCTGAGGGGCATCTCTATCTGTTGGATCAACACGCGGCGGAGGAGCGAGTATTGTACGAACGCTTGCAACACCAGCGTGTGGCGAGCCACACGCTCATCGCGCCGCAAGTTGTGAATCTCTCCGTTGACGAACGTGCCTTCTTCGAAGCGCATGTGGACGAGTTCGAAGCCTGTGGATTTGTCATCGATCCCTTCGGTGCGCAGGTGGTAGCGTTGCGTGCGCTTCCCGATTTCATCGAGCCGCGTGTTTCGAGTCTGGCCTTTGCCCGCTTGCTGGCGCGTATGCGGAGCGGCAAGGAAGATGTCTATCAAGCGCTCGCTTGCTTGGGGGCCGTTAAAGCTGGCCAAGTGCTGACTCCGGAAGCACAGGCACGACTCTTGGGTGCCTGGACGCAAACGACCAACCCCCATGCCTGTGCGCATAACCGTCCGGTGTATTTCCGACTATCGTTAGATGACGTGCGTCGCAAAGTTGGCAGAACCGGACTCAGCACCGAGTTCGACCAGTACGCTGGCTGTAGCCATGCGCTGTGAGCGCCGATGAAAGAATACAATTATCTTGATGCCGCGTTCTACGATTATTATTCGTTGGGGGTCGAAGGCGACGTCTCCTTCTATTTGGAGGAGGCGAGGAAATCTGCGACGACGGTGCTGGAAATCGGCTGCGGTACCGGGCGGATTTTGCTGCCACTGGCCGAAGCCGGAGTGTCAGTTGTTGGTCTCGATCGCGAGCCGGATATGCTTGCAGTCTTACGGGGTAAGCTGGCCCAACGGAGTGTCGAGACACAGCGGCGTGTCGAGTTAGTCGAAGCAGACATGCGGCGGTTTTCTCTTGGACGACAGTTTGCGCTCATTGTCATTCCCTATCGCGCATTTTTACATCTGCTTACGCCCAAAGACCAACGGCAAGCTTTGACGTGTATTCGTGAGCATCTGAGCGAAGACGGACGGCTGATCTTTAACGTATTCGATCCCAACCTGGAACTGCTCGCTGCCCAGCTCGGGCCGCTCGGTGCGGCGTTGCGGAAAGACTCCGAGTTCATCCACCTCGAGACCGGACGGCGGGTGGTCGTGTGGTTTACTGGACGCATTGATGCCGAGCAGCAGCAGCTTCACGCCTATTTCATTTTCGAAGAGATGGATGCTGACGGGCGCGTGGTAGACAAGATCTATAGTCCGCTCACCTTGCGCTATGTCTACCGCTACGAAATGCGCTACCTACTCGAATTATGCGGCTACAAGGTCGAAGCGTTGTACGGCGATTTTCAGCGCGGCCCGTACCATCATGGTGGCGAACAAATTTGGGTGGCGCGAAAAGGGTAAAGGGGAAGAGGTCAAGGGGCACGTCGTACCGTGCCCCAGTGAACTACGCCGCGAGTCGCCGGCTGCCTTGTACGGCTGGTACCAACGGGTTCAAGCCAAAGCGCAGTTGCGGAAAGTCGGTATCGCAACGACAGTAGGTCGCATGCATCGGCGCAGTGCAGCCGAGGCGGTTTTCTCCGCCCCAAGCCTCAGCTTGCAACGCCAGCAAATGCGGCCGCCCGCGTTGCGCGTTGTGAAACACATACTCGGGATCGACTTGGACAATGACCGGAGTTTCCACGCCCTTCTCGACCACACGCGCCAGATGCAGACTGTCGAGGTACGTGATCTCAGAGCCAGAGACCTGCTCGGGGTTCTCCAATTCCATGTTGAGGATGGTCTGCCCGTCGCGAATCACTTGACCGATCACGCGATCATGACGCGATTGCAGCACGATATTGGCTTGCCGCAAAGTGAACCCCCACCGCCGAGGCAGTTCTTCTACCGCCTTGGCCGAATCGGTGTAAGCTCCGAGCAGCAAGCCGCGCGGACGAATGCCGGCCCGGACAATCAAACGCACCTGAGCGAGCATGAACGCGCCGAT
>SXGS01377575.1_pt1 | contig 12338 bp, 8 predicted proteins | sample 3174681 | NCBI WGS metagenome assembly SXGS01 (sample SAMN11356861, study PRJNA531348) | freshwater metagenome | isolation source: freshwater sample F1-80 | place: China: Fuxian Lake, Yuxi | collected 2017-12-25
CGTCGCCGCCGCCGCGCGCGCCGCGGCCAAAGACCGTCTTCGACTCGCGTTCTCGCCGCCTGAACCCGAGCGGGCGACCGTCGGAGGCGTCATCGCCGCCGCGACGGAGGGTCCGACGGCCGCAGCTTTGGGCCTCGTCAGAGATCAACTGCTCGGCGTGCTCGTCGTCACCGGCGACGGCAAGCTCGCCAAGGCGGGCGGCCGCGTCGTCAAGAACGTGACGGGCTACGACCTCGTCCGGCTCTACGCCGGCTCGCGGGGCGCACTCGCCGTCATTCTGGAAACGACGGTGCGCCTTCGTCCGAGGCCGGAATCCCTCCGGCGCGGAGTCTTCCCTTTTGCAGACGAACGCTCCGCCCTCGCGGCCGGCCTCGCCGTGCGCGCGAAGACGGAAGGGCTGGCGCGGCTCGCAGTCTTCGGCGGCGCGGCCACGGTCGAACTCGGGATCTCAGCGCATTGGGCTTTGGTCGTAGAGGCCGAAGGATTCGCGCAGAGCGCACGCGCCGCCGTCCTCGCAGCGGCGGCGCTCATCGACGTCGACGGCCAAGAGACTTCGCTACCGGTCGACGCCGGCCTTCCGTTCGTCGCGCCGGTGGAGGTCGCCGTCGTCCGCGTGACGATGCCGCCGGATCGTTGGACGACGCATCGGGAATCCGTCGGCGCGGCCCTCGGCGCTCCGGCCGGAGTCGTCCACGATCTCCTTCGCGGCGTCCGCGACACATGGCACGATCCGGCGGCGCGGATCTGGGGCGACGACCGCGTGCTGGACACGGCGTTGACCGCCGCAGGAGCGACGCTCGCTCGGCCGCGGGATCCGGGGTTCCATCGAGAGATGCTCCGCCGCCTGCCCGGTCAGACGCCCGGCGGGCTCGCGCAGATGCGGGCGCTGAAGACCGCGTTCGACCCGGCCGGGATCTTGAACCCCGGCCGGACGATCTTCGGCTGACGGAAACCGGCCGTTGACGACTCGCGACTAGCGGAGAGCGTCGAGTCCGGGGTCCGGCGCCAAGACGTCGCGGATCGACCGCGAGAACAGCAGGATCAGAAGCGCGATCAACGGCCAAAGACCCGCGAAAACGCCGCCGAACGCCGCGACGGCGACGAAGGGTTCCGGGACTTTGTCGACCACTCCGGCGAACTGCGAACGCTCGGCCTCCGTCAAATCCGGAGTGCGTACGGGATCGCGCAGCGATTCGTTCACTGCGGCGCACGACGAATCCACGGCGCCTTCGAACGCTTGGATCGAAAGGATGCAGGACGCAAGAAAGAGACCGATCCCGATCACCGAGGCCCACCAACCGAGCCGGCTCTTGAGCAGCAGCATGACGGCGCCGATGAAGATCAACGCATGACCGGCGGATGAGAGGATCGCCGCATTCTTTAGCAACCGGACTTCCGGCAATCCGCGGATCGCGTCCATCGCTCCGACCATCGCGAGCGTGACGGCCTTGGTGAAGCGCTTTTGTTCTTCAGGCGAAAGACCGGAGCCTCCGCCCGCTCGACCGGCGGCGGCTTCGCGCTCGATAGCTTGATCGATGCTGGTCTCGATTTGCATCCGTGCGGCGTCGTCGATGACGAAGTCCGCCGACGTCAGCACCATCAACGGGAAGGTATACGAAACGCCCCCGAGGCAGCCGCAACCGAGCGCGAAGACGAGATTGAGAACGGCGACGAACGTCAGCGCCCCGCTCGAACGCGGCGCGGCGTACGCATAGGGCGAGGACCCGCCGGACGGCGGCGGCACTCCGAAGCGCGAGGGCGGGACGGGGGGGGTACGAGCCGGATCGTCGGCGCGCATCCAAGGCGGAAGCGGTTCGTTGGAGGACATGGAGAATGGACCGTCGCTTGCGACCCGCACCGGGCGAAAGCGGCGAGATGGTATCGGCGCCGACCGCCGAGCCTAAGTGCGACGGGTTTCCATTCGGTTCGGAGACGGGCCTCGCCGTAACGAAAAATCAAAAGCAACAAGGCTAATCAAACCCTCACACACAAAGGACTTGCGTTCGATTCAGACATTCTCCATCTGCAAGGCCTCTCGCCGAGTGCCCGCAGGAAGAAGGGTACATCCGTTGCCAAAGAACGGCCTCGACGAACCCTGTACATCCACCGTGTTCGGTCGGGGGCGATATCCCGCGAGGGACATGGAAGAAGTCCTATGAACCCTCACGCTTCATCGTCAGGCCTCTTCCCCGAATGTCGACGCCTGGTCGATCGGGGCCGATCTCGCCGTGCACTGGCAGGGGTTTCACTTAGGAGCTGAAACCACTATCGCGAGACCGATCGCGCGACGAGCGCCGCTTCGCGGAAGTCGATAAGGACGACGCCGCATCGCAGTCGGCCGCGCGCGAAGCGTTGATCGTGCTCGGCTACGACTTCCGCGGGTACGACATGAAAATCCAGATCGACTTCGGCCGGGTCGAGAACCGCTTCCTTAGCGCCGGCTCGAACGACGAAGACTACCGACTCCGGCTGCAGTTCAGTCCCCGGTTCTGAACCGCGGGCGTCGGCGTCCGCGTCAGGACGGCTCGATCGTCATGACGTATTCGAAGACGGCGCCGGGCTCCAACCACTCGATCGCGTCCTTCGACTCGACGTCGGTCGTGTCGCCGGCCTTCGACGCGACGCCGCGCCAAGGCTCCAAGCAGACGAACGGCGCGCCCGGTTTCGACCAGATCCCGAGCCACGTGCACGGCGTGAAAGTCAGCCGGACGCGACGGTCGGAGCCTTCCGCCTCGAGGATGAGCTCCTCCACTTCGGGATTGCGAAGCACCAACGCATCGCGATTGAACATGCCGTCGGTGAGCGGCAGCACGTCCGAGTTCTTGATGACGACCTCGCGCGTCTTCGAACGGAGCCCGTCTTCGAGCAGGACCCGCTCCGCCCTGATCTTTCGCGGGAACCGCACCCGCGCGGCGGTGCGCGGAAGCCCCGGTTCGAGCGGCCAACGAAACGCCGGGTGGAGTCCGAATGAAAACGGCACGGACCGCTCGTCTTCGTTCGTCAGGCGATAGGTGCACGTAAGCGCCGTCGGTGAGAGGCGGTACTCGGCCGTCAATGAGAACGAGAACGGATAGTGCTTGAGCGTCGCGGGCGAATCGACCAACGACAACGCGACGAAGTCGTCGGAGCCGCAGTCGGCGTCCCACAAGAGTTCTCGCGCGAAGCCGTGGCGCGGCATGGGAAAGTTCTTGCCCTCGATGCACCAAACGTCCTTGGCGCTGCGACCGACGGCCGGAAAGAGGATCGGCGCCGACTTCGGCCAAAACTCTTTCGCATCGCCTTCATACAGATAGGGAACGCCGCCCTTCCTTAGCGAACACAACTCTGCGCCGTGCGCGAGGACGGAGGCGGTGAGATCGCCCGCGGAGAGGTCGAAACGGGACGGAAGCACCACATCGTCGTCGGGATCGGCGGCCATGGAGGAATGGTACGCACCGACCGCTCACGACGCCCGCGGTCTTCCGGTTATGGTCGGGCGTGAACCGCGGATTCCAAATCGTCACCGTGCTTGTCGTCTTGGTGTTCGGGGGCGTTTTCTTTCTGGGCGGACGGCTGATGAAGCCCGTTCGAACCGCCCCGGTGATCGCGGCCCCGGCGTGGCCCGAAGGCGCGCCCCTGCCGATCAGTCCGTTCGAAGCCGCGCTCCTTCGCTACGTCAAGGACGACGGCGGCGCCGACTTCGCCGCATGGCGGGCCGATCCGGACGCCCGAACAGCGGTCGACCTCTTCCTGGCGTTCGCCTCCGAGTACTCGCCCCGGTCGACACCCGCTCGCTTTCCGACGAAGGTCTCCCGGCTTCGCTATTGGCTTTTGGCCGCGCAGGCGATGCAGATCAAAGTGATCCTCATGACCGGTGCGACGGACGTACTCGCACTCCCGGCGCCGCTCTCCGCAATTCCCGGCGACGGCCTTCTCCGACGCTTTTCGTTCCCGCTCGGCGGCAAGTCGCAGACGGTCTTGGGCCTCGTCCGGGATTTCATGTCGGAGGACGTCGATGATCCGCGCTTGGTTTTCGCCTTGGGCGGCGTCGCGCGGGCGCTCGGACCGCTCGCTCGAAAGATTCCGGACGAACCGGAGTTCGAGTCGTTCCTTGCCGCCCGGACCGCCGCTTTCTTCGCCGAACCCGCCGACTGCGCGTTCTCGCCGGACGGAAAGGCCGTCGCCTTCGCCCCGCGGATCTTCCTTTGGCGCGACGTCCTCACCGGCGTCCGCCCGACTCCCGGCGGACGCGATCCGGACGACGTCCTTCGCGCCGTGATGGCCGCGCACGCCCCGGCGGACATCGCCGCCAAGCTCACCGCGTCCCCTCCGCCCGCAGTGCGCTCCGGGACGGCCGACTGGCGCGTCCGCTAAGACCCGCACCCCGCCGGCGGTCGGTTCGGCGACCGGCGGGTCAAAAAAGTCTCCGGGCCGCAAGCGTCACCGCCCGCGGCCCGGAATCGAGTCACTTCGTCGTCGGCTTCGATTCAGGCGCCGGCGCGCCGCCCTCTTTCATCTTGGCGAGACGGCTCTCCAAGTTCTTGACGAGCATCCCCATTCGCTGATCGGTCCCGGCGACTTTGCGCACGGCCTCGAGAGCCGTCTCCGCATAAGCGGAGTCTTGACGGGCCTCGGCGTCGGTGAAGAGGATGTTCCAGAAGCTCGCGGCGTTCTCGCCGGACGGAACACGACCCGCGGCATGCATGGCGCGGAACGCTTCGGCGGCCTTCGGGAGATCGTCGCGCGAACGCAGCGATCCCATGACGCCGCGGACCTCTGCATCGAGTATCGCCGAGTCGAGCGCCTGAGCCGTCGCCGCATCCAAGTCCTTCAGCTCCGCGCGGCGCTTCTGCGCCTCGGCGAGCGTGATGCGCCCGGTCTTCAACTCCGTCTCCAAGAGTTGCACGACGGCTGCGCGATCGCCGCCCGCCGCCTTCTTGCGGAGTTCGGCGATACGCTCGGCCTCTTTGCGTGCGTCGGCCAAGCCGTCGGCGAACGCCGAAACGGAACGCCCCTTGGGCGAAGTCAAGACGCCGCCCGCGGCGTCCAGATAGACCAGGTACGGGAAGCCGCGACCGCCCTTTTCAGAAAGGAGGCCGTCGTACTTGACGCCCGGGATCTGCGAAGTGATGTGACAGAAGAGCACCACGGTTTTGCCGAACTCGGCAAATTGCGCGTCGAGAAGCGCCGAGGCTTCCAGAGCGTCGCAAGGCGGTCACTTCGCGTACGAGCGGGTGAAGTAGGCGAAGATGAGCTTGTCGCTCTTCTTCGCTTCGGCCTGCGCTTGGTCCCAGTCGGTGATCCAGGCGGCTTTCGCGAGGAAGGGAAGCTTCAACTTCTCGTCGCGCTTGCGGGTCAGCTCTTCCGTATTCGGTTGCGGGCGCTGGGCGTCGACGACGCCGGCGCACACGAACCATGCGGAAAGAGCCGCCGCGACGACGTACAAACGTGTCGAGGTCACTCGGACATCTCCGGTTCTGGTCTTAAGGTGCAGGGCGGAATCGGCCTACGACGGTCGGAAACTCGACCCGCACCGGAGGAGCATATCGACGTTTCACGGCTTCCCTCGAACGGGTCGACGGAAGGCGCGGACATTTCCAGCCGGCTCAATCGATCGTCTCGAGCTCCTTCATGGCGAGGAGCGCGGCCTTACCGGCGGGACCGATCCCGGTGCCGAAGACGAAAATCCGCCGCAACTTAGGCAAAGTCGAAGCCAAGTCCGCAGTTCCATCCCCCGTCGTACATCCCGTTAGGTTAAGGACTTGGAGCGTTCGATGTCCTTGCAGCGGCTCCCATGCTCCTCCGGCGAGAGGCAACCCGGAAAGATCCAACCGTTCGAGGTTTCCGCAACGCGCCGCGGCCTCCAAGGCGACTTTCCCGGCCGAGGTGCGCGCCAGTCCCAAGTGCACGACATAGGGCGCTAGTGGTTCGAGCAACCGGGCGATGAAAGCATCGTCGGCCGTCTTGCCGGCCGGTCCGAAATCGACCCACCAACGGAGTCGATCGGTACTCAACGCTTCGATGTGGACATGTTCGGCGCGTAGGGCTTCGAGTCGCGCGGCCTCCGGAGGTGCTGACGGCGACGAGGTCGCCGCAGGCTCGTAGGTCCTCCGCCCTCTCGTTCCCGCGTCCGGCCCGCGCGTCGCGGCCGAGACGCTCGGAAAGAGATCTCCATGGGTCAGCCCGGCGCCGCGCCACGCCGTGACTCCGAGCAGGACGGTGGTGACGAGCACCGACGTTCGAAACCACCGCACCGTCGTCGTCGAGGCGACGGATCCGGTCCGAGACGAAAGCAGAAGCGCGGCCACGAGGGCCGTCGCCGTCGCCAGCAGGGCCGCCGTCCGATGCGGTTCGACGGATTCCGAACGTCCCGACGCTTCGGACAAAAGACCCGTCCCGACTGCGACGACGGAAGTCGCGGCGAGCGCGATCGCCAACGGGGACGACGCGACATGCGGGCGCGGCGATCGACGGAGAACCGCCGCGGACTCCGCGACCGCGAGCGCTAGCCCGAGCCCCACGGGCAAATGCACGAGCACGACATGCAGACGGCCGCCGAACTCAAGTAGCGGATCCTCCATCGGTCCCCGCCTAAACGAGCAGGTCTTTTAAGACCGTCCCGGCGACGTCGGTCAGCCGGAAATCGCGGCCTTCGTGGCGATAGGTCAGGCGCTCGTGGTCGAAGCCGAGCTGATGCAGCAACGTCGCATGCAGGTCGTGCACCGAAACCGGATTTTCGATCACGTTGTATCCGTAATCGTCCGTCCGGCCGTACACGATGCCGGGCTTCACGCCCGCACCCGCCATCCACACGGTGAACGCGCGCGGATGATGATCGCGGCCGTAATCGTCGCGGGTCAGCGCTCCCTGACAATAGACCGTCCGGCCGAACTCGGCGGACCAAAGCACGAGCGTGTCGTCGAGCAGTCCGCGGCGCTTCAAGTCGCGGATGAGCGCCGCCGCCGGCTGATCGAACGCCTTGCACTGCAGCTGCAGTTCGTAGGGCAACCGGCCGTGCTGATCCCAGCCGCGGAAATAGAGTTGGACGAATCGCACGCCGCGCTCCGCGAGGCGCCGCGCCAACAGGCAATTGTTGGCGAACGTACCGGGCTTCCGCGCCTCCTCGCCGTAGAGATCGAAAGTCTCCGGGGGCTCGGAGGCGAGGTCGGCGAATTCGGGGGCGGCCGACTGCATCCGGTACGCGAGTTCGGCCTGCGCGACGCGAGCCTCGATCTCAGGATCGAGCGTCCGCGCCGACTCGACGGCGTTCAGCGCGGCGACGGCGTCGAGGAAGCGGCGGCGATCGCTGCGCGATACGCCCTTCGGATCGTCGAGAAACAGCACCGGCGACGCGCCGCTGCGAAGCCGGCAACCTTGATGCTCGCTCGGCAGGAACGCACTGCCCCAGAAGCGCGCCGACAACGCCTGCATGTTGCCGAAACCTTGCGCGATGAGGACGACGAACGAAGGCAGGTTCTCGTTGGAAGAGCCGAGTCCGTAGCTCGTCCATGCGCCGAACGCGGGGCGGCCCGGCTGTTGGTTACCGGTCTGAACGAACGTGATGGCGGGTTCGTGATTGATGGCGTCCGTGTGCATCGACCGGATGATGCAAAGCTCCGGGGCGACCTGTCCGAGATGCGGCAAGAGCTCGCTCATCCAGGCGCCTTCCGCGCGGTTCTTGTGCAACGTGAATTTGAACTTGGACGGCGCGATCGGAAACCGCGTCTGCCCGCTCGTCATGCCGGTCAGTCGCTGGCCGCCGCGGATCGACGGCGGCAATTCTTCGTTGAAGCGATCCGCGAGGCCGGGCTTCCAATCGAAGAGATCAAGTTGGCTCGGCGCGCCCTCCATATGCAGACAACTGACGCGTTTGGCCTCCGGAGCGAAATGCGGCCCGCTCGACGGCGCGCCTTCGAGCGAGGCCCCTCCCGGCACGGACGTGCGGCGACCGTCGGCGCCGAAAAGCCCCGCGCCGACCGGCGTCGCGGCGTTCGCCGGCATCACCGACGACCACAGAGCCGCGGCTCCGAGCGCGCCCGCACCGCCGGTCGCGGCCCGGGCGAAGAACCGCCGACGCGTCAAGAGGCGGGCCCGTTCATCCATCGGGTTCATGGCATCAGTTCCGGGAGGTCGTGGCATCCGCGTTGAGGACGATCGAGGCCGTCATGATCCACGCCGCGCGCTCCGCGCGTTCGCCCGCTTCGGTCGCCGATACGGGCGTCGCTGCGGCGGTCTTCGGAGCGGTCATGGCATCGGTCGCCGCGGAGGCGAGCGCCGTCGCCGCTTCGACATCGGCCGCATATCGACCGCGGAAGTGGTCGAGCGCGTCCCGAAGCGCCGAAGCTTCCGACGTCTCCGGCGGACGACCCACGGCGCGACGGAAGAGGCGGACGATCCGCACGGCGTCCGCGTCCTCGGCAGGTCCCGGCGTCTCCGCCACGGTCCTTAAGGCGAGTCCGCGCGCAGCCGCGACGAAATCCGGATCGTTCCACAAAGCGAGCGCCTGCAACGGAGTGTTGGTCGCCGTCCGACGCACTTGACAGGACTCGCGTGTCGGTGCGTCAAGCACGAGCAACGTCGGAGGCGGAGACGCGCGTTTCCAATACGTGTAGAGGCTTCGTCGGCGGAGATCGTCGCCCGTACCCGGTGCATAACGCCGTGTGTTGGAAGCGGGCATGGAAACCTCCTCCCAAAGACCGGACGGTTGCAAGGGCTTCACCGGCGGGCCGCCGAACGTCTCCACCAAGAGACCGCCGACATAGAGCGCTTGGTCGCGCAACGTCTCGGCCGTCAGGCGCCGTCGCGGGAAGAACGCCAGAAGCCGGTTGTCCGGATCCTGTTCCTTCAGTTCGGGACGCAACTTCGAACTTTGGGCGTACGTCGCGCCGAGCACGATCCGTCGCAGAAAGCGCTTGACGGAGTAGTCGTCGTCCCGGAACTCGACGGCGAGATGATCCAAGAGCTCCGGATGCAAAGGTCGTTCGCCCTGCAGGCCGAAATCCTCGGCGGTGCGGACGAGCCCCGCACCGAACAAGAGCTCCCAGAACCGATTGGCCGCCACGCGGGCGAACAGCGGATTCTTCGGCGCCACGAGCCACGATGCGAGACCGCGACGATCGTCGGGGGCGTCCTTCGGCAGGTCGCCGAGCGCGCTAGGGACGCCGCGCCGGACGCCGCGCGCAAGATCGGGCCGGTCGTACTGGCCGCGCAGGAGGACGTAGGCCGGACGCGACTCCGCGCGTTCCTTCATCACCATCGTGCGCGGGATCGCAGCGTCGAGTTCCTTCAAGCGACGATCGGCCGCGGCGATTTCTTCGGCGAGCTTTCGAGCTTCGGGCGAACGCCGGAACCGCCAGTCTTCGGCATAGCGCGCCGCGAACTCGCCGTTCCGCGCGCCGTCTTTCAGGAACACGGCCCACGCGGAGCCGGTCAAGGCCTCGTCCGACTCCTTGGCGGCATAGTAGAAGCCGCCTTCGCCGCCGGTGTTCACGATCTTGAGCACGAGATTCGCGCCGCCTTGCCGCGCGCGGAATCGGACGGCGTCCTTCGCTTCGTTCACGCCGCGCGCAATGTCGTGGGCATGGATCTGCACGCCGTCCAGATAGGCGCGCACGGCGTCGTCGCTGCCGATTTCGGCGTCGATTTCGCGATCGGTCGCGACGTAGATCCTTCGGCCGAGGTAGATCGCGTGCACGCCGTCATTCAGCGCGTGCGAACGGCCGTCGACGAACTCCGCTTCGTAACGCCAGCGAACCGCGCCGAAGGCCTTCTTCGGATCGAATCCGTCGGGCGACTCAGGTCCGTAGACGCGCTCGAAGAGCGGGGCGTCAGGTACGGGAGCGAAAGGCCCGGCTTGGCTCCAGCCGGAATAGACCGGGGGCAAACGCCGGAGTCCCTCGTCGCCGACTTTGGCGAACGAGAGCCGCACGCGTCCGAAGGTGTGCTGCGCGTAGGGCGAACGATAGGAGAGGCGCACCGTGACCAGTTCGTTCGGCACGGTGGTGATCGGTCGAGCGGCCACGAACAAAGCGACGCGCCCGCCCTTCTTCCCGTGGCCGTCGACCGCCCAACCGGAACCGCGGCCTTCGAGCGCATTGACGACTGCGAAGTCTCCGTTCCGTTGCTCGACGTCGGCCGCCGCCCACACGAGCGGAATGTTCGACGGCCGGGAGTCCGGAGGCAGGTCGGGTCGGCGCGTTTCGACGGAGATCGAAACGAGCACCGCATTGCCGTTCGGCGCGCGCCCGACGCCGCCCGCGGGATTCCGCGGATCCTGCAGCGCTTCCAGACTCAGCAAGCGGGCGCCGGGTTCCGGCAATCGAAACGTAAAAGTCTGCTCGTCGTCGGCGGGGTTTTTGCCGCCGAAGAAGACCGACCCGTCCGCCTCGCGCACGACCTCGGCGCCGCCCGCGGAAACCACGTCGACCAACTCGGCGGCAAGGGCCCCGTAGCCCGCGGCCGCACGCAATTCGGTCTCGTAGTTCGCACGGCGAAGGTCGTCATCAGGCCCGGCGCGATCCCGTGCGGCGACGGCTTCCGCCCTCTTGCTCGCAAGCGCTTTCCGCGACGCCTCCTGCTCCGGTGACGGCACGGCGAGGAACGGTTCGTGGGCGCGCTTCGGATCCGGAAGCTGCGAGAACACGCCCGGTTCTTCGACGGAGTTGAAATAGGCGAACAGTCGGTAGAAGTCGGCCTGTCCGATCGGGTCGTACTTATGATCATGGCAACGCGCGCAGGCGATGGTCAGGCCGAGAAAGACCGTACCGACGGTGGCGGCGCGCTCGGCCGCGTACTCGGCCAGATACTCGGCGTCGATGGCGCCGCCTTCATCGCTTTGCACATGGAGCCGGCTGAATCCGCTGGCGGTCTTTTCCGCCGGACCGGCGCCCTCCAAGAGATCGCCCGCCAACTGCTCGGTCGCGAAACGGTCGTAGGGCTGATCGTCACGAAGCGCGGCCAGCACGCGGTCGCGATAGGGCCAAACGGATCGGCCGGCGTCGGTGTGAAGTCCGATCGTGTCGGCATAGCGCGCCGCATCGAGCCACGGCGACGCCATGCGCTCGGCGTAACGGGAGACGTAGGGCTCCTCCTGGAGGAGCCGGTCGACGATCCGCTCACGACGGTTCGGTTCGCGATCCATCGTGAAGGCGGCCGTCTCTTCCGGAGTCGGCGGGAGACCGGTCAGATCCAGAAAGACGCGGCGCAGCCATGTTTCGTCGTCGGCCGGCGGAGAGGGACGAATCCCCCGCCGCTCCCAAGCCGAGAGCAGGAAGCGATCGGCGTCGGACTTCGCGAAAGCGGCGTCGCGCACGGCGGGCAGCGGCGGCTTCTCCGGCGGCACGAACGCCCAGTGCGGCTCGTACTTCGCACCGTCGGCGATCCATCGCTTTAAGAGATCGACCTCGGCGTCGGTCAAGGCCGGCATCTTGCTCGCCGGAGGAGGCATGAGCTTCTTCGGATCCGGGTGTCGGAGCCGCAGCACAAGCTGGCTCTGTGCAGGATCGCCGGGGACGATCGCGGCGCGTCCCTCGCGCATGAGGACGACATCCTCGCGGACGTCGAATCGCAGCTTTCCGTCGCGGGTCGCAGGATCCGGGCCGTGGCACTTAAAGCAGCGGTTCGAGAGGATCGGAAGAATGTCTCGGCCGTACCGGACCGGCTCCGCGGGCAGGTCCTGCGCGGGTCCGCCCGGCCCCTTGGCGATCCCGTCCGCAAGTTCGGACGGAGCCGATTTTTCTTCGCCGCAACCGGCGGGGACGATGACGACCGCCGTCAAAAGGAGAAGCAAGACGATCTGAACGGCTGCGTCTCGGCTAGGAATGCGTCCCGACGACGATTCAGCCCGTCGGGACATCGACGTCGGAGCGGGCGTGGGGACCTTCAGCGCGTGGTTGGGGGGCGTGCGGCTCATCGGCACGGCACAGCGTACAGGCCGCCGGCGTCGGCGTGAAGTCCGCCGCCGCGATCGGAATGAGCGCGGAGACGAGCGCACGTTCGCGCCGGCGACGCATCCCAAAAACAACCCGAGGTCGGATCAAAGGATTTGCACCCCCAGATCCGACCCCGTAAGGGCCCCGACTCCCCTGCCTTGATGGGCTCCGGCACCGTGCCGATTCCCAAAAGTCGGGCACCCCAGCTTTTGAGATCCCGCAGCCTTGCGGCCGCGCGATCCGTTGTGTTGTCACCGCCGGGGGTCGGCTTCGCGTCACCGCGTCGTGCGGCCCCCGTCGTTCACATGCATAGGCGCCGAGGGGGGGCAAAACGGCGAAAGAATCTCGGACTTATTTTTCGAACGCCGACTCCGCCTTCATGGAGGCGTGCACGGCTTCCGTCAAAGTCCGATGCCGGAGTACTCGAAC
>SXGS01071675.1_pt1 | contig 12335 bp, 11 predicted proteins | sample 3174681 | NCBI WGS metagenome assembly SXGS01 (sample SAMN11356861, study PRJNA531348) | freshwater metagenome | isolation source: freshwater sample F1-80 | place: China: Fuxian Lake, Yuxi | collected 2017-12-25
GGCAATAGGCCACGCCCTTGCCACGGTAAGCTTGTTCACCAGGAATGTTAAGCTCTTTCCAACGCGCACCGGTCGCGACAATGACCGCTTTACTGGACAGGCTGGCGCCGTTTTCCAAGGTCACCTCTATCAAACCAGCGGCACCGGCTTTAGGCGCAGTTAAAGATTGCGCACGCTGTAAATTCATCACATCGATGTCGTACGTTTTAACGTGCTCTTCAAGCGCCGCGACCAATTTTGGCCCCTCGGTTTCTTTAACCGAAATGAAGTTTTCTATGGCCATGGTCTCCATCACTTGGCCACCAAAACGCTCGGCGACAATACCGGTGCGTATGCCTTTACGGGCCGCATAAATAGCCGCCGCGGCACCGGCTGGGCCACCGCCCACGATCAACACATCATACGGCGCTTTGGCTGCTAGCTTTTTAGCTTCGCGCGCTTCTGCCCCTTGGTCTAATTTAGGCAAGATTTCATCCACGCCCATGCGGCCTGCGCCAAACTCGACGCCGTTTAAGAATATGGTCGGCACGGCCATGATTTTGCGCTCGTTCACTTCGGCTTGGTACAAGGCGCCGTCCACCATAACATGACTGATATTCGGGTTGATTACGGCCATCAAATTCAAGGCCTGCACCACTTCTGGGCAATTGTGGCAACTTAATGAGATGAAGGTTTCAAAAGCAAACTGCCCGTCTAATGCGGCAATTTGCGCAATTTTTTCCGCCTCTAATTTCAGCGGGTGACCGCCAACATGCAGCAAGGCCAAGACCAAGGAAGTGAATTCATGGCCCATGGGGATGCCCGCAAAACGAATGCCCACTGCCTGCGCCGCGTCTTTATGCGCCGCACCCCGATTGACTGAAAAAGACGGCTTACGAACATGCTCATCAAAGCGTAAGCTGATCTTGTCAGACATGCCGGCTAGCTCTTCCAATAAAGCCAACATTTCTTTTGCGCCTGCGCTGTCGTCTAATGATGCCACCAAGTCGACTGGCTCTTTAAGCATCTGCAAATAGGTTTGTAATTGGGTTTTAATTTGGGTATCTAAGGCCATGGTTGCTCTCGTTTTATTAATTTTTTTGTTAAAAAAAGCCTTATCTTTTGGATAAAGCTGTGGTTTTTAATGGTGCCCCTCGCTTGTGGCTTTGGGGCACCCATCCATTTAAATGGCTAAATCTAGATTTTGCCTACTAAATCAAGTGATGGCGCCAATGTTTCGCTGCCTGGTGCCCATGATGCTGGGCACACTTCTCCTGGATGGCTGGCCACGTATTGCGCGGCTTGCGCTTTACGGATTAGATCGGCAGCAGAACGACCTATGCCTAGATCGTTCACTTCCATGGCTTTAATCACGCCTTCTGGGTTGATTAAGAAAGTACCGCGTAATGCCAAACCCTCTTCTTCTATCATCACTTCAAAGTTGCGTGTGATGGTACCGGTTGGATCACCTATCATAGGGTATTGAATTTTTTTGATGGTGTCAGACGCATCGTGCCAAGCTTTGTGGGTGAAGTGCGTGTCGGTTGAAACCGCGTAAATTTCCACACCCATTTTTTGGAATGTGGCGTAGTTATCAGCCAAATCGCCCAATTCAGTTGGGCAAACAAAAGTGAAATCCGCTGGGTAAAACACCACCGCAGACCATTTTCCTTTTAGGCTGGCTTCAGTGACTTCAACAAATTTACCGTTATGGTAAGCCTGTGCTTTGAATGGTTTAATGGCCGTATTAACTAATGACATAATAATTTTCCTTTTTAAAATGGGTTAAACACTAAAAAACGTAATGCAATTTGATTGCGTGGGATGAATTATATAGCGCTTTAACAATAAATCTAATACATCATTCAAATGATATCGATAAATTAAATTTATTAATTTGCCGGTTCAAGGGCAGAACTTACGCTGCGCAGCTTACTTTTTCTTCGCCTCACCTTGCATGCGACGCAGTTCTTTTAAGCGGGCTTCCACAATCGAGGCCTGATAAAAATCGCCATCCTGGGCTTTGCTGGCAATGTCCATTTGCTCAATCGCACGCGCCAAATCGTATTGTCTAAAATACGCCTCGCCCTGCGCTTGATGACTGAGTAAATTTTTATTTTGCATGGCGTATGCCTTGGCCAACAACTCATACATATAGGCATCGTAAGGATAGAGGCCTTGTTTTTCTTTGATGAGCTTAATCGCCGGCTCGGGCTGCTTGATAGCTAAAAAATGCTCGGTGTAACCATAGATCAAGGCACGGTTATCTGGATACAATTTCAATGCTGCTGCATACTGGCTGGCCGCCGATTTTGGGTTGTTGTTGGCCACCTGCCAGCGCGCACTTAAATTTTCTATCATGGCATGCGGCGCAGCATGTTTCTTTAGCCATAAAATTTCTTGTTCCGCCTTGGCCAAATAGTCTTTTTGCGTGCCTTTGCGCATGTAGGCCACGGCCAAACCATAATGCTCGACCGCTTCATTGCTGTAGCGGCGCTCGCGTATGTTTTGCTCAAACACCGCCATCATGGTTTCCGGCACCTCTTTATTGGCCAGCAATTTGGCCCGAACCAACTGAAAATCCAAGCTGTTTGGCACTTGCCGGTATGGCATCAATGCCACGCGGTTGTCGACATCGGCAATACGATCACTGGTTAAAGGGTGGGTGCGCAAAAAGCTAGGCGCACCGCCTTCGGCAAAACGCGTCCCGCGTTGCAAGGTGCTAAAAAATGCCGCCATGGCGTGCACATCAAAGCCGCCGCTGTCCAATATTTGCAGGCCGATGCGGTCGGCTTCACGCTCGTGCTCCCTGGTGTAATCCAACTGACTTTGAACGCCCACCGCGGACGCCGTGGTCAACGCGCCGCTGGCCAATTGTGGGTTGGCTCGCGCCACCAAAATAGCCAAAGCCATGCCGGCGATGTTCTTGAAAGTATCGCCTTTTTGCGCGGCCAACATGCGTGCTAAATGGTGCTGAGTGACGTGGCCAATCTCATGGCCCAAGACGCTGGCCAATTCCGATTCGCTGTTAGAGGCTAAAATCAAACCGGTGTGCACGCCCACCACGCCACCTGGCATGGCAAAGGCGTTAATGGAATGGTCTTGCACCACAAAGAAGTTGAATTTGAGTTGATTGTCTGGGCTACTGGATACCAAACGCATACCTAGAGCTTGCAAATAGGCGGTAATTTCGATGTCTTGCACCACCTCATCACTGACCGCTACGTCCCGTAAAATTTGCTCGGCAATGTCCTGTTCTTGCAATGGCGTTAACACGGTTTGCGACACGTCGCCTAAGTCCGGCAAATTGTTTGCCCAAGTGACACTGGCCAGCAGATTGATGGCCAGCGAAAATGCGATTAGACTAATTTTTAATTTCATTGTTATCATGGTAACTAGTTTGGACAGCAAACAGTTGCCATGATAAAAATAAACCCGGACGGAAACAAGCGATGAGCAAACATGACCTTAACCCACTTACGCACTTTGATCAAAGTGGCCAGGCGCACATGGTGGATGTTGGTGACAAGGCGCAAACGAAAAGGATAGCCGTGGCCAGTGGCCGCATCAGTATGCAAGCCGCCACCTTGCAACACATTAAAAATGGCGATGCAAAAAAAGGCGATGTATTGGGTATCGCTCGTATTGCGGCGATCCAAGGCGCCAAACGCACGGCCGACCTGATTCCGCTTTGCCACCCAATCAGCTTAACTAAAGTCTCTGTAACTTTTAACATAGATGACAGCCAACATGCAGTTGTTTGCACGGTCACCGCCGAAACTACTGGCCAAACTGGGGTAGAAATGGAAGCCCTCACCGCCGTGAATATTAGCCTATTGACCATTTATGATATGCTTAAAGCTGCTGATAGGGGCATGGTGATGAGCCATATAAAACTACTAGAAAAGAGTGGCGGCAAATCTGACAACTGGTTTGCTCAACGACATCTCGAACAATTTTAACAAGAAGTAAAAAAATGGCTACTTGGATAGCGCTTATCAATATTCCATCATTTCTCCGATAGTAGAAATTTTCTTAATTACCAGTCATACTACCTAATGTTAGAACCTAGAAAATTTTAGGGGTTAAATTATTAACCGATCACTTTTATTTCTTTTGTCTATAGCGCTCTTCCCTATTAATAATGTAGCGGCGACCCTTCCAGAGGTAGATAAAATTCTACAAGACGCTACTCAGCCAAATAGGCAAGCACCCATCGCCCCTGTGCTACCACCTAAAATTGCCCCCCCTGCGGAGTTGCCCAAGCCAACTATTCCTAATCCAGCGGCTGAGATTCGTATCAATGTGACACGCTTTACCTTCACCGGCAACGAAGCAATCAACGACGCTACGCTAGGAGCAGCTTTATCCGACAGTGAAAATAAATCTCTTAATTTTGGTGAACTGATGGTCATCGTGGAACGAGTAGAAGCAATCTACAAAGCAGCTGGTTATTTTCTGGCACAAGCTTATTTGGCCCCACAAAAAATTAAAGATGGCACGATTGAGATTAATATCTCCGAAGGCAAACTTGGGCAAACCAGGATTGAAGGTGAAAGCCGCATTAAACCTAACATAATATACACCCTCCTGGATCAACTCCCTAAGGGCCGCGCTGTCAAACTCACCGAAATAGAGCGCCAAGTATTACTAATTAACGACCTCGCAGGCAGTAGTGCCACGCTCGACGTACAAGCGAGCGAAACTCCTGGTTTTACTGACATTGTCATTGCACAAAAACTTGAGCCCTTACTCTCTGGTAGAATAGAAGGCAACAACCACGGCATGCCCGCAACGGGAGAAAGACACTTAGGGCTTTTTCTTAATGCCAATAGTCCGAATGGTCTAGGTGACCGCCTCAGTGCGAACCTGATGCGCAGTAGTAATGGCAATATCGTCAGCTATGGCCTCAACTACGATCTACCGGTAGGTGGTAACGGCTGGCACCTCACCACAGGTGCATCTTTATCGCAATACAAGATTGCCTCAGGGCCAAGTGCAGGACTCAAAGCGACAGGAAACATTAAGTCGATTCGAATTGGTGCAATTTACCCACTGCACCGAAGTCGTGATACTAATCTCAACCTGCGATTAGACCTTGCTCATAACCGTATGTACAGTGACAGTCTAGTAGACAACAATGAAAATAGTAGTAATGTCATTACCAATGCCTTAAGTTTCGATTGGAGCGACAAATGGTTAAGCGGGGGAATAAACCACGCCGAAATCTTCCTTGCTGGCGGGCAACTCGACCTCGGTGCCAGTGCACGGCTAGGTGACAACCGCACCAATGGAGCATACGGAAAAGCTCTACTCACGCTGCAGCGCGAACAAACACTGCACCCCAAACTTACACTACAAACACAACTCACACACCAGCAGTCCAGCAAAAATCTCGATGGCTCTGAAAAATTCTCAATCGGTGGGCCTGGTAGCATGCCTGGCTACGGCGGTGGCGAGGCAAGTGGTGACGATGGCACACTATTGAAACTAAAATTCAATTGGCGTATGCGTCCGGACACCTCGCTTGGCCTATTTACTGACTTTGCTACCCTTAAGGCAGCACATCATCCAGTCGCATCCTCCGACTGTAACGCCAACCCAATGGTGACTCGCAACCGCTGTCATTTTCACGATGCAGGCCTCTCAATTGACTGGCAAAATACACGGGGGTACACTGCTTCGGTACTGGTTGCTTGGGCCTTCCACGAGAAACCCAACCCAGCCGACAACGACCGTCCACGATTGTGGGCGAACCTCGGTTTCAATTGGTAACCAAGGAGTAATCGTGATGCCTAGACAACGCTGCCTAGGGCGGCTTAAGGTTACTTAAGAAAATTACACAATATCAAAATCGACATAAGTTAGGTTAACACCACCATTTCCAACAATAGCTACTTGTAGAGCTTTAGATGAGGCTGAGCCGTCTTTATCATAAGATAAAACTCCACTCACTAAATCATAAACAAGATAATCATCTTTATCTTGGATGCCCGACCCATTAATATAGAAATTGTCACTTAAATCAGTATCATTTTTTAATTTCTTAAAAATTTTATCTTCTAATTCAATTGAATCAATACCCGATTCAAAATCAGCAACTCTATCGATATTTAATTTACCCAAACTTGTCGTAAATTCAAAAACATCAGCCCCCACCCCGCCCGTTAGATCATCTGAGCCTAATCCACCATCCAATCTGTCAGCACCGGAGCCTCCAGTAAGCGTTTCTAATTTACTTGAGCCATTCAAATCGTCGTCATAATCACTGCCGATAACCTCTTCTATGGAAATCAATTTATCATAGCCTTGATGTGTATCCTGTCGGGATGTTTTTGCTAAATTGACAGCAATACCTAAAGCTGAGTCAGAATAGTCTGCTACATCAAAACCATTGCCCCCATTAAATTCATCGTCCCCAAGTCCACCATTTAGATGGTCATCACCGTCACCACCTTTGAGGTAATCATCGCCATCGTCTCCGTTTAGGTGATCTTCGACTTTAGATCCTGTGAGCTTGTCGTCAAAATGAGAGCCTGTCACCTCCTCAATACCTTCAATATAATCCAAACCCCAACCAGTATTCTGAGCCTTTTTTAAAGAAAGATTGATTGACACATAATTATCAGAATCTAAATAATCAATAGAATCGAAGCCATTGCCGCCGATCATGCTGTCATCGCCGTGGCCTCCTTGAAAGTGATCGTCTCCCTCACCACCTTCAAGATTATCGTTCCCGTCATCACCGTATAAATGATCATGGCCGCTTTCCCCAAAAATATCATCGTCATCTAACCCACCATGATATTGGTCATCTCCATCGCCACCGTATAACATATCATTCCCAGCAGAACTATAAACAGAATCATCTGATGATGTCCCATGATGGATGTCATTATCATTGCCATCGTGGTCCATATCATCATCATAACCATCGTCATCTACATCATTACTGTTATTACTCTCTTGACTATCATGATCATGGCTCATTATTGCTCCTCCTATACATGTTAAAGATTACTTCGATTTTCATTATACTGAGCCAGTGTGTTGAGCAATATATGTCAAATGACGTATATTGAGCATTGTCAGTAGATGAAGCCTTTTTGGAGTTAAAGACTTGGAACGGATTGTAATAAAAAGAGAAAATAATAAATTAAATCACCTAATTGTTGTAATGCTTATTTTATCAACAAGTATTTATGGATACGACTTAATATATGACTTTACTAATGAGTTAAAACAACACTTTTTTATTGAGTTATTTTCTTTTTTATTATTAATAGTAGTGTCATACATTTTTGTGATTAGTAAAATTAAAAATGATGATTACGTGATTTCTATCATCAATAAAAAAGAAAGTGAGCTTGAAAAGACAAAAAGAGCTAATGAGGCATTATTAGCAGGAATATATCAAAAAATTATTGCTAAATTTTTAGAGTGGCAATTTACAAAAACTGAAATTGAAATAGCTCTTCTATTAATTAAGGGGTTTAGCATAAAAGAAATTGCTAATTTGAGAGGCAATTCAGACAGAACGATTAGCGAACACGCCAGTTCACTCTATCACAAGGCAAAAGTTATAGGGCGTGCAGAGTTGGCTGCCTTTTTCTTGGAAGATATTTTATAGCCTAGTAAATTGGGATAACTGAATCGTCCCTAATACAGTAGACACTTTTTACGATGCAGGTTGGGCTTCTTATGGTTGATTTATTGAGTGCCGCGACAGCCTTAAATTTTAGTTTTATTGGGTATGTTTGAGGGTACTCGCTAAAATAAACAAAGATAGATTGGCTTATCCATTGCTTTTCATAGATTTGTTTGATTGACCCCAGCCACCATTTTAGTGTTAATTTAGACACGAAAAACCAGAAAGCCATGTGCCTTAGGGTGCGTGGCTTTTATAGTATTATGCCTAGGCATTAAATTTACTTAAGTGACAGCACGGTTTATGAAAATTCTTTTGTTGGGCAAAAATGGTCAGGTGGGCTGGGAGTTGCAACGTAGCTTAGCGCCACTGGGTGAGCTGATAGCGCTGGATGCGCGCAGCCAAAATCATTGCGGCGACTTGACGGATTTAATAGGCGTAGCCAAAACAGTACGCGAGGTAGCGCCGGATGTAATCGTTAACGCGGCGGCTTACACGGCGGTGGATAAGGCCGAAAGCGAGCCTGAATTGGCGCAGGCTGTGAATGCCAAAGCGCTAGGGGTTTTGGCGCAAGCGGCTAAAGCTAGCGGTGCTTGGTTGGTGCATTACTCCACCGATTACGTGTTTGATGGCAGTGGCGATGTGCCATGGTTGGAGAGCGATGTCGCGCGACCCTTGAGTGCTTATGGTGCCAGTAAATTGGCGGGAGAACAGGCCGTTATTGAGGCCGGCTGCAAACACTTAATTTTTCGCACCAGCTGGGCTTATGCGGCACGAGGCCGAAATTTTGCAAAAACCATGTTGCAACTGGCGCAACAGCAGGATCAGTTAAAGGTCATCAATGATCAAGTGGGCGCGCCTACGGGTGCGGATTTGCTGGCCGATGTCACCGCGCATGCCCTGCGCGCCGCCGTGCAAAATCCGCAGTTAAGTGGCTTGTACCATTTGGCAGCAGCAGGCGAAACGACTTGGCACGCTTATGCGACTTATGTGATTGAGCAGGCTAGGCAGGCGGGTGTAGCGATAAAAGTGGCGCAGTCCGCCATTCAAGCCGTGCCTAGTAGTGCATTCCCTACGGCCGCGCAGCGCCCTTTGAATTCCCGATTAAATACCAGTAAACTCCAACATGCATTTGGCCTGAGCCTGCCGCACTGGCAGATTGGCGTCAAGCGTATGTTGACGGAAGTGCTGGACTACCCATCCATTTAGAGAAGCGATTATGGCGCACAGAAAAGGCATTATCTTGGCAGGCGGCTCAGGCACGCGTCTGCACCCAGTAACCAAGGTGGTTTCCAAGCAGTTGCTGCCGATTTACGATAAGCCCATGATTTATTACCCGCTGAGCACGCTGATGCTGGCTGGGATACGCGACATATTGATCATTTCCACGCCGCAAGACACCCCTCGGTTTGAGCAGTTATTAGGCGATGGCCGTGATTGGGGTTTGAATTTGCAGTACGCCGTGCAAGCCAGCCCCGATGGTTTGGCGCAGGCCTTTATCATAGGTAAAAACTTTGTAGGCAAGGATCCCAGTGCTTTGGTGTTGGGTGACAATATATTTTATGGTCACGATTTGCACCGGCAGTTGGAGCAAGCTACATCGCGTGAGTCGGGCGCCACGGTTTTTGCCTACCATGTGCAAGATCCGCAACGCTATGGCGTGGTGGATTTTGACAAGCAAGGTCGTGCCACCAGTTTGGAAGAAAAGCCCTTAAGCCCTAAAAGCAACTACGCGGTCACTGGCTTGTATTTTTACGACAACCAGGTGTTGGACATGGCGGCCAATCTCAAGCCCTCTGCTAGGGGTGAGCTGGAAATTACCGATTTAAATCGCCTCTATTTAGAGCAAAATCAATTGAGCGTGGAGATCATGGGGCGCGGTTACGCATGGTTGGATACCGGTACTCACGAGAGCTTGATAGAAGCCAGTAACTTCATTCAAACCATAGAGCACAGGCAGGGCTTAAAAGTGTGTTGCCCAGAAGAGATTGCCTACTTTAAGGGCTATATCACGGCCGAGCAGTTGCAAAGATTAGCGCAACCCTTATCCAAAAGCGCCTACGGGCAGTATTTGTTACGCTTGTTAAGCGATAGGGCGCGATTTTGAAGCTTATACCCACTGCCATTCCAGATGTGCTGATCATTGAACCTAAGGTGTTTGGTGATCAGCGTGGTTTTTTTTACGAGAGCTTCAATCGTCGTCAGTTTGCTAGCTTGATAGGCCGCGATTTGGATTTTGTTCAGGACAATCACAGCCGCTCTGAAAAAAACGTATTGCGTGGCTTGCATTACCAAATTGAACAGCCGCAGGGCAAATTGGTTAGGGTGATACAAGGCGCTGTGTTTGATGTGGCGGTCGACATACGTAAAAGCTCGCCCACCTTTGGGCAGCACGTGGCCATTGAGTTGTCCGCGGAAAACCAACGCATGTTATGGGTGCCGGAAGGCTTTGCCCATGGCTTTTTGGTGACTTCAGCGACAGCCGAATTTCTTTACAAAACAACCGATTACTATGCGCCGGAATTCGAGCGCAGCATCGCATGGAACGACCCGGCATTGGCCATCGCTTGGCCCATAGAAGGTGCGCCGAGTTTATCGGCCAAAGATAAGCAGGCGCCCTTGCTCGCAGACGTGACCTGTTTTGCTTAAAGCAACTCGCTGTTCCAATTAAATCCAGCCCAGATTGAAGCCGACTATTTGCTGACATAGATTATGCCGGCATGGCCCTTGCGCCTTGGATAGGCGAGGCTTTTCTGCGATAATGGTGTTTTCATTATTTTGAGAGTCCAAGCAAATGGCACAATTTGACAATGTCAGTGTTAAAAAGAAAGCCAACATCTATTTTGACGGCAAGTGCGTCAGTCACACCGTGATGTTTCCGAATGGCACGCGCAGCACCATAGGCGTGATTTTCCCAGGCACCTTAACCTTCAATACTGCGGCACCTGAATTAATGGAAATCAATTTGGGCGCTTGTAAAGTGCGCCTGCAAGGTGAAGCCAACTGGACAGCTTATAAAGCCGGCGATAAATTTACCGTGCCAGCCAATTCCAGTTTTGATATCGACGTCAGCGAAACGCTGGACTACGTTTGCCATTTTGAGTAATGCATGGCGCCTAGCGCCTGCTTGGTATTGAGGAGAGCATATGCCCAGTTTTGATATTTCATCTGAAGTGGATATGGTGGCATTAAAAAACGCCATAGACACGGCCGGTAAGCAAATTACCAATCGTTATGATTTTAAAGGCACGTCGGCCAAAGTCGAGCTGAATGAAAAAGACAGCATCATTACTTTGTTTGGCGATAACGATTTTCAGCTAGATCAAATCAAAGACATCTTGTTGCCTGGCATGGAAAAAAAAGAGCCGGATTCAACTAAGCGCTTGGAGCATAAAGACGTGCAGAAGGTAGGCGGCAATAAAGTCAAGCAAGAACTTAAAATCAAGGATGGCATAGACAGCGATTTGGCTAAGCGCATCGTCAAGCTGATTAAGGATTCGGGCTTGAAAGTGCAGGGCAGCATACAAGGCGATACCGTTCGAGTGAATGGCGCCAAGCGTGATTTGTTGCAAGATGCCATTGCCTTTGTGAAAAAATCCGTGACCGACTTTCCCTTGCAGTTTGGTAATTTTAGAGATTAATAAAACCGTGCTCCTAGCGTCATTTTGCTAGGCGGCACGTTGTAGGCTTAGGTTAAAAATATGGCAAAAACGCTGTACGATAAATTGTTTGATAGTCATGTGGTGCACGAGGAAAACGGCGCTGCCTTGATATACATAGACCGCCATTTGGTGCATGAGGTGACCAGCCCGCAAGCCTTTGAGGGTTTGCGCTTGGCCAATCGTAAGCCATGGCGTGTGGAATCCATCGTCGCTACGGCTGACCATAACACGCCTACCAATGGCTGGGATAAAGGCTTGGCAGGCATAGCCGATCCGGTAGCCAGGTTGCAAATTGAAACCTTAACGGAAAACATAGCCGAGTTTGGCGCAAAAGCCTACTTCCCATTCATGGATGCGCGACAAGGCATAGTGCACGTGGTTGGCCCTGAGCAAGGTGCAACCCTGCCGGGCATGACAGTGGTGTGCGGCGATTCCCATACCAGTACCCACGGGGCGTTTGGTGCCTTAGCACACGGCATAGGTACATCGGAAGTGGAACACGTGATGGCCACCCAGTGTTTGGTGCAAAAAAAATCCAAAGCCATGCAAGTCTTGGTCGAAGGTCAGTTAGGCCCCATGGTCACGGCCAAAGACGTGGCTTTGGCCATCATAGGCAAAACCGGCACTGCTGGGGGCAATGGCTATGCCATTGAATTTGCTGGTTCGGCGATACGCGGTTTATCCATGGAAGGGCGCATGACGCTTTGCAATATGGCGATTGAAGCCGGTGCGCGTGCCGGCATGGTGGCGGTGGATGACACCACTATTAATTATATTAAAGGCCGCCCTTACGCGCCTAAAGCAGATCAATGGGATGCCGCCGTGGTTTATTGGCGCACCTTGCAATCCGATGCGGGAGCTGAATTCGATTTGGTGGTGCGTTTGCAGGCCGAAGACATTAAGCCGCAAGTCACTTGGGGAACATCACCAGAAAGGGTGGTGGCTATTGATGGCGCGACGCCGCAGCCTGATTTGGAAAACGACCCTGTCAAGCGCGATGCGATATTGAAAGCTCTTGCTTACATGGATTTGCAGGCCGGTATGCC
>SXGS01597047.1_pt1 | contig 12335 bp, 7 predicted proteins | sample 3174681 | NCBI WGS metagenome assembly SXGS01 (sample SAMN11356861, study PRJNA531348) | freshwater metagenome | isolation source: freshwater sample F1-80 | place: China: Fuxian Lake, Yuxi | collected 2017-12-25
CCCGCCCGGCCCCAGCGCCGACAGGCGCCGCTTGTGCGTCAGTTCGGCCAGCGGATTGGTCTGGTCCATAAACTGCGAGAGCTGGGAACTGCCGAAAAAGCTCTTGATGCTGGCGCTGATCGGCTTCACCGAGAGCACGACCTGCGGAACCACGTTCTCCGCGTCCGCCGCGGTCATGCGTTCGCGAGCCACCTTTTCCATCCGGAGGAAGCCCAACCGCATCTGGTTTTGCAGGAGTTCGCCCACCGACCGGACCCGCTTGTTTTCGAGGTGGTCAATGTCGTCCCGCGTATGGACGCCGTCCGCAAAGTCAATGATGTACTTGATGATGGCGATGATGTCGCCCTGCGAGACCGAGCGGCAGGCTTTGTGCGAGGGCCCCAGCTTGGCCACCAGTTCGGGGCGATCGTCGAGGGGCATGTTCTGGCCCAGGCGGCGATTCAGCTTGTAGCGCCCCACACGCGCCATATCGTACCGGCGCAAATCGTAGAAGATGCTGGAGAGGAGGCCCCGGGCACTTTCCGCCGTCGAGGGATCACCCGGCCGCACGGTGCGATAGATATCCGCCAGCGCGTCTTCCGTATCGTGGATGTTACTGCCTTCCGCCGCGACGGTGGCCTCAATGAAGTGATTCGGCTTCAGCAACACCAGCGAAGGGAGGTGCATCGCCTCGATCTTGCGGGAGTTCTCCTGGTTGATTTTCTGACAGGCTCGGACCAACGGCTTATTGGTCTTGGGGTCAATGATGTCCTCGGCCGGCCGGCGGTCGTAGAGCTGGTCGCGCGTCGGCTCCGAGAGTTCCTCCTCCCCGCCGAAGAGACGCAAGACCTCCCCCGTCGTGCTGGCGGGGATCGGGCGCACCAGCACCTCTACCTGATCTCCCCCAATGGCGGCGTCCTGGATGCGTGCGAAGACAGCGTCATCAACGGTCTCCCCCGCTTCAATCAACACTTCTCCGGACCCCCGATCCACCACATGCGCCGCGGTGATACGTCCGAGAGTCTCGGACTTCGACACGAATTCGTAGCCGAAGTTCTTGGACTGCTCGAAACCCCCCAATGCCCGCAAGAGCGTGGTGAGGGGGAACTTCCGGGTCTGACCGACGCGGACAGTGATGATGTCCGCCGCGTCGGTCTCGATTTCGAGCCACGCGCCTTCGCTCGGGATGAGCTGCGCGGAATAGAGGATCCGGCCGCTAAAATCAATATTGTCGTTGAAGTAGACGCCGGGAGAACGGGCCAGTTGAGACACCACCACCCGATCCACGCCGTTCACCACAAACGTGCCCCGGTCGGTCATCATCGGGAGGTCACCGAGATAGACCTCGGTTTCCTGCATGTCACCCGATGGTGTGCGCAACACGACGCGCGCTTTGATCGGGCGCTCATAGGTCATGTCACGGTTGCGGCACTCTTCGACCGAGTACTTCTCCTTATCCAGGTAGAAGTCCACAAGGTCCAGGGAAAGATTCCCGGTGAAGTCCTCGATCGGGGAGAAATTGTGGAAGAGTTCGCGAAGGGCCTTGTCTACAAACCACTGGAAAGAGTTGAGCTGGATGTCGACGAGGTTGGGAAGCAGGTGGTGGTCGTCTCGGCTGGTCGCTGCAGGCATTACGACTCCTTAAAAGTGTCGGGCGTGCCGAACCGGCAAGTCCGAGCCCACTCCTCCCCGCAGGGGGGTCGCGCGGTAAGTGCACGGCGGAACGGGCGTCACTGGTATCTGGCAGGGTTTAGTGCGAGCATCACCCGACGCAACGGCGGCGGGAAAAAGATTCCGGGAGGGCCGGCTCGGTCCGGCGGGCCTCGGCGCAGAAATAGCCCCACAAAGACTGCGCGGGGGCGAGCAGGTTATTTGGGGCTCTCCGCACAGGCGCACAACGGCGCCGCCCGATGTCCCGCCGAAGGCGGATGAGCAGTCCCCAGGACCACGAATCTCCGGTGCACGGAGGGTGAGACAGGGGCGGATCGCATGAAGCAGGCTTCCGTTCGCAATGGCCCCGGAGCCGACTCCGGGAGGGGAGTTCTGTGAGTCCGATCACACCTGGGGGGCGGAACTGCCCAATTCGTGCCTGGGGGAAGGGAGACGCAGAAGAACTGCGTAAGCATATACGAAGCAGGCTTCCACTGGCAAGGGGTCTACCCAAAACATGCAGGGCGATTTTTGTTGCATTCCTGCTGCGATCACCGTGCGCCGGGCTTCCAGTTGGCCCTCAGTGCAGTTGTTGCGAATTCGTGAGTGGCAGTCGTCCAATGTCCACGAAACTCTGTGTGCGGACCACTGTCACACCTTTCGGCCTTTCCGCACCCAGGTTGTGACCCGAAGCTTCAGGCGCCGGGTGCCAACTTGCACTGCGTTGCGACCCGCGGACATTCTTCCGCAGGTTGTGAGTTCCGGGCCAGTCGTTTCCGTCTCCCCCGAGCATCAGATGAGCAGACCCCACCGCACCTCGAAGTTTCGTCACCATTTCCGTCCGGCGCCCCGCACAGCAGGGTGGTCTGTGGCTTGTCTTCTGGGGGTCATTGTAGCTGCGACCGGCGCGGGACGCCCCGCGGTGTCGGCGACCGAGCCGATGGCGGTGATCAACGAGCAGATTGAAGCGCGGTGGAAGGATTTGAACCTCGGTCCGGCGCCCCTCTGCGACGACCGGACGTTTGTGCGGAGGGTGTACCTGGATTTGGCCGGGCGTATTCCGACGGTCCAGGAAGCTGATGCGTTCGTCGCGGACGCGGGCACGGGTAAACGGACCCTGATCGTGGATCACCTCATCGCTTCCCCTGAATATGCACGGCACATGCGTGATGTATTCGATGTGGTCCTGATCGGACGCAAGACCGGCCGTCCCCAGTTTCGACGGCGCGGGATGCAGAGCGGAGGAGGCGATCCGGGCTGGGGACCGTATCTCGAGCGCGTTTTTTCCGAGAACCGCCCGTGGGACCAATTCATGGCGGATATCCTCGTGGCGCGTCCGAAATCGGACACCGACCAGGGCGCGGTCTGGTTCCTGTTTGACAAGGGAGAGCGCTACCAGGAAATCGCGGAAGCCATTTCCCCTGCAGTGTTCGGGATTCAGATTCAGTGCGCTCAGTGTCACGATCATCCGCTGGCCGGAGAAGTCAAACAGGCTCACTACTGGGGTCTCGTCGCCTTCTTTAATCGAACGAAGAATCAGACCACAGGCAAGGGCCCGCGTCTGTCCGAGTCGGCAATTGGGGGGTTCTCGAACTTTGCGACCCTCAGCGGTCAGAGCCACCCCGCCGAGTTGTCGTTCCTCGGTGTAGAGACTGTTCCCGAGACTCGTCCTGCCGCCGACCAGAAGGAAGAAGACAAGCCGGAACTGTACCGGCCGGCCGGAGCGATGGACGAGCCGAAAGTACCGGTGGTCTCACGACGCGAACTGTTCGTGGACAAGGTAGTACGTGGGAATACCCGGGTTGCGAAGGCCGCCGTGAATCGGTTCTGGGCGCTGCTCCTCGGTCGCGGCCTGGTTCACCCGGTCGACAAGATGGACTCAGCGCACCCGCCATCCCATCCGGAGTTGTTGGAGTTGCTGGCGAAGGACTTCGCGGACAATGGCTACAACATCAAGCGGTTGGTGCGCGCCATCGTGCTGTCCCGCCCGTATCAACTCGACTCACGCCGGCCCGCGCAGGCCCTTCCCGAGTCGTTCGCCTACGGGCTGGAAAAGCCCCTGACGGCTGAGGCGCTGTACCGGTCGCTGCTCGTGGCGAGCACCGGGAAGAGTGACTCGGAGAACCCGGAATTGCTGCGCAATCTCGCGGATGTTTTTCCCGATGTCTTTGTCGAGGAGTCTCTCACGTCGCTCCGACAGACGATGTTCATCACGAACAACGCCGTGGTGCAGAAACTTGTGCGGGCCGGCGACGGCAACATGGCCGAACGTCTCGTCGCCATGGCCGATCCGGCTGCGCGGGTGCGCGCGGCGTTTCGGGGCGCTCTGCAGCGGGATCCGGACCCCGAAGAACTGCAGCAGGCTGTGGCGTACCTGATCGCACGTCCGGATCGCGCCCGGCAGGCCACCGAACAATTCTGGTGGGCATTGCTCGCCGGACCTGAATTCCGGTTCAATCACTAGATCACGAGTTCTTGCCCGGACAACGGGCGCCGAGTACCCACCACGGCACAGGTTCAGACGGGAGAGTAATGGGATGCCACGCAATCACCGGACGGCGCGCGACTGCGGCGGTGCGGATCACAAGATTCATCGCCGGCGTTTTCTGGAGGGCACGGTGGCCGGGGCGCTGAGCGTGTCCAGCTTCAGCGGCCTGTTCTCCATTCCTGCGTTTGCGGAACAGGCCATGAAGCAGCAGAAGCACGTGATTCTGCTCTGGCTGTGCGGCGCGCCCAGCCAGTTTGAGACGTGGGACCCAAAGCCGGGCAGACCCACAGCCGGTCCGTTCCGCGCCATTGACACCCGCCTCCCGGGGGTCCGGATCGGGGAACTCATGCCCCGCACCGCCACCATCATGGACCGGCTCGCGGTTATTCGCTCGATGAAGACCTCCCAGAAGGAGCACTTTCAGGCGATTGACCTCCTCACCCGGGGGGATTCGCCCCGCCCGCCCTTCATCCGCCCTACCCTCGGCAGCGTGCTCGGTCAGCAGTTGGGGCAACTGGACAGTCCGATCCCCAAGTTTGTGCTGCTGGACCCCTGCCCCGAAGGGAATGAGTTCAAGGCGTTCAAAGCCGGGAACTGGGCCGGCTGGCTCGGGGCGGAGTATTCGCCCGTGCGCACCGGCGGAGAGTTCCGCATCGAAAACATCTTGCGTCCCGAAGACCTGTCCAACGCGGACCACGAGTCTCGCGAGGCGCTCCGGCGCTTTTTCGGGAAAAAGTACGAGAACGATCGAAAGAGCGCGGCAGCCGGTTCGTTGAATGCCGCCTACGAGCGCGTCAAGGGATTGATGAGCTGCGCGCATCTCTTTGACCTGGAGAAGATCCCGCAGAAGGACCGGGACCGTTACGGCCCGGGCGCATTTGCACAGCACGTGGCGCTCTCGCGCCACCTGGTCGAGAACGGTGCGCCTTTCGTCATGGTCGCCAACGGGATGTCGTGGGACTGTCATGTCCTGAACCATGAGATCTACCAGTTGCTGGTACCTGAGGTGGACCAGGTAATCCACACCCTCATCACCGATCTCGAGCAACGGGGCCTGCTCGAGAAGACTCTCGTCATCATCATGGGCGAATTTGGGCGTACTCCTAACCTGAACGAAGGGCGTGGTCGCGATCACTATCCCGATGCCTGGAGCCTGGCGATGGCGGGTTGCGGCATCAAACCGGGAGTGGTGTACGGGGCCACCGACGAGAACGGAGTGGACGTGGCCGAGAATCCTGTGGACCAACGCCGGCTGTTCGCCACGTTCTTCACTGCGCTCGGCATGGATCCCCACCAGCAGTATGATCTGCCCGGCCTCCCTACCTTCCACCGGGTCGAAGGTCAGGCCGAACCGATCCGTGAGTTGCTGCTCTAATCCGGTCGGACCGCCCCCGGCCACTCTCACCCCCGAGTCGAGGAATCTAATGGCAGACACACCCGCCGCGCCGAAGATGCGCACCAATCGCCTGCATCGTCACCTGGTGCCGACCGCTGTGTACGGGGCGGACGCCTCCGCCGACGGCAAGACTCTGTACGCTGCGTGCATGGACGGGGTTTACGAAGTGAATGGGGAGACGGGCGCGCACCAGCGGCTGTATGGACATGAGAGCTATGCATCCGGAGTGGTGGTATTCGGCGAGAGCGGGCTGCTCATCTCCGCCGGCTACGACGGGGCGCTGAAATGGTATGACCTGAACGCGCGTCGCGAGGTTCGGACCGTGCCGGCCCACCAGTTCTGGTCATGGCAGATGGCCCGGTCGCAGGATGGGAAGCGGGTGGCCTCGGTGACCGGTCAGTATCTGGCCGGGAGCTACAAATACGAGCCCGCGCCGGAGAAAGAGCCCTCGGTCCGTGTGTACGACGTGCAGTCCGGAAAGCTGCTCCAGAGCTTCTCGCATCTGCCGCCGGTGCAGTCCGTCGCCTTTAGTCCGGACGGACGCTTCGTGGCGGCCGGCAACTTGATGGGCGAAGTCCGCGTGTTCGACGTGGATGCGGGCAAGCAGGTTGCGGCCTGGAAGACGGACGCCTTCACGTGCTGGGGCATTATCAAGAGTCATCACTACGTGGGGGGCATCTGGGCGCTTACGTTCACCCCGGACGGGGAGCACATCATCGCCGCCGGCATGGGACCGATGACCGACCCGATGGCCGGCAACGGCCGCCAGCTCTGGCAGAAGTTTGCGTGGAAAGAGAATCCGCCGCGCCAGGTAGACCAGACTCACGCCGGGGAGAGCGGCGAGGGTTTGATGGAGACGCTGGCCATTCATCCCTCCGGTGAGTGTTTTGTGATGTCCGGACGTCTGCGCGGCGGACAGTGGAACACCGCCGTGTTCGGCCTCCCCGACGGCGCCATCAAGCATTCCCTCAAGACCGAGACTCGCATTTCCCGCGCCGTCTTCGTTGCCGGCGGACAGCGCCTCGTGCTCGGCGGCGCGATGCGTCAACCCGGCTTTCAGAACAAGGAAATGTCGAACCGTCCCTTTGGGCATGTGGACGTGTTCGAGTTTTCGCTGACCTGATTCGTCTCTGCGGGTCACTGGTTTGCCCGCCCGGCCCGATGGAACGCCTCGATTCCCGCTGTGAGGACGCACTGGTACCGTCCTCCGGCGGTATTGGGCCCGGAGGCTCCGCACGAGACGGTGCGCCTGGAGGTTGCAGGACGCGATCACCGCGACAGGAGCCCCCATCGCCAGGTGCAGGCCTCACGCGCGGAGCGCCGTAAGGATCGCACCTCCCGCGCGAACTGGTGCGACGCTCGTGGCGAGATGTGGTCTCCCTCGCGCGCGGGTGGGGATGCCATTGCTCACGCGTGGTGGTGCTGCCAGGTGAGGCGGATCCCCTCCAGCGTCAGCCACGGCTCCACCCGGTCGATGTGTGGACATTCCGGCGCGATGAGGCCCGCCAGGCCGCCGGTGGCGACCACACGGGTTTCCGAACCCAACTCCGCACAGGTTCGTGCGATGAGCGCTTCGACCTGTCCCACGCATCCGTAATACGCGCCGACCTGGAGACACTCGCGGGTGCTGCCTCCGATCGCGCTGGGGGGACGGGCAAGCGGCACCCGCGGGAGGTGCGGCGCACCACGCAGAAGTCCTTCCACCGACACACTGATGCCGGGGGCGATAGCCCCGCCCACAAAAGCCCCGTCCGCGGCGACCACATCCAGGGTTGTCGCGGTCCCGAGATCCACGACCACCACCGGGCAGCCGAACTTTTCCCGAGCAGCGAATGCGTTCAGCACGCGATCCACGCCCACCGCCTGCGGTGGGTCGTAGCGGATGGCGATCGGCGGCATGAGATCGTCGCCGACCACAGCCGGGTCGTGCCGCAGGAAGCGGTGTAGCCCCCGCCGGAGTTCCAACGTAGCCGCAGGTACGACACTGGCGATTGCGATTCCGTCCAGCCCGGTGGGGTTGAGCCCGGCGGCCTGCAACCAGCCGAGAACGAGCCCCCCAAATTCGTCTCCGGTTCGCTCCCGGCCGGTGGCGGCGCGCCATGTCTCTATGAGACAGTGTGCCTCATAGAGTCCGACCACGATGTGAGAATTTCCAGCATCCACCACGAGCAGCATCCCGGCGAGTATACCATCTGTTAGACCCACGCGCGTCAGCAAGTCGTCCCACGTACCCGACCCACGCCGGGTGTCCCCTGGGCGTAGCAAGTGGTCCCACATACCCGAGCCACGGTGGGTGCTCCAGGTGAAAATCCTGAAACGCTTCTTGTTGATAAACACGAAACACCGGGTGTAAGCGGAGTAGTGTGATAATTTTCCCCCGAGGGCATCCGCACGTTCTCCGTGGCGTCGCCGCCGACGGCCGCGGTAGTCTTTCCCCCCCCGAGGGCATCCGCACTCAGTCAGGGTCGTGGGTCCGGATCGTCGCAAAAGTCCCCCCCCGAGGGCATCCGCACACCACCCGCCAACTCTCTCGCACGGGAGAAGGGAGTTCTCCCACCCGAGGGCATCCGCACTACGTCGTCCACGGGCCGTGGCCACCGCTGGGCAGTTCGCCTACCCGAGGGCATCCGCATCCTGCCGGCGCTGCGCCGATCTCGATCTGCGGGAGTTTGCCCACCCGAGGGCAAGCGTACGCATCCGTCCCACAACCGGGTCCGATCGCTGTGAGCTCGCCTTCCCGAGGTCACCTGCACAACCGCACCCGGGCACGCCGGCATCCTGCCGGCTCGGGCACGCCACACCGCCCTTGATCGGCTGCGGCCCACCGGCAAGGAGACGAGCTGCGCGCTCCTGGACGCGCTCCTGGACTATGCCGTCCGGCGCGTCACTGCCCCGTGGTCCCGTCGCACCCGGACCACGGAAGCAAAGAGCAAGACAATCGTCTATTATCGGCTTCCGGGTGGACAGGGCCGTGGAGGAATGCAACCTGGGATACCGGTCACCTGACTGCGGCCTCCTCTCGGCTTCGCTGGATGGCGCCGGCTCCGGCCCAAGCGGACGCTGTGGTAGGCCGGACTGATGCGCAGCCACAGGCCCTCGGGTAACGCACTACCCCGCCCTGAAGGGGCAGCCGCACACTCGCCTGCAGCGTCGCCGTAGGTCTGCGCCACGTCGTCATTGAGCAGCCGCACCGGCCGGGGCGATAGGGAGAGCGATGACCGCCCGCTGGAGTTACCGCATGCACGATGGCTCTGTCCCCCAGAATGACCCGGAAGATCAGGAGTACGCCCGCGAGGTGCGGCGCAATGCGCGGCGTCTCGCGAAGCGGCCCGCGCCGGATCTCCTCGAAGCACCTCCGGATCCGTTCTCCATTACCTACAGGGCGGCCCGGTGGGAGAAGATCTGGCTGCACCGGTCGCTGCAACCGTTCTTCGATGAAGGTTTGCTCACGGATGTGCTCAGTCTGGTCAAAGGCGGCAAGGAAGCCAACGTCTACCGCTGTGCAGGGGAGCCGGCGCTCGGGATGCCTCTGGTCGCGGCTAAGGTGTATCGCCCCCGAGAGTTTCGGAACCTGCGCAACGACCAGATGTACCGGGAAGGGCGCGGAGTGCTGACGGCGGAAGGCAAGGGGCTGAACCGTGGTGACCACCGCATCATTCGGGCGCTGGGCAAGAAGACGGAGTACGGGGCACAGGTGCAGCATACCTCCTGGCTGATGCACGAGTACACGACCTTGCAGCGCCTCCACTCCGCCGGCGCGGCAGTGCCCCGGCCGCTGGCCCCGGCGGAGAATGCCGTGCTGATGCAATTCATCGGCGACGCGGAGCGCGCGGCGCCTGCCCTGAATGAATTGGCGCTCCCACCGGACGAGGCCCACGCTGTGTACAGCGAGGTGCTGCGCAACATCGAGCTGCTGCTGGAGTTTGGACTCGCACACGGCGATCTGTCCGCGTACAATGTCCTGTACTGGGAAGGCCGCGTCTATTTGATCGACTTTCCCCAGGTGGCGCCGATCGCGACCAACGCCCACGCGGAGGTGATTCTTCGACGGGACCTCCGGCGAGTGTGTGAATACTTCACCCGGCAAGGCGTGCAGTGCGACTTCAACAGCGAGTTTCGACGACTCTGGGAGTGCCGTGCAGCGCCTGACGACATGATATAATATAAGGCTGTGACCTGGGCCGACCTGTTGGGTCACAACCTGTCCCACTGGTGGGACCAACGTCAGGCTAAAGAATGCAACACAGGAAACTGCGCGGTTTCACGCTGATCGAACTCCTCGTGGTCATAGCTATTATAGCTATACTTGCAGCCATCCTCTTCCCGGTCTTCGCGCAGGCACGGGAAAAGGCCCGGCAGGCGGCGTGCAGCAGCAACGTCAAACAGATCGGGCTCGGCGTGATGATGTACGCCCAGGACTACGACGAGAAGTTGCCCATTCTCGGGGTCCTCGCCGAAGGGCGCGGGCGCTGGATGTGGCAGGTCAACCCCTACATCAAGAACCGGCAGGTGTTCACCTGCCCGCACACACCGTTGAACGCCTACGACGGTTCCCAATGGACGGATCGCACCGGCTACGGCTGGGCTGAGCACATCTGGGCCAAGAACCAGGGGAATCCCCTCACGGTGGACAGCTACTCGCTGGCGGAAATCGCGAAGCCTGCCGGCACGGTGGCGTTCGGCGACACCGGGTTCAACGGCGCTCCCGGGTGGGCGATGTACCGTCGCGATCCCCGCGATGCCGTTCGCTGGCGCGCGGATGATCGGCCGGGCTACTTTCCACAGTTCCGGCACAACGTGGGTCGCACGCGTGACTTCCGGGATAACCAGTTTTCCAGTACCCGCCAGATGCCGATCGAGGGCACCTGCGACATCGGATTTCTCGACGGCCATGTCAAGGCGATGCAGCCGGGTCAGGCGTTCGAGTTCTCCGCCACAGAGGACGGGGCCACCCTGACCGGCGACGACCGCTTCGTACTCTGGAACCGGTTCTGACAGACGCCGTCTGTTTTTGAGGCGCGGATGTCCGAATCGATCGTCGCAGTCAGTCGGCGGTTCTTTCAGCAGATTGTCCTTCCGCTTCTGAACCGGGAGTTTCCCGAGGTCGCTCACCAGGCGGCCTTCGGAGTATTCGGTCTGGGTTCCGAAGCGTATGGCCGCGACGACCTCCTGTCTCGCGATCATCACTGGGGCCTCCGCATTGACGCCCTGATGCCGGAGCCGGTCTACTGCGCGCACGCAGACCGGCTTCGCTGCACGCTACCGCTTCTACTCCCGTCGCAGTTCGAAGGAAACTCCCTCCGCGAAGGACATGTGGCGGGGGCGGGCCTGGCGCCGGAAAGTCTGCCCGCATTTTTGCGTCGTTCCATCGGTCTCACGCGCCCGCCCACCACCGACGTGGAGTGGCTCCGGATTCCCGAAGAAGACATCGTCCACATCATCAACGGCGAGGTGTGGCACGATCCCGACGGTGAGTTTACGCGCATCCGTACGCTGTTTCAGGGGTATTACCCTGACCCCGTGTGGAAGCGCCGCATCGCCCATTGGTGCCGCTATTACTCGGGCATGGGCGTCTATGCCCTGCGGCGAGCGATCCTGCGCAACAACGAACTGTACGCCGTCACCGCATTCGGAAAGGCGATCCGCTGGGGCGTACAACTCGCGTTTCTGCTGGATCGCACCTATTTCCCCTATGACAAGTGGCTCCTGGCGGCGTTCGCCGGACTGCCCCGCCTGGCGGAACCACTCGGCCCGGTGGTTGCTGAGGCCGTGCGGCTGTCCACGTCGTGGGAGCGAAAGCTGGAACTGCTTGACCGGATGTCCGAGGTGCTGGATGATGCACTCGTTGCCGACGGCCTGATCCAACCGCATCCGCCACTCGTTGGATCGCGCACCTCCGGCTACCGGCTCCTGGAGCACGCCTACGGCGAATTGATTCAGGGATTGCCCGCGGACCTCCGGACGGTAGTGCCGACGTGGGACCAGATCCCGCTGGAGGAGTTCCACTCGGGCTACGTGGCTGGTCTGGAACTGACGCGCTGGGATGAGCTACTCTGTCTCAGCCCGCGCTGAGTGTGGGTTTGGACCGGCTCCGAAGCCTGTTCGCGGACGAAGTTGCGGACCCGTATCCCACGAAGGAGCCGCTGGAGGCACGGAAGAGCTGTCCGGACCACCGAACTTCTGAACTGACCCGGCGTGGTCCGGATGTCCTGATCTGATCGGGGCAAGGGTCTCGCCGGCATCGTTCCCGTGCGTATCCGTTCGCAGGATTGTGGGTCGCGCGCACCGGATCACGCGCGGATTGCGGTACGGACAGCTGCGGGGCGCGTCGGCGCTCAGCTTGCCCCAACGGCGGCAGATTCCGGTATGGGAGTGCCGACTCTACGCGTGGTCCTCTTGGTGCGGGAATGTGTCACCTGCTCCGGTGCGGGAAGGGATTCGCGGGCAGAATTGGTGGTGGGTGTCGTATCTGCTCGCGTCTCCCCTTCTGCGTCCGACAGACGCGCATCGGCCGGCGCCGCCGGAGTCTGTGCATCCATTGCCGGGGCGGGCGGTGGCGCAGAAAGGGCTGCGATCTCGGCAGTGGGCGGGCTGACCGAAGGCGATGACGCAGGCGTCTGCGTCTCAGCGGCTTCAGGCTGTGCATCGGGTGTGCCCGGGTGCGCCAGGGTGGATGCGCCCAGGTAGCCGCGCCGGCCAAGCACTGCACGCAGGTACTGCCCGGTGTAGCTTTCCGGGACGGCGGCGACCTGCTCCGGGGTGCCGGCGGCAATCACCCGGCCGCCCCCATCACCCCCTTCCGGGCCCATGTCGAGAATCCAG
>SXGS01257563.1_pt1 | contig 12333 bp, 9 predicted proteins | sample 3174681 | NCBI WGS metagenome assembly SXGS01 (sample SAMN11356861, study PRJNA531348) | freshwater metagenome | isolation source: freshwater sample F1-80 | place: China: Fuxian Lake, Yuxi | collected 2017-12-25
CAACAGACGCACAAGACCTGACTGGAAGCAGATCGTGGCTGCTCTCCAGATCCAATTCGAGGGACGGATCCCCGAGAACTGGGGCTCCGTGCTCTGATGACATGCTCCGGCCTATCTTACACATTTAGTCTTGCAGTCCCCAGAAACGCCATTTGAGCTTCCTATTCCCATCCACGTCTCGGACCTTCTGACTGAGCAAGGCTCAAGACCGGCGAGACACAGAGTTGACGACCATCGGGGTCGTACGAGGAAAGATCCAGCCCATCATGTCGCACTTTGAGATCCGCAAATCCACTGGTCGCGCCGACTCGCCCCTCCTCGTCCATATCCCCCACAGCGCGACCGCAGTCCCTGACCCCTGGCGCTCCGACATGCTCCTTGACGAGGCAGCTCTTGAACGGGAGCTCCTCGCGATGACGGATCGCTACACAGATGAGCTCTTCGCTCCCGCCGCCCTGGCCCACGGCGGGGCCGCTTTCATCAACAACCTCAGCCGCCTCGTATTCGACCCGGAGCGCTTCGAGGACGACTCGCAAGAGACCATGTCCGCTAAAGGCATGGGCGCGGTCTACACGAACACGTCCCGACTCAGCCCCCTCCGCGGCCCGGAGTTCTCGAAGGCGCAGCGTGAATTCATAATCCGCGACCTGTTCCGTCCCTATGCCGCCGCGCTGGAAGGCGAAGTCGCCGCTCAGCTCGACCGGTTTGGCCGCTGCCTTCTGATCGACGCACATTCGTTTCCGTCACAGCCCTTGCCCTACGAGGACAACACCCTCAACCGCCCCGACCTTTGCATCGGCTACGAGCCCTACCATGCGCCCGAGCCCCTTATCGCGGCGCTCGAAGAGGTTGTCCGCGGCGCCGGCTGGAGCGTGGACCGCAATACGCCCTTCGGCGGCAGCTACGTCCCCCTCCTCCACTACAGAAAAGACCCACGCGTTGTCTCGGTCATGATCGAGATCAACCGCGATCGGTACATGGACGAAGCGACGGGGCAACGATCCGCGGGCTTCGACGAGGCCCGAGAGATGGCCGCTCAGTTCATCGAGGCCGCCGTCCTCTTCGAAGCGTCTCGCAACACGCTCCTTCATGCGGAGTCGGGGACCCTATGATGAGGTGTGTGAGATCCTGAGGTAGAACAGGGCGTCGAGCCCCCTCCCAGGGAGATCGAGACGCCCAGCAGGCGCAGGCAAGATGTTGAAAACAAAGGTGTTTTTCCGGGTCGATGCGGCGGCTTGAGGCTGGCGACGCTCCTGGCGCGCGAGCTCAACGACAAGGCCTTGGGCAGACGCTCAAGGCCCCACTGGAAGCAGATCCTGGCCGCGCGCCACATCCGATTTGAGGGGCGGATCGCCGCCAACAGGGGCTCCGTGCTGTGATGACGCACCCTGGCTTATCTTTCACATTTATCTTGCAGTCCCGTTCAGGATGTGGCGTCGGGGGTGGGGGCGGCGGCGATCTGCCTGAGGGCGCTCTGGATGTCGGCGACGCGGTCGTGGCGTCCGAGGGTGGACCAGAGGGTCATGGCGAGGGTGAAGGCGGCGCGGGCCTGGGGGAGCTTTCCGGCGGCCAGGGCCATGTCGGCGGCCTGGTGGATGGCGATGGCGTCGTCGGGGTCGGCGCCCTGGGCGGCGGTCATCAGGGCGTCGGCCTGCTTGAGGTGGCTGATAAAGGCGCCCCAGTCCTCGATGTGCGCGGCGCAGGCCATGAGCATGGCGTGGACGGCGGCCAGGAGCATGTCCTGGCCGATGGCCTCCAGGTCGGCGCGAGCGCGCGTCAGTGTCTGTCGCGCCTCGGGGAAGCGGCGCCGCGCGAGCTGGATCATGGCGATGTTCAGGCGGATGACGTGGACCTCCAGCGAGCCCATGGCTTCGAGGATGGTCAGGGCGCTGTGGTAGCCCTCTTCGGCCAGGGCGAGTTCGCCGCGCAGGCGGTGGACCTCGGCGACGCCGTTGATGCAGGTGGCCCAGAGGAAGCGGTTGCCGAGGTGCTCGTGCAGGCCCATGGCGCGCTCGAAGAGGGCCAGGGCGTCGGGCCAGCGCTCTTCGATGAGGGCGATCTCGGCCAGCCCGCGCAGGGTGCGGGCGATGCCCTCGGGGTGGTCGAGCTCTTCGAAGCGGCTCAGGGCCTGGGTGTAGCAGGCCAGCGCGCGGCGGATGTCGCCCTGGCGGTAGGCGACGCCGCCGATGCCGAGCATCCCCTCGGCCATGCCGACGTCGTGGTCGAGCTCTTCGAAGATCGAGACGGCCAGGGAGAAGATCTTGCGCGCGCGGCCGAGGCGGCCGCGCTGCGAGGCGAGGTAGGCCTGCTCGGTGAGGCCCTGGGCGCGGACGGCGCGCCAGCCGTGGCGCAGCGCCTCGGATTCGAGGCGCTCGGCCCAGTCGCGGGCCTCTTCGAAGCGGCCGAGCATGCGGCAGGCGCGGGCGCGCAGCATCCACAGGGTGCCGTGCTGGGGGTCGTCCTCGGGCAGCGCGAGGCGCGCCAGGGCGTCTTCGTGGAGGTCGAGCAGGGAGAGGGCGTACTCGAGCTCGCCGAGCTGGCATCGGACCTCGACGGCCTCGGCCATGGCCTCGGCGCCGCGGCGCAGGTCGCCGGCGGCGAGGAGGTGGCGCGCGATGCGCTCGATGACGGCGGAGCGCCTGTGGCCGTGGCGCGCGATGAGGACCTCGGCGCAGGCGCGGTGGTGTGTGGGGAGTCGGTCGCCATTGCGGGCGGTCTGCAGGAGGCTCTCGCGCAGCATCCCGTGGATGAAGGCCCAGCCGCCGTCGGCCCAGCGGGCCAGGCGGCGGTCGACCATGTGGTCGATGAGGGCGGCGTCGGGCTTGAGCAGGGCGCGCGCGCAGGCCTCGCGCCACTCGCCGTCGAGGACCTCCAGGCCGAGCACGGCGGCGACCTCCAGCGAGAGGCGGTCGTGGCGCGAGCGGCCTTCGAGCAGCCGCGCCGCGCGGGCCTGCCAGAGCCTGTGGAGGGACTCGGGCAGGTCTTGCTCGCCCAGCTCAGGGTCGAGGACGAAGCCCGAGGGGGAGGGTCGCAGGAGCCCTCGCTGGACGCCGTCCTCGACGAGCTGGATGATGAAGAGGGGGTGCCCCTCGCTGCGCAGGACCATGTGGTCGACGAGCGCCGGATCGAGGTCGAGCATGGCGTTGGCCAAGGCCCGCTGGCTGCCTGAGTCCATGGGCTCGACGGCCAGGGGAAGGCAGGCGGGATCGCGGGCCAGCGCGTCGAGCTGTCGGCGAGCCTCGGGCAGGTCGTGCAGCGCGTCGTCCTGGGCGGTCATGATGACGAGGAGGCCCGCAGGCCCTCGGGTGGCCAGCGCCAGGCGCGCCAGCGTCAGGGCCTCCTGGCTCCAGTGCGCGTCGTCGAGCCACAGGATCACCGGCCGCCGCGCCGCGACCTGCTCCAGCGCCCGGATGATCGAGCCGCAGCGCTCGGAGGCCCTGCGCGCGCGGATCTCCTGGGTCGGCGGGGCCTCGTCCAGATCCGACATCAGCTCGACGAGCGCCATCAGATCCCAGGCGTCGGCGATGCCGTGGTCGTGGAGCCAGGCGCGCACGTGGCCGATGAGCGCCTCGCGGCCGAGCCGCGCGCAGCCCATGTGGCGGGCCATGGCGCGGCCCAGGCTCGATCCCCCGTTGGGGTTGTGGGTCACGCGCAGGGGGGTGGCGGCGCCGACCTCGTGGGCGCGCTGGCAGAGCCACTCGGCCAGCCGGCTCTTGCCCACCCCGCGGGCGCCGGTGAGCAGCACCGCGCCGGGGCGCCGCCCCTGGACGGCGCGGCGCAGCGCCTCCCAGAGCAGATCGCGCTCGGCCTCGCGGCCCACCATCGGGATCGCCCGCAGGCCGAAGAGCCCGAGCCCCGCGCCGCGCAGCGCCTGAGGCCTCGGAGGTCGGCTAAGTGACCGCCACGTCGAGGGAATCGGCGGCGGCGTGATCTCGGGCAGCGAGCCCGTCGCGGGCCGGGGCAGGCGAACCGTGATGCCCCTGGAGGGCGGCTTGAGGGGGTCGTCGTTGCCGTCGACGGGGCGCGTGACCGCCGAGTGCTTCGGCGGGCTCAGGCTCTCCTCGTCGTCGTCGTCGGGCAGGTCGATGATGGGGATGGTGTCCACCTGACCGCTCGACCCCCAGGGGCGCTGGTGCTGGCCGGTCTCGTCGGCGGGGGGCTCGCCCATGCAGAGCAGCGCCCAGGCGGCGTCGGCGGCCCGCTGGAAGCGGTCGCGGTGGTCCTTCTGCAGCAGGCGCTCGATCCAGGGCAGGAAGCCGACCGGGACCTGGAGGGTGGGGATCATCCGAGGGATCCCGGCCTCCAGGTGCTGCTCGAAGATCTTCATCGACGAGCGACCCTGGTAGGGACGGTGGCCGGCGGTCATCTCGTAGGCCACCACGCCCAGGCCGTAGAGATCGGTCCAAGGCCCGTAATCCCTCCAGGCGCCCTGGATCTGCTCGGGCGCCATGTAGGCCGGCGTCCCGCACGAGAGCTCCAGGCTCCGGGTCCAGGCGCCTTCGAGCGCGTGGGCCACGCCGAAGTCCGTCAGCTTCCACCCGCCGCTCGGGTCGCCGCCCGCACGAACGCCGCTGTCACCGAACCACAGGATGTTGGCCGGCTTGACGTCCCGGTGGACGACGCCGCGCGCGTGCGCGTGCGCCAGCGCGTCGAGCAAGGTCAGCAGCGCGCCCTTGATCACCGACCACGTCCGGTCGCCGTGCTTGAGCGCTCGCCTGAGCGTCCCGCCCGAGGCCAACTCCATGATCAAGTAGGGGCTGCCCGTAGCCAGCCGCCCGCCTGAGCCCTCGGCGATGGCCGCGTCGATCATCCCGTAGTCCAGGACCATGACGACGCCGGGGTGATCGAGCCCCGCGACCGCCTGCACCTCGCGCCGGAAGGCCCGCTCGAAGAGGGGCGTCCTGGCCCGCTCCCCCGTGAGCACCTTGACCGCCACCGCCGCGCCCTCGGCGCGGTGCGAACCCCCCCAGACCTCCGCCATCCCGCCGCTGCCGATCACGGCGTGGAGGTCAAAGGGGCCCAGGGCGATGGGGGCGCGTCCGGTGGGTGACGGCATGGGCGTGGCTCAACTCCCGGCTCATCAGCTGGCGCTGGCGCCGCCTGCGCGCCCTCGCCTCAACCCCGACGATGAGCCGCCCCCCGACCCCATGTCAAGCCGACCCGAGCCTCACCCCCAGCCCTCAGACCAGCGCCGGCCAGAAAGTCACATTGTCCCTGTGTGAGCGATGAGCAGATCGAGCGCCGCGCCCCAGCCGACGTGGAAGCCCATTTTCTTGTGCCTTGCGCGAGCGGACGAGGCCGCTTCGTGGGGCACAGGAGGAGGGAGGGATCAGTCGAAGCGGTTGTCGCGGCGGACCTTGACGTCGAAGGTGGACGTTGCTAGCTTCACCCCACCTCCTCTTTCGAGAGGGGGACTAATCCACCCAGCGTCCAGGAAACTGCATGCTGGGTTTTTTTTTGGTGCATCTGGATGGCTACGTTCGAACGCGCCGCCTTCTTCATCGACGGAAACAACTTCTACCACTCCCTGAGGGGCGTCGGGGTTGGCGTTGAAGGGCTCGATCATCTGCGCGTTTGCGACAAGCTTCGCCAGGCTCGATCGTTGGCCTACGTCGGGTACTACATCGGGAGGCTGGCGCCAGACGCCCCGCACTACGGCAACCAGCGCAGGCTCTTTCACCAACTTCGCACGCAGGGCATCAACGTCGTGGAGGGTCGTATCGAGAAGCGCCCCGCAGGGAGCGCGCTCAGCGATCGTGTCAACGAGCTCCTGGCGTGGTTGACGAAGAACGTCTCCGGACGCATGGATCGGCCCCTTTACAACATCTTGAGGCAGCGGGTGGCTGACCTCGTTGACAGTTATGTATGGGTCGAGAAGGCGGTCGATGTGCACATCGCGGTCGACATGGTCGGGATGGCGCGTCGAGATGAGTACGACGTGGGGTATCTGCTGTCCGCAGACGGGGATTACACACCCGTCGCAGCGGAGGTGCGGCGTCTTGGAAAGAAGGTCTTCGCTGTCAGCCCCTCTCATGGCAACGAGTTGAGCAAGGCCGTCGATCTGTACATCCACCTGCGCCCGGACTGGTTCCAGGATTGCATGACCCGGTGAGGGGTCAGTCGAAGCGGTTGTCGCGGCGGACCTTGATCTTCTTGCCGCGGATCTTGGCCGAGCGCAGGGCGTTCAGGACGTCGGCGGCGACGGACTCGGGGACCTCGACGAGCGAGAAGCGCTCGGTGATGTCGATGGCGCCGACGTCGCGCCCGGTGATCCCGGCCTCTCCGGCGATGGCGCCGACGATGTCCTGGGGTCGTATGCCGGCATTGCGGCCGACGTTGATCTGGATGCGCGTCATGCCCGTGGTGGGGCCGCGGTGGCCGCCACGGGGGCCTCGGGCGGGCGACTCGTGGGTCGGTGCGGCGGCTTTGGGCGCCTTGCCCCCTTTTGAGGAGGGGCGCGGGTCTTCCCCTTTTGAGGAGGGGCGCGGGGCTTCCCCTCTTGAGAAGGAGCGTGGGTCGAATTCGTCGCGAGGCGGGCGGACGGGGGGGATGTCGGTGGCGTCGGTGGCGTCGGGCGCGCTGGCCTGGTGGGCGACCTTGACGGCGGCCAGGGCGACGTCCATCAGGTCGAACTCGTCGGAGAGGGACTGGACGACGACGCGCATGTTGTCGAGCTCGCCGGCCAGGAGGACCTCGCGGATCGTCGTGCGGGTGATCTCCAGCCTGTGGGCGCGCAGGTCCGCGATGGTGGGGACCTGGGCGATCTCGATCTTGCGCTTGGTGGCCTGCTCGTAGTTGCGCAGCATCCGGTGCTCGCGCGGCTCGACGAGGGTGATGGCGACGCCCTCGCGGCCGGCGCGGCCGACGCGGCCGATGCGGTGGATGTAGGCGTCGGGCGAGGAGGGGACGTTGTAGTTGACGACGTGGGAGAGGTGGTCGATGTCGAGGCCGCGGGCGGCGACGTCCGTGGCGATGACGAGGTCCGAGATGCCGCCCTTGAGGTGCTTGATGACGCGGGTGCGCTGATCCTGGGACATGCCGCCGTGCAGCGCCTCGGCGCGGTAGCCGCGGGCGTTGAGCGTCTCGGTCAGCTCATCGACCTCGTTGCGGGTGCGGCAGAAGACCAGCGCCGAGGTGGGGTTCTCCAGGTCGAGGATCCGCCCGAGCGCCGAGAGCTTGTAGGCGCGCTGGATCAGGTAGGCGGTCTGCCGGATCAAGGGCGTCTCGCCCTGGGGCAGCGGCTGGCGCTGGACCTGGATGCGGATGGGGTCCTTGAGGTGGCGCTGGGCCACCTTGCCGACGCGCGGGGGCAGGGTGGCGGAGAAGAGGACGGTCTGGCGCGAGGCGGGGGTCTGATCCAGGATCGACTCGATGTCCTCGGCGAAGCCCATGTCAAACATCTCGTCGGCTTCGTCCAGTATGACGACCGAGAGGGTGTCGAGCTTGAGCGTTTCCTGCCGCATGTGGTCGAGGGCGCGGCCGGGCGTCGCGACGATCACGTCGACGCCGCGCTGCAGGCTCTTGAGCTGCTGTATGAAGGACTGCCCGCCGTAGATGGGCAGGACGGTGGCGCCCATCGCGCGGCCGTAGCGGTGGACGGCCTCGGCGACCTGCATGGCCAGCTCGCGGGTCGGCACCAGGATCAGCGCGAAGGGCTGGGCGCGCGGGCCCTTCCGGGTCGCGAGGCGGTGCAGCAGCGGCAGCGCGAAGGCCGCCGTCTTGCCCGTCCCCGTGGCCGCCTGCCCGATCAGGTCGCGGCCCGCGATCAGGTGCGGGATGGCCTCGGCCTGGATGGGCGTCGGCTCCTCGTAGCCCAGCGTGGTCAGCGCCTGGATCAGCCGGCTGTCCAGCCCGAAGGCCGAAAAGTCGACATCTATGTCATCCAATTCATTGATGTTATTCGTATCGTCTGTGTCGTCGGCGTCGTGGGTCATGGCGCTTGGGGGGTTCGAGGTTGGGGGCGCGTCGCGGGTGAGGCGGGGCGGACGGGGGCCGTATAACAGGAGGGGGGGCGCAAGGCAAGCGAGCGGCGTGGGCGCTCAGGGCGAGCGGTCGGCGGGGCGAGCGGGTGGGGCTGGTGTGCCCGTGGTCGGGATCGCTGGCGGTCTGGGCCGGGCGGCGGTGGCCGTCGAGGCGGAGCGCTCCAAAAGGAGCCCGGCGGGGTGCCTTGAGCGCGCGGGCGGTGTTATGGTGGGGCTCGTTTCGAGAGGTGAGGTTATCATGAGGGCGACTGCTGGCTGGGTTGGGATCGTGTTGCTGCTCCTGTGCACATCGTCATGGGCGCTGTGGGGCTGTGAGCGCGCCCCCGAGGGGCCTGTGACAGCCCCTGAGGCGAGGGGCGGGGGGGACGAGGCGCCGGTCGCCGGGGATCGGGGGGAGGCGCCCGCGCAGCCTCCCGATGCGACGCCCGAGGGCGCGGCGCCCGAGGTCGAGGCGGCGCCCGAGGGAGAGGCGCCGCCCGCGCGGCTGGTGGCGATCGGGGATCTGCACGGGGATCTGGAGGCGACGCGCGCGGTGTTCAGGCTGGTCGGGGCGATCGACGAGGCGGATCGGTGGATTGGCGGCCCGCTGGTGGTGGTGCAGACGGGGGATCAGCTGGATCGGGGGGATGGTGAGATCCAGATCCTGGATCTGCTCGACCGGATCAAGCTCCAGGCGGGGCAGGCCGGCGGCGCGCTGGTGGTGCTCAACGGCAACCACGAGATCATGAACGCGCAGGGGGACATGCGCTACGTGACCCCGGCGGGCTTTGCGGCCTTTGACGAGCTCTCCAACCTCGATCTGACCCACCCCGAGGTGCAGCGGCACCCCGAGGAGCACCGCGCCCGCGTGGCGGCCTTCAGGCCGGGCGAGCCCTTCGCGCGGCGGCTGGCCGAGCGGGACTTGATCGCGGTGATCGGCGGGACGGCCTTCGCCCACGGGGGCATCCTGCCGGAGCACGTCGATTATGGCGTCGACAGGATCAACGCCGAGAGCCGCCGCTGGCTCAAGGGAGAGCAGGCCGAGCTGCCGCCCTCGCTGGCCGGCGAGGGGAGCCCGATCTGGATGCGGCGCTATTCGGATGAGGACGAGGAGCCGGAGCCAGACTGCGCGGCGCTGGGGCAGACGCTCGACAAGCTCGGCGCGCGGCGCATGGTCGTCGGCCACACCGTCCAGGAGGGGGGGATCAGCGCGTCGTGCGGCGGTCGGATCTGGCGCATCGACGTGGGCCTCTCGCGCCATTACGGCGGCAAGCCCCAGGCTTTGGAGATCGCTGGCGACGCCGTCCAGATCATCGAGTGACGAGGCCCCGAAAGAAAGCGCGATTCTTGAGCGTTGCCCAGCGCGACGAACTCCTGCCGAGGACCCGATGAACCGACTTCACCGCGCTCTGCTGATCTTCGCCATCCTGCTCGGCTCCGTGGCCTGCGATCAGGTCACCAAGGTCGCCGCCACCGACAACCTCGCCGGCCGCCCGGCCGTCTCCATGCTGGGGGGCCTGTTTCGGCTCCAGTACGCCGAGAACACCGGGGCGATGCTCAGCCTCGGCGCGGAGCTCTCCGAGGCCGCGCGCGCCTGGATCTTCCAGGGCGGCGTCTTCGTGATGCTCCTGGCCGTGTTGATCTTCGCCGTCGTCAGCAAGGAGCTCGACAGGCGGCAGATCGTCGCGCTGTCGCTCGTCGTGGGCGGCGGCGTCGGCAACCTCATCGACCGCGTCTTCAACGATGGGGCGGTCGTCGACTTCATGATCCTCGGCGTCGACGGCCTGCGGACCGGCGTCTTCAACGTCGCCGACGTGGCGATCATGGCCGGCGCCGCCCTGATCGCCCTGAGCGCGCTGCGCCCCGCCCCGCCCCCCTCCTCTTCCTCGCCCCCTCAAGAGCTGACCTCTTGAGGTGGAGGGCGCCCTTCAAGGAGACACCTCTCCTTGGAGACACCTCTCCTTGAGCGCCGCGATCACCTTGAGATGGCGGATCACCTTGAGATGGAGGCCGCCCTTTGATGGCCTGCCTCGCCTTGAGCGCCGCGATCACCTCAGCGGCAACGCCGAGAAGAAGGCCTTGAGGCGAGCGGCGCCGAGGTCGGTGAAGCCGCTCATGGGATCGGCTCGGCGTTGGGCGGGGAGCTCGGGCGCGCTTCGTAGGTGGTTGCACTCGAAGCAGATCGAGACCCAGGCCACAGGCGCGCCCGCGGCGTCGTAGAAGACGACGCCATGGCGAGGGATGAAGCACTTGCCTTCGTCGTCCCCGTAAGTGGCGCGATCCCCCAGCAACACCATGAGCGTCTTGAGCTGGACCTCGTTCAGCTCGACGCCTTCGCCGTGAACGCTGACGCAGCGCTCGCCGCGCTCGTCCAGCGGGGCCAGGCAAGGCGGGCGCTCCTGGACGTCGAGGTTGAAGGCGAAGGCGCGGGCCGAGGCGAAGGCGAGGCCGGGGAAGCCGCCGGGGCGCCGATCGGGGATCGGGGCAAAGGAGGTGGGCGGATCGGGCGTTTTTTGTTCTTTGTTTTCAACGGGTTGGGGCCGATCCTGGGGTTCGGCGTCGGGGCGCGGGGTGAGCTCGGTGGCGGGGGGACGCAGGGCGGGCTGCTGGATCGGGGCGGCGGGGCGAGCGGAGGGTCTGGGCTGGGTGTGGCAGCCGAGGGCGGCGATGAGGGTGATGAGGGCGAGCGCTGGGGCTTGCAAGGGGATGGCGGATGGGGTCAGGGTGTCGATGAGCGCGCAGGAGCGCGAGGTGGAGAGGAGGCAGCGATGCTTATTGTTGAAGACCATGTGGACCTCGAGACGCCGACGGGCTTGATGCGGACCTTCCGGTTCAAGCCGGCCTGGGAGGGGAGCTTCCCTGGGGTGGTGCTCTTCGGGGAGATCTACCAGATGACGGGGCCGATTGCACGGACGGCGCGGGCGCTGGCGGGGATGGGGTACATCGTGGCGGTGCCGGAGGTGTACCACGAGTTCGAGCCGCTGGGCAGCCCCTTCAATTACGACAAGGAGGGGACGGACAAGGGCAACCGGTACAAGATCGAGAAGGAGGTGGCGGCCTTCGACAGCGACGCGCGGGCGGTGCTGGGCTACCTGAAGGGGTTGCCGGAGTGCAATGGTCGCCTTGGGGTGATGGGGATCTGCCTGGGGGGCCACTTGAGCTTCCGCGCGGCCATGAACGAGGGCGTGAGGGCGGCGGTGTGCTTCTACGCGACCGACATTCACCAGGGGAGCCTGGGCAAGGGCAAGTGCGACGACTCGCTGGCGCGTTCAGGGGAGATCAAGGGCGAGCTGATGATGGTGTGGGGCCTGCAAGACCCGCACGTGCCGAGGGAGGGGAGGGAGCTGATCCACAAGGTGTTGCTGGACGGCGGGGTCAACGCGACGCGGTTTGAGTTCAACGCGCAGCACGCCTTCGTGCGGGACGAGGGGTATCGCTACAACCCGGCGCTGGCGCGGATCTGCATGGATCTGGTGCAGGAGCTCTTCCACCGCAGGCTGCAGCTGGGCGAGCCCCTGGAGACGCGGCCGACGCCGCCAGGGCCGTGCTGAGGGGGTCGGCGGGGGTCGCCGTCGGCGCTGCGTCGAGGGGCCTCAGGTCGGCTCGCCGTCGGGGTTGTTGAGCAGGGTGAAGTTCTCCAGCGAGGTCCAGGGGACGCGCTCGGGGTGGACGACGTACTCTTCGAAGAAGCCGCAATCGGTGCAGATGTAGGCCTCGACGCGGGCGGCATTGCGGTCGACGACGGGGAGGCTGAAGAAGCCGGGGTTGTCGACGACGGCGACGCCGAGCGAGCGGGGTGTGCCCTTGTAGTCGTCCTTGTCGAGGACGACGGCGAGGTGTCCGACGCGCAAGCTCTCGCACTTAGGGCACTTTCTTGTCTTTTTCATCTCAGAAGCACTCCGGGGGCATGGTCAGGCAGGTGTCGTCGAGGCTGGAGAGGAGGGCGGCCCAGGGGCCGATCTTCGGCAGCTCCCAGCGGAAGCAGTAGCGGCAGGCGCGCAGCTTTCCGGTGAAGAAGGCGCGGTCGCCGTCGAGGGTGTGGTCGGCGTCATCGAGGACGTTGAGGGCGTCGGCGGCGGCGGTGGCCTGCTGGAGCCAGATCCAGGCGACGAGGATGTGTCCGAGCATGTCGAGGTAGACGCTGGCGTTGGCCAGGGCGCGCTCGGGGTCCGAGCGCATGGCGTGGGTGAGGACGGCGGTGGCCTTTGAGGCGGTGTCGAGGGCGCCGTCGAGGGCGTCGGCGTGTGCGGTGAGGGCTGGGTGTCGGCGGGCGTCGAGGGAGGCGCGGAGGATCTCGGCGGCGAGCAGGCGCAGGGCGGCGCCGTCGCGCATGGGGACCTTCCGGCCGAGGAGGTCGAGGGCCTGGATGCCG
>SXGS01364211.1_pt1 | contig 12328 bp, 15 predicted proteins | sample 3174681 | NCBI WGS metagenome assembly SXGS01 (sample SAMN11356861, study PRJNA531348) | freshwater metagenome | isolation source: freshwater sample F1-80 | place: China: Fuxian Lake, Yuxi | collected 2017-12-25
ATGCCAAAGGCGCATCCGTGCTCAAACAGCTGGTGGCCTTCGTCGGGCCGGAGGCCTTTTTCAGCGCGGCCCGGAAGTACTTCCAAGACCATGCGTTTGGAAACACCACACTGCAGGACTTCCTGACCGCTTTGGCCGGCGCCACCCGGAACGACGCCGCGGCTGCGGGACGGGACATGGACGCCTGGGCCGCAGCTTGGCTGCAGACCGCGGGCATTTCCACGCTCAGCGCGGAAATCGAGTCCGCCGACGGCCGCTATCGCCGGGTCCGGATCCAGCAGCAGGCCCAGGACCCGGTCACCGGTCTGCCGGCGCACCGGCCGCACACCTTGCGGATCGGCCTGTACTCCAGCACCGCTGATGGCACCTTGCTGCGGACCCGCTCGGTTCCGGTCGAGGTCAGCGGCGAATGGACCGAGGTCCCGGAATTGACCGGCGAGCGGCAGGCGGAGCTTTTGCTGCTCAACGACGATGACCTCAGCTACGCCAAGGTGCGGCTGGACCCGGAATCCTTGCGCACGGTACTGGGTTCGCTGGACCGGCTCGACGATCCTTTGGCCAGCACGCTCTGCTGGTCCGCCCTGTGGAATATGACCCGGGATGCGGTGCTGCCTGCCGCGGACTTCGTCGTTGCGGTCCGGCGTTTCGCTTCCGTGATCACCAAGGACGGGGTCCTCGCCACGCTCCTGGACAATGCCCGGATCGCGGTCCAACGGTTGAGCCCGGCCGACCAGCGGCCGGAACTGCTCGAAGCTTTGCTGCAGACCTCCATGGCACAGGCCCGCACCGCGATTCCGGGCTCGGGAGTCCAATTGGCTTGGATGCGCAGCCTGGCGCTGCTCGCCCGGGATTCGACGTCGGCGAACCAACTGCTCCGCGACACCCTGGCCGGCCAGGGCCCAGACGGGCTGGCAGTGGACTCCGACCTCCGCTGGCGGCTCCTGCAGGCGCTTTCCGCCAATGGTTCGGCCGCGTTGCCGGAGCTGGCCGCCGAACTGGCAACCGACAAGAGTTCGACCGCGGCGATCGGCTACCGTTGTGCTGCCGCGGCCCGTCCGGAGGCTCCGGTGAAGGCTGCGGTCTGGTCCGAGGTCGTGGAATCCGACTCGCTCTCGAATGCGGAAATCAGTGCCAGCATCGAGGGCTTCCGGGCTGGCCCGGGCTCGCTTCTGGAACCCTACCGGGCCGGCTATTTCGAAGTACTCGACGGAATCTGGTCCAGCCGCAGCATCGAAATCTCCAGCCGCATCGTCCGCGGGCTGTTTCCGGAGCAGGACGCCGAACCCGGCTTGGCGTTGGAGCAGCACGACGTGGTGCGCCGGGCCACCGACTGGCTGGCGGACCGGGCCGAAGCACCCCAGGCACTGCGCCGGATCGTGATCGAGTGCCTGGACCAACTGCAACGGTCGTTGCGGGCGCAGCTGGCCTGATTCCCGACCGTGCACGGACCTCCGGTGCGCTGGTATTCTGATCCGCGTGGATCCCGTCCTGCACCGTAGCCCCAGCCTGTCCGACGTCGCCCAGTACGCCTACGCCGCATCGACGGAGGCCCCGAGATTGGTCTTCACTGCCGGGGCCTGCCCCTTGGACGAGGCCGGCGAAGTGCCCGCTCTCGACTTCGCTGAACAGGCCGCACTCTGCCTGCGGAACCTCGAGGTGGCGCTGCAGGATGCCGGCTCCGGATTGTCCTCGATCCTCAAGACCACGGTCTACGTGGCCAGCAGCGACCGGGACGATCTGGTGTCCGCATGGCGCGCGGTGCGTGCCGCGATGGGCGCCCACGATGCGCCGAGCACCTTGCTCGGCGTGGCGGTCCTCGGCTACCCGGGCCAGCTGGTGGAGATCGAAGCGGTCGCGGTAGGCCGGTAATGTTCTGCGGCCAGCCCTCGCGGTCAACTGACTTGGGCGCAGTTGAGCCGGGTTCAGCCAGCCGCAACCCGGCTCAACTGCGCCCAAGTGGGCGGTTCCAGCGAACCGACCGGGCTGGCCAGCTAGACCAGCCCGCTATCCGGTTCAGGGAACCCGGTTGGTCCAGCCGTCGGTGTGGAATTTCGCGGTCACCAAATCGTCGGCGGCGGCCAGATCGGCTTCGCTGAGCGGGACCCGTTCTGCGGAATGGAGTTCCTCGAAGGTCTCCATCATGGTCTCGATGATCGCTTCGCGGGCCAAGCCGGTCTGCCGGCGCAACGGGTCGACCCGCTTCTTCGCCGAACCGATGCCTTTGTCCGAGAGTTTCTCCCGGCCGATCCGCAGCACCTGCGTCATCTTGTCCGCATCGATGTCGTAGGACATGGTCACGTGGTGCAGCAGCCCTCCGTTGCTGAGCCGCTTCTGCGCCGCGCCACCGATCTTGCCCTGCTCGGTGGCGATGTCGTTCAACGGGACGTAGTGCGCCGAAATGCCGAGCTTCTGCAGACTCGCCATCACCCAGGCGTCCAAGAACGGATAGGAGTCGGCAAAGCTCAAACCGTCGACCAGGCTCTGCGGCACGTACAACGAGTAGGTGATCGCGTTGCCGGGTTCCATGAACATCGCGCCGCCGCCGCTGATCCGCCGCACCACGGTGACCCCGTAGCGTGCCACGCCGGCGGCGTCGACCTCGTTGCGCACCGATTGGAAGCTGCCGATCACCACCGAGGGTGCTTCCCATTCCCAGAACCGCAGCGTCGGTTTGCGCGTTCCGGCACCGACTTGGCGGGTCAGCACCTCGTCCATCGCGACGTGCTGGTAGGTGTCGAGCGGTGTCGGCGGAATGATTTCGAACTCGTGGTCGGTCCAGCTCGTCGCCAACTTCAGCGCCCGGCGCACGGCGATCGCCACGGCCTCGGCGGAAAAGCCGAAGAGCACCGCCTCCGGACGTACTCCGCGTACGATGGCGGCAGCCAACTCCCGCGCGGGCGTCGCCACCGGAAGGCCGGTCAAAGCGGCATTGATCTCGGTCAACGCCTCGTCCGGTTCCAGGAAGAAATCGCCGTTGATCGACACGCGCTGCAGCACCCCGTCGGCGACCTCCAGATCGGCCACCACCAGTTTGCCCCCGGGCACTTTGTATTCGCCGTGGAAGACGTTTTTCTCAGCCAATTGACACCTTTCCCGCAGAGCAAATCCCTTGACCAGTTTAGGGCTCCCCCGTAGCTTGAACCGTATGGGGGAGGTCGTAGGAGCCTCGTCCGTTGTGTTTCAACCCAACCGAGGAGAACAACAATGGCAAATATCCTTTTAGTCCACGGCGCGATCGCGGACGGATCCTCGTGGTCGGCGGTCATTCCGGCACTGCAGGCCGCTGGACACCATGTGGTTGCCGCCCAGCAGCCGTTGAGCTCGATCCCGGATGACGTGCAGAAGGTCCGGGAACTGCTGGACACGCTCGACGGCGAGACTGTCGTCGTCGGACACTCCTTCGGCGGCGTCGTGATCAGCAACGCGGCCAAGGGCGCGCCGAACGTGAAGTCGCTGGTCTACGTCGCGGCGTTCGGCCCGGACGAAGGCGAGACCGCCGGTGGTCTCACCGAGCAGTACGGCGGGCTGCCCTCCGGCGAGGCGTTCATCCTGGATCCGCAAGGCCGGGTCACGCTGAGCCAGGACGATTACGTGAAGTATTTCGCGCCGGACCTGCCCGAGGAACAGGCCCGGATCAATGCCGCCACGCAGGGCCCCAGCGACGCTGCCCGGTTCGGCTGGCCCAGCGGTGCGCCCGCTTGGAAAGACGTGCCCACCTGGTACGTCGTGGCCGGCAACGATCAGATCATCAATCCGAAACTCGAAGCCGGCTGCGCCGAGCGGATGGGCGCGCAGACCACGGTGGTGGATGGGGCGAGCCACTCGGTGATGCTGTCGCACCCGGAGGAAGTGGTGAAGGTGATTCTGGCCGCAGCGGCCTGAATCGGAGCAGCTTCGAGGCAAACAAAAAGCGGGCCGGAACACCTTTGGGTGTTCCGGCCCGCTTCGTGCGGATTCGGCGTGGCTTACTTCTTGCCGCCGAAGCCCTTGAAGCGTGCGTTGAAGCGCTCCACCCGGCCGGCGCTGTCCATGATGCGCTGCTTGCCGGTGTAGAACGGGTGGCTCTCGGAGGAGATTTCGACGTCGATGACCGGGTAGGTCTTGCCGTCTTCCCATTCGATGGTCTTGTCCGAAGAAACGGTGGACCGGGTCAGGAATTTGGTGCCGGAAGCCAGGTCGTTGAAGACGACTGCTTCGTATTTCGGGTGGATATCGCTTTTCACGTTTGTGCCTTTTTCTCGGGTGGGCCTGGATTTTGCCAGCCCCGGTACTTCACGGATATGAGTGGCCGCCACGCCTCGGAGTTCGTTGAATCATCGAGGACGCACAGCGCAACACTCAATCTTACCCTGGGCCGGCCGGAAAGCGGAATCCGCCCGCGGATCAGCTTTGCCGGGCCTTGAGCGCGGCCAGCGCCTGGTCCGCGTGCCCGTCCATGTCAGTTTCGCTGGACACGGACTCCACGATCCGGAAATCGGTGTCGATCACGAAGGTCGCCCGTTTGACCGGCAGGGCTTTGGCCAGCAGCCGGCGCTTCACGCCGAAGGCCTCGGCGACCTCGCCGTCGAGATCGGACAGCAGCGGGTAGTCGATCCCGGTGCGTTTGGCGAATTCGGCCTGCCGTTCCACGCTGTCCCGGCTGATCCCCACTTGTTGTGCGCCGAGCGCTTTGAATTCGGCGTCCACATCGCGGAAATGGCAGACTTCTTTGGTGCAGCCGCCGCTCATCGCGAGCGGGTAGAAAAACAGCACCACCGGCCCGTTCTCGAGCAGCGTGCTCAGCCGGCGTGGCGTGCCCGTTTGGTCGGGCAACTCGAAATCTTCGACTACGTCACCTTTGCGCATGGCCTCAGACTATCGCGGACCGCTGTGCAGCGACTGAGTGGTTTGCGCGCACCGCCCAGAATGCCACCGCGGACGCTGCCGCGACATTGAGCGAGTCGACTCCGCCGCTCATCGGGATCATCACCGAAGCATCGGCTGCAGCCAGAGTCGCCGCACTGAGCCCCTCCCCCTCGGTGCCCAGGATCAAGGCGAGCCGCTCCGGCGGGTCCGCCGCCAGCTGGTCCAGGCTGAGTGCCTCGTCGGCCAAGGCCAAGGCCACCGTGCGGAACCCGGCCTCCTGGAGCACCGCGAGGTCATCCGGCCACTGCGGCAGCCTGGCCCAGGGAACCTGGAACACAGTGCCCATGCTGACCCGGATGCTGCGCCGGTACAACGGGTCGGCACAGCGCGGGCTGATCAGCACCGCATCGATCTCCAACGCCGCCGCGGAGCGGAAAATCGCGCCCAGGTTGGTGTGGTCTACGATGTCTTCCAAGACCGCGAGCCGCCGGGCACCGGGCAGCAAGCTGCGGAAATCCACCGGATCGGGCCGGTCCATGGCGGCCAGCGCGCCCCGGTGCAGGTGGAAGCCGGTGATTTCCTCGAGCACCGCATCCGAGCCGCAATACACCGGCGTCTCCGGGTGGGCGGCGAAGACATCGGCCAGGCTGTCCAGCCATTTTTCCGCCATGAAGAAGGATCTGGGCCGGTGGCCGGCAGCCAGCGCCCGCCGGAGCACCTTGGAGCTTTCCGCGATGTACAGCCCCTGCGCGGCCTCGACGCTGCGCCGCAATTGGGTGTCGGTGAGCTTGCCGTAATCCTTGACCCGCGCGTCGTCCGCCGAGTCCAGCCGGATGATCACGCCCAGCCGAACAGTTTGCCGAGCATGAAGTACAAGGCCACCAAGCCCAGCAGCACAATGAAGCTGCGCAGCACCACCGGCTTGAGCCGGCGGCCGATCTTCGATCCGATGTAGCCGCCGATCAACGACGACACCGCGATCACCGCAACCACCGGCCAATCGATCCGGTCGAAGGCGAAGAGCAGATAGGACAACGCCGCCACCACGTTGACCGCGAGCACCAAGACGTTTTTCATCGCATTGGCCGCCTGCATGGTTCCGCTGAGCAGAATGCCGAAAATCCCGACCAGCAGAATTCCCTGGGCCGCGACGAAATAGCCGCCGTAGACACCGGTCAGGAAAATCAGCACGGTCAGCAGCACCGAATGGCTGGGGCCGGTTCCGCCGTCCCGGCGCCGCCCGGCCACCCAACGCTGCAGTTTCGGCTGGAAAATCACCATGACCAACGCGACCACGATCAAAATCGGCGCCACAATGCCGAACACCGTGGCTGGCAGATGCAGCAGCAGCCAAGCGCCGACGACGCCGCCCAGAACCGAAGCCGGGAGCAGTCTCAGCACCTGGCCGCCGAGGCCTTTGAGTTCCTTGCGGTAACCCCAGGCTCCGGAGGCGTTGCCCGCCACCAGACCCATCGCGTTGGAAATCGAAGCGGTCACCGGAATCGTGCCCAGGGCGACCAGCACCGGGAAGGTCACCAGGGTCCCGGAACCGACCACGGTGTTGACCGTGCCGGCCCAGAGGCCGGCGATCGCGATGAGCACACCGCTCCACCAGGTCAGATCGAGCATTTCGGTCCTAGCGTGCCATGGCGCTGAAGCGCCCGTTGTGTTCGGTGATCTCCAGCGCGATGCCGAAGGTCGTGGAAAGGTGCTCCTCGGTCAGCACCTCGGCGATCTCGCCCTGTGCCACCACCGCGCCGTCGCGCAGCAGCATTGCGTGCGTGAACCCCGGTGGGACTTCTTCGAGGTGATGCGTGACCAGCACGATCGCGGGTGCCGCCGGATCCTGGGCCAGTGCGGTCAGCCGCTGCACCAGGTCTTCCCGGCCGGCCAGGTCCAGGCCGGCTGCGGGTTCGTCCAGCAACAGGAATTCGGGATCGGTCATCAGCGCCCGGGCGATCTGCACGCGCTTGCGTTCGCCCTCGCTCAGCGAGGAGAACGGACGGTTCAGGAACGTGGACATGCCCCAGGCATCCAACAGTGCGAAGGCCCGGCGTTCGTCGTCGCGGTCGTAGCTCTCCCGCCAGCGGCCGGTGACTCCGTAAGCCGCGGTCACCACCACGTTGAGCACTTTTTCGTGTTCCGGGATCTGCTTCGCCAGGGCCGCCGAGGCCAGTCCGATCCGGGGCCGCAGTTCGAAGACATCGACCGCACCCAAGATCTCGTCCAAGATCCCGACCATGCCCGACGTCGGATGCATCCGGGCCCCGGCGATCTGCAGCAGAGTGGTCTTTCCGGCACCGTTCGGGCCGAGCACCACCCAGCGTTCGCCCTCCTTGACGGTCCACGAAACATCGTCCAGCAAAGTCGTTGTGCCGCGCACAACGCGCACGGAAGCCAATTCGAGAACATCACCCATAGAACAAGACATTAGGCCACGTCATGTATCCAACGCGAACCGTGGCAGTGCGTAGACTGTGGGCCATGCCTGATCGCTACGCCGCATTTTGTTATGCCCCCGAACTGACCGCAGAGCAACTCCGCCGATTCGACGAAGCGATCGCCGGGCTCCCGGCCGCGGCAACCGGGCCCAGCGACGGCGGTACGCCGGACTATGCGTTCCGTCGGGTGTTCTTGGAACTGCCCGCAGACCGGATGCGGCAGGCCCGGGACGCGCTCCGCGGAGCCTTCGCCGGGACGACGGTCGCCACTGCCTTGGTCCCCGCGGAGTTGCGCGATGCCCCGGGGAAATTGATCGTCATGGACGTCGACTCGACTCTGATCCAACAGGAAGTCATCGAACTCCTGGCCGAGCACGCCGGGCGGGCCGAGGAAGTCCGGGCAGTGACCGAAGCAGCCATGCGCGGGGAACTCGACTTCGAACAGAGCCTGCATGCCCGGGTGCAGACCTTGGCCGGCCTGCCGGAAACCGTATTCGGCGAGGTCCACGACGCGATCCGGCTCTCCCCTGGCGCCGAACGGCTGATCCGCACGGCCCGGGCCGGCGGCCATACGGTCGCCGCGGTCTCCGGCGGGTTCAGCCAAATCCTGGCTCCGATCGCCGCCCGCTTGGGCCTCGACTTCGCCAAGGCCAACGATCTGGAAGTCGAGGACGGCCGGTTGACCGGACGGGTCCGCGGCCGAATCATCGATCGCGCGGCCAAAGCGCAGGCGCTCCGGCAATGGAGCGCTGCAGTCGGCATTCCACTCGGCGCGAGCATCGCGATCGGCGACGGCGCCAACGATCTGGACATGATGTCCGCAGCCGGTTTCAGCGTCGCCTTCAATGCCAAGCCCGCGGTGGTCGAGGCCGCAGATGCCGCGATCTGGCGGCTCGACCTGGTAGTGGACCTGGCCGGCCTCTGACCTTCCGGCACCTGGACCTGCGGTTGGCGGAGCGGCTATTTGCGGAACGACTCCGCGCCGCCGACGTATTCGGTGTGCCCGGTCGGCAGCTCGGCGGTCACCGCTTTGGCCACTTCGGCGGCGAACTCGGCCACCGAATAGAGCCGTCCGGCGTCCGCACGGCGGGCTTCGATGGCACCCGGTTGCGCCCGGTCCAGCAAGGTCGCGGTAATCGTTCCCTCGATCATGTCACCGGAGACCACGACGAAACTGATCCCCTTCGCGTCCAGATCCGGGATCAAAGCGCGCAACGCGTCTTCACCGGCCCGCTTGCTGCGCGCCACCGGCTCGTAGGCGTCCATGGTGGCGACGTCGTTGATGAAGTGCGCTTGGTGGCTCGTGATGAAAACCACGCGGGATCCTGCCGGCATCACCTCCGCAGCAGCTTCGAGCATCGCCACTTGGGCATCCCGGTTCAAGGCCAAGGCGTAGTCGGAACCCATCGAGGTCTCCATGCCGCCGGATGCGTTGAGCACCAAGTAATCCAGGCCGCCGAAGTTCGACACTGCGGCGTCGACCAGGGCTTTGACCCCCTCGGCCGCAGTCAGGTCTGCGCCCACCGCGACCGCCTTGCCGCCGGCGGCTTCGATCTCCGCCACGACCTTGTTCGCGCGCGGCGCCTTCTGCCGGTAGTTGACCACTACGGCTGCGCCCTCGGCGGCCAAGAACTTCGCCACATCGGCCCCGATCCCCCGCGAAGAACCGGTGATCAGCGCCGTTTTGCCGGTCAAATCTGCCATTTTGCTGCCTTTCCTGAATGCTTCCTCAAAATCCGTTTGATCCGCCGGGCTCAATGGCCCATGCCCAGTCCGCCGTCGACCGGGATCACCGCACCGGAGATGTAGCCGGCTTCGTCGCTGCTGAGCCAGCGCACCACGTCGGCGACCTCCGAAGCCTCGGCGAACCGCCCGGCCGGAATCGCAGCGAGGTAGTCCCGCTTGGTCTGCTCGGGCAGTTCGTCGGTCATATCGGTCCGGATCATGCCGGGCGCCACCACGTTCGCGGGGAGGTTGCGCGAGCCGAGTGCCCGGGTCAGCGAACGCGCGAGTCCAACCATGCCCGCTTTGGACGCCGAGTAATTGATCTGGCCGGGCGCGCCGTACAGCCCGGACACCGAGGAAATCAAGATCACCCGTCCCTTGCGCAGCTTGATCATGCCGCGCGATGCACGCTTGATCACCCGGAAAGCACCGGTGAGATTGGTGTCGATCACCGAGGTGAAATCGTCCTCGCTCATCCGCAGCAACAAGGTGTCCTTGGTGATCCCGGCGTTGGCCACCACGATTTCCACCGGCCCATGCGCGGCTTCGACTGCGCTGAAGGCAGCATCGACGCTGGCTTCGTCGGTGACATCGGCCTGCACGCCCAAGATCCCTTCCGGCAGCTCCGTCTGGCTGCGGAAAGTCACCGCGACCTTGTCCCCGTTGGCCAGGAAAGCCTCGGCGATCGCCAAGCCGATCCCCCGATTCCCGCCAGTGATCAACACACTGCGGCCGTTTGCGGCGTCAGCCATCTCCTGCACCTGTTCCTCTTGTCCGATTCGCTTGCTCGCCTAAGATCCTATCGGTTCCGGGCCCGGGAACTGCCGAGGCGAGGCCGGGCACGCCAAGGGCGCCGCCTGTTTGTCCGCGGACTCAAGCGGTGGGAGAATGGGATGGGCCTGCATCCCGGCCCGACGACGAATCCCGATTCCGTTCAGAACAGACCTCAGTGAGCAGACACCAGACCTTGAGCCAAGGCGACGAAGTAGCGAAGATCACGAGCGCGCACACCGCGCACAGCGAAGACATGCGCGCCCGGATGGTCAAATACGGCGTAGCGATGGGCATCCGCATGGTCTGCCTGGGATTGCTCTTCGTGGTTCCCGGCTGGTGGAAAGTGCTGCCGATCCTCGGCGCCGTGTTCATCCCGTGGTTCGCAGTGATCATCGCCAATGGCGGCGGGGACACGGTCAGCCCGGATGAGAACGCTTTGCTGGACCACGCGCCGCAAGCCGAGCTGCCGGCCGCGGACGAGCCGGCCCCGGAACCCGAACCGGTGCTGCTGCAGGGCGAAGTGGTGCCTGATGCCGAAGCGGATCCGCCGCCTGCCCAGCAGGACGGCGCCGCATGAGTTTCCTGGACAGCCTCGGCGCCGCGGACGGGCCGGTCGCCGCACAATGCTCGCGCAAAGGGTGCCGTTCGGGCGCCCGCTGGAATCTGCGCTGGAACAATCCGAAAGTGCACACACCCGAACGGCTCAAGATCTGGTCGGCCTGTGATGAACACCGGGAATGGTTGGAGGACTATTTGAAACTGCGCGGCTTCTTCCGGGACACCGTTGCCGTCGACGGCGAAGCGGGGCACTGATGTACCGCTTCCTCTTCAGCAGGCGTTGGCTGGGCTATTTCGTGCTGGCTGCGTTCTTCGCCACGGTCGCCGCAGGTCTGGGCGTCTGGCAGATGGAACGCCGGGCCGAGGTGGTGCAGAACATCACCCGGATCACCAACAACTATTCGGCGGCACCGATCAGTTTCGAAGCCGCGAAACCGGTTTTCAGCCAGTTCGACCAGGCCAAGGAATGGACTCAGGTCCAGCTCACCGGAAGCTATCAGGTGAGCGACCAGCGAGTGGTCCGGAATCGGCCGCTCAACGGCCAGCCAGGCTACGAAGTCGTGATCCCGTTCCGGTTGGTCACCGGCGAGACCGTCATCATCGACCGGGGCTGGTTGCCGATCGGCAACCAGGAAGCCGGCCGCCCGGATCTGATCCCGGAACCGGTGAGCGGCCAAATCACCGTCGTCGGCCGGCTGAAGCCGAGCGAGCCGGAATTGGCCCGGGGCGCGCCCGAGGGGCAGATCGCCTCGATCAACCTGCCGGCCTATGCCCAGGAACTGAGCTATCCGGTGCTCACCGGCGCCTACCTGCAGATGGCCCAGGAAACTCCGGCCGCAGCGCAGAACCCGGCGGGTTTCCTGGTGCCCAGCGTGAATGAGGGCACCAACCTGTCCTACGCCATGCAATGGTTCGCCTTCGGCGTGCTGTTCTTCATAGGCTTCGGCTACATCGCCTTCCAACAGGCCAAGCTCAATCGCTTGGAAGCCGAGGGCGGCCTGCAACCGGAAGACGAGCTGGGTCGCGGCTCGGCATTCCAGAACGCCGCCAAGGCTGCGGCCCGGCGGCATCGCAGGCAGGCCAGCGCGGAGCAGGAGGAGGACGCGATGCTGGATGCCCAGGGCTTCGAGGGCGGTCAGGCTCCGATGCGGACATCGCCGACGCCCCGGCCGCAAGCGGCACGGCCGGAAACCCAGGACACCCTGCGTGGCTGACTCGCCGGCCCCCGGCGCCGAGTTGCCCGATCCGGTCGGCTTGGTGCGCCAGGCGCTGCTGGCTGCCGGCGCCGAAGACCGCATCGTGACCCTCGACGACGGCGTGCCGACCGCCGAGGCCGCGGCCAAGGCGCTCGGTTGCGATCTCGGCTCGATCGCCAACAGCCTGATCTTCGAGTTGGCCGAAGAGCCATTGCTGATTGTGGCGAGCGGCGCTGCACGGGTGAACACCGGATTGGTCGCGACACTGCTCGGTTCCGGCAAAATCCGCCGGGCCAGCCCGGCCTTCGTCTTCGAGCACACCGGCCAGCACGTCGGCGGGGTGGCTCCCTTGGGACACCCGCGGCCGATCCGCACCATCGTCGACGCCAGTTTGGCCGAACAGCCGATACTCTGGGCCGGTGCCGGCGACCACCTCTCGATGTTTTCCATCGAGTACCCGGAATTGCTCCGGATCACCGGCGCGCAGCCACTGCAAGTGCGCTGAGACCAGGGCCTCAGGCCAGGGTGATCAAGTCCAGGTAGTCTTCGCTCCAGTGGTCTTCCACGCCGTCCGGCAACAAGACCACCCGGTCCGGATTGAGCGCCTCGACCGCGCCTTCGTCGTGACTGACCAAAACCACTGATCCGGTGTAATTGCGCAGCGCGCCGAGGATCTCCTGCCGGCAGGCCAGATCAAGGTTGTTGGTGGGTTCATCGAGCAGCAGCACATTTGCTCTCGAGGCCACGATCGTCGCCAGCGCCAGACGGGTCTTCTCGCCGCCGGAGAGC
>SXGS01336019.1_pt1 | contig 12327 bp, 6 predicted proteins | sample 3174681 | NCBI WGS metagenome assembly SXGS01 (sample SAMN11356861, study PRJNA531348) | freshwater metagenome | isolation source: freshwater sample F1-80 | place: China: Fuxian Lake, Yuxi | collected 2017-12-25
GACGCCGTTCAGATCGAACGCCGCCAGCGCGAGCGCGTTGGCGCAGAGATCGTTCGGCGGAGCTTCGTTCACCGTCAAGTAGAACGTGCCCGCCGTCACGCCGAAGCCCCACGACCCGACGCGGATGAGGTACGACGCTCCGGGCGTCGCAGTGAACGTCGCCTTGGACAAGTTCCCGCCGCCGCAGCCGTCGTCGTTGCACGCGATCGAGGTTCCGCCGGCCGGACAGACCGACGCGTTGTAGACGGCGACCATCGTGTCCGCCGACGTCCCGGTCGCGAAGCCGGGCGGCGTGCAGGTGGAGATCGTCGTCGTTCCGCCGTAGATGGACGCCGTGTAGGTGAAGAACACGTCCCGCGTCATGCCGAACGTGCCCCCGCACACGATCTCGTTCGGGAACCCGGCGGATGTATTGGCGCTCGAGTTCGTAAACGTCGTGCCGGAGTTGCCGCTCGGCGACGAAGGATTCACGCCCTGGAACACCGCGATCGCAGTCGTGCATTCGTCGTTGACCGGCGCCTGAGCCGCGAGGCACGCCGCCGAAAGGACCCAAACCGAAAATCCGCGCAAAGTCATGTGAGTCTCCGAGAGACGGCCGGAAATCGAGCCGTCGGACGCAGGCGTTCAAGCAGGCCGGGGCGGCGTGCTGATCGGCCGGCGTCCGCAGGGGCCAAGTCTTCGGCGGCCGCGGATTCACAGGGCGGGAGGATTTTCTTTTCGACGGGTCGCCCGGCCCGGGGTTGCTTAGGATCGCCGCGTGCAACCGCCGACCGTCGAAGTCCTAATTCTCCGCGCCGATGTTCCGATCGATGTCTTGGAGTCCTTGCAGAAGCTCCTTGACGACATCGATTTGCGCCGCGCCTACGAATACCGCCGTCCGGAGGACCGCCGCCGCTACATCGTCGCTCATGCGGCGTTGCGGTCCCGACTAGCGCCGGTCGTCGGCGATTCCCCGCAGGCCTTGCGCTTTTCGATCGGGCCCCACGGCAAGCCCGCCGGCCCCCCAGCCGGCCGATGCTTCAGCATCAGTCACTCCGGCGCTTATGTGGCGCTGGCTTTTTCGGCCGCACCGGTCGGAGTCGACGTGCAGGAACATCGGGCGATCGCGGATCGCGTCCGTCTCGCCGAAACCTGCTTCTCACCTCCGGAGCTCTCGCGCCTGCGCGAGTCCGGCGGGGCGGAGAGCGTCTTCTTCGAAGTTTGGACGGCCAAAGAAGCCGTCGTGAAGGGCGACGGTCGCGGCATCGCGGCCGGACTGCAGAACTTCGCCGTTCCCGCATCGGCTTCCCTCCCCCGCGGCGTCGTCGACCTCGGATGCGATCCCCCTCTTTCCACGTGGCGCGTCGCGCGCTTCGACGTCGCTCCCGGCTACTCCGGCGCCGTCGCGGCGATCGGCGACGGCTGGACTCCCGAGGTGCGCCGCGCATCCGGCGCGGAAATCCTCGCCGGGCTCTAGCGACCGCAGGCTAAGGACGCAGCAGGACGCGGACGCCGAAAACGCCGCCCGCCGTCTTGGCGGCATGCGCGCGGAACGTCACGCGAAGACGATCCTTGACGCGCGCGACGTCCTCCGGAATCGGATACGCGACCTCGAAGAACCGACCCGGCGCATTCCGGTCCAACGTCTGGACCGCGACGACGACGTCGTCGATCAGCACGTCGAACGTGCGATCGCCCGAGTCGTCGCCCCAGTAAGTGCAGACGAGATCCGCGACGTTCGCTCCGGGAGACTTCATCAGGAAGGAGAACCGTCCGCCGCGATGCGCGTCGCGCCAGCGAAGCCCGCGGTGCTCGCCATGGCCGCTCCGCTCGCCTTCGAACGCATGATCGCGCTCCGGCTGCATCTCGCCCGGTTGCACGAAATCGACCGTCCTCGCCTCGAGCGCGCGGCGACGCTCGGCTTCGCGCCGCTGCTCCGCTTCTTCCGCCGCATAGGCCGACGGAGCGACGCGACGCCAATAGACCGCGTAGTGCTCGTTGCGGAACCCGAAGAACGGTTTCAACAAGACGTCCGACGGGCGGACGGCGCCGGCGCTGCGATAGGTCGCAGGAGCCGCGGCGGTCGGATGAAACCACGCTTGCGGATCCCGAACTTCCGAGACGATCGTCGGCGCGGTCGCGGGCGAAAGGGGCGCGAGGCCGAGATCGCCGGCGAGGAGGATCGGGCCGTGGAAGAAGGCCAGACGATCCGGATCGTCCGGCGTCGCCTCGGCCCGGAACGTCATCGGCAGATCAAGGACGACGACGTCCCCGTCCCGCCATTCGCGGTCGCACACGAGATAGCCGCCCGCCCGCAAGGACTCGGGGACCGACGCTGCGACGGCGCCGATCTTCACCATGACGCCGGCGCCCGCCCACGCAGGAAGCCGCAGCATGAGCCGGAAGCGCGTCGATGCCGCGACCCCGACCCGCACCGTGACTCGGCCCGTCAGGGGCAAGCCGGATTGCAGCGCGAGGGTGACGCCCGCGGCCCGCCACTCGGCGGTGCTGGACACGTACTGCGACACATAGATCGCGGGAGAGGTCTCCGCGCTTCCGGACGCCGTTGCGTAGATCGCGTCGCCGTACGAAGCGTGGGTCTCGAATCCCGAGCCGACGCAGCAAGTGAAGTCGTCGAAGGGCCGCTGGAAGGGCTTCCGGGATCCGGTGCGGAACGGCGTGAAATAGAGGACGCCCGCCGTCTCCGGATCCTGCGTGCCGAGGATGTGGTTCCACATCGCCCGTTCGTAGTAGTCCATGTAGGCGACGTCGGGCGACCAGCCGAACACCTTCAGCGTGAGCTTCATCAAGTTGTAGGTGTTGCAAGTCTCGGTCGTATTTCCGTCGAGCCGTCCCGCCAGCTTGCCTTCCGGTCCGAGATACTCGTTCTCGCTGTTGCCGCCGTTCGCATACGTATGACGGTCGACCATGGTCCGCCAATAGCGGATCGCCGCGTCACGATGCCGGGGATCCGCGCCGTCGACCTCCCACTGCCGCGCCGCGCCGAGCACTTTCGGAACCTGCGTATTGGAATGCAGCCCCGAGAGGATCGGACGTCCTTCGGCCAAGGGACCGAGCACGACCCAGTCGTCGAACCGCCGCGCCAGCGCCCGATGACGCGGGTCGGAGGTCAAAGCGAAGACGTCCGCCGCGACTTCGTTCATTCCGCCGTGTTCGCAGCGGAGCATCCGGAGGACGGCCGCGTCCTCCATCGCCGAAACGACGCCCGCAGAGAAATCCGCGAGTCCGACCAAGACCGGGCGTGCGCTCTCTATCCCGCAGAGAAGTAGGACGTCCCGGAGGCCCGCCATCTGCTTGTGCAACACGTACCACGGGACCCACAGACCGTTCAGATCGAAACCAGATGATCGCACTTCGCCGCGGCGGAGCTCGTCGAACACCTTTCGTCCGCCGGGAATCGCCGCGACGTAGCCGTCGCCGTAGCGCGCCTGACAGGCGGCGAGTTCCTGCACGACGTACGCAGCTCGTTCCTTCAACCGCGGATCGCCGGTCGCCGCGAACATCTTGGCGAGTCCCGACAGATAGTGGCCGACGCTGTGGCCGGAGATCGTGTCGGCCTCCCATCCGTCGTAGGCCGCGGCCTTCGGGAGAAGCCCGGCCTCTTTGCGGAAACGCGCGAGCAAGCGATCGGCCTCGAGCGCGAGCAGATAGCGATGGTGGACGTCTTGCGCCGCTCGGAACGGACCGGCCGTCAAACGCACCGCATGCGGATCCAACGGGCGGACGGCCATCGCCGGCGCCTGCGCGCGGACCGCGCACGCGCAGACGAGAACGCAGAGCAAAGCGCGCGCGGCGCCTAGCGCGGCGCCCCGCGCGTCGGCGCGTCGACGCAGCACCGAAGGGCGTCGCGCCGCCGCCGGAATCTGCGACTCCGACGGCGCGATCGTCACGCTCAGACCTCGAGGGCGGCCGCGAACGGCGCGTCCGATTGCACGAGTTTCTTAAACGGCGCCCACGGCGTATAGAGCCCCGGAGTCTCTTGCGTCGAGTGGAACATCTTCATGCCGAAGTAGTTGCCGAGCGACTCCCACAACGCCGCGCCGACATGCCCTTGCGTCAGCGCGACGTGATGCGGGAAATGCCGAAGCAGCACGTCGCGATAGAGCCGCTGCAACTCAGGGATGCGGCACCAGCCGTATGCGCCGAACGTCACGGCCGGATTGTCTTCGATGCGGCCTTCCGCGACGACGGCTTTCAAACCGTCGTCCACGTCCTGCGTGATGCGGCAGAGCGTCAGCGGCGATTCGCGCGCGATGAACTCGATCGTCCCTTCCGAGTCCTCGTACTTCGCGGCGCCGCTCGACGCGATGATCTCCTGCACGCCGAGCCGCACCGGCGTTTTGGCGAACGCCTTCGGGAAGACCCCGCAGTGCCAGACGTTCACGAGATCGTCGTCTTCGTTGTGGACGTTGTTCCAATCGGCCAATCCGGCCGGCGAACCGCTTGCAAGCATCGCGGCGTGCATCGACATCGTGCCCATGATGTCGGCTTCGCAGGCGCTCGGGACGCCTTCGTCGCCGAAGCGGCTCATCGTGGTGCAGGAACACACGCCGTAGTTCGCTTGAATGCTGGTCCAGCATTGAATGCCGAACGCATCGATCGCATTCTCCTTCGCCCAGCGGCGGAGGAAGAGCTCGAGCTTCGCACCGCGGAGGACGGAGACGTCCTTCACCGCCGACGTATCCGCATAGGCCTTGACCGAACCGAAGACGCGGAGAACGTCGGGATCGTCGTCGGCGATCTTGTTGGCGCCGCCGATGACTTCGGAGAGATCGAGCGTGACCACGGTCGGACCGACGCGCTGCAAGCGCTTCTCGTCGTAACGGCAGGTCCAGAATGCGTCCGGACGCGCGCCGATCTGGCCGTACCGCGCGTTCTTCAACCCGTGGACGACGCGGCAGATCCGGATGAAGAGGTCCAAGTCCTCCTGAAACGACGGATCCGTCGGGTAGCAGATCGGTCGGCGCGCGACGGTGTACTTGGCGCCGATCTGACGGAGCACTTCGCCGATCGAAAGAAGACCGCAGAAGGCGTCGCGACGACGCGTCGTCATCGTCAGGACCTCCTCCTCCTGACATCCGAAGATGAGGATCGGGACGTCGAGCGCGGCTTTCTTCACGCACCACGCGACGCCTTGCTCTTCACCGAAGTTCACGGCGCCGACGAGGATCCCGTGCACTCCGGCCCGCCGGAACATCTCGGCCGCGAGTTCGGCTTCGGCCCGCGTTTCGACGCAACCGACTTTCGTTTGATCGTGCCCGGGCACGACGACTTCGACGCCCGCGGCCTCGAGGACCTTCACGGTCTTGTCGCGCATCGACGCCGCCAGTTCTTTGGAGAAGAACCCGCGGTTCGAGGGAAGGAATCCGATCTTCATTTTTCGGAACGACGTCATGACGATCTCCAGACTGCGATGCGGCGGACGGTGCGGGTCAACGCGCGTCCGGTTGTCCGTAATAAGCGTCGGAGCCGTGCTTCCGACGGTGGTGTTTGGCGAGCAAGAACCCTGACAACGGCTCGGCGTCGGGCGCGAGCGCGAGCGTGCCGTGCGCCATGCGGGCGACTTCTTCGAGAGCGATCGCATGGTTCAGCGCCGCCTCCGGCGAGCCTCCCCACGTGAACGCGGCGTGGCCGAGGACGAGCACGGCGGGAACGTCCCGTCGGTCGATCTTCGAGAAGCGGCGGATGATCTGCGCACCTGTCGCTTCTTCGTATCCGGCTTCGACCTCGAGCGGATCGAGGCGACCGGTCAGCGGGACCGCCCCTGCGAAGTGATCGGCGTGGGTGGTTCCGAGGCACGGGATCTCGCGGGCCGCTTGCGCGAACATCACGGCGTACGGGCTGTGCGCGTGAGCGATGCCCCCGACTTCAGGCCAGGCCCGGTAAAGAGCGAGATGCGTGGGCGTATCCGTCGACGGTCTAAGCGCGCCTTCAAGCACGCGGCCGTCTCGGTCGACGACGACCATGTGTTCGGGCAAGAGGTCGCGGTACGGCACGCCGCTCGGCTTGATCACGATGCGCGAGCGGTCCTTCACGGCGCCGCTGACGTTGCCCCAAGTCAGAACGACGAGGCGTTCGTCCGCCAGAGCGCGGTTCGCCCGGCAGACGGTCTCGCGCAAAGTCGCGATTTCGGCCGAGCTCACAGCGACCTCCGGGCCTTTTCGCCGACATCGAGCAGAACCTTCATGACGTCGCCGAGCGGCGCCACGGCCCCCCTTCCGAAGGCGTCGTGCAGACGGCGATAGAGGCCGTAGAGCACGTCGTAGACCGCCGCCGATGCGGGGGCGGGCGACACGGCGCCCGGTTTCAGGCCGGTCATCGCGGTTTGCGCCGTCGCGACGTCCGGATGAAGCCCCGCGGCGACGGCGCCCATGATCGCGGCGCCGAGCGCGCACGTCTGATCGGACCGGCTGACGTAGAGCGGACGGCGAAGGACGTCGGCGAAGATCTGCATGAGCACGGGATTCTTCTCCGCGATACCGCCGCAGCAGACGACGCGCTCGATCGGTACGCCGTACTCCTCCATGCGTTCGACGATGACGCGCGCACCGAAGGCCGTCGCTTCGATCAGCGAACGATAGATCTCGGCGGGAGTCGTGGCCAGCGTCTGGCCGAGCGTAAGGCCCGTAAGCCGCGGGTCGACCAATATGCAGCGGTTGCCGTTGTGCCAATCGAGCGTCAGAAGCCCGCTCGCTCCCGGCCGCGACGCGGAGGCTTCGCGGGTCAGGCGGCGATGAGTATCGCCCTGCGATTCGCCGGGATGGCCGAACTTCGACACGAACCAATTGAAAAGATCGCCCACGGCCGACTGGCCGGCTTCGATGCCGTGGTGACCGGGCAGGACCGATTCCGGGACGACGCCGCAGACGCCCGGGATCTCCGCCAACGGCCGGGAGAGCGGCAGCACGGTGACGTCGCAGCAGGCGGTGCCGATGATCTTGACCAACGTGCCCGGACCGGCGCCCGAACCGACGGCGCCGAGATGCGCGTCGAAAGCGCCGACCGCGACGACCGTCTCCGGTGAGAGCCCGAGCTTCAGGGCGACCTCCGGTGCGAGGCGACCCGCCGGGCGATCGGCGGGCGGCGCCGGCTGCCGAAAACGGGCGCGGAAGCGCGAAAGCCCCGGTTGCAGCGATTCGAAGAACGCGTCGTCCGGGAGTCCGCCCCACGATGGGTGGTAGAGCGCCTTGTGCCCCGCCGCACAGACGCCGCGCGGGATCGCGGAGGGATCGGTCATGCCGCACAAGTAGGCCGGAATCCAATCGCAGAACTCGACCCACGACCAAGCGGCCGCGGCGACCTGCGGGAAGGCCCGCTCGCACCGGAGAATCTTCGCCCAGTACCACTCGGACGAGTACGTGCCGCCGCACGTCGACAGATACGGCCGCCCGAGCGCTTTGATGCGGTCGCAGATCTCCCGGGCTTCGGCGTGCGCGGTGTGGTCTTTCCACATCCACGCCATCGCGGCGAGGTCGTCTTTCCACTCGGGCAAGAATGCGAGCGGGATGTTGCGGCGATCGACGGGGATCGGCGTGGAACCGGTCGTATCGACGCCGATCCCGCGGATCGACGCCGGATCGGCGCCCGCCGCGACGGCCGCCGCCACGGCGCCGCGCACGGACGAAAGCAAACCGTCGATGTAGTCGGCCGGATGCTGCCGTGCGATGTGGGGATCTTCGGCGGACCCGAGCACGCCGTCCTTGCCGTTTGCGTAGGGCGCGACCGCCACGCCGAGGATCGCGCCGTCCCGCACGTCGACGACGACGGCGCGCACGCTTCCGGAGCCGAAATCGAGGCCGATCGCCAGCCGGTCGGAGGGGCTCATATCGATGCTCGCTCGGCCGGCTTCCGCCCCGTCGGGAAGGACGAGGCGCGGTCGGCCGCGAAGGACGGTGCGGGAAGTAGGAGTCGATCCATCGCCGCCGCGGCGAGGCCCAGAAGGCGTCGGCGCGGGGCCGCACGACAGCTTAAGGCGCCGAAGCGGGCCGGTAGCGCGTGACGGCGGAGTCGTTCGGCCAACATGGAGACGACGTCCGGGCCGAGTTCCGGGAGATCGCCCATGACCACGACGTCGCGGATCCCGAGCAGATTCACGGCGCCGGCGGCGATCAAAGCAACGGCGTCGACCGCGGCGGCAAGCCAAGAAGCGATCCCGTGTTCGCGGACGTGCGCCCGGAGACCGTCCCAATCCAAGCGCGGGCGGCGGAGGGCCGTGCGGCAAGATCGCAAGAGTCCCGCGCGGTTGGCGAGCGTTTCGAGGCAGCCCGTCCCGCCGCAGCCGCAACGCCGGACGTTGTCCGGAACCCGGGTGTGGCCGATCTCGCCGATCAAAGGGATCCGGCCTGCGCCGCCGACTGCGGCGTCGCCTACGACCACGGCCCCGCCGACGCCGTCGCCGAACTCGAGCAGCAAGAACGCCTCGGAAGCGTCTCCGGAAGCGACGAGGCCGAGCGCCAGCGCGCGCACCTCCTGCACGGCGACGACCGGCGCCGCGGCGACGCGTCCGAGCGCGGGCAGAAGCGCCGTGCCTTCGGTCCAGTGAAGATTGGGCGAGAAGACGATGCGTTCCGCATCTTCATCCACCACGCCCGGCACGGAGACGAGAACGGCCGACGGCGGATCGCCCGTCTCGCGCACGAGCGCGGCGAACGCGCGACGGAAATCCGCCAGAAACGGCTTCGTCCCCGCCGGAGTCCGAAAGGAGCGGATCCCATAGGACGTTCCGTCGAGGCCGACGGCCGAGACGGACGTCTCTCCGACTCCGATCTCGACCGCCGCATAGCGCGGTCCGGCGACGAGCTTCAATCTGCGCGCCGGTCTGCCGAGCGGAGGAGCGGGAACGCCCGCCGAGGTCGGCGCGGGTTCGTCCGACTCCTCGATCAGGCCTTCGGCCGAGAGTTCGTCGGCCACCTTGCCGGCCGTGACCACCGAGAGTCCGAGGCGGCGCGCGAGATCGGCCCGGGTGGCGGGCCCTTCGGCGAGCAAGAGCGCGGAGAGCCGCCGGCGATTCGCGAGCCGGAGGTGCGACGGGTGGACATACATATTTAACTTCGCTTATGATATGGGCGGTGAGGGGCGCGGTCAAATCGGGAATCGCACCGCCGCCTCGGGACCAAGGAGCCGTCCATGCCGCCACGTCGCGCCGTCCTCGCGTTCGTCCTCGTCGCTTCGGCGCTGTGCGCTCAAGAGCAGGGATATCCGATCTCCGCGCCCGCCCTGCCCGCGGTCGACGTCCGCGACGCCTTCTGGAGCCCCCGGCTTGAGCGCGTTCGCGCCGCGGCCATTCCGCGCTGCTTCGCCGAGTGCGAAAAGACCGGACGTTTCGCCAACTTCGAGAACGCCGCTCGTCGAACAGGCTCCCCCAAGGGCTACTTCTTCGATGACTCGGACGTCTACAAACTCTTGGAGGCCGTCGGGATCGCGCTCGAAGTCCGGCCCGACCCCGAACTCGAAGCCCGCGCCGACCTCGTGATCGCGAAGATCGCCGCCGCGCAGGAGGAGGACGGCTACCTCTACACCCACCGCACCATCGGCGATCCGAAACGGCTTCCCCCGGGCGGCAAGGAACGCTGGTCCGATCTCGGCTCCGGCCACGAGCTCTACTGCGCGGGGCATCTCTACGAAGCGGGCGTCGCCTATGCCCGAGGCACGGGCAAGAAGACTCTGCTCGACGTCGCGCGGAAGAACGCCGATCTGATCGATCGCACGTTCGGACCGGGACGTCTCGCGATTCCGGACGGGCACCCGGAGGTCGAGATCGGCCTCGCGAAACTCGCCGCGCATACCGGGGAAAAACGCTACGCCGCGCTCGCCAAGTTCTTCATCGACATCCGCGGCAAGAAGAGCGGCCGCAGTCTTTTCGGCGAGTACGCGCAGGATCATCTTCCCGTGCTCGAGCAAAAGGAGATCGTCGGCCACGCGGTCCGTGCGGCCTATCTTTTCGCCGGGACCGCCGACGTCGGCGCGCAGGGCGGCGCATCGGACTACATGGCCGCTTCGATCCGCCTTTGGGACGACCTCTACGCCGGACAGACCTATCTGACGGGAGGGATCGGCGCGCAAGGAAACAACGAGGGGTTCGGCGCTCGGTTCGCGTTGGCGAATCCCACGGCCTACAACGAGACCTGCGCCTCGATTGCGAACGCCCTTTGGAGCGAGCGCCTCTTCCGTGCGACCGGGGACGGCAAGTACTTCGATGCGTTCGAGCGCGTCCTCTACAACGCATTCCATTCCGGATGGTCGCTCTCGGGAGATCTGTTCTTCTATCCGAACCCGCTCGAATCGAAGGGCGGCGTCCGCTCGCCGTGGTTCGGTTGCGCCTGCTGCCCGCCGAACGTGGCGCGGTTCGTCGGCTCGCTGCCGTCGTTCGTCTACGCGACCGGAAAGTCCGCGGCCTACGTCAACCTGTTCGTGGGCGGGACCGCCCGCCTCTCCGTCGACGGCGCACCGCTCACTCTGATCCAGACGACCGACGGTCCCTTCCAAGGCAAGGTCGAGATCAAGGTCGAGGCCGCACCCGGCTCCGATTTCGCACTCTGCATACGCATCCCCGGATGGGCGCGCGAGGAGCCTCTGCCGGGCGGCGTCTACCGCTACGCCGACGCCGCCTCGCCTCCGCCGGCGCTCTTCTTGAACGACGCCCCGATCGCCGCGGAAGTCGAGCGGGGCTACGTGCGTCTCCGCCGTGCGTGGAAGGCGGGCGACGTTCTGCGCCTCGTCATTCCGACGCCGGTCCGCCGCGTCGTCGCCGACGACCGCGTCGCCGCGAACCGCGGCTGCGTCGCCTTAATGCGCGGACCTTTCGTCTACGCGTTCGAAGGCGTCGATCAGTCCGAGAAGGACGTGCGGGCGCTCGTGCTCGAGGCCGAACCGGCGACGGCGGTCGATCGACCCGATTTGCTCGGCGGCGTGACCGTCGTGAAAGCCCGGGCGCGCAAAGCCGATCGAGACGCGGCAGGCGTCGTCCGCCTCGGCCCGCCGACGGACGTCGCAGCGATCCCCTACTTCGCGTGGGCGAACCGCGCACGGACTCCGATGGCCGTTTGGATGGCCGCGGTCGCTTCGGCCGCGAAGCCCGCGCCTGCGCCGACGCTCGCCCGCACCGCGAAAGCGTCGTCGTCGTTCGGCGGCGAGCTCGACGCGCTTTCCGATCAGGCCGAGCCGAAGTCCTCCGGCGATCACGACCATCCGTTCTGCCATTGGTGGCCGAAGTCCGGCACGGAGGAATGGCTCCAGTACGACTTTGCCGAACCGAAGTCCGTCTCCGCGATCGAGGTCTATTGGTTCGACGACACCGGCCGCGGCAACTGCCGGATCCCCGTCTCGTGGAAGCTCAAAGCGAAAGTCGCGGGCGAATGGCGGGACGTCGAGACGTCGGATGCGTTCGGCGTCGCCGTCGATCGCTTCCACCGCGTGACGTTCAAGCCTCTTCCGGCCGAAGCCCTCCGGATCGAGGCGAAGTCAAAGCCCGGCTTCTCCGGCGGCGTTCATGAATGGCGCGTGGAGGCGGCGGCGACGGGACCCGTTCCGACACCCGACTCCGCACCCTCGTCCGGCGGCGGAGGAGGAGGAGGAGCGGCGGCGTCCCCTGCAGGCGCGGGCGGCGGTGAGAACCTGCTGCCGAACGGATCGTTCGAGGCGCTCGAGGGCGACCGACCCGTCGGCTGGCGCACCGTCGTCTACGGCGGAGCCGCACAGCTCCGCGCGACGAGTCCGGCGAAGGCAGGCGCACGCGCCGTCTTGATCGAAGCGAACACCGACGCGGGCGCCGACGCCTCGTGGTCGACGGACGTCGACGTCTTCATGCGGTCGAAGTACCGGCTCTCGGGCTTCATCAAGACCGAGGCCGTCCGAGCCACGGCGGGCGGCCGCGGCGCGCAATTCAATATTCACAATCTCCAAGACGTGCGGACGGACGCCGTGTCCGGAACGATGGATTGGACCCGCGTCGAGGTCGTGTTCGACACGCGCGACGAAGATCGCTTGACGATCAACGCCTTGCTCGGGGGCTGGGGTCTTTCGGCCGGTCGCGCGTGGTTCGACGACGTCCGCTTGGAGCTCTTGGAGCGCGGCGCGGTTCCGCCGCCGTCGATCGCTGTGGACGCGACGAAGCTCGGCGAACCGATCTCCAAGTACGTCTACGGACAGTTCATCGAGCATCTCGGGCGCTGCATCTACGGCGGCATCTGGGCCGAAATCTTGGAGGACCGGAAGTTCTTCCGACCGGTCGGCGCCGAGGGTTCGCCATGGAAACCCGTCGGTGCGTTCGTGATGAACCCGGTCGCTCCGTTCGTCGGCGTGCACACGCCGGAAGCGGCGCCTGCAGGC
>SXGS01579811.1_pt1 | contig 12326 bp, 8 predicted proteins | sample 3174681 | NCBI WGS metagenome assembly SXGS01 (sample SAMN11356861, study PRJNA531348) | freshwater metagenome | isolation source: freshwater sample F1-80 | place: China: Fuxian Lake, Yuxi | collected 2017-12-25
CCCGGGCCCGACGTCGCGATCTGCAGTTCCGCGATCGCACGCACGGCGAGGTCGCGTTCGTAGCGACGGTCGAGCCAACGGCTGCGGCGCGACAGCGTCGGCAGCGACAGGTTCTGGGCCACCGACATGCCGAGCACGACGCCCTGGTTCTTGCGGTCCTCGGGCAACAACACGAGTCCGGCGGCAGCGGCAGCGGCCGGCCCGTGCGCGGCGAGCTTCACCCCGGCGACCTCGATCGTGCCGGCGACCATGCGATCGGCGCCGAACAGCGCCCGCAACAGTTCGCTGCGCCCGGCCCCGAGCAGCCCGGCGATGCCGACCACTTCGCGTTCCCGGACCGAGAACCCGACCGGGTGCTGCGGATGGGCCTGCGTGCGCAGGCCCTGCACGCGCAGCACTTCGGCTCCTGGCGCATGCGGCGTGCGGGCGGCCTTCGTCAACGCGCGGCCCACCATCAACGCGACGATGCGTTCGTGCGTCGCCTCGGCCGCCGTGAGCTCGCCGCTGTTCTTGCCGTCGCGCAGGCCGACCAGCCGATCGGCGATCGCGCGCACTTCGCCGAGCCGGTGCGTGATGTAGACGACGCCTTTGCCCTGCGCCTTGCACTCGCGCACGACCGCGAACAGTCGCTCGACCTCGCCCTGCGTCAGGCTCGAAGTCGGTTCGTCCATGATCAGGATGCGCGCCTCAGCCCGCAGGGCGCGCGCGATCTCCAGCAGTTGCTTCTGGCCGGGACTCAGGTCGGCGACCGGTGTGTGCGGGGCCACGTCGAGGCCAAGCCGCGCGAGCCAGGGCCGCGTGGCGGCTTCCATCGCGCGCGACCGCAGGAACGGCCCGCGCCGGAGTTCGGCGCCGAGGAACAGGGCGCCGGCGACGGTGAGGTTGTCGCACAGTTCGAGTTCCTGGTGGATCAGGGCAACACCGCGGCCGAGCGCCTCGCGCGGCGACCGCAACACCACCGGCTCGCCGTCGATCGCAACCGTGCCGGCGTCGGGACGGTGCACGCCGGCGAGCACCTTCATCCAGGTGCTCTTGCCGGCCCCGTTCTCGCCGACCAGGGCCACCACTTCGCCACGCTGCAACGTGAAGGCGACGTCGTGCAGCGCCGGCACGCCGCCGAACGCCTTGTGCACGCCGCTGGCCTGCAACAACGGCGCGGACGTCACGTCACTTCTTCCCGGTCTTCTGCTTCAGGTCGTCCCAGAACGCGCGCACGTTGTCTTTGGTGATCGAGCGGGCGGGGATGTCGATAAAACCGTCCTTGGGCAGCATGGCCTTCTGCGCCGCGGCGTCGGGTGCCTGCAGCAACCTGGCCAGCAGTTCCATCGACTTGCGGCCGTACTCGTACGGGTTCTGCACCAGCGTGCCGTGGATGTGGCCGTCGACGATGCCCTGCAGGGTCGCCTCGTTCTCGTCGAAGCCGACGATCGCGACCTTGCCGAGCTTGTCGGCCGACTTCACCGCTTCGAGCAGCAACGGCGGCTCATACTCGAACAACCCCACCATGCCCGCCACATCCTGCCAGCGGGCCAACGCGTCCTGCGCCGCGGCCTTGGCCTTCTGCCGGTCGAACTGGTCGGTGAACGTGGCGCGGATCTCGTATTTGCCGCCCTTGAGCACGGCATCCTGCTTGTCGAAGCGCGTCGGATCGCGCGGGCGGTCGAGCAGTTCGTCGATGACGCCCTGGCGGCGGCGGCGCGCGTTGTCCTGGTCGAGGTTGCCGACGACGATCACCACCGGACCGCCGTTCGGCAGCGCTTGCTTGACGAGCGCCCCGCAGGCGCGGCCGGCGTCGTAGTTGTCCATGCCGACGTAACACAGCCGCTTGCTCTTCGGCGCGTCGCTGTCGTGCGTGATCAGCACGGCCCGGCTGGCGACCTTGTCGAGCAGCGCGGTCATGTTCTCGGGATCCTTCGGCGACAGCGCGATGCCCTGCACGCCCTTGGCCAGCAGGTCCTCGAGAATGCGCTTCTGTTCCTCGGCGGTGCCGTTCGCCGGCATGCGCACGACCGCCTGCAGCGCGAACTCCTTCTGCGCCGCCTCGACGCCAAACGCTGCCACTGTCCAGAATTCGGCCACGCAGTTGGTGACGAACGCGAGCCTGGGCTTCTTCGGCGCCTCCTGCGCAAGGCTGGTGCAGCCAAGGCTCGCGACGAAGAGAGCGGACAACATGCTTCGGTTCATGGGGCCTCGGTTCAGCAGACGGTCATGCCGCCGTTCACGGCGATGTCCTGGCCGGTGACGAACGCCGCCGCGTCGCCCGCCAGGAAGGTACAGACGCCGCCGACGTCCGCGGGCACGCCCCAGCGCCGCATCGGGATCAGCGCCTTGTAGGCGTCCTTCTGCTCCTTGGGATCGTTGGCGTGGCGTTCGACCGGGATCCAGCCCGGCGACACGATGTTCACGGTGATGTTCCAGGGCGCCAGCTCGGTCGCCATGCTGCGCGTCCAGCCGGCTTGCGCACCCTTGGCGGCGACGTACGGCGCGAAGTTCGGCACGCCGCGACGGAACACTTCACTGCCGATGTTGATGATGCGGCCGAACCGCCGCTGCTTCATCTGCGGCAACACCGCGCGCGTCAGCAGGAACGGCGACTTGACGAAGAAGTCGAGCATCTGCTGGTGGAACGCCCAGTCGTAGAGCTCGAACGGCTTCTGCGGCTGGGCCGGGGTGGCGTTCACGACGACGATGTCGACCGGACCGAGCTTCTGCTCCACGGCGTGGCACATCTTGGTGACGTGCTTCTCGTTGGTGGCGTCGGCGCGCACCAGCAGGCCTTCGTGGCCGCGCGCCTGGAACTCGGCGAACGTCGCCTCGGCGGTCTCCTCGTCGTTGGCGTAGTTCATCGCCACGCGCGCGCCGGCGCGTCCGAGCGCGAATGCAATCGCCTTGCCGAGCCCCTTGCTGCTGCCGGTGACGAGAGCCACGTGCCCCGTCAACGTGAACGGGCGCGGTTCGCAGTCGATCGGAGCAGGGGAAGAGGACTTCGCTGGAGACGACGAGGGTTTGGACTTCTTCATGCCAAGTGCAAACACGCTACCGGGTTGCCGCGCCGACAGCGACCATCTACAAGCCAGTCCTCGTCATGGCGCGCACTTCTTCGTCGCAAGGCAACGCCTGTTGGCTCGTCGGCGTCCTGCTCGCCAGCACCCTCGCGGCGCAGATTCCCGGCCCGGTCGACAGCAGCGAGTTCGCCCGCCGGACCACGCATTGGGCGTGGCAGCCGTTGCGCACCGAGGCTCCCCCGGCGCCGGGACACCCGGTCGATGCGTTCATCGACCACAAGCTCGCAGCCCACGGCCTGAGCCGGTCGCCGCCGGCCGCCCCCCACGAGCAACTGCGCCGGCTGTGGTTCGACCTGGTCGGGCTGCCGCCACCGCCCGAAGTCGGGCGACGCTTCGCCGCCGACCCGAGCGATGCTGCCTGGGCCCACGAAGTCGATGCGTTGCTCGCGTCGCCCCACTACGGCGAACGGCAGGCGCGGCACTGGCTCGACCTCGTGCGCTACGCCGAGACCCTCGGCCACGAGTTCGACTACGAACTGCCGAATGCGTGGCGCTACCGCGACTACCTGATCCGCGCCTTCGACAGCGACGTGCCGTTCGACCAGTTCGTGCGCGAGCACGTGGCCGGCGACCTGCTGCCCACCCCGCGCCGCGACGCCAACGGCGGCAACGAGAGCGTGCAGGCGACGGCGCACTTCTGGTTCGTCGAACAGACGCACTCGCCGGTCGACGCCGCGCGCGCCGAGGCCGAACGCATCGACAACCAGATCGACGTGCTCGGCAAGGCCGTGCTCGGACTCACGGTCGCGTGCGCGCGCTGCCACGACCACAAGTTCGATGCGATCCGCGCGGCCGACTACTACGCGATGGCGGCGTTCGTGCGCAACTCGCGCTACGTGCAGGCGCCGATTGCTCCGATCGACTTCGCCGATGCGACCTACCGGGAAGTGCTCTCGCTGCAGCAGCAGTTGTCCGCAGCGTGGGCTGCGGCGGCCACCGGCGATGGCTGGCAAACGCTGCGCGACGTGGCTCCCGAACGATGGCTCTGCGACGCTGCGGTGCCACCGCGCGACGGCGACGTGGTGCTCGCGCACGCCGATGGGCCGCGCGACGCGTGGTTTGTCACCAACGATGGCTTTGGCGCCGAACCTTGGCGGGGACCGTTCTGCCTCGACCCCGCTGCCGCACAACCCACTCTGCTGGCGCTGCCCGGAGCGTTCTGGAACAGCGCCGTCGGCGGCGTGCAGCGCGAAGGCACGCTGTCGACGCGCACGTTCGCGATCGAGCAGCGCTACCTGCACGTGCGCGCCGCCGGTCGCCACAGCCGGATCAAGGTCGTCGTCGATGGCTTCCACCTGGTGCGCGATCCGATCTACGGCAACCTGCACACGTCGCTCGACCATCCCGAAGCGCGCTGGCTGAAGTTCGACCTGCTGCCGTGGCAAGGCCGAACGGCGCACGTTGCGTTCATCGACCAACGGGCCCCTGACCTCGCCGACCCAAACCACAACGGCGGCCAGCATCCGGCCGACGGCTGGCTCGCGGTGCAGGCGGTGCTCGCGAGTCCGTTCGCCGAGCCACCTGGCCCCGCCGGTCCGACGTTGCCGCCCCCCGCGTTCGCGCCGTTCCCCGCGGCGATCACCGAACTGGCCGCGAACCTCGACCGCAACCAGAAGTTGCTGCCGGTGTCGCCGACGGTGCCGAGTCTCGGCGACGGCACCGGCCAGGACAGCCACGTGTTCGTGCGCGGCGACCATCGTCGCCCGGGGGCGCCGGTGCCGCGCCGGTTCCTGGAGGCGCTGGCCGGCGAAGCCCCGCTGGCGACCGGCCCCGGCAGCGGCCGGCTCGCGCTGGCGCAGGCGATCACGCGCGAAGACGACCCCTTGCTGCCGCGCGTGCGCGTGAATCGGCTGTGGCACCAACTGTTCGGGCGTGGCCTCGTGCGCAGCGTCGACAACGTCGGCGCGCTCGGCGATCCGCCGACGCATCCAGAACTGCTCGACTGGCTGGCGCGCGAGTTCCGCGGCAGCGGCTGGTCGCACAAACACGCGCTGCGCCTGTTGTGCACATCGGCCACCTACCGGCAGGACAGCCGCACGCGGGACGACGCCAGCGTCACGGACGCCGCGAACCTGCTGCTGCACCGGCAGAACGTGCGCCGCCTCGACGCCGAGTCGGTGCGCGATGCAGTGCTGGCGACCAGCGGGCGGCTCGATGCGGCCCGCTTCGGACCGTCGGTGCCGCTGCCGCTCGAAGGTGTCACCGAGGCCCGTGGACGTCCCGGCCGCAGCGGGCCACTCGACGGCGCCGGCCGCCGCAGCATCTACCTCGCCGTGCGCCGCAACTTCCTGTCGCCGTTCCTGCAGGCATTCGACCAGCCGACGCCGTTCGCGACGGTCGGCGCGCGCAACGTGTCGAACGTGCCGGCGCAGGCGCTGGCGCTGGCCAACGACGCGTTCGTGCACGAACAGGTCGGGGTCTGGGCGGCGGCGCTCACGGCAACAGCCGGTGACGACGCGGCGAAGCTGCACGTGGCCTGGCAACGCGCGTTCGGCCGGCCCCCGCATGCCGACGAACTCGCCCACAGCCGCACGTTCCTGAGCGAAGGCGGCGCCACGGCCTGGACCGACCTGCTGCACGCCTTGCTGCAATCCACCGAGTTCCTGTACCTGCGATGAACGGACCCCACGGCCAGCTGCCGAGTCGCCGCGCGTTCCTGCAACAGGCCGCCAACGGTTTTGCGATGCTGCCGCTGGCGCACCTGCTCGGCGGCGACGGCGCGCTCGTGCGCCACCACACGCCGCGCGCGAAGTCGGTGATCTTCCTCTACATGGACGGCGGCCCGAGCCCGCAGGACCTGTTCGACTACAAGCCGCGCCTCATCGCCGAACACGGCAAGCCGTTCGCGCTGCCGATGGAACCGACGCAGTTCAACGACAACGGCAGCACGCTCGGGCCGGTCGCGAAGTTCGCGCAGCACGGCGCCTCCGGGCAGTGGATCAGCGACCTGTTGCCGCACCTCTCGCAACAGGCCGATCGCCTGTGCGTGGTGCGTTCGGTCACCGCCGAGTTCAGCGAGCACACCAACGCCAACTACTACCTGCACACCGGCCACGGCCTGCAGGGCAGGCCCAGCTTCGGTGCGTGGATCGGCTACGGCCTCGGCCGCGACTGCGACGACCTGCCCGCGTTCGTGGTGCTCAACGGCGGCCTGATCCCCCCGGGCGGCATCGACTGCTTCCATTCGGGCTTCTTGCCGGCGCAGGCGCAGGGCTCGGTGTTCGGCATGCGCGGCGCCATGGTGCCGAACATCGCGGCGCGCGAGGACCAACCGGAGCGGCAGGCGAAGAAGATCGCCTTGACCCGTGCGCTCGACGAAGCGAGTCGGGCGCGCAACGGCAGCGACCCCGCCATCGACGCCGCGATCGCCACCCACGAACTGGCGTTCCGCATGCAGCGCGCGGTGCCCAACCTCGCCGACCTGGCCGGGGAATCGACGCGGCTGCAGGCTGCCTACGGACTCGACGACGAGTGCGAGCAGACGCGCATCTTCGGCCGGCAGTGCCTGCTGGCCCGACGCCTGGTCGAACGCGGCGTCCGCTTCGTCGAACTGACGTGCCCGAAGAACAACCATGACCGCTGGGACCAACACAGCAACCTGAAGGAAGGCCTGCGCGACAACTGCCGCACCGTCGATCGCCCGATCGCCACGCTGCTCGCCGACCTGCATGCGCGCGGCTTGCTCGACGAGACGATCGTGCTGTGGGGCGGCGAGTTCGGCCGCACGCCGTTCGCGCAGGGCAGCACCGGCCGCGACCACAATCCGTTCGGCTTCACCATGTGGCTCGCCGGCGGCGGCTTCCGGCCCGGCACGTCGTTCGGCGCCACCGACGAGTTCGGCTACAAGGCGGTGCAGGATCCGGTCTCGGTGCACGACCTGCACGCAACGATCCTGTGGCAGCTGGGCATCGACCACGAACGCTTCACCTACCGCTGGGGCGGCCGCGACCTGCGGCTCACCGACGTGTTCGGCAAGGTGATGAAGGGCCTGCTCGCCTGACGCGGGCATGGTCGGCTACAACGCCGCCATGACGCTATCCCGCCGCGCCGTGCTCGCCGCCGTTCCGACCGCTGCCGCCGCGTCCCTCGCGACGCGAAGCCCTTCGCAGGATCCCAAGGCTCGCCCACCGAAGCCGGCGGCGACGCCGAAGACGAAGTTCGCCGCCAACGTCGAGATGTGGTGGGGCGGCCTGCCGTTCCTGGATCGCATCAAGCAGGCGCACGCACTCGGCTTCCCGGCGATCGAGTTCTGGCCGTGGCGCGGCAAGGACATCGCCGCGATCGCGAAGCTCACCAAGGAACTCGGCATGACGGTGGCGCAGTTCACCGCGTGGGGCTTCTCGCCGGGCCTCAACCAGGCGAAGAACCACGAGAAGTTCACCGCCGAGATCGAGGCGTCGTGCAAGGTCGCGCACGAGCTTGGTTGCCCGATGATGACGGTCGTCGGCGGCAACGACGTGAAGGGCATGACGCAGGCCGAGATGCACGAGCAGATCGTCGCCGGCCTCAAGCTCGCGGCGCCGATCGCCGAACGCGAGAAGGTGATGCTGATCCTCGAGCCGATGAACATCCGCGTCGACCACAAGGGCCACTGCCTCTACGGCAGCGAGGCCGCGGTGAAGATCTGCCGCGCAGTCGGTTCGCCGATGGTGAAGATCAACTGGGACCTCTACCACTGCCACATCAGCGAAGGCGACCTCTGCGGCCACCTGCGCGACGGCTACGACCAGCTCGGCTACGTGCAGCTCGCCGACCATCCGGGCCGCACCGAACCTGGCACCGGCGAGATCCACTACCCGCGCGTGCTGAAGGAAGTGCACGCGCTCGGCTACCGCGGCTTCGTCGGCGTCGAGTGCAGCCCGAGCAAGCCGGAGGCGGAAGCGGCGCTCGGCCTCTGGCACGCCGACCAGTGGTGAGCGCCGGCTGGCCGGCCCCCGCACCCACCATGGACGTTCGCCCCGGCGACACGCAAGCGTGACGCAGCGGGCCCTTTCGCTTTCGCAGTCGATCGTGACAATGCCGTCCGCGGTCTTCCCCCCGCGCCGAGGTCCCGATGCTGACGCTGCTCGCCGTGCTCGCCTGGGTGTGCCAGGACCAGGCACCCACGCCGAAGGCACCGTCGCCAAAGGCCGTCCCGGCGCCAACCACGACCGCCGACGATGCGTGGTTCACGCTCGAACAGAAGGCGCAGTGCAACGCGGCGGCCGACCGCGGCCTGCTCTGGCTCAAGGAACGCCAACTCGAGACGGGCTGCTGGACCGGCTACGTCGGCCACAAGATGCAGGACGACTACGAACTGCTGGCGCAGGGCATGCTGCCCGAAGCGCAGCGCCGCAGCGGCCACGGCCACCTCGGCGTCACGGCGATCGCCGGCATGGCGTTCCTCGCCGGGGGCAACCTGCCCGACCGCGGCACGCATGCGGCCGTCGTACAGCGCACGCACGACTACGTGGTGCGCACCGCGAAGGAAAACGGCTACCTGAGCGACGCCGGCACCCGGATGTACAGCCACGCGTTCGCCACGCTGTTCCTGGCCGAGGTCTACGGCATGGCCGCGACCGAGACGACCAAGGGCACCCTCGAACGCGCCGTCAACCTGATCGTCGACAGCCAGAATGCGCACGGCGGCTGGCGTTACAACCCGTTCGACCGCGAGACCGACCTGTCGGTGACGGTTTGTCAGGTGCAGTCGCTGCGCGCTGCGCGCAACATCGGCATCCGGGTGCCGGTCGAGACGATCGACAAGGCGATCGCCTACGTGCAGGCCAGCCGGGTCGACAGCGGCCGCTACCGGGGGCTCTTCTACTACAAGATCGTCGGCCGCGGCGCCTACAGCAAGCCCAACGAGTATGCGATCAACGCCGCCGCGCTGACCGCCTTGAGTTCGGCCGGCATCCATGACCCGGACCTGGTCGATCCGGTGCTCGAGTTCCTGACCCGGGACTACGGGACCCTGGCTGACTACTACCGCAGCCACTTCTACTTCTGGTACGGCAACTACTACGCGGCGCAGGCCTTCTACCAGGCCGGCGGCCCGCGTCTGCGGGCGTTCTTCCAGCGCCTGAGCACCGACCTGATCGAGGCGCAACGTCCGGACGGCAGCTGGCGCAACGGCACCGGCCCCGGCGACGAGTTCGCCACGGCGATGGCCTGCATCCTGCTGCAGATGCCCAAGCAGTACCTGCCGATCTTCCAGCGGTGACGGGCCCACGATCGCACCGAACTTGCCCTTGAATCCTCGTTCGCGGCGGTGACGATCCCGGCCGGTCAACAACGGTCAGACAGGGCGTATGCGTTACCACTCCGCACGTGTCGTTCTCGGCGCGTGCCTTCTCGCCGCTTCTACAGCGGCGCAGGCACCCGCTTCCTCCTTCGGCTCCCTTCCTCGGCTCGGCTCGGGCCTGCACGATCGCGCTCTCGAGCACGAACCGGATTCGTTCCGTTCGCTCGACGAACGGATGCAGGATCCGCAAGGCCAATCGAACTACACGCTCAACGAGCTGTTCCGACTGCACCACGGCGAATTCATGGACCGCCGCGAGCGGTATGTGCCGCAGCTCGATGTGCGCGCGCGCATCCTGCCCAACGCTCGCATCAACCACGAGCCCGGCAGCTTCGACATGCTCGGCTACGACCTCGACGCCGAGTTCCCGGTGCTGGTCGCCCCCGACGGGTGGCTGACCTTCGGCGCCTACTACCATGGTCGTCGCTACCTGACGTCGAGTGCGTTCGGCACGTTTGGCAACGGTGCCGGCAACGGCATCGGTGACGAGACGATCGTCGGCGCGGGCGCCAAGCTCGGCTTTGGCGTGTTCCTCACCGACAACGTGCTGTTCGAAGCGGAGACGAATCCCGGTGCGTTCTCGGACCTCGAAGACACGCTGCACCATGAGGACTTCGACTTCCCGTCGCACGGGATGTTCACGTTCCGCGCGGTCGACAACTTCTTCTTCAAGATCGGCGCCCGCTACAACCAGGTCTACGAAGACGCGCCGTGGCTGCCGATCCTCGGCTTCAGCTGGGAAGTGGTCGAAGGCTTCCGCATCGACATCCTGGCGCCCGAGAGCGTCGAGATGTCGTTCTGGCCGTCGAGCAGCACCGGCATCCTGTTCGGCGCCAACGCCACCGGCGCTGAGTACCACGTGCACACGATCGAATCGATCAACCAACGCGATGATCTCCGCGTGCAGGAGATCACGGCCTACATCGGCCTCGTCGCACGCATGAACGACCATGCGGCGTTCATGGCGAAGGCGGGCCTGGTCGTCGCCGGCGACTACGACATGACGACGGGAGCCGCCGGCTTCAACCGCGCCGAGGGCGCGCTCGACCAGGGCTTCTACGGCGAACTCAGCTTCGGCGTCAGCTTCTGAGTTCCTGGTGGCGCCGCTGCGAGTTTCTCGTGGCGCCGCAACGCGGGGTGAGATCGCGGGCGAACAACGCCCGCAGCCCCGCCGCGGCGCCCGCAGATGCGCTGCTGCGCTGACGCGACGTGGCTCGTTTGGCGCGAACTGGCTCGGTGAGCCGCTGCTTGGTGGGCACTCGCCTGGCGGCCTCTTCCTGATCGCGTAGCCGCTACAGGATGCGCTTGCCGAAGGCGGACAGGATCACGTCGACCGCGACTTCCCCCGACTGGTTCTTCACGTCGAGGATCGGATTGAGCTCGGTGATCTCGAGGCTCGTCATCGCGCCGGTGTCGCTGACCATCTCCATCAGCAGGTTCGCTTCGCGCCAGCTGATGCCGCCCTTCACCGGCGTGCCGGTGCCGGGAACGTCGCGCGGATCCATGCCGTCGAGGTCGAACGACACATGGAAGCCGGCGGTGCCGGCGGTGGCGAAGCCGATGGACTCCTGCATGATCGCGCGCATGCCACGTTCGTCGACGTCGCGCATCGTGTAGGCGTGGATGCCCGACTGCTTGACGATGCGCCGCTCGGCTTCGTCGATGTCGCGGATCCCGATCAGGCAGACGTTCTTCGGATCGACCTTGGGCCAGAACCCACCCATCTCGACGAGGCGCGGGTGCCCCATGCCGCACAACGTCGCGAGCGGCATGCCGTGGATGTTGCCGGACAACGAACTCTCCGGCGTGTTCATGTCGGCGTGCGCGTCGACCCAGATCAGGCCGACCTTCTGGCCGCGGTTCCTGTAGTGCTCGGCGATGCCGGACACGGTGCCGATCGCGATGCTGTGGTCGCCGCCGAGCACGATCGGAATCTCGCTGGCCTCGAGACAGCGGCGCACGCGCAGGCGCAAGCGATTGCAGACGTGGTAGATCGGCTCGAGGTAGCGGGCGTTCGGGCTGCCGGGGTCGCGCGTCTCGGGGGCGGGCACGCCGACGTCGCCGTCGTCTTCGACCTGGAATCCCAGTTGCCGCAGGCCCTGGCTGACGCCGGCGATGCGGATGGCGGATGGCCCCATGTCGACGCCGCGACGGCCGGCACCGAGGTCCATCGGCACACCGACGAGGCGGACGACCTTCTGGCTCTGCGTGGGTTGTGCACTCATGCGGGCGGCCAGTCTACGGGCCGAGCAGTTCCACTGGAGCCCCGCGCGCAAGATCGAGCGAGCGGGCAGCGCTGCCGCCGTGCTGCGCCACTTCGACCAGACCGAACGAACCGACGTAGGCGAGCAAGCTGCCCGGCGGCACGTCGCCGTAGGTGCCATGGCGCGGAATGCTGCGCCCGCCGAGGCGCACGCCGCGGGCCGTCGCGAACGGCTCCGCGCGCAGCGACGTAATCAGGTTGCCGAAACGATCGACGTGCACGACGCGGGGCGTGGCCTGGGCGGGCAACGTCTGCTGCGGTGCGAACCGCGGTCCCAGCGCCGAGAAGCCAAAGCGACCGCCCGCGAGCCAACCCGCAACCGGCGCCAGCAGGTCCCGGCCGTGGAACGTGCGCGACTCCGGGCGCAGCCCGAGATGGTCGACATCGATCTGGCGCACATCGGCCTCGCGCCCTTCCGGCTGCCACAGCGGCGACAACAGGCCATTGTCGGGACCGAGCCAGTAGTTGTCGTGCGCCGCGACCGCGAGCAGCGCCCGCGCCGTGCCCACGCCCGGGTCGACGACCGCGACGTGCACGGTGCCGCTCGGAAAGCGGCCGATCGTGGCGCCCACGAAGAACGCGCCCGTCACGAGGTCGTGCGGCGGCACGTCGTGGCACAGGTCCACCATCGTCACCTTCGGCGCCGCCCGCAGCAGGGCCCCCTTCAGGATGCCGACATACGGGTCCGCGAGGCCGAAGTCGGTGAGCAGCGTGA
>SXGS01180512.1_pt1 | contig 12324 bp, 12 predicted proteins | sample 3174681 | NCBI WGS metagenome assembly SXGS01 (sample SAMN11356861, study PRJNA531348) | freshwater metagenome | isolation source: freshwater sample F1-80 | place: China: Fuxian Lake, Yuxi | collected 2017-12-25
GGGCACGTTGACGCCCGTGCGGTCGGAGATCACGCCGCCGGTGATCACCTCGGTCACGGCGAAGTCCTTGCCGTGCTCCACCACCTTGAGCCGGATATTGCCGTCGTCGATCAGCAGGTCAGCGCCGTCGACCACCGCCTCGAAGATCTCGCGATGCGGCAGGGGCGCGCGCTCGCTGCTGCCGGGCGACGGGTCGAGGTCGAGGCGGAAGCGCTTGCCGCGCTCCAGCGTGGCCTTGCCGCCGGCGATGGCGCCGAGGCGCAGCGTCGGCCCCTGCCGGTCCATCAGGATGGCGAGGGCGGGGTTCGTGTTCTTGTCGAGGGCGCGGATGGTGTCGACCCGCGCCCGGTGGTCGTCGTGGCTGCCATGGCTGAAATTGAGGCGGAAGACGTCGACGCCGGCCTGAAACAGGGCTTCGATCTGCTCCGGAGTGCTGGTGGCGGGCCCGAGAGTGGCGACGATCCGGGCGAGGCGCTTACGACGCATGGCCTGCACTGTAGCGTCCCTGCCGGTCCTGACAAGTGACCTCTCGGGTCAGGGCAGGATCAGCAAGGCCCGGAAATCGTTGACATTGGTAAGGGTTGGCCCGGTGACCACGAGGTCGCCCAGGGCCTCGAAGAAGGCATAGCCGTTGTTGTCGTCGAGCATCGCCGCCGGGTCGAGGCCGGCGGCGCGGGCCCGCTCGAGACTGTCGGGAGCCGTCACGGCGCCGGCATTGTTCTCCGTGCCGTCGATACCGTCGGTGTCCCCGGCGAGCGCGAAGACCCCCGGCATGCCGTCGAGCCCGACCGTCAGGCCGAGCAGGTACTCGACATTGCGGCCGCCGCGCCCCCGGCCGCGCACCGTGACGGTGGTCTCGCCGCCGGAGAGCACGATGCAGGGCGGCTTGGCCTGCGACAATCCCGCGCGCACCTCGCGCGCGAAATGGGCGTGGCGGGCGCCGACCTCGCGCGCCTCGCCCTCGACCGCGTCGCCCAGCGACAGCACGTTGAGGTTCTGCTTGCGGGCGATCTCGGCCGCCGCCTCGAGCGAGGCCTTGGGGCTGGCGATCATCCGGAACTCGGCGCGCTCCAGCCGTCGGTCGCCGGGCTTGGGCGTCTCGGCTGCCGGGTTGGCCAGGCGGTCGCGGCAGCCCGGCGGCGGCTCGATGCGATATTTGGCCAGGATGGCTCGCGCCTCGGCCAGGGTCGTCGGGTCGGGCACGGTGGGACCTGAGCCGATCACCGCCGGGTCGTCGCCCGGCACGTCGGAGATCGCCAGGGTGACGACCCGCGCCGGATGGGCCGCGGCGGCGAGGCGCCCGCCCTGGATCGCCGAGAGATGCTTTCGCACGCAGTTCATCTCGTGGATGTTCGCCCCGGATTTGAGCAGCGCCTGGGTCAGGGTGCGCATGTCCTCGAGCGTGACGCCGTCGCCCGGCAGGGTGAGCAGGGCCGAGGCCCCCCCCGACATCAGGCAGAGCACCAGGTCCTTCTCCGAGAGGTGGGAGCAGAGCTCGAGGATGCGCCGCGCCGCGAACAGCCCGGCCTGGTCGGGCACGGGATGCGCCGCCTCGATCACCTCGATCTTCTGGCACGGCGCGCCATGGCCGTAGCGCGTCACGGCCAGGCCTTCGAGCGGGCCGTTGACGTGGCTCTCCACGGCGCGGGCCATTGAGGCGGCAGCCTTGCCGGCCCCGACGACGATCAGCCTTCCGCCATTTCCTTGCCCGGAAGGGGGGCGCGGCGGCAGGAAACGCGGCACGGCGCGCGCCGGGTCGGCGGCCTCGATGGCGGCGCGGAAGAGATCGCGCAGGAAGTGGCGGGGGCGGTCCATGGAATCCGTAGAGCCAGTGTTACCCGGCCTGCCGCCGTCTTCAACCCTGACTGGCGCGCCGGGCGATGACGATGCCGGCGAGGATGATCACGGCACCCGCCGCCTGCAGCGCGCCGAGCGCCTCGCCGAACAGCAGCCAGGCGAGGATGGCGGCGAGTGCGGGCTGGACCAGCAGCGCCACCGAGGAGAACGAGGCCGGCAGATGGGCGAAGGCGTAGGCGATCAGGCTCTGGCCGCCGCACTGGCTGACCAGCGCCAGGCCGAGCAGCACGCTCCAGCCATAGAGCGAGGAGGCGACCAGGCTCTCGCCCGAGAGCAGGGCGGTCGGCACCAGGAAGAGCGAGGTCACCACGGCGCTCCAGGCCATGATCGTCGCGGTCGAGAAGATCGTGCGCAGCCGGCTGACGAACAGCATGTAGGTGCCGTAGAAGGCGGCGGTGACGATGCCCAGCGCGTCGCCCAGCAGGTGATCGAGCGACAGGCTCAGCGACTGGCCCATCAGCAGGGTGGCGCCGCCGATGGCCAGCGCCAGGCCGAGCAGGAAGCTCGGCCGGATGCGCTCGCCGAACAGCAGCCATGCGACCGGTGTCACGAAGATGGGCGTGAAATTGGCAAAGAGCGTGGAGTGGGCCACCGAGGTCAGTTTGATCGACCAGTGCCAGGCGGCGAGATCGGCGGCGAAGAAGAAGCCGGCCCCGGCCAGCGTCGCCCAGTCGCGCCAGCCCGCCGGCCGGCGCGAGGCGGGTCCGAGGCGGCGCTGCTCGATGGCCAGCCAGAGCAGCAGCACGGGTGCGGCGAAGCCGACGCGCCAGAACGCCGTGGCCGACGGGCCGAGCTCGGACAGGCGGACGAAGATCGGGGCGAAGGCGATGCCGGCCGCACCCGTCAGCAGGGCGGCGAGCGCCAGGCGCTGGCGCAAGCCGGCGCTGCCGGCCGGGGCGGGGGTCTCGCTCATGGCCCGGCTTATAACCCTCCCGCTCCGGTGTGGCCACGCTCGCGCCGGACGGTCGGCCTTGCGCTATAGTCGGGGCATGTCTGAGTCCAACGGACTGCTGGCGCCCGACGAGCCGCCGTCGGCCGAGCTGTTCAACGAAGGCGGCAACGCTCCGATCCTCCTGGTCTGCGATCACGCCGGGCGTCGCGTGCCCAAGGCTCTCGGCGATCTCGGCGTCGACGCTGCCGCCTTCGAGCGCCACATCGCCTGGGATATCGGCGCCGCCGAGGTGGCGCGCCGCCTCGCCGTGCGGCTCGATGCGCCCCTGGTCTATGCCAATTATTCGCGGCTGGTGGTCGACGTGAACCGCCGGCCCGACGATCCGACCTGCATGCCGGAGGAGAGCGACGGCACCAGGGTGCCGGGCAATTTCAATCTCTCCCCGGCGCTGCGCGGCGCGCGGCTGGCGGAGGTGCACGAGCCTTATCACCGCGTGGTCGGCGAGCGCCTCGGCGTGCTCTGCCGGCGCGGCGTGCCGGCGGTGATCTCGGTGCACAGCTTCACGCCGGTGTTCAGGGCGATCGAGCGGCCCTGGCATATCGGCGTGCTATGGAACCGCGACGGCCGCCTGGCCCGGCCGCTGATCAGGCGCCTGGCCGAGCTCGACATCGTGGTCGGCGACAACCAGCCTTACTCGGGCCAGGACGCGCACGGCTACACCCTGCCGCGCCATGTCGAGACGGTCGGCATCCCGCATGTGCTGCTGGAGATCCGTCAGGACCTGATCGACACGCGCCGCGGCGCCGAGGACTGGTCGGAGAAGCTCTACACCGCGCTGGCTCCGCTGCTCGCCGATCCGGGCCTGCGCCAGCTCGCGGCGCCGGCTTGAGCGGCGCCATGCTGACCCGCGACAACATCGCCGAGTACCAGCAGCGCTACGGGCTGTCCTACCATGTGCCGCATGCGCTCGACGCCGCGGAGATCGTCGGCCTGCGGGACAAGACCGTGATCGAGATCGGCGGCAGCCTGCCCGAGGGCTTCGTGCGCGACGCCTTCGGGGTGCGCGCCTGGATCGCCATCGAGGAATTGTCGTACTGGCACGAGATCGAGGCGAGCGGCGGGGTGCAGGGCTCGCCGCCCGGCGCGGTCGCGCGGCGTCTCGACACCGCCAGCCCGGCCGATATCGAGTCCGGCTACGGGGTCTTCGCCGGCCGCATCGAGGCCCTGCCGGCTTCGCTCGGCGGCAGGTTCGACGTCGCCTTCTCGATTGCCGCCTTCGAGCACATCAACACGCTGGCGCTCACGCTCGACGGGGCGTTCCGCGCGCTGCGCCCGGGCGGCTGCCTGTTCGCGCTGTTCTCGCCGATCTGGCCAGCGCATGACGGGCATCACCTGCCGAGCATCCGCGACCGCAGCGGCCGCGAGTTCGATTTCGCGCACTCGCCGGTGCCGCCCTGGGCGCACCTGCTGTTTCGTCCGCCCGAGCTGTTCCAGTATCTCCTGGGGCATACCGATCGCGAGACGGCGGCGGAGATGATCTACTACATCTACCATTCGCAGCACATCAACCGGCTGTTCACCGAGGACTACATCGCCTACTGCCGCGCCAGCCCCTTCGCGGTCGAGCGCTGCGACCTGGTGTTTCCGCTGGCGCCGCCGCCCGGTATCCAGCGCGAGCTCGAGCGCCGGCATCCGGGCCGCACGCATTTCACCAATGGCGGTCTGCTGATCGTCCTGCGCAAGCCCGGGGGGAATTCGTGAACGAACCGCCTTTCACCGTCGGCATCGAGGAGGAGTACCTGCTGGTCGAGCGCGCCAGCGGGGCCCTGGCCAACGATCCGCCCGCCTCGCTGCTCGGCGAATGCGAGAAGCGCCTGGCGGCGCTCGGCGGCCGCGCGGCCAGCGTCACGCCCGAGTTCCTGCGCGCCCAGATCGAGGTGCAGACCGGAATCTGCCGCACGGTCGGCGAGGCGCGGGCCGAGCTGGCCGCGGCGCGGCGCATCCTGGCCGCGGTGGCGGGCGAGCATGGCCTCGCCCCGATCGCCGCCTCGACGCATCCCTTCGCCGAATGGGGCGGGGCCAAGGCGACGGAGAAGGAGCGCTACCGCAGCCTCGCCGCCGACCTGCAGGGTGTCGGGCGCCGCCTGGTGATCTGCGGCCTGCACGTGCATGTCGGCATTCCGGACAACGAGCTGCGCATCGACCTGATGAACCAGGCGATGTATTTCCTGCCGCACCTGCTCGCCCTCTCGACCTCCTCGCCCTTCTGGCGCGGCGACGACACGGGGCTCAAGAGCTACCGCATCGCCGTGTTCAACGAGCTGCCGCGCACCGGCCCGCCCGACTATTTCGAGAGCTACGGCGAGTACGAGCGCCAGGTGAACCGGCTGCTCGACGCCAAGCTGATCGACGATCCGACCAAGCTGTGGTGGGACATCAGGCCCTCTTCGCGCTTCCCGACGCTGGAGATGCGCATCACCGACGTGACCACGCGGCTCGACGACGCGGCCGGAATCGCGGCGATGTTCCAGTGCATCCTCGGCCTGCTCTGGCGCCTGCGCCGCAGCAACCAGCGCTGGCGCATCTACCCGCACATGCTGATCAAGGAGAACCGCTGGCGGGCCCAGCGCTACGGCATCGACGAGGGGCTGGTCGATTTCGGCAAGGGGCAGGTCGTGCCCTTCGCCACCCTGCTCGAGGAGCTGATCGCGCTCACCGCGCCCGAGGCCGAGCGCTTCGGCTGCGCGGCCGAGATCGCTTCCCTGCGCGACATCCTCAGGCGCGGCACCTCGTCCCACCGCCAGCACGCCGTCTATACGCAGGCGCTTGCCGCCGGCGCCACCAAGCCGGAGGCGCTCCGGCAGGTGGTCGACTGGCTGGTCGGGGAGACCGTGACGGGGCTCTAGGCGCCGCCGTATACTGCGCCCATCTCACCACCCGACACCGGGAGAAGCGACATGGACGACAAGACCCGCACCGAGCTGGAGGCCGCCGCGTTCCGCCGGCTGGTCGAGCATCTGCGCGGCCGGCCCGAGGTGCAGAACCTCGACCTGATGAATCTCGCCGGCTTCTGCCGCCCCTGCCTGTCCCACTGGTACCAGGAGGCGGCCAAGGCCAAGGGCGTCGCCATGGAGAAGGAGACGGCGCGCGAGATCGTCTACGGCATGCCCTACGACGAGTGGAAGAAGAAGCACCAGACGGAAGCGACGCCGGAGCAGATGAAGAAGTTCGCGGCGCAGGGCGGCCCGCACAAGCATTGAGATTTTCTTCGTGCGTCTGACCGCCGGGTTTTTGCTGGCGTTTCTGCTGGCCGGTCCGGCGGCGGCGCAGACCGAGCTGCTGCCGGGCTATACCGACCGCGTGCCGACCGGGCCGATGGCGGCCAAGGGCGCGGTGATCTACAGCCCGGGTCTCGCGCGCGCCAGTGAATCCCTGGGCGGCACGCCCTTCGCCCTCGACGCCCTGCAGGAATCCGGCTGGGACGTCTTCCGCCTGCAGCGGGCGACCACCGACGACCTCATCGACCAGTGGATCACGGCGCTGCGCGAGGCGGCGCAGCGCCTGCGCGCCGACGGCTACCGAAGCATCGTGCTCGTCGGCCAGAGCTTCGGCGGCTGGATCTCGCTGGCCGCCGCCGACGGCGAAGCGCCGGTCCACGCGGTGATCGCCTTCGCGCCAGCGGCCTTTGGTACGCCCAGAGATTCGCCCGACTGGACGATGAACGCCAGCCATCTCTACCCGCTGGCCGGCCGGCTCGCCGCCAGCCGCGTGCTGATCTTCTTCTTCGACGGCGACGATTTCGATCCCGGCGGCCGCGGCGAGGCGCTGCGCCGCATCGTCGACGAGCGCGGACTCACCGCCGGCATCGTCGACCGGCCCTTCGGCCTGGAAGGGCACGCCGTGGCGCTGACCAGCGTCTTCGCCCGGCGCTTCGCCCCCTGCATCCGCGACTATGTCGAGACCGTCTCGCCCGCCCCGCGCTTCGCCTGCGGCGGCGAGGCGCCGACCTCCGCGCTGGGCGATTTCGCCCTGCCGGACCGGCTGCCGGCGCCGCGTCCGCCTGCCGACGCGCCACCGCTCCTCGCTGCCATGCAGGGGCGCTGGTACGGCGCCTACCCGATCGGGCGCGAGGTGCTGCTGATCATCGGCGAGGCCGAGCGCACCCGGGCCAGCGCCGTCTATTCCTTCGGTCCGCTGGCGCGCGAGATCGACCCCGAGACCGGCTACAGCGTGCGGCGCGGCGTCTTCGACACGGAGCGCGGCGTGCTCGCCTTCAGCGAGCCGGAGATCTCGAGCACGCTCGACTGCCGCCTGGGGCAGGACGGCAGGCTCGAGCTCGTCTGGACCAGCCGGCAGACCGGCACCCAGCGCTTCGCGCGGCTGAGAAGGCTGGACTGATCGTGGCCGGGCCGAAGCTCCGCTCGCTTTTCGCCGCTTTCCTGCTGGCGCTGTTCTTCGCCGCGCCCGCCCCCGGGGGCCCAGCATGGGCGCAGAGCGAGCTGCTGCTAGGTTACGGCGACCGTCCGCTGCGCGGGGCGGCGTCAAGCAAGGGAGCGGTGATCTACAGCCACGGCCTCGCCCCCGTCGCCGAGGCCTCGCCCGAGCTGCCTTACGTCCTCGACGCGCTGCAGGATTCCGGCTGGGACGTCTTCCGCCTGCAGCGCCGCTGGGCCGGCGAGACGCTGACCGGCTCGACCGCGGCGCTGGCGGAGTCGCTGCACAAGCTGCGCGGCGAGGGCTACGGCAGGATTGTGCTGGCCGGGCAGAGTTTCGGCGCCTGGATCTCGCTGATCATCGGGGCGTCGGGCGCCGAGCCGGTGCACGCCATCATCGCCCTGGCGCCGGCCGCCTTCGGCACGCGTGACCGCTCGCCGGCCTGGACGCGCAATGCCAGCGGGCTCTACGAGCTGGCCGAGGCGGTCAGGGCCGAACGCACCCTGGTCTTTCTCTTCGAGGGCGACGATTACGATCCCGGCGGACGCGGCGAGCGCCTGCGCGAGATCTTCGAGCGGCGCGGCCTGGCGGCGGAGACCGTCGACCGGCCCTCCGGTCTGGCGGGACACAGTGTGGGGCTGACGCGCGGCTTCGCCCGGCGTTTCGCGCCCTGCATCCGCGACTATGTCGAGGCGGCCTCGCCGGCGCCCCGCTTCGTCTGCGAGGACGAGCCCGCCGCGTCGTCGCTCAACGATTTCCCCCTGCCGCAGAACCTGCTTGTGCGGCCGGCCCCATCAAATGCGCCGCGGCCGCTCGCGGCGCTGCTCGGCCGCTGGTACGGCATGTATCCTAACGGGCGCGAGGTGCTGTTCGTGGTCGAGGAGGTGGGCAGCGACCGGGCCCGCGCCGTCTATTCCTTCGGCCCGCTCGCCCGCCATGCCGACAGCCAGTCCGCCTACACGCCGCGGCGCGGCGAGTTCGATGCCGCCAGCGGCACGCTCAGCTTCAGCGAGCCGCAGGCCTCGAGCAACCTCAGCGTCCGCCTGGCCGCCGACGGCCGGCTCGATTTCACCTGGACCCACAAGCAGAGCGGCGGCCGCCTGGTCACCCGGCTGCGCAGGGTTGATTAAGGGAGACTCACCGCAGAGCCACAGAGGACACAGAGAAAAGACGCCTCTTTGGCTCTGTGGCGGGATTCAGCCTGCCCCTACCGCCTCATTCCCCACAATCCCCGTTATCCACAGGGAGGGTGGTTTTTCTTTGCGCTCCCCGGCACGCCGCCGCTATGAGTCGCCCCTCGACTTCATGGGGGCCTTATGGCGGACGGCAGCGCAACCAGCAGCATCGCGGCGGAGAAGCTCAAATCCTTCGTCGAGCGCATCGAGCGCCTCGAGGGCGAGAAGACCGAGCTCGCGGCCGATATCCGCGAGGTCTACTCGGAGGCCAAGGGCAACGGTTTCGACACCAAGATCATGCGCCAGGTGATCCGCCTGCGGAAAATGGAAGTCGCCGACCGCCGCGAGCAGGACGAGCTGCTGGAACTCTACCGCCGCGCTTTGGATACCTGAGGTGAGGAGTCCTGAGGGCCCCATGGCCCCGCGTGCCATCCGGCGCTGCGGCCGCCAGGCGCGGAGCCTGAGCCACGCCCCGGCCCAGCCGCGCCGGCTTCGCCTGCGCCGCGGCCGCCGTCCGACTACCCTGCGCTGGAGCGCTCCGCGCTCCCTGCGTCTCTCCGCTCGTTAGGGCCGCCCGCTAGCACGAGCCCGCCGGCGACCGCGATCGCCATCGCGACGACGATCAGCGCAGCGGCGACGGCGAAGGTCAGGTGCAGGCCGGCTTCCAGCATCCCGGGCGAAGCGGTGGCGATGTCATCGGCAGCACCCCAGGCGAACACGGCGCCCATCAGCGAGGCGCCGGTGATCAGCCCGAGATTGCGCGACAGGTTGAGCAGGCCGGAGATGACGCCGCGCTGGTCGCCGGGGATCGAGGCCATCACGGCGGTGTTGCTGGCCGCCTGAAACAGCCCGTAGCCTGAGGTCATGCAGGCCAGCGGCACGATATAGCCGGGGATGCCGGCGGCGGCCGGCATCAGCGACAGGGCGGTGGCCCCGCCGGCGATCAGGACGAGCCCGGCGAGGATGATTCGTGCCGCACCCCAGCGATCCACCAGGCGGCCGGCCGGCACGCCGGTGAGGGCCGCGACGACGGGACCGACCGAGACGCTGAGCCCGACCAGCGCCGCGTCGAGACCCAGCCCGCGCGCCAGGTAGAACGGCCCGACCACCAGGGTGGTCATCATCACCGTCATCACCAGCAGGTTCATCGCCAGGCCGGCGCTCAGCACCCGGTTGCCGAACAGAGGCAGCCGGATCAGGGGAGAGGGCGCCTCCATCTCGGTCCGCACGAACAGGGCCGCACCGGCCAGGGCCGCCAGCAGCAGGGCCAGGTTGAGCGGTCCGAAATCGCCGCGCCCCAGGGTCATGGCCAGCGCGTAACCGGCCAGGCTCAAGCCCAGCAGCAGCGTGCCGGCGACGTCGAAACGTATCGGCTCGTGGCGCGGGCGCGGTTGGTCCGCCGGCAATGAGCGCTGGGCCAGAAGAAAGGTCAGCAGGCCCAGCGGCAGGTTGATCAGGAAGATCGACCGCCAGCCGAGGGAGGCGATCAGCACGCCGCCGAGCGACGGCCCGAGGGCGGTGCCGATGGCCGACATCGTGCCGAGCAGCCCCATGGCGCTGCCGGTCCTCTCCTTCGGCACCGTCCCGGCGACGAAGGCCAGGGTGAGCGCCATCAGGATGGCCGCCCCCAGGCCCTGCGCCGCCCGTGCGGCGATCAGCAGCCCGAGCGTCGGGGCGATCCCGGCCAGCAGCGAGAACGCGGTGAACAGCACGATCCCGGCCAGCAGCAGACGCCGCCTTCCCACCAGGTCGCCGAGCCGGCCGACGCTGACGATCAGGACGGTGATGGCCAGGAGATAGGCGAGGACGACCCACTGGACCTCCGTGAAACCGGCGGCGAAGGCCTCGGCCAGTTCCGGCAGGGCGATGTTGGCGATGCTCATGCCGAGCGAGGCGAGCAGGGTGGAGAGCGACAGGGCGACCAGCGCCCGGCGTACCGGGGGCGCGTGCCGCGTGGCCGCCTTCGGGCCGGCGAGATCGGGTTGCAGGGTTAATTGGGACATCCGACAGCTCCTCAGTGGGACTGTCAGAGAGGTACGCCCCGGCCGGACAAGGCGGAAGACGCACGCATTGCACTCTATAAGTGCATAGAACGCCATGTCACAGATCCCGGCCCGTGCTAGGCTCTGCTTCGGGAAACCCTCTCCGCGCGAAGCGGGGAGAGGGGAAACTGCAGGATTGCAACATGTCCCGGCCCGATCTCAACCTGCTGGCCACGCTCGACGTCCTCCTGGCGGAGGGCAGCGTGGCCCGTGCCGCGAAGCGGCTGCGCCTCAGCCCTTCGGCGATGAGCCGGCAGCTCGCCCGCCTGCGCGAAGCCACCGGCGATCCGCTGCTGGTGCGGGCCGGGCGCGGCCTGGTTCCCTCGCCGCGGGCGCTGGAGCTGCGCGAGCGGGTCCGCCTCCTGGTGCAGGAGAGCGAGACGGTGCTGCGCCCGGCTTCCCGGCTCGACCTCGGGCAGCTCGTCCGCAGCTTCACCCTGCGCAGCCGCGAGGGCTTCGTCGAGAATTTCGGGCCGGCTCTCATGGCCCGCCTCTCCCGCGAGGCGCCCGGCGTGCGGCTGCGTTTCGTGCCCAAGCCCGACCGCGACCCGGGCCCGCTGCGCGACGGCAGCGTCGATCTCGAGACCGGCGTGGTGGGCGAGGCCACCGCGCCGGAGATCAAGGCGCAGCTCCTCTACCGCGACCGCTTCGTCGGCGTGGTGCGCCGCGGCCATCCCCTGGGCCGGGGCAGGGTCACGGCCTCCCGCTACGCGGCCGGACGGCACATCCTGGTGGCGCGCACCGCCGTCGAGCGCGGGCCGATCGACGACGCGCTGCAGCGTCTCGAGCACCAGAGGCATGTCGCCGTCGTCGTCGGCACCTTCTCGGCGGCGCTTGCCCTGTGCCGCGCCACCGACCTGATCGCCAGCGTGCCCGAGCGGCACACCGGCAATCTGCGCGCCGGCCTGCACTCTTTTCCCCTGCCGGTGACGCTGCCGCCGGTCGCCATCTCCCAGCTCTGGCATCCGCGCCTCGACGCCGACCCGGCGCATCGCTGGCTGCGCGCCTGCGTGCGCGAGGTGTGCGGCGAGAAATAGCCAAGCTGGCTCTCGGCGCTTCCCGGAAGATCGGGTAGTGTCGGAGCCATGACCGCCCGCCGCCCGCCTCATCTGCGCCGCTCCTGGCTGTTCGTGCCCGGCGCCGACGTGGCCGCGCACACTGCCGCCGTGGCCAGCGGCGCCGACGTGCTGATCCAGGAGCTTGAGGATTTCACCCTGCCGCGGCTGCGGCCCAGGGCACGCTCGCTGGGCGCGACGCTCTACGACACCTGGCGCAAGTCCGGCGCTCTCGCCGCCGTGCGCATCAACCCGCTGGAGACCGAGGGCCACGACGATCTCGACGGCGTGATGCGCGGCCGGCCCGACATCGTGCTGATGTCCAAGGTCGCCGAGCCGGCGCAGGTGCGCGCCCTGGCCGAGGCGGTGTCGCGCCACGAGCAGACGCTGGGCATTCCGCCGGGCTCGACCGAGCTGGTGCCGAACATCGAATCGGTCCGCGGCATCATGCAGGCTTACGCCATCGCCACGGCCGATCCCCGGGTGACGGGAGTCTGCGGCTCGACCGAGGACCTGGCGGCCGATATCGGCGCGGATCGCACACCGGCGGGTGACGAGCTCTCCTATGCCCGCCAGCGCCTGCTGTTCGAGTGCATCGCGGCGAAGGTGCCGGCCATCGACGGTCCCTATACCTTCGTGAACGACTCGGGCTGCGAGGAGGATGCGCGGCGGGCGCGGGCTTGGGGGTATTTCGCCAAGAGTGCCGTCCATGCCGGCCATCCTTATTACGGCTCTTCGCGTTTTTTAGTGGGTAGATTTGAGCGTTTTTCATAGCTCAGGCAAGCTTGCGGTCAGGATTTTCAGTTTGAGATATTCTTCGTCGCGCAGGCCGTAGGCGCGACGCTGAAGGACGCGGATTTTGTTGTTGA
>SXGS01762974.1_pt1 | contig 12324 bp, 3 predicted proteins | sample 3174681 | NCBI WGS metagenome assembly SXGS01 (sample SAMN11356861, study PRJNA531348) | freshwater metagenome | isolation source: freshwater sample F1-80 | place: China: Fuxian Lake, Yuxi | collected 2017-12-25
GTCTCGATCAGCCGGTTGGTGTTGCGCCCGGTCCCCAGCCCGCCGGTCGCGCGGCCGTACAGGTGCAGCCCGTTCCACCCGACCAGCACGGCCTCGCCCCCGACGATCGGGCCGAAGCCCTCGAACGACGGCCGCGTGGTGACCGCGGCGCGGCGGGCGTCGGCCCCGTCGTAGAACGCGTTGAACGTCTGTTTGATCTCGGTGAGCCGGAAGCCCCCGATCCAGCGGATCGCGAAGTGCTCGTCCACATGAACGCGCCGCGCCATGAGGATGTCGAACAGGTTGTAGTCGAGGTCGGCGTTGACGATGGCCGACGTCGCCCGGTCGGTCAGCCCGGGGCGCGTGATCGTGGGCAGAAGTACCGAGTTCGGGCCGGCGAACGCGCTGGCGTCGCCGCTGCCGTTGAAGTAGGTGTACGCGAACGCGCTTTCCCACTTGCCCTCGCCGAACCGGTAGCCGCCCTCGATCCGCAGGCCGGTGCCCAGGCCATACTTCAGAGACTCGATCGGCCCGTTGGTCGAGAGACCGGGGACTGAGCTGCGCACGACGAAGTCGAGGTCCGTGTTGCGCGGGCGCATCAGTAGGAACTCGGCCCCGACGTACCAACCGCCGTGGTGCGGGAGGAACGGCGTCATGAACCCGTCGATCTCGTGTTCGCCGTGGCCGTTCCCGTGGCCCCCGCCGTGGTGCTTGTCCGGTGGCGGGACGATGTCGCCCAGTTTACCCAGGTCGCGCATCGGCGGGTGGTCGTCCGCGAACGCTGTCGGCACGATCCCCGGCACGCCGGGCGGCACGAACGGTTGTGCGCCGGGCACGGGTGCGTACGGCAGCGGCCCCGGCGGAACGGGCGCGAACCCGCCCGGTTGTGCCGCGGCCGACCCCGCGACCGCGAACAGTAGTGCGATACCAGCGACCAAGCGTCCATGCGCCATGGCTACTCCCCCGAACAGCAATGCGCGACTGAGGCAATTTCGTGCGGGAGATAGCGACGACCCGGGCTGGACGCAAGAGCGCTTTCCCCGTGGCTTGTGCGATGAGCGGATCAGGAATGGAATTGAGTCGGTTCTTGCACCGGCGCGAACCGATAACTATAGTGTCTACGACCGGTGGGGCGATTGCACCCGCGTTGGGTTCACGCGCCATTGGCGACACCGAACAAAGGGTTCCTCTCATGTTGCGCGCCGCGCTTGCCCTCACATTGGGCTTCGCCGTCGTCACACTGGCCGGTTCGACCCACTCGGCGAAGGCCGAAGAGAAGAAGGTCGAAGCCAAGAAGTTCGAAGGCAAACTGACCTGCACCAAGTGCGCTCTGGGCGAAACCGACAAGTGCGGTCACGCCCTCCTCGTCAAGATCGACGGCAAGGAAGTCAAGTTCTACCTGAACGACAAGGGCGGGGCCGAGAAGTACCACGGCAAGTGCTGCAAGGCCGACGTGGACGCGATCGTGACCGGCAAGCCGACTGAGAAGGACAAGAAGAAGTTCATCGACGAGCCGAAGGTCGAGTTCCCCAAGAAGTAATCGGGCCGCAACCCGGCACACGCGACGCCACCCGAAAGGGTGGCGTTTCGCATTTCGTTCGTGCCTCAAATCCGCTACTTCTGCGCGACACGCCCGTGCACTTTTCAGCGGGGCGCGAAACACACGGACCGCGCTACGGCGCGCCTGAATCGTTCCGTCGCCGCGTTCGTTCGTGACCTACCTTTGGGTAGTGATCGCGTATCGGCCTCTCGCTTGCCGGGCCGCGGTCTTCGCACCCCGCCCCGACTCGTCGCGAAGGTGCCTGCGTGGCCATCGCCTGTCCGTATTGTGCGCACCGCCTGAACCTGAAAGCGTCCAAGCCGGGGCGCTACAGGCCCAAGTGCCCGAACTGCGCGCAGCCGTTCCTGCTCTGGGTGCCCGAAGAGGGCGGCGAGTTCAAGGTGCGGGTGCTGCCCAACGACACCCGCGCCCGCGACCCGCGCGGCGCGCCCGGCGGGTCGCGGGCGTCCTTTGAACTGGCCGAGAGCGCGCCGGCTTCGGACGCGCCCGGCGCGTCGCACGTCTTCGGGTTCGCGCGCACAAACCCCGAACTGGAAAAGGACAGCCCGTCGCACCGCTCGCCCGGCCCGGAGGCCGATTCCGGCGACCCCGACGACGAAGTGACCATCGCCCCGCGGACCGACGTGCGCGGGTACACCATCGAGCGCGAACTGGGTCGCGGCGGGATGGGTACCGTTTACCTCGCGCGCCAGCAGTCGCTCGACCGCCCGGTCGCGCTGAAAGTGATGAGCAAGAAGTGGGCGGCCGACCCGGTGTTCGTCGCGCGGTTCACCCGCGAGGCGTTCGCGGCGGCGCAGCTCTCGCACCCGAACATCGTCCAGATTCACGACATCGGCGAAGTAGACGGCGCGCGGTTCTTCAGCATGGAGTACGTCCGCGGCCACTCGCTCGCGGACGTGGTCAAGAAGCAGGGCAAACTCGACCCGGAAACCGCCGTCGGGTACGTCCTCCAGGCCGCGCGCGGCCTCAAACACGCCCACGACCGCGGGATGATTCATCGCGACGTGAAGCCCGACAACCTGCTCCTCGACGATCAAGGTTTGGTGAAGGTCGCGGACCTCGGGCTGGTGAAGACGCCGACCGTCACGCGCGCCGACGACCAGCTCACCGACGCTTCCCTGTCGTCGCGGAGCGGGCTGTTCTCGCTGCCGCCGGACATGACCGGGGTGAGGATCGCACTGGGCACGCCCGCGTACATGTCGCCCGAACAGTGCCGCGACGCCGCGACCGTCGATCACCGCGCCGACGTCTACTCGCTCGGCTGCACGCTGTATGTCCTCGTAACCGGTCGGCCGCCTTTCGACGGCACCACGGCGGTCGAGCTGATGTCGAAGCACGCCTACGACCCGATCGTGCCCCCGGAGCAGATCGTCAGCCGTGTGCCAAAGGAGCTGTCCGCGGTCATTCAGCGGATGATGGCGAAGTGCGCCGACGACCGGTTTCAGGACATGGGCGAAGTGGTGCGGACGTTGGAAGCTTGGCTCGGCGTCCACCACACGGGCACGTTCTCGCCACAGGAGGCGCAGATCGCGAAGCTCGAAGGGCACGTGTTCGAGTTCAACGCCTGCGGCCCGGCGGTGCTGCGTGGTCGGCTGATCGCCGGGTTCTTCGGGACCGTCGCGCTGTCGGCCGTGCTGCTCGCGTTCTTCGGCAAGATCGGCTGGGCGTTCGGCGCGTTCGGGCTGGCGCTGCAAGCCACGATCGCGTACTTTGTGCTCGACGGCCTCGCGCGCCGGGGCCACCTGTTCGGCCGGGTCCGTGGGTTCGTCGCGGGGATGAGCTGGAGCGACATCGCGGTCAGCGTGGCCGGGTTCGCGATGTTCTGCATCCTGCTGGCGCTGCTCAAGGTGTTCTGGATCTGGGCCGGGTTCGGGCTGCTCGGCGTCGGGCTGGCGCTGGCGCTGCGGTACGGCCTGGACCGGGCCGTGATCGAATCGCGCCGGCAGACGCTGGAGGGCTGCGAGCGGCTGCTGCGCCGGATGCGGATGAACGGCTTGGACGAGGAAGACCTGCGCCAGTTCGTCGCCAAGTTCGCCGGACGGAACTGGGAAGAGTTCTTCGAGGCGCTGTTCGGGTTCGAGGCCAAACTCGCGGTGCGGGGCGTGCTGTTGCGCGGCGGCGCGGCCGGGGCGCGCGAGAAGCACGCCGCGTGGCGCGAGCCGATCGTCGCGTGGATCGATCGCGTTGAGACGGCCCGCCGAGAGGCCCGCGAGCGGGCGCTACTGGCGCAGGTCGAGCGCGCGAACCAGCTCGCGAACGGTGCCAGCGTTCACAGCGCCGAGCAACACGCCAACGCCGCCGCGGATGCGATGGTCCGCGCCGCCGCCGAAATCAAGGAGACCGAGACACACCGCGCCAGGCCCGGTCATGCGACGCACGCCTCACCCGCGAACGTGCGACAACTGGTTAGGGCCGCGGAGAACCCGAACGACTTCGCGTTCGTGCCCTCAAAGAAGTCCGACCCGCTGGGCCAGTTCGTGAACCTGTTCGTCGGGCCGCACATCCGCGCGGTCGCGGCCGCCGTGTTGATCGCCGCCTGCGCGCTGTGGGCGCACCAGAACGGCCTCGTTCCCGGTGCCGAGATTCAAGCGCAGGCGCAGCAGGCGGTCGAAACCAGCGACCTGACCGCGTTGCAACAACAAGCGGCCCTCGACGCCGGGCGCGCGACGAAGCCGCTCGCGCTCGGCGGCGTGCCGCCGGCGCTGACCGCGCGGGCGGACAGTTTCAACGTCGGTCTCGCCGGGCTGATCCTGCTCGCGTCGCTGTTCTTCCGCGGCAACCTGATGAGCGTGTTCGCGCTGCTCGGGGCCGCGGTCGCCGTGGTCGGCCACCAGTTCGGCATCCGCACCGTCGAGCCGCTCCGCGCGTACCACGTCTCGCTGATGCTGGGTACGGTCCTGGCACTCGTCGGCTTCCGCATGGGCACGCGCTGATCGTGCGAAGCTGCAAGCGGCTTGATGGGAAATCGTCAACTACCATCCTTGCTCTCGCCCCACGTCTCGATTACAACCTTCCTCACTTCTGAAACAGGCGAGGGAGTTGTTTAGCTCGTCGCTTTGCGACAGGGCGATGTTGCGTCGCCCGAGCGTTTGCCTAGCCACACAGCGCGAGGAAGGCTGTTCCAGCACCGCTTTCGACCCCGACGGGGTCGGCGTATACAGTGTCTGGGCCAACCCCGCGAGTCGTGGTCCACTGTATACGCCGACCCCGTCGGGGTCGGCGGTGCCGTGAGCCTTCCGCGCACCAGGTCAGGAAGTAGACGCTCCCTCGTCTGTTTCGGAAGCACCAGTCGCAGCCAAGTAGGAATCTCCCAATGGCGGCAGTCTTGACGCTGAACGACGTTCGCGCGGCGTGGGACGCGCGCGACCCGCGACTCATCGCACTCATCGAACAGCTCTGCAACCAGCCCGTGCCGACACCGGACGCGCCCGTCCGCGACGGCGCGCTCACGTTCGACAAGGTCCTCGCGCAACTGCGCGACTGGCGCTACAAGCAGAAGTCGCGCGAGGAGCAGGCGCACTATCGCGTCGAAACGCTCAAGGCGCTCGAGGCCGCGGATGCCGAAGTCCCGCTCGCGGACAAGCTCAAGGTTCACGAAGTCATCTACACGCTGTGGCAGTCGAACGACGCGCTGGCCCGCGACTACCTGCTGCGGATCATCGCCAGCGTGCCGCTGGTGTACGGGCCGTGGAAGGCCGTGAAGCGCATCTTCAAGGAAGCCGAAGCGAAGAACGACACGGAAATCTTCGGCGCGATCGCGGCCCGGCTCGACATGGCCCACGCGGGCGCGGCTCACGGCAAGCAGGTCGGCGGCGCGACCGTCGCCTACTGCGTCCGCCGGGCGTGGCGCTACCTGCGCCGCGTCGGGTTGCACCTGCCGGCGACCTACCCCGACGCCGCGTGCGAGTTCCTCGTCAACTACACCGACAACGTGCGCCTCAACGGGACGTGGGTGTTCAACCACATCCTGTTCCACAACTCGAAGCGCTACGGTCGCTCCAACTTCCGCTTCGGGTGGGACGAAAAGATCAACGAGCCTACCAAGCTCAAGAACCGCGCCTACGGCGACACGTGGACGCGCTCGCACCGCCCGCTGTTTTCGCTGCTCGAACGGGCGAAGTGCGACGCGGTGCGCGACTTCGCCACCACCGCGCTGAAGACCGACTTCCGTCAAGTGTTGCGCGACACCGAACCGGCGTGGGTCGTGCGCCTCGTCGCGGTGCCGAGCCGCGCGATTCACGACTTCGTCGTGTGGCTGTTGCAGAACGTGCCGAAGTTCGAGCAGGGCGCGTTCCGCACACTCGGCCTGCACGACGCGGTGCTGAAGCTGTTCGACTCGCCCTCGACCGACGCGCGGAAGTACGCCGCGAACTACGCCCGCACGCACGCCCGCGACCTGCCCGTACCTGAATTGATCCGCCTCGCGAACAACGACAACGACGAGGTGCGCAAGCTCGCCACCGACCTGCTGGGCGAGAAAGACCCGCGCACCGGCGTCGGTCTTGAGGCGTGGGGCCAGTTGCTCGAAACGCAGCACGGCCACAAATTCGCCGCCGACACGATCACCAAGAGCTTCGGCCCGACTGAACTCACGCCCGACTGGTTCGCGGGACGGTTGCTCTCCGACAGCGACCTCGCGTTCGGGTTCGCGCAGAAGCTGCTGCCGAAGGTTCACGCCCCCAAAGACCTCGGCCCGGCGTTCTTCACGCGCCTGCTCCAGAAGCTCGACCCAGAAGAGAGCAAGACCGGGCGCGTCGTCCAGTACGCGACCACCGAACTCGCCAAGTTCGACCTCGACGCGCTTGGCAGCGACCTGTTGCGCTGGCTGCTGCTGTTCCCCCCCACGACCAACAACGCCGTGCAGTGGGTGAACCAGAACAAGATCAAGAAACCGCAAGCGTTCGGCACGGACTTCCTGACGGCGGTCGCGTTCCAACCGGATTGGGACGCGCTGCCGTGGCTCGTTGATTTCCGCGCGAAACACGGCCAGTGGGCGAAGGAATTGACGTTCAACGACGGGGTCGCGCAGTCCGTGCTCGGCTGGTTCGCGGACGTGCGCAAGTTCACGAACGCCGAACTCGGACTCGACTGGTTGCTGAAGCTCGTCGCCCGCGGCGAACCGATGTACTTCAACTTCGCCAGCGACCGGCTGATCCGCACCTTCCTGCCCGCTGACTTCGCGCCGGTCGCAGCGCCTCCTGTCGCAGCAAGCGCGAGCGCACCTCCCTCCGCCAGCGCCGACCTCAAGGGCGCGTCGTTCCTGTTCACCGGCAAGCTGTCGTCCATGACGCGCGATCAAGCCGAGGAGCGCGTGAAGACCGCGAACGGCGTCGTGGCCGGGTCCGTGTCGCCCAAGCTCCACTACCTCGTGATCGGCGACGACGGTTCGCCGTTGTACGGGCAGGGCGCGAAGGGGAGCAAACAGACGAAGGCCGAAGACCTGAACGAGAAGGGCGCGAACATCAGCATCATCTCGGAGACGGCGTTCCTCCAGATGGTCAGCGGCGAACGCGCCGCCGCGCCGGTCAGCACCGACAAGGTGAGCGCCGGTTGCGCGCGACTGTGGGAACTGGTGATCGCGCCCGGCCCCGCGGACGCGCCCGTGGGCCGGTTCGCGCGCGACTACGTTCGTCGGCACCATGTCGAGATCGGCAAGAAGCTGGCCGACAAGCCGGTCGATCCCGGGGCGGAGATTCCGCCCGGCTTCCTCACGCTCGAGCGCGTGCTGCCGCTGTTCAGCGAGACCCGCAAGCCGCTGCGCGAGTTCGCCCTCGAACTGGCCGCGTGGGAGTTCGCCCGCTGGAACCCCGGCGTCGATCACCTCGTCGCGATGGCCGACATCCCGTTCATGGACGTGCGCCGGTTCGTCGCCAAGTCGCTGCTGGCCGACGACACGCCGCCGAACCGCCCGTTCCGCCTGGACCCGGCGAAGCTCGAAGCGAGCGCCGTCTACCGCTTCTGCGAATCGAACGACGAGGAAACTCGCGCGCTCGGCATGGAACTCATCAACCGGCTGCCGAAACTGCGCGTGCCGGAAGAGTTGTTCCGCCTGTCGGAAAGCCCGGATCGCAAGGTCCGCGCGTTCGTGATTCGCGCGCTCTGGACGGTCTACCGCGACCGCGGCCTGACGCCCGATTGGAAGCCGCCGCTGCCGCCCAAGCCGACCGTGGGCGCGAAGGCCAAGAAGGACGCGGAGAAGGCGGCGCAGAACCGCGGCGACGGCATCCCGCACAAGCCGGAGACGTGGCCCGCGCCGCAACCGACCCTGAGCGAGTTTCTGCGCCGCATCCTGTTCGAGATTCCCCCCGGCCGCCCGGAGAAATCGCGCGACGCGGTCGAGGACACCGACCCCAACGACACCGACGCGGCCAAGCCCGAAAAGGTGGTCAGCGTGAAGCCGCTGCCCGCGCGCCGCGCGAAACTCGACCTGGTCGAGACGATGCGTGACATGGGCCTCGAAGACAAGACCTTCGGCGGCGGCATCCTCCCGCTGCTGGACGAGTTCATGCTGTCGCGCGGGCCGAGCGAGCGGGCCGCGTGCCTGGTCGCGGTCACGCGCATCCGCCACAAGTTCCCCGAGTTCAAGAAGGGGGGTGACCAATGACCCCGAAGCAGTGGCAACCGCTCGTCGCCCGGTTCCGCGCGCTCCTGCCGGAGGTTCGCGCGTTCGCCAACGCGCGCGACAACCTGCCGGACGACTACGACATCTTCGTTCTCGCGGAAGAACTGCTGGCGCACTTCCCGGAAGGCGATCAGGATTATCTGAGCAAAGAGCTGGTCAACGCCATCAACGGCGACGGCGGCCCCGTTGCGCCGCTGCCAGCCGACAAGTCGCTCGAAGACGCGAGTTGGGCCTTCTACGAGCGCCTCGAAGAGTTCGCGGGCGAGGCCGAAGACCTGTCATATTCAGGCGATGACGACGAGGACGAAGACGAAGAGGGTGACGAGGACGAAGAGAGCGATGAGGGGTCGGACGAGAGCGAGGACGAAGAAGGCGACGGTGGCGAGGAAGACGAGGAGGTCGAAGAAGAAGTGGCCGCGCCGGTCAGTGCCGGCGAGACCAGCGAGGGGAAGGGGCAGACGTACCGCGGCGACATCCGCGCGATCGTCGGCGTCGGCGACACGCTCGCGTTCACCACGGTCCACCCCGAAGGCGCGCCGACCGCGCTCTACTGGCTCGACGCCGACAAACTGAGCCTGAAGCACGACGCGCTGCCGTGCGGCGGGGTCGCGCTCGCGGCCGATGGCAACACGGTCTACGTCGGCGGCACCGACAACAAGCTCTACGAGTGCGGACGGAAAGCGCCGAAGCCGCTGGCCGGGCCGTTCGCCGGCCGCATCGCCGGCATCGCGGTGCTCGCCAAGAAGCGGCTTGCGGTGCTGCACGGCAAGCAGATCGACATCATCTCGGACAAGGACGGCGAGCTGAAGCAGACGCTCGAACTGCCCGAAGACGGAACGTGCCTCAGCACCGACAAGACGGAAAGCTGGCTCGTCGCCGGTACGACGAAGGGCAACGTCGCGGTGTTCGACGGGCAAGACACCGACGAGTTCGTGCCGGGCGAAACGGCCAAGCTCCACGACGGCGCGGTCACGCTCGTCAAGTTCGAACCGGAAGAGCTGCGGTTCTTCTCTGCGGGTGCGGACAACAAGCTGTACACGACGTTCGCTCGCGGCACCCTCGAACCGGAGGACAAGGGCCGCGGCAACATGCACGAGGACGTGCTGACCGCGCTCGCACTCGTGCCGGGCGACCGCATGGTGACGGGGTCGCGCGACGCGACGTTGAAGAACTGGCCGCGCGGCGGCGCGATCAAGCCCGGCACGCTCAAGGACATCGTCGGCAAGGTGGTCGGGCTGGCCGTCGTTACGGTCTATAACCAGCCGCACCTCGCGTGCGTGTGCGACGACAACACGATCCGCTTCCTGCGCCTCGAAGAGGACGGCAAGTTCCCCGATGAAGAGGTCGTTCATGAGAAGGTGACGGGCGCGGCCGAGTGGGTTCGCAATGAGTTGGGCCAGAAGCACGACCCGAAACGGCGCGAGAAGGCGCTCAAGGTGCTAGCCGAGTGGAAGGACTCCGCGAGCATCGAGAGTCTGGGCGAGCAACTGACCCGCGACACCGATCCGAAGTTGCGCGAGTTCGTCGCGGACCTGCTCGTGAAGAGCGACAACCCGCGCGTCGTGAAGATTCTGGAACGGGCCATCGGCCACGGCGACGGCAAGGTGCGGCTGATCGCGTTCAACGGGCTGCACGCGCGGGCGAAGGACGACCTCGGCCCCATCGATCTGGCGCTCAAGATCGGCCACGCGGATGTCGGCATTGCGGCCGTGAAAGCGCTCGAACCGCTGGCGAAGGCCGATGATCAGGCGCTCACACGCCTCGTGGACGCGCTCGACGCCTCGACGTGGGACGTGCGCAAGACCGCGCTCGGAGCGCTCGAAACCGTGTACGACGCGAAGGCCCCGACCGCGAGCCTGACCGCCCTCGGCTCGAAGCACGGCGACGTACGCGCCGCCGGGCTGATCCGAGCTTACGAGCGCTGGCTGCTCGAACACCCCGCGGTTCAGTCCGCGATCCGCCGCCGGCTCGAAGACGGCGACGCCGCGGTGCGCAAGGTCGCGTTCCTGCTGTCCGTGCTCTCGAAGGAACAGCTCGCGGGCGTGCTGCGCGCCAGCGACAGCGAGCTGAACCGGCAACTCAACGAGTTGGAGAAAGCCGAGAAAGCGGACAAGGCCGCGCCGCCGGTCGCGGCCGACGCGAAGAGCAAACTGACGCCGACCGACTACGACACGCTGCTGCAAGCGACCGCGAGCCGCGCGCTCGACACCTGCTTGCGCGGGGCGCGCGGGCTCGCGGTTCTGGGCGACCCGCGCGCGTTCGGTCTGTTGCTGCAACTGAGTCGCGAAGAGGACGTGAGCGCCCGTGTGGACGTGTGCCGCGCGCTCGCGGCCCTCGACGACGAGCGTGCCGTGAATCGACTCCGTTCGATGCTGTTCGACACGCAGGCATCTGTGCGCGACGCGGCGTACACAGCGCTGGTGAAAATCTTCGACAAGACGCCGCTGGCGGTGGCCGAGTCCGGCCTGACAGCGGCCGACGAGGACGTGCGGCGGCGCGGCCTCGAAACGCTCGTCAAGGTGGTCAAGCGGAAGCCGCCCGAAGCCGCGGGCGAACCCGGCTGGGACTTGCTCGTTCGCGCGCTCAACGACGGCGCGCGTGGCGTCCGCAGTGAAGCGTTCAAAGCCGCACTCAACCTGAAGATCGCCGGCGGCGGGCCGGACACGCTCCGGTTCGCGCTGCAATCGATCCACCCCGACGTACGGCGCGAAGCCCTCACCGAAGTGACCGCGCAGGAGAAAGAGGAGTGGGCCGCCCCGCTCCTGTACGAGTTCTTCAACGACCCCGACGCCGGGCTGCGCCGCGAGGCGTTCGAGTTCGCGACCAAAAAGAACAAGGACATCGCGGTTCTCGAAACGGCCCTCGGCTCGAAGCACGCGGACGCCCGCAAGCTCGCGGTCGAGGCGCTCATCAAGAAGCACTCGAAGGCCGCGCAGCAGGTGTTGTTGAAGGCGCTTGGCGACGCCGACCGCGACGTGCGGTTGCTCGCGGTCAACGCGCTGGTGGACGACGACGCCAAGGGGCCGCTGGCGCAGGCCACGCAGAGCGACCGGGGCGACATCCGAGTGCGGGCCGCGGCGGCGCTGGCGAAGCACGGCGACGCGGCCGTGTACCCGGCGCTGACCGAACTCGCGACCGTGCCGGAACCGCAACTGAAGGAGCGCGCTTCGGACTGGCTCGACGTGACCGCACTCGCCCTCGGCGGCCTCGGCGAACTCGGCGACCCGCGGGCGCTGCCCCATGTGGTCGAGCTGACCAACAGCCCGCACAACCTGCTGCGCACGGCCGCGGCCCGCGCCCTCGTGTGGGTGGCGAAGCTCGACACGACCGCGGCCCTGCGCACCGCGCTGCAGCACTCCGATCCGCAGGTGAAGTACCGGGCCGCACTCGGCCTCGCGTACCTGGGTGACGCGACCGTCGGGCCGCTCGTGCGCGGCGACACCGGCGGCGTCGTCACGCCCGCGGAGCAGTTCACCGCGACCGTCGCGCTCGGGGCCGCGGCCGGCGTGCAGGGCACCGTGTACCTCGACAACGCCGACGAGAAACTGCGCGACCGCGCGCTGCTCGCCACGCTGCTGCTGGAACTGAAGGACACGGACGGCCAGCCGGACAAGTGCATCGAGTGCGTGTCCGCGAAGGGCGCGCGGTTCCGCCTGACCGGGGCGCGGGCGCTCGAGGCGTTCGCCGACCGTGCCGCGTTCCGCGAGTTCGTTATCAAAGAGGTGAACGACCGCGGTGACGACACACCGTGGAAGGTGTCGCCCGAAGTGATTGATGACCTCGCGAACCTGCTGGCGTTCGCCCCGCCGCAACTGAAGGCCAAAACCGCGCTCTTGCTGCGCCTGTTCGACAACAAGGAACAGGCCGAGTGGAACGCGGAGTGGGGCGTTCACGCGGCTCGATACGCGAAGGAGATCAAGGAAGCCGCGGCCGTCGCGAAGTCGGCCGGCGTGCCGGTTCCCGCGAAGCTGACGCCGGAGCAACTGCGCGAACTGGCCTTCGGCGGGTACGTAGGCCTCGTGCGTGAACAGGGCGCGAGCGGCAACAGCGCGGCCGTTGCGAAAGTGCGCCAGACGGCGCTCGCGCGCATCTTTGCCATCGCCTCGAAGGACGCGACCCACGCCCGCTCCGCGCAGCCGGTGCTCGCACAGGCGATGGGCGA
>SXGS01179523.1_pt1 | contig 12322 bp, 9 predicted proteins | sample 3174681 | NCBI WGS metagenome assembly SXGS01 (sample SAMN11356861, study PRJNA531348) | freshwater metagenome | isolation source: freshwater sample F1-80 | place: China: Fuxian Lake, Yuxi | collected 2017-12-25
CTTGTCGATTTCGTCAATGTAGACGATGCCCATCTGGGCCCGACGCACATCGAAATCGGCCGCCTGGAGCAGGCGCAGGATAATATTCTCAACATCCTCACCGACATAGCCGGCCTCAGTGATGACGGTGGCATCGGCGATGGCAAAGGGGACGTCGAGCACCTTAGCCAGCGTTTTGGCCAGTAGCGTCTTGCCGCAACCCGTCGGCCCCAGCAGCAGGATGTTGCTCTTCTCAATCTCCACCGCACCCGGGTCATCGGGTGTGGCGGACGTAGTCTCGCCACCGGCCGCGGACCGAGCGGCCGCCGTGACCCGCTTGTAGTGGTTGTACACCGCAACGCTGAGGGTGCGCTTGGCACGGTCTTGCCCAATGACATGCTGGTCCAACTGCCGCTTGATCTCTGAGGGTTTCGGGATCCGCAGGGTGGGCACCGATTGCTTTTCAGTTTCGGAACGGGATTCCTTCTCGAGCACCCCGCTGCAAACGCCGACACAGGCATCGCAGATGTACACACCGGGGCCCGCAATCAGCCGTTTCACTTCGGCTTTCGATTTGCCACAGAAACTACACATTGTGATCTGGGTTGCGCGTGCCATGAGCCTTGAACATCGGGTCTCGGACCAATACTGCCAATGAATTCCTGCTGAATACGCAACCCGGATGCCGTGCCCGGCGAGCCAACCCGATAGGGGTCTTGGGTTCACCCGAGAGCACGGCCCCGTCAATTCGCTCAGGCCTTAGGATCGGGAGTGATGGGATCAGGAGTGATCAAGGTCGGCACTTCCTTACGGCTGCTGACCACCTCATCGACGAGACCGAACTGACGGGCCTCCTCGGACGACATGAAGTTATCGCGGTCGCAAGCGCGCTCCACCGCCTCGTAGGGCTGACCCGTGTGCTTGGAGAGGATGGTGTTCAGTCGCTCCTTGAGCTTCAGCATGAACTTGACGCGGATCTCTACGTCGCTGGCCTGACCTTCTGCGCCGCCAAGCACTTGATGGATCATGATGTTGGCGTTGGGCAAAGCGAACCGCTTGCCCTTCGTGCCACCGGCCAGGAGAACGGCTCCCATGCTCGCGGCCTGACCGATGCAGTAGGTGTTCACGTCACAGGTCAGCCATTGCATCGTGTCATAAATGGCCAGACCCGCGGTGACACTACCGCCGGGGGAGTTGATGTAGAAGTGGATGTCCTTCTTGGGATCGGTCATCTGGAGGAAGAGGAATTGAGCCACGATGACGTTGGCCACCATGTCATCGACTGGCGTTCCCAGGAAAATGATCCGGTCGACCAGGAGGCGGCTGTACAGATCGTAGCCCTTTTCACCGCGGCCCGTCTGCTCGATGACGTACGGAATATTAACAAAATTGCGCATGGTTAGTCTTTCAGGTTACGAGGCTAAGGTTGACCCCGGAGAGCGTCAAGGAACCCGGCCCTCCGTCGCTACGCCCACCCGGAACCTTTGGGATCGACCCGCAAACGCTACTGACCACAGTCTGCCCCTGGTTGTCAGTGGTGCTCTGAATCAGGAACCGCGCCGAATCCAAACCCTGAACGGACCCATCCTCCATGGACTGACCGTGTCTCAAGCCTCCTCAAAAACCCTCACCCAACCGCTCCAACTCCGGCATGCCTACGGGTTTGCCATGTTCAACGCGCTCTCCTTCCAGGTGATTCTTGGCGGGCCGATGGTCCTCTACGCGAAGTCCCTTCATGCCAATGCCACCATTCTTGGGGTGGTTGCCGGAATGATGCCCCTGCTCACCATCACCCAGATTCCCGCGGCCGCCTATCTCGACCGCATCGGCTACAAGCGCTTCGTCGTGTCCGGATGGACCGCGCGCATCGTCTTCGCTTTCCTGATGGCCCTAACTCCCCTGAGCGGGGCTTGGATCGGCCACGACGCACAACTCATTCTACTTCTGTCCCTGCTCTTCGGCTTCAACCTGTGCCGTGGAATCGCCAGCAGCGCCTGGCTGCCATGGATTACCGGCTTGGTACCCCTTGAGTTGCGCGGACGCTACCTGGCGGGTGACCAGGCCGCTTCCAATGGGGCCAGCCTGCTCTGCTTCCTGATCGTGGCCACCCTTCTTGGGGCCGGAGGTTTCCTTCCATCGCCTGCGCAACCTTGGCAATTCATGATTGCCTTCACCTTTAGTGGAATCATGGGTGTGGCCAGTCTCAGCTTTCTGCGGCAAATGCCCGACACGCCTGTGCCACCCCACGAGCGCTCCGGAACCGCGCGAGTTCCCTGGGCGGCCATCGCAGCGCACCCGCCGTTCCGAAAACTGCTGGAACTCAATGCCGTATGGTCGCTGGCTTATGGCGGACTCACCACGTTCGTGGTCGCCTTCCTGAAAAGCGGAACCGACCTTCCCGATGGGTCCATCTTGGTCTTGATGGCAGTGCAATTCCTCGGCGGACTCGGTGCCTACTGGTTCGGTGGCCGCCGTTTAGATCTCCATGGCAGCAAACCCGCTTTGGGCTTCATCATGCTGGCTGGGGTCTTGGTCGCCGGCGGCTGGTTCCTCATGGCAGCCCGGATCTGGACGCCCCGCATCCCGTTGGTGCTGACATTCATCGTTCCATTGGGGTTGCTCAACGCCCTGCACTCAGCGGCCAACAATCGATTGGCGATGGCCATCGTGCCGCGCCTGGGCCGAAACCACTTCTTCGCTCTCTTCATGGTGGTTTGGCAGGTGACGCTCGGCCTTTCGCCGGTGCTGTGGGGATTGCTCATCGACACCGTCGGCGGATTTCGGTCGCTGGCCCTAGGGCTAGAATGGAACCGCTACAGTCTGTTCTTCGGTTTGGTCATGGTGAGCTTCCTGGTCGCCTTCCGGGCTAGCCTGCGGCTGGAAGAACCTCAGGCAGCGGGTGTGGAAACCCTGCTCAGGGATCTCTTCATTCAGGAACCCCGGCGGCTCTTCACCCGAGCCTTGGGTCGAAATGATTGACCGGAACGAATTCTGTGGGGAGACCCCGGGGTTGCGTGACCGATTCTTTGGCAAGAGGAGGCAAGAGCCAGAATCTGTCCCTGCTAGGGCCCTGCTAATACTCGTTCTTGAAGCCCGTCACGAGCGGACAAACAACGCACGGGCGGCAAAAGGCTTAGCTGGCACGATTGATCGGATAGAATCGTTCCGGTCAACCGAAGCCCCCGCAGTCGGCAAGACCGGCCGGCCGGACCCGGCACGAGTTTCCCAGACCCATCCACCCCGGCCAGGGAAAACCCCAAGAAAAGCCCTGATTCACGGCTTGGCATCCTCGGTGCTTTACCAGATCTCACTGATCATGATGAATCGAGCGTACACCAACGACCCGCTGTGGATCTCCCTCGTCGACCAATTCCGGGAGGCGTGTGTGCTGCGACGCAACGGCCGACACGACGAATCCGAGCATCTCCTCCAGACCGAATTGCCCAACAAGATCGCTGCCTGGTCCAAGCAACCCATGCCCGTGGCACCGATCGCCGGAACGCCCTCGAAACCATGTTCCAAGAAGAACAGCGGCGGGTCGAAGAAGCGTTCTTTGTGCAGAAACTCGTCGCCACGCAAATCGAGGAGCAACTTTTGCCCAAGCTCTGCTTCATGATCGCCGAGGAGATCCGGGACGTAGTCCGGGCGGAGGCTCAGGCCGGAAAAGGATTAGTCGAAACCCTATCACGTCGAAGGACCCAGTCCCCCGCCCGCCCCAGGGTTCAGTTCGACGATGTCTCCTCAGAAGACGAATCCCAGCTCCAGGCGGCCTGAGCGAATCGATGGCTGGGGTTTGCGATGGCGGGAATTACTGGATATCCCCAAAAGCCATCACTCGATGAATTTCTTTCCTAGGGCCCTTCTCAGGGCTCTTCTCTGAGCCCGTTTATTCTGGGCCCTAGGATTTTGCCGGCGCTGTCTGCGGTCCTAATCCTGGAAAACCGATTAGTCGACTGTGTCCATCTGGACACCCGGGCAGAACTCTGCCGAGGCCATACGCCGGCGGCTACCGGTCACGCGCGTCTCGTTCACCGGGTTAGGCCGAAGCATGCGCTTCTGACGTTCGCGGTCTCCCGCTCCCCGGACCACCGGAATGGGCAAACCGGTGTTAATGTCCAGCCCGGTCACGTACATCGCAGCCGATCCGGTCATGGGCAGGGGGATGAAGTCCTGCACCTGCTGGAGGTTCCACTTCTCGTCTTTGAGGAACTGCTCCACCGCTCCCATCTCCTTCTCGGTGCATCCAGGGAAGCTCGAGATGAAGTAGGGCACGAGGTACTGTTCCTTGCCCGCCTGCTCGCTCAAATCAAAGAACTTGTCCATGAAGGCCGGGAAGTCGCCGGCCGGTTTGCGCATCCGACGCAGCACAGCAGGATCCATGTGCTCCGGTGCCACCTTCATGTGACCCGAGACATGGTGCTGAACGAGCTCCTTCATGTATTCCGGGGTTCGCAGCGCGACATCCATGCGAATGCCGGACTGGACGAAGACATGCTTTACCCCGGGCTGGGTGCGGGATCCCTTGAGGAGATCGAGGCCGGCCTTTTCGTTGATCTCGAGCACCGGGCAAATCGAAGGCCAGAGACAACTGGGACGGTGACACTTCTTGCACTCTTCGGCGTGGCCGTTGCGGGCACCATAAAGATTGGCCGTGGGTCCACCCAAGTCGGACACCGTTCCACGGAAAGTGGGCGAGGATGCCAGCTTGCGGATTTCCTTGAGCACCGAGTCGATGCTGCGGCTGGAGAGGAACTTGCCCTGGTGGAATCCGAGTCCGCAAAAGGTGCACCCGCCCGGACAGCCCCGCGATACAATGATGGAGTCCTTGATGGTGGCGAAACCGGGAACGGGCTCCGTGTAGCTGGGATGCGAGGTCCGCATGAAGGGCAACTCATACAGGGCGTCCAGGTCGGGGCCGTCGACCGGGAATGCAGGTGCCTCCTGCAACAAGGCCCGTTTGCCGTGCATCTGCACCAACCGACTACCGCTGTACGGGGTTTGCTGGGCCTCGACCACCTTGGTCAGGCGCATCAAGTGGTTCTTGTCGGCCTGAAGCTCCTCCCAGGAAGGCAGGATGATGCAGTCCGAAAGATCTGCTGCAGCCGCTGCCTTGCTGCCCAAAAAGATCGCCGTGCCGCGGATGCCGGAGAAGTCCCGATCGCCAGACTGAAGGCGGCTGACGATCTCACGCACCGCCGACTCGCCCATGCCGTAGACGAGCACGTCGGCCTTGGCGTCGGCCATGATGGAGGGCTTGAGCTTGTCTTCCCAGTAATCGTAATGGGCCACGCGGCGCATGGAGGCCTCCATGCCACCCAGCACCACGGGAGCACCAGGAAAGGCCCGACGGGCCATCTGGGAATAGACCACCGCTGCATGGTTGGGGCGACGTCCCGGAACCCCGCCGGCACTGTACACATCGTCCTTCCGACGATGCCGGGCGGCCGTGTAGTTCGAGAGCATCGAATCGAGGTTGCCCGCGGTGATGCCCACAAACAACCGGGGTGCCCCCATGCCCTGGATGGACTGGATGTCCTTCCAATCGGGTTGGGCGATGATGCCCACGCGCAGGCCCATGTTTTCCAAAACTCGACCGATCATCGCCGAACCGAACGACGGATGGTCGACATACGCATCGCCCGTGATGATGAGTACATCCAGTTCAGACCAGCCCTTGGCGGTCATTTCCTCACGGGTCATCGGCAAGAAGCCGTTGTCAGAAATCTGGGAACCGCGCGCTTTGCTGGGAGTCACAGCCATATTGATAGGAGCAAAGCCCACCTCCGCCCAGATGGCAACCAATAGAAGACCAAATTGGTCTGATTCAAAACCCATTCTCAAAGGGCCGGCCTCACCTATCGCGGAGGGGGCGGTCTCACCTATTTTTAGAGTGGCAGAGTCGCGGAGCTGGCGCTCGGGATAGGTGCCTCGAGGGGCTCTGCGGAAACGGTCCTACGCACGCAGGGAACGTTGGGGCCAGTTGGGCTTTCGCGCGGCCGCGCGAGGGGGGGATCAGGATGTCGACGTTCCGATGCTCGCTCCGGCCCGATCCCGCTGCCGCTTCGTGAAGGCGCAGGAAGGGTCTGGATAGGTGAGGCGTTCGGAGTGCCCCAACGAGGCACCGCATACCAGCCCGGGGTAAAACCCCGGGTATGGCGCACAACCGGAGCGTTCTGAAAGAACGCCGCATACACCCCGGGGGCTCTCACCTGTTTTGCGGCGGCCGAGTGCCAGGGCTGGCGCTCGGGATGAGGGCCTCGAGGGGCGCCGCCGGTTAGCGGTCCGAACCGCAGGAGAACAATTTCAGAAGGGGCCTACGTTCGGCGAAAGCATTCCTGATACAATCGGCTCCGCCCGGGCGAAGGCCTATTGGAAAAACCCGCGGATGGCCGTGATCACCCAATCGACTTGGTCGTCGGTGAGTTCAGGATACATGGGCAAGGGTTGAATGCGCCTGCTGACCGCTTCGGCCACCGGATAATCACCGGGCTGGCCGCCTTGATCGGCGTAGCAACGCTGGAGGTGCAAGGGCACCGGATAGTAGATGAGCGTGGGAATGCCCGCGGCTTCGAGGTGCTTTTGAAGAGCATCCCGTTGATCGGTGAGCAACGCATACACATGCCACACGTGAGTATTGCCGGAGGCGACGACAGGCAACTCGACGGGCAGGCCGGCCAATCCGGCCGAATACCGAGCAGCAATCTCGGCTCGGCGTTGATTCCAACGGGCCAGGTGCGGGAGCTTCACGCGGAGGATCGCCGCTTGAAGTTCATCGAGCCGTGAATTGAACCCGTGCAAGTCGTGGTAGTAGCGCTTCTCGATGCCGTGGACGCGCAGCATCCGCAGCTTCTTGGCGAGGGCCGGATCTTGGGTAATGCACATGCCACCATCGCCGTCGGCCCCGAGGTTCTTCGTGGGATAGAAACTGAGGCAGCCAATACGACCGATACCCGCGAGGCCTCGGCCTTCCCACGTCGCACCGATGGCTTGAGCACAATCCTCTACCAGCGACAGTCCGTGGCGCTCGCACAAGGGCAAAAGGTCCCCGAGCGGCGCGGCCTGACCGAAGAGATGCACCGGCAACAAGGCCTTGGTGCGCGGCGTGATGCGCCGGGCCACGTCGGCCGGATCCAGGGTGAAGGTCCGTGGGTCAATGTCGGCGAAAACCACCTTGGCCCCCAGCTGATGAATGCTCTCGGCCGGGGCAATGTAGGTGAAGGGTGTCGTGATGACTTCGTCGCCAGGACCAATGTCGAGGGCCTTAAGAGCCAGCGTCAGCGCGTCGGAGCCAGAATTGACACCGATGCCATGGGCGGCTCCGCAGAAGGTCGCCACCTCTTGTTCGAGGGCTGCGACATTGGGGCCCAGGATGAAGTGGCCAGCATCGATGACCGCAGTGACGGCGCGCAGCAACTCCTCGCGCAAGGGGGCGGTCTGTGCTCCGGGATTCAGGAAGGCAATCGGGGTCATCGGTTGGGACCTCATCGGAGGGGGCGAAGAGATTGGCTGAACTGGGAAGACACTCGTCTCAGAAATAGCCCGCCTTCTTGCGGTCTTCCATGGCGGCCTCGCTGGCCTTGTCATCGGCTCGGGTACCCCGCTCGGTGACCCGGGCTGCGGCCACCTCGCCGATGATGTCGTCGACCGATTCGGCCGGGCTCTCGATCATGCCCGTGCTAATCATGTCAGCAATGGTCCGCACCCGGACCACCAGGGACTGGACCGGTTCGTTGGGCTTGGGGCGCCCGCCCAAGTAGGGATCGGGACGGGACACGTCCGTGTGCGGCGGCGGAACCGGCAGCCACTGTCCTCCCCGTCGGAAACAATCCCGGCGGTGGCTGAAATAAATGTTGGGCACCTCGAGACGCTCCTGGCGGATGTATTCCCACACGTCCATCTCGGTCCAGTTAGACAACGGGAACACGCGCATGTTTTCGCCCGGATTGAGGCGGGCGTTGTAGAGGTTCCAGATTTCCGGGCGCTGGTTCTTCGGATCCCATTGGCCAAAGGCGTCGCGGAAGCTGAAGAAGCGCTCCTTGGCCCGGGCCTTCTCTTCGTCACGGCGGGCCCCGCCGATGCAGCAGTCGAAACGAAACTCCTCGATGGCGCCGAGCAGCACCGGAATTTGCAACTGGTTGCGGCTCAACTGACCCGGTGTCGGGGTGACAAAGCCTTTGGCAACGCCTTCATCGACGGTGCGAACAATGAGCTTGGCCCCCAGTTGCAGGGCGCGGCGATCGCGAAACTCGATGAGCTCGGGAAACTCATGGCCCGTCTCCACGTTGAGGAAGGGCATCGGCAGGTCGGAGGGCCGGAAGGCCTTCTCGGCCAGGCGCAGGAGGCAAATCGAATCCTTGCCGCCGGAAAACAGCAGGGCCGGTCGTTCGAATTCGGCGGCCACCTCGCGCATGATGTGGATGGCCTCGGTCTCGAGGTACTGGAGGTGGTCGAGTTGGTAGCTTCTCATGGAAGGCGGGCTCAGGTCAGAATGAGGCAGAGTGTTAGGCAGGTTCAGACCGAGGCAACGGCCTTGCCACCCCAGGCGGCATGCAAACCGCACTCCCGTTTGTCGTCAGCCTTAGCCGGATCGAAGTAATCCCACTCGTTGGGCAAATCGTTCTCCTTCAAATAGGCCTCCATCTGGGCGTCGCTCCAGTAGAAGAGCGGGCTCAGCTTGAGTGATCCGAAATTGCCGTCGGGGCTGACAATGTCGAGGCCGGCTCGGTTGGGGTTCTGGACTTGTCGCAACGCGGTGATCCAAACCGTCGGCGCCAACTCGCGCATGCCGCGCTGGAAGGGCTCGAGCTTCATCACGGTGCTGAAGGCCTTGATGCGCTCTTCATTCTCCGGGGTGGGCTCGGGCATGCCGCCGTCCACGGCATCATAGTGGGCGGCCGTCTTGCGCGGCAGGTAGGCCTTGATGTTGAGCTTCAGGCGCGCTCGGAGCACCTCGGCATGATGGTAAGTGGCCGAACGGTTGTAGCCGTGATCGACCCACAGCACGGGGATGTCGGGCTGGAGCTGGGTCACCAAGTGCAAAATCACCGCCTCGTACGGACGGAAGTTGGTCGAGACGATGGCCCGTCCGCCCGAGCGCTCCAAACCCCAGCGGACGATGTCCAGCGGGGACTGGGACTTGAGGGCGGCGTTGGCGGCTTGCAGTTCAGCGGGAGTCATCACCGGATAAGGCAGAGGTGCAGAAAGGCTAGAGGATCGTCGCCGTGAAGTCGTTCAGGCGGTGACGGCGTGAGTCTCGGTCGGCTGCTCAGACCAGAAGACTCGGGCGACCCAATCGCCAAATCGTTCACCCACGAGTCGCTCAGACTTGTAGCGGATCAGGAGCGGTCGCAGTTCGGTCTCCGTCTCGGTTTCCTTCAGGCTTTCCTTCCAGATGCGGTTGAGGCGAGTCCCGGTGCTGTTGCCACCTAGCCAAACTTGATAGCGGCCAGGGCCTTTGCCCACGAACCCGATCTCAGCCATGTACGGACGCGCGCAGCCGTTGGGGCAACCAGTCATGCGGATGATAATCTCCTCCTCGTTGAGGCCGACCTCGGTGCACAGGTCTTGGATACGCTCAAGCAGCGAGGGCAGGAAGCGCTCGGACTCAGCCAATCCTAGTCCACAGGTGGGCATCGACGGACAGGACATCGCGGCCGCATGCAACACGCCGGCCTGCTTCTCGGTCTTCACGCCATGCTCGTGGAGCAGCGCGGTGATAGACTCCTTGTCCGCGTCGGTGACATTGGCCAGCACGACATTCTGGTTGGCCGACAGGCGGTATTCCACGCTGTCAAACTGCTCAGCCACGCGGCGCAGGGCGGTCTTCTGGCGGCGGGTGTCGGTGTCCTTCACACGGCCCGACTCGACGAAGAGGGTCAGGAACCAGCGGCCATCTGCGGCCTTCTGCCAACCGTAGGCGTCGGTGGTGGTGACGAACTGCGCCGGCTTGGCCGGCTGAAATTCAATGCCCGCACGACGGGCCACCTCGTCGCGGAACCACTCCACGCCCTTCTCCTGCAAGACGTACTTGAGGCGGGCGTGCTTGCGGTCGGTACGGTCGCCGAAGTCGCGGAAGACGGTGAGCACGGCCTTGGACACCTCGATTAACGCGGAGCGCGGGAAGAAGCCGACGACGTCGGCGAGGCGCGGGTAGGTGACGGTGTTGCCATGACTGCGACCCATGCCGCCGCCGGCGATCAGAGTGTAGCCGACCAGTTCGTCATTCTGGATGACGGCGATGAGTCCCATGCACTGGGTGAAAATGTCGATGTCGTTCACCGGCGGGATGACGAAGCCCACCTTGAATTTCCGGGGGAGGTAGGTCTTGCCGTAGAGCGGGTCAACGAAGTCTTTGTTCTCGGCGTCGTCCAAGTTGAGCTGCACGCCATCGATCCAAATGGAGTGGTAAGCCTTGGTTTGCGGGAGCAGGGCCTCGGAGACCTTACTGGAATCTTCGAACACTTGCTGACGGGCGGCACTAATCGCGGGCATGGGCGAGGCCATGACGTTGCGGTTCACGTCGCCGCAGGCCGCGAGGGTGTCGATCATGGCCTGGTTAATCTCGCGCATGAGCGGGCCGAGGCGATCTTTGACGACACCATGGAACTGGACGCTCTGCCGAGTCGTGAGGCGCAGGGTGTTGTTGGCACGCTGGGTGGCTAGGTCGTCCAAGGCGATCCACTGCCGGGCGCTCAAGACGCCGCCGGGGATGCGGCCGCGAATCATCCAGATGTACTGTTTGCCGATCTTGCGCAGGTCGCGGTCGTCCTGCTGGTAGATGCCGTGAAACTTGAGAAACTGCTCGTCGTCTGCCGAGAAGCAGGCGGCGGCTGTGTCGGCAAGCGTGGCGGCGATGTTCCCAGCCAAGGTCGGGATCGCCGTCTTCAGTTCTTCGTTGCGGCTGGGCTTTTTTTCAGGGGTGGCAGCGGTGCTCATTTCCAAAACGCCTGTTTTTTCGTGAAGCGACAGGCAGACATATTATCGCTCATGGCGGCTCCGAATCAATCGCGGAAAACACGAATACCCGACGTTTTCATTGGAGTTTAAGAAATCTCTAAAACTGTGATGGAACTCTCGATCCGCGAGAGCTGAGTCAGGGGGTCCGCGGATATCGCCGGTGGGGGCGATGCTGATCCTGCCGAATTTCGGTTTGCCGCTGGTATCGCCCGTCCGCCAGATTGTCGTCATGCAATCGACGTTCACGGGGCCGGTCTATGTGGTGGGAGACAACATCGACACCGACCAGATTATCCCGGCCCAGTTTCTTAATTTGATACCGACGATTCCCGAAGAGTACGAGAAGCTCGGTGCGTATGCGCTGTGGGGACTGCCCGATTCTCTCTACACGACACGCTTTGTGAAGGAAGGCGCGTTGGACACGGAGTTCCCCATCATCATCGCGGGCCGAAATTTCGGATGCGGTAGCTCTCGCGAGCACGCTCCGATCGCAATGGGTTCAGCCAACTGCGAGGTCGTGGTGGCCGAGAGTTACGCTCGCATCTTCTTCCGGAACTGCGTGGCGACGGGTGAAATTTATCCGGTGGAAACTGAATTTAACCTCCGGGACCAGTTCAAAACGGGCGATGTGGCGACGGTAGATATTAACACCCAGACCATCCTCCATCACGGTACCGGAAAGAGCTATCCGCTGAAGTCCCTGGGCGAGGTCCGGCCGGTGATTGATGCGGGCGGGATCTTCGACTACGCCCGCCAGAGCGGCATGATCGCGCAGAAGGCCTGAGCTTGGGACATCTGAGGACTGGGGATCCAGCTACACGCGGTGCCGGGGTTTTCTTCAGAGGCACGTTGTTCAGAGGCATGTCATTCAAAGGCACGTCTTCGTGGGCTCCGCGGGCCGGGGTCTGCTGCCGCTTCGTGGAGGCGCAGGAGGGCTCTGGGGAGGTGTGGCGTTCGGAGTGCCCCAACGGGGCACCGCATACCAGCCCGGGGTGAAACCCCGGGTATGCCGAACAACCGGAGCGTTCTGAAGGAACGCCGCATACCCTCGGGTGCTCTGACCTGTTTTGCGGTGGCAGAGTGCCGGAGCTGGCGCTAGGGATCAGTGCCTCGACGGGGGCTCCGCGGGTCGGGTCCTGCGCTCGCAGGGAAACTCTGGGGAAGGATAAACTATTCGCGCTGCGCGCGAGGGGGTTTGTTGTTCGCTTCCTACGCTCGCTCCATCCCCGACCCGCTGCCGCTTCGTGGAGGCGCAGGAAGCCTCGGGGGAGGTGAGGCGTTCGGAGTGCCCCAACGGGGCACCGCATACCAGCCCGGGGTGAAACCCCGGGTATGCCGAACAACCGGAGCGTTCTGAAGGAACGCCGCATACCCTCGGGTGCTCTGA
>SXGS01193595.1_pt1 | contig 12321 bp, 8 predicted proteins | sample 3174681 | NCBI WGS metagenome assembly SXGS01 (sample SAMN11356861, study PRJNA531348) | freshwater metagenome | isolation source: freshwater sample F1-80 | place: China: Fuxian Lake, Yuxi | collected 2017-12-25
CGTCCATCCGCACGGACAATTGCCGATACTTTCTCCTGACCTGGGCGATGATGATCTTGAGCCGGATCCTTCGAGCTTATCTCTCGATCCGTTTCAAAAGCCAGCCTATTTGCTCAAGTTATTATTTCGCTCGCCCTAAGTGTAGGGTGCAGCACCGCCTGTGACGTCCTTGATGGAGATCGTGCCATCGTTCGCTCCGCAAGAGGCGTGTGCGGACTCAGCGGTGAAATTAAAGAGGCTGGCCACGCCGCAAGAGGAATCCATCGCCCCGAGGATGATGGAGTCTGTAGTGATGTTCCCCGCATAATCGGTCACAACATAGAAAACGACCACGGAGTTGCCCACGGCAACGGCTTGATCTCCGGTGATTTGATTTCCACCAAATTGTGGATTCCCCAGGTAAAGTTTGATCGAGCCTGCGGTGCCGAAACAGGCTGGATCGTCAACACTCGAGATGACGCGAAGGATGTTGTTCAGCATCTCGGACTGAGTGAACGAAACTGTTGTCTCACCAGAGGCGGCACATTTGACAAGTTCCTGTTTGATGATCCTCATCCTCGGCGGCGTCCTGTCTCGCAACCGCACGCTTGCCTGGTATGAGGCAATCACTGTCACTCCATCCGAAGCATCCAGCACACGCAGTTGAACCATGTATTCAGCGAAGGGAGCAGCAGCGTTCACCGTCAGTTGAAATCCGGGATTCATCGCCGGCGGATCCTGGTCAACAATCACATTGCATGGGAACAAGGGGGCAATCAAAGGATGAAAATCGGGGATGTTCGAGTAGCCATAGCACTCCCCATCAGTGGTGACGTACGTCGGATCGAGGAATACTGGCGAAGTCTGACCCGGAAGGCTGCCCGTCGGAGCACAGGCGGCACCCTCGGCAGACGACGCCAAAGATAGAAACATCGCCACGATGACGAAGGTCCAAATCAGAAATCGAGCAAAGCCGGCACTTTGTTCAATTATCGGAGGAACCCATGATCGCACACAGTGATCCAGGGTCTTACCAAATCGGAGGTGATTGTGGGCCATTGCCCCGCCCTTCTGATAGCTTTTGAACAGACTCACAACGTCTCCATATCACTCCCACTTCACCACCACCAGATTGCAGGAAGGAACCGGGCTGCTTCGGTACGCGCTTCAAAGTCCCCCAACCCTACACCGGCCAGACGACTCATGGTCTCACCTCTTTCGGTTCGGCAGACTTCACACAACGAAACCCTACATGGTTGCAGGCGGTGCGGACTTCACCCTTGCCACGGGTGCCAAGCATGTAGCGGGTGCAATACTTGTCAGTGCATAGGAAGGATCCACCTCGATGCACGCGTTTTTTCTCGGTCGGTTCAGCGGGATCGTAAGGCGAGTCCGGGCCTTGCGGGTTCCGTGCCACGCCACCTGCCAAGCTCAACTGCGCGTAGTAGTCCGGACGATACCAATCGCTCACCCATTCCCACACGTTGCCGGCGACATCGTAGAGCCCATAGCCGTTGGGGGGATATTGGGCGACGGGCGCGATGCCTTTGAAACCATCCTCTCCTGTGTCGCCTCCTTCGATTGGAAATCTGCCCTGGTAAATGTTCGCCTGAAATTTCCCGCCCGGCCTCAACTCTTCCCCCCACGCGTATAACCGCCCTGTCGTACCGCCACGCGCGCCAAATTCCCATTCCGCCTCGGTCGGCAATCGCTTACCCGCCCATTTCGCATAAGCCACCGCATCTTCGTATGCAACATGCACCACCGGGTGGTTTTTCCGGCCAGTCAGATTACTCGCCGGCCCTGTGGGATGACGCCAATCCGCGCAGGGGACGTAACTCCACCACTGAAAGTAATCATCCAGCTTCACTTCGTGCGGCGTGGTGGTGAAGACCGTCGAACCTGCGACAAGGTTCTCGGGCGGCGCGGTGGGAAACTCCTCCCTGGTCGGCTTCTGCTCTGCGACGGTCACGTAGCCGGTGGCCTTCACGAACTTTTCAAACTGTTCGTTGGTCACTTCGGTCGCATCCATCCAAAAACCGTCCACATAAACCCGGTGAACCGGCAGCGCGTCGCGGGTCACTCCCGGCACACCACAGAGCGATTCATTCGCCGCATCACAACCCATCGAGAACTCGCCACCAGGAATCCACACCATTCCTTCCGGCGAGGGAGCGGGCGCGGGCGCAACATTTGAAAGAGTCGGGGCAAAAGGCGACGAGCCGGGAGCTGTTGAACCTTCATCGATTGCAGGCGACAGGCGGGCAGGAAACGAGCGCAAGAGAACGAGCCCGATCATCGCTGCTAGCGCCATCCCACCAGCGCCCCACGCAATCCGGTTTACACCTCGCCGTGCTTTCGGTTTCGCGTTCCGCCGAACTTTGGCTTTGCTCATGGCTGAATCAGTTACCAGATTACAGCCCAACAAGAGCGGCGCGATCCTCAACAGCCTGCCTGGTCACCATGTCAGGAGAGCTTCGAAAGACGAGGTGATCTCAACTGCTTCTTGCCGGACGCTTTTCCGCCTCTTCTTCTGTCACGGGGGTTTTTCCTGGCCTTCCCTGGAACCTCATTCTCCAACTGCGCAGCTCGACGCTGGTATTCAATACTCTTGGATCCATGCGCAGCTACCATGTGCATTGGCAGACCGAATGGCACCTTTTGTTTACAAATAGGACAGATCACAAATATGGCTTTCGCCTTGTAAAGGGTTTGGACACGGTGTTTGAAACCAAAGCGTGACGGCTAACCCCAGTCATCACAAGCGCATATTCAGCATAACTTTCCCTCACTCTACCTGCGTCGCCCGTGCATTCACAACTTGGCGATAGTGGAGCGCGGAATTCCGTGCTCCGGCACCACGCCCGGCCACGCCCGGTCTTGAGGTCTTCTCGTTACCGACAGCTTCGGGAGACACCGACCTCAGTCGTTCGACTACTCCACGTCTTGTAACTCTTTGTGGACTGGTCTTTGGTATTCGAATTATGCAACTCAAGGACAAAGCCGCCGTTGTGACAGGTGCCAGCCGCGGAGTAGGCCGGGCCACCGCTCTTGCCCTCGCACGCGCCGGATGTTCTGTTCTCATCAACCACAGCAACTCTCCCGCTGAAGCAGTCCAGACTGCGAAAGAAGTTCGCGCCCTTGGAGTCAAAGCGATTTGCTTTCAAGGCAGCGTTGCCGATGACGTCTCATGCCGTGAGATGATGGCTGCCGCTGTAACAGAATTCGGGCGTCTCGACATTCTGGTGAACAATGCGGGGACAACGCGGTTCATTCCTTTCACCGATTTGGAAGCAGTAACCATTGACGATTGGGAGAACATCTTCGCGGTAAATCTTCGCGGACCGTTCCAGTGCGCCCGAGCCGCGAGACCCCATCTGGAGGCATCGGGAGATGGCGTGATCATCAACGTTGCCAGCGTGGCCGGGCTTACTGGCGCGGGCAGCTCCATTCCCTACTGCGCATCAAAGGCAGGCGTCATCAATCTGACGCTCGCACTGGCTCGCACGTTGGGGCCACGAATTCGTGTGAACGCCGTGGCGCCCGGTTTCATCGAAGGCGAATGGCTGCGCAAAGGACTTGGACCGGATTACGAGAGTGCGAGGAAGGCGAAGGCGGAGCAGGCTTTGCTCGTCCGCGTGTGCCAGCCGGAGGACATCGCCACGGCGATTCTCTCGCTGATAGCCACCGACATGGTAACAGGACACACGATGGTTGTGGATGGCGGGCACACGATCGGCCCGCGAATCTCGCATGGAATCAGATGACGAGTGCCGGACGGCCTTCGCGCATGTTACCTGGTGAGAGCTTCGGCAGCGGCCGTCTGAAAATCTCGACGAACGTCACTGGCATCGCTGTTCGGGAAATTGGATCGCTGCACCATCAGGATGTAAGCGACCTTCTTCACAGGATCAATCCATGCCTGGGTACCCCACGCGCCGCCATGCCCGTAAGATCCCGGTGAGAGCGTCGAGGCAACACCGTCGTGTGGCGTGCGAAGGACGCAGGTGCCGAGGCCCCATCCGTAGTTCGCGCCCCGGTTGCCGAAGGTGTCAGTCTGAAAAAATCCGGTTGGCAAATCACCCGTTTGTGGTGTCGCAAGGAACTTCATGGCGGCAGCACTTAGATAACGCCGGCCTTTGTAACGGCCACCGTTGAGCAACATCTGGCAGTAACGCGCGTAATCGGTCGCAGTCGAGTAGAGTCCACCGTTGCCCTGGGGCGGTTTGTCTCGCGGGCCAAACTCTGGCCGCGGCGGCACTGGCGCAAGCAAACCAGTCTCTTTGTTCTTCGCGTAGGCCGTGGCCAGTTGGGAACGCGATTCAGGCGTCAGATAAAAAGTCGTGTGTTTCATCCCGAGCGGACCAAAGAGCCGTTTCTGGAGGAACGTGTCAAAGGTCATGCCGCTGACCACCTCGACAATGCGCGATGCCGCGTTGATGCCGCTTTGAGTGTATCGCCATTTTTCACCGGGCTCGTATTGCATCGGAGCTGAAAGCCAGAGCGGAACGAGATCAGCGAGCGTCTTCGCCTTTTGCGCGTCCGGGCCGCTCGCTTCGCCCAGCCCGGAAGTGTGCGTGAGAATTTGTGAAATAGTGAGGTTGGCGGGCTTCCCAGTTGGCGTCTTCAGGCGGGCAAACTCGGGCAGATACTTCGCCACAGGATCAGAGACGTTCAGCTTGCCCTCGTCCTGGAGCATCAGAATCGCAGTGCCGGTGATCGGCTTGGTCATCGAGGCAATCCAGAAGAGCGTATCTGGCGTCATCGGCTTTTTCCCGGCCACGTCCGCGAAGCCGGCACCTTCGATATGAAGGATTTTGTTCTTCTTGACGACGACGGTGACAGCGCCAGCGATCTCGTTCTTGGCGATCATGCCCTGCATCGCAGTGTCAATACCCGGCAGTTTCGGCCCGGCGGCCAAAGCAGGCAAGGCACCGCAAAGAGAGGCGGAAAGCACAAGGTTCATAAGGTGGCGGAGGGGATGTTTCATAGTGGGAATCATCTTGGAACGGGATGGATAGATCGGTCGATGAAAATTCCTACGCAATGATCTCCTGGATCGGTTTGCCATGGTCGATCTCCAGGCGTTTGCGTCCGGGAACTTCCAACTTGCGCGAATCGAGGCCGAGTTGCTGGAGAATCGTCGCGTGGATGTCGGTGACATAATGCCGGTGCTCGACGGCGTGAAAGCCGATCTCGTCTGTCGCACCATGCACGACGCCGCGTTTCAGCCCGCCACCGGCCATCCACACGCTGAATCCGAAGATGTGATGGTCGCGGCCGTCGGAGCCTTGCGAGCCGGGGGTGCGGCCGAACTCCGTCGCAAACACGACGAGTGTTTCGTCCAGCAGTCCGCGCTGGTGGAGATCCTCTAGCAATGCGCCCACGGGTTGATCGACCGCGAGCGCGAGCTTTGAATGATTTTCCTTCAACCCGCTGTGCGCGTCCCAGGCTCCAGCGCCTCCACCACCGTGCTGGATTTGGATGAAGCGCACGCCGCGTTCAACAAGACGCCGCGCGGCTAGAAGCTGCGAGCCGAACTCGCGGCAATGCGCCAGATCGAGGCCATAGAGCGCCTTGGTCCGGTCGGATTCCTTGGAAAAGTCCATGACCTCCGGCACCGACATCTGCATGCGGAACGCCAGCTCGTACGAAGCCACGCGCGCGGCCAGTGCGGGATCGTCGGGATATTCGACGCCGCGCAGGTCATTCAGTTCGCGCGTGAGGTTTCTGCCGACGCTCCGCGCATTCGCGGAGAAGGGGCGCTCGGGCTGGCCGAAGTCGAGTGGATTCCGTGGATCAATTCGCAGCGGCACCGCATCGTGGGCCGGGCCAAGATAATGGCCGTCTTTCTTGTTCCAGTATTCGCGCGTGCCCATGGAAATGAACTGCGGCAGATCGTCGTTCAGCGAGCCGAGACCATAATGAACCCAGGCGCCAAGTGTGGGGAAATCGCCATCGAGCATGTTTCGCCCGGAATGGAACTGCGTTTGCGCGCCGTGATTGCTGTCTGTCGTCCATAGGGAACGCACGACCGCCAGGCGATCCACATTGCGCGCGGTGTGTGGAAACCAGTCGCTCACTTCTATGCCGCTCTGGCCATGTTTCTTGAAACCGATCTGAAGCGGGTAAAGCGTGTTGCGCTGGTTTCCATTAGCGTCAGGGACGACCAACCGCTCGATGGCGAGCTTCTTGGGATCCTGCGCGGCGGCGAAGGGAGTCTCGGCAATCGTCTTGCCCCCGTACTTCGTGAGCATCGGCTTGGGATCGAAACTCTCCACGTGGCTGAAGCCGCCGTTCATGAACAGCCAGATCACGCTCCTGGCCTTCGGCACAAGGACAGGCAGGCCGTTGGGAGACTTCCAACCAGCACTGTTTCCCAATGCATCACGGTGCATCATGGCCCCCAGTGCAAGGCCCGTGAACCCCATGCCCATGTCGGCCAGGAATGTGCGGCGGCTGATCGGGCGGTGGAGATTTTGACAGCGAGTCATAGTCGTTCACTTTCTCCGTTTGGCTGCTGGCTCATCGCAATGTGACGAAATCGTTGTGATTAAGAAGCGCCCAGACAAGGTGCGCCCGGTCTGGAACTGTTTTGCTGGAGGCAGGTGGCTCTTGCTTTCGCCAATTTTCCAGTGCGGTCGTCGAGGCGGCCACTTCAGCTTCGCTGGCGACAATGCCGAGCACCGCTGCGAACGCCCGGCGGATGAAAGCTCCATCATCTGATTGCCCCTGCTCCGGCGCGTTGGCGTGAGACAAGCGCGCGGCAATCTCGCCGGCGGCATCCAGCACCAGCTTGCTATTTGTCAACGCCAGCGCCTGTTGAGGCACGATGCTTATATCCCGACGATAGCACTCCTTCACCACCGCTTCATCAAAGGTTGTGAGGAACAGATTGCGGTCATTGTTTGAGTGAAAGAAATAAAGGCTCCGGCGTTTCGAAGTTTCCTGCTCGCCGGGTGCAACCGGTGGACCGCCCCGTGTGAGATCCAGATTTCCCGCGAGCGACAGAATCGCATCCCGCACGGCTTCGGCTTCGAGACGGATGGGCACGCGCCGCCAGAGATGAACGTTGTCCGGATCCTTCGCGGCGCTGGTTTCGCCACCAGTCAGCGATGACGACATGCGGTAGGCTGAGGAAGTGACAATGAGCCGGTGCAGATGCTTCATGCTCCAACCTTGCTCCATAAATTCCGCGGCAAGCCAGTCCACCAATTCTGGATTCGTTGGCGGAGTGCCTTTGCGTCCAAATTCGAAGACGGTACTGACGAGCGGCGCACCAAAATGGCGCGCCCAGAGGTGATTGACAGCGACGCGGGCTGTCAGTGGATTGCGACGGTCGGTGATCCACTCGGCCAGGGCCTTCCGGCGTCCGGTGCTTTGGGTGGGAAATTTGACGACAGGATCGTCCGCCGTGGAATTGAGGAAACGGGTGGGCGTCCACTTCGCTCCGGCCAGTTGGGTGAATTGCTCGTCTGGCTTGACGGGGGCTTCGGCAGTCTTGATGGCATTCTCGAGAGCCTCTCGGGCATTCTTGATTTCCTTTTCGATAGCTTCCTTTTTATCAATAACGGCATTCAGCAGGCGACGCTCCGTCTCGGCCAGCGTCAAACGAGCTTTGGTCACTGCCGCCGCACGCTCGGCCTGCACCGCCAACACCGCTTTCTCACGCCCGGCTGCCGCGAGCGCCACGTCATCCTTGGCGCCATCAACCCTGGACCACGCGGCCCGCATCGCATCGGCGCGGCGCTCCAGGCTGGCGAGGTCTGCCTTGGCGGAATCGAGGCTCGACTCAGCCACACTCAAAGCGCTCCGAGCCTCATCAACGTTTCGCCGGGCTTTTTCGCGAGTCAACGAAGGCGCTCCCGTAGTATGCACCGAGGCCGATGTCGTTCCCGAATCAGCCGGTACCAGGAGGTCGGCTTCCTGCCGGAGTGCAGCGGCCAATGCTTCCCTCGATTTGGAAATCGGAGCTTTGGCGGCTTCCAACTTCTTCCGTGCGCCAGCCAGATGGGTTTCGATCACCCACGCCCGGCGCTCCGGTTGATACGCTTCGACCGGCAACGACACGGGGTGGATGTTGAGTTCTTTGAACGCCAGCAGCGAGGGGACTCCCGCGGTGATGATGGTGGATTTGTCGGGTTGACTCTCCTGACCACGAACGAAGCGATAGGTGGGCGTGTCGATGTGACCATCGAAGACCCGCGGAAGGCCATCCTTCTCCAGGTCCGGTTCGCCGGGCAGGAGGTCGAGCCGGGCGTGATAAGGTTCAAAGAAAGCCCTCATCCGGTAGAAGTCCACCTGCCGGATGGGATCATATTTGTGATCATGACATTTGGCGCAATTCATCGTCAGACCAAGCAAGCTCTTGCTGACGTGCTCGACGGTTTCTTCGAGCCATTGGTTCCGGTTAAAGAGAAACCAGTTTCGCGCGAGAAAGCCGGTGGCGCGCAGTTTGTCGAGGTCGCCGGGATTAAGTTCATCCGCAGCGAGCATCAGTCTTAGCATTTGGTCGTAGGGCGTGTCGGTGTTGAGCGACTCGATGATCCAGTCCCTCCAGTGCCAGATGTGCTTCTGGCTGTTGCGCAGTTGATCACCCAGGCCCCACCAGTCGCTGTAACGCCAGATGTCCATCCAGTGACGTGCCCAACGTTCGCCATGGCGCGGATCATCGAGCAAACGCTCCACAGTGTCTTCATACCAACGATTCGAAGCATCCTGCCTCGCCGCCTCCAGCTCGGTGGCTGTGGGCGGCAGGCCGATGAGATCAAAGTAAAGCCGTCGCAACAGCACTTCGCGCGGGGCTTCGGGCTGCGGCTTCAATTCACGCTGCGCGTGCTGCCTCGCGACGAAGGCATCAATCGGATTCCTCACCCAGTTAGACTTGGCGCTGACTGGCACTGCTGGCCGAATGATCTCGCGAAAGGCCCAGTGTTCCCGTGGGTCTTCCTCCGCCTTTTCATCCGTCGGCGCGGACGCTCCAGCGGATATCCAGTCGCGTAGGAGTTCTATTTGTGCGGCGGTGAGTGGCTCCCCCTCGTGCTCCGGCGGCATTCGCTCCTCAGAATTGATCGCCGCGACTCGCTTGATGATCAGGCTTTGTTCCGGCTCTCCGCGCTGGATCGCCGGCCCTTCCTTGCCACCCTTGAGCATGGCCTCAACCGTGTCCAGCCGCAGGTCACTCTTTTGCTTCAGTGATCCGTGGCAGGCATAGCAGCGATCCCGGAAGATCGGCTTGATGTCTTTGAGATAATCCACCCCGTCCGCAGGCAGCGCCGTCGTGACTGGAGCCAGCAACAGAAACGAGATGATGACATGACAGCCGGGTTTCATTGCGACGCAGGATCAGGCCAATTCGCATGGACCGAAGCAGCAACTTTTCTCGAAATCTCGTCGTTCGGGGCGAAGTCTCATTTCGCAAGGCCAAGCTTCTTCAGAAACTGCGCATAGCGCGGATCGTTGCGGATATTATCCCATCCAGGATCCAACTGGAGACTTAGAACGAATGGAACCCTCGCTTCGAATGCCTTATTCAACCACTTGAATGACTGGTCTGCATCTCCGAGTACGCTGTAAAGGTACGCCACAGTATCGGACATTCGGACATCCGTCACAGCGGCCAGTTCCAGGCTCCGGACAAGCTCGATCGTTTCTCCGCGTTTTCCTGAAAGTACGTTCAGCCAACCGATGGATTGCACGACCCACCCTGAGTCCGGGTCCAGCACTTTTGCTTGCTGAAACGCGGAAGCAGCGTTGCGGTAGTCGCCCTGCAAGGCGTGCACCGTACCGAGGTTCATGAAGCCTTGAAAATTCCCCGGATCCACCTTGAGAGTGTATTTGCACTGGGCGAGCGCTTTGTCGTATTCCCGGGCATATATTAGAAGAATAGCCAGGTCCGGATTGATGATACCGTGAAGCGGCTCCAATTCCTGCGCCCGCCGCATTTCACGTAGCGCTTCCTGAATCCGGCCGTTGGCAACAAAATACCACCCGTACCAATCATGGCTCATCGCATGGTTTGGATTGATTGCCAAAGCCCGTTTGATTTCATGCTCCGCCTCTTCCCATTTCCATTCGTATAGCCGGACCACACCCATCGCGTAGTGGGAATCAGCCAGCATGTCATCCAGGTCGAGCGCCCGTTGAGCGGCCAGTCTGGCCTTTGAAATGACCTCCGATGGGGAGCCTGATGAATAGATGCTCACCATCTGCACTTCTGCAAGTTGAGCGTACGCCATGGCGAACTTCGGATCGAGTTGAACAGCCCGGTTCAAGTAATCAATACTGGTGACAAAACTTTCTGTGGTCCACCGGGCGTAATAGAAACGCCCCTGCAAGTAGAGGTTGTACGCTTCCAGGTTCTGGGTTGGTTGCCGATTGATGGATTGAATATCTTCGACGCCAAGCTGGATTTTGAGCGCGGCAGCCACTTTTTGAGAGACATCGCTCTGAATGGCGAAAATGTTGGTCATGTCCCGGTCGTAGGTCTCCGACCAGAGGTGAAAGCCATCCGCCACGTTGATGAGCTGGGTGGTGATGCGGAGTTGATTCCCCACCTTCCGCACGCTGCCTTCCAGGACGGCACTGACGTGCAATTGCTCGCCCACTTGCCGGAAAATGTCCCGCTCCGTCTTGCCCTTGAAGGCAAACGATGAACTTCTCCCCGGCACGCGCAGCCCTTTCACCCTGGCGAGCGCATTGAGCAGTTCCTCGGTCATGCCGTCGCTCAAATACTCGTCCGCCTTGTCCGCGCTCATGTTCACAAAAGGCAATACGGCGATCGATTTTTGATCTGCGGCGGGCGCGAGGCTCGATGCGGCTGCGGGATGAGAGGGTGAAGCATTGGTCGAGGAATGCGGACCCGGTTTGGTTGGCTGTCCCGATTGTTCCACGAGCCACCAGCCGACTCCAACCACGAGCAGCATCATGCCGGTTACCCAGCCAAATCGTGTGGCAGACGAGGTCGTGAGGTTCTTTTCAGTTTCGTATTTTGAACTCTGGATTTTGGACTTGGAAATCTGAGCTTCGCGTTTGCTGCCACCTTCCTGTGACGTGGTTCTCGGAACCGCGCGGGAGTCTCCCACCGCTTCGAGCGCGAAGGCCAGGTCGCTCGCACTCTGAAAACGCCTCTCCGGTAGCTTCTCAAGACAGCGGTGAATCACCCGAGCAAAGGCGGGCGGCAGGTCTGGTTTCGTCACCAGCAAATCAGGCGGCTCCTCCTTGAGAATCGCGCTCATCGTCTCGATCTTCGTATCCCGCTTGAAGGGTCGCCGCCCGCTCACCATCTCGAAAAGCACGCAACCAAACGAAAAGATATCCGCCCGATGATCGACCAATTCCCCGCGCACCTGTTCCGGCGCCATGTAATTCGGCGTGCCCATGACGCGGCCTGGCTCGGTGGCCTCGTCGGCGGGTTGCATCAAGGTGCCCGCGTCTCGATCGACTGATTGCCCCTCTCCCTGCCCTCTCCCCATCGGATGGGGAGAGGGTGGCCGAAGGTCGGGTGAGGGGTTCTTCAGTTTCGCCAGACCAAAATCCAGGATCTTCACCCGCCCATCAGTCGTGACGAAAAGATTCTCGGGCTTGAGATCGCGGTGGACGATGCCTTTACCGTGGGCCGCAGACAGTCCTTGAGCGATTTGGACGGCGTAATCACTCACCAACCGTGTGGACAATCCGCCTGGAGCCAGAGCCTCACGCAGGGTTCGCCCTTCAAGCAGTTCACTCACAAGATACGGCGAACCGTCGTGAACACCGGCATCGTGAATGGTGAGCACGTTCGGATGGTTCAATGCCGCCAGCGTTTTCGCCTCCTGCTCAAACCGCCGCAGCCGGTCAGCATCCCCCGCGAAGTCGCTGGGCAACACCTTCACCGCCACGTCGCGCCCCAGCCGTGTGTCCCGCGCCCTGAATACTTCCCCCATGCCTCCGGCGCCAAGTGGCGCCAGAATTCGAAACACTCCGATATGGACGGGAGGAGACACGAACGCAGGCTGCTTCAGAGCGGGTGGGTTGGCAATTACGAATCCCGGAGCCGCCCATAGGACGGTGCATCCGCAAGTTGTCGGTGGAGCGCGACTGTGCTGAAAGCCAGTCGCAGCAGTATCGATGGCTTGCTCTCACGCCAAACCTGCTGCGGCTGGTGCTGCGCACACAGCCGCGCTCCTGGCCGAGAGCCAAGTTCACTGACAACTTGTGGATGCACCATGGCCCTCGACAAGGAGGGTGGAATGAAGTTTGAGGGCAAGGAGATGGAATGAATTTGGTGGCGCGCCGCTGTGGACTCTGATTGGATTGGCGCATGTCCATCGCGCATGCGGATCAAATGTTGGCAGGATTGCC
>SXGS01046894.1_pt1 | contig 12320 bp, 14 predicted proteins | sample 3174681 | NCBI WGS metagenome assembly SXGS01 (sample SAMN11356861, study PRJNA531348) | freshwater metagenome | isolation source: freshwater sample F1-80 | place: China: Fuxian Lake, Yuxi | collected 2017-12-25
CGGCATCGGCACCAGCGAAGTGGAACATGTGCTGGCCACTCAATGTCTGGTCCAAAAACGGCCCAAGACCATGGAAGTGCGCGTCGACGGAGTCCTCTCGAGCCTCTGTTCCGCGAAGGACGTCACGCTCGCGATTATCGGAAAGATCGGCACGGCCGGCGGAACCGGCTATGTCATCGAATACACGGGCTCGGCGATCCGCGCCCTCAGCATGGAAGGGCGCATGACGCTCTGCAATATGTCGATCGAAGCAGGCGCGCGAGCCGGCATGGTCGCGCCGGACGAAAAGACCCTCGCCTATGTAAAGGACCGCCCCTTGGCTCCGAAGGGAAAGCTGTTCGAACAGGCTGTGCAGGCCTGGCAGCATCTGAAGACCGACGCCAACGCCTCCTACGATATGACCGTGACAATGAAAGCCGAGGACATCGCGCCGCAAGTCAGCTGGGGCACCAGTCCCGGCATGGTGACCGGCATCGATCAACGGGTGCCAGACCCGCGGACGATCGCCGACGCGAACCAGCGCCAGGCCACGGAACGGGCCTTGGAATATATGGGTCTCATCCCGAACATGCCCATCACCGATATTAAGATCGATACGGTCTTCATCGGGTCCTGCACCAACTCACGCATCGAAGACCTCCGCCTGGCGGCCAACTTGGCCAGGGGCAAGAGCGTCGCCACCGGTGTGCGGGCGATGGTGGTGCCTGGCTCAGGCCTCGTGAAGCAGCAGGCCGAACAGGAAGGACTCGACCGCCTCTTCAAGGACGCGGGATTCGAATGGCGGGAAGCCGGCTGCAGTATGTGCCTGGCCATGAATGCCGACGTGCTTCAGCCGAGCGAACGCTGCGCCTCGACCAGCAATCGACATTTCGAAGGGCGCCAGGGGGCTGGCGGCCGCACTCATCTCGTCTCTCCGGCCATGGCTGTGGCAGCCGCCGTCGAGGGACACTTCGTCGATATCCGAACCTGGGAATAGAGGACCTATGCAACCCTTTACCATCCTGACAGGTCTGGTCGCGCCGCTGGACCGCGTCAATGTCGATACCGATCAAATCATCCCGAAGCAGTTTTTGAAAACGATCAAACGGACCGGGCTCCGCGAAGGGCTGTTCTACGATTGGCGCAAACAGAAGGACGGCTCGCAGGATCCCTCGTTCTTTTTGAACCAGCCGCGCTTCCAGGGCGCGACGATTCTCCTCACGCGCGATAACTTCGGATGCGGCTCGTCGCGCGAACATGCCCCCTGGGCGCTCCTCGATCAAGGCTTCCGCTGCGTCATCGCGTCGAGCTTTGCCGACATCTGCTACAACAACTGCTTCCAGAACGGCATTCTGCCCATCGTCCTGAAGGCCGACGAGGTGCTGGCGACGATGAAAGACGTGCTCGCGACGCCCGGATACCAGCTGACGGTGGACCTGGAAAAACAGACGGTGACGACCCCGAGCGGCGCCAGCTATCGCTTCGACATCGATCCCTTCCGGAAAGATTGCCTCTATCGGGGCCTCGATTCCATCGGCTTGACGTTGCAACACGAGGCCAGCATCGTGGCCTATGAAACCCGCCGCAAGGCCGAGGCGCCCTGGCTCTTTACGGACCTTCGCCCGTAACCGTGACGCGCACGATGACGTGGCTCTGTCGCCCGAAGCTGTTCCTGTTGTTCCTCTTCTTCGGCGCAGCCTATCTGCTCATCGCCTTCAACTACAGTTACTCCGACGGAAACCGCGCCGGCTACATTCAGAAGTTTTCCCACAAGGGCTGGATCTGCAAGACGCACGAAGGGGAGCTGGCCATGACCACGGTACCGGGCGTCGCGCCGGTGCTCTGGGAGTTCAGCGTGCGGGATGAACAGATCGCCGCGCAGCTCTCGCAAATGATGGGGAAGCGGCTGGTACTGCATTACAAAGAATACCGGCACCTGCCGACGACCTGCTTCGGCGAAACGGCCTACTTCGTCGATCGCGTCGAGGTCCAGGAATAACGGGTTTTGCCGCGCAACATGGAACAAGAACTCGCCACATTGATCGACTCGATCCAGCAGGCCGGCGCGCGGGTGCGCGAACTGGTCCAAGACGGATTCGAGGTCCAGACGAAACCGGACCATTCGCCGGTCACCACCGTGGACCACGAGGTCAACCGCATCCTCTACGACATGCAGCGCCGGGAGTTTCCATCGGACGGATGGCTCTCGGAGGAATCGCCCGACGACCTGTCGCGACTCACCCACGACCGGGTTTGGGTTATCGACCCCATCGACGGCACCAGGGCCTGGGTGAATCGGGTACCGGAGTTCGGCATCTCCGCCGCCTTGATCGAGCGGGGCCTCCCGGTCGTCGCCGCGATCCTCAACCCCTCCACCGATGAACTCTTCACGGCAGTACGCGGCGGAGGGCTCTTCCTGAACGGCTCGCGCGTCACCCTCTTGCCCCTTCACGACTTCGATCCCGTCATCCTGGTGGGAGCCAGGGAATTCCTGATCGACCGCCGGGCGACACTCGCCGAAACCTGCCGCTACCGCCCCATGTATTCCATCGCCCATGCATTGGCTCTAGTCGCAGCCGGCCGCGTCCAGGCCGCCTTCACCATCGACCCGGAACATGAATGGGATGTGGCGGCCGGAGTCCTGCTTATCGAAGAAGGCGGCGGCACGATCAGCGACGGAGCCGGAAAACCCTTCGTCTTCAATCAGCCCCTGCCGACATTCTCCGGCATCATCTCCGTAGCCGCCACCGCCGACAAGGATCTGCGCGCCAGACTTCAGATCCATGCCGAACAGGCCCGCTTGCAACCGGAATGAACATGAAAGACTCCATGACCATCGCCCTGTTAGGAACCGGTCTGTTGGGGCGAGCGATCGCCGAGCGGCTCCAGTCGGTCGGCCACTGTGTCACTGTCTATAACCGAACCACGGCCAAGGCGCTGCCCCTGCAGGCTTGCGGCATTACCGTGGTTACGAAGCCGGAGCAGGCGATGGCCCAAGCAGACTGTGTCGTCCTGATGCTGGCCGACGCGGCGGCTATCCGCGCCGTCCTGCTGACCGCAGCTTTGCTGGCAGTCCTGCGCGGCAAAACCGTGATCCAGATGGGCACCATTGCGCAGGAAGAGAGCTTGGCCATCCAAGCCGAGGTCGAGCGAGCCGGAGGATTCTATTGCGAAGCGCCGGTGCTGGGCAGCATTGCCGAAGCGAAAGCCGGAGCCCTCTTGGTGATGGCCGGTGGAACGGAAGAACAATTTGCCCAATGGAGCCCGTTGTTCCGTTCTCTAAGCCGGGAGCCGCGCCTGATCGGTCCTGTCGGGAAAGCCGCCTCCCTGAAGCTGGCGCTCAATCAATTGATCGTGGCGGAAATCTCGGCCTTTGCCCTGAGCCTTGGCCTGGTGCAACGGGCCGGCGTTTCCGTAGACACCTTCATGGCCATCTTGCGGGAGAGCGCCCTCTTCGCCCCCGCCTTCGACAAGAAATTGCCGAGACTCCTGACGAGGGACTATCACCATCCGAACTTTTCCACCCGCCATCTCTTGAAAGATGTGGAACTCTTCCTGAAAGAAGCCTCCGGCTACGAACTGACGACGAGCAGTCTGGAGGGAGTCAAACCGGTCCTGGAGCGGACCATTGCGCAGGGACTGGGAGAAGCCGATTATGCGGCGCTCTATGAAACGGTCAATCCGAAAGTCTAAGGAGCAGGAGGCGTGTCGCTCAAGCTCATCCGGGAATCTTTTCTCGTGAGATGAAACGTCCCGCCTTTTAAGTCGTGGCATAGTCGGCGCCGATGCGGCTATACCACCAGCGCCCTTCCCCTTCTGAAAAATCCTGAGAGAACTTGACAGCAAACCCTCCGTCCCGATCGTTCTCCTTCTGAAACCACATCCCATGCCAGGTATGGCCAATGAGCGTTTGCGTTTCGACGCCCCTGCTTCCACTCATAGTGACCGTTGCCCTGCTCGTCCAGGATCAGCCGAACGACCGCGCCGTCCACTCCCATTCACCGGCCAGAACCTGCCTGTCGCCTAGCTGAGAATCAGGGGAGGCAACGGGATGAACCCTCTGATTGGCGCAAGCTCCCACGAACAATGAGCAGAAAAGCAAAACGAAAATACTGATGGATCATAACGGCATCATGATCGGTCCTCTCCTCTCGCTCCATCCTGCTTACCATGAGGTGAAAAGCGGGACAAGCGATCGGGCAAAATAAGCGTAGCGACAGACCGTTCAAACAATCCGTCCCGCAAGTCCTTCCGATTTCCCCCTTTTACCAAAAGGGAAGCGGCCAGACTGTCCTTCACTGCGCGCGTCCAGCGAGGCCATTCCGAGGGCGCGCGTTGCGCGAGCACAAAGGACGGTCCGGCCGCTCCCCTCTCCTCTGTCAGGCGAGCTGTGCGAGTCTCCGGCAGGCGTCATCGATATCGGCATCGACTTTCGCGTAACTAAATCGGACGACCCGCGACCCCTCCGGTCCGGAGAAGAAGGCTTCGCCCGGCACGGAGGCCAGGCCGATCCGTTCGAGCAGAAACATCGCCCGCTCTTTTCCCGTGGTGCCAGGCAGACGCGATGTATCGGCCAACACATAATAGGCGCCCTGTGGAATCGACGGAACCAGCCCGGCCTTCGCGAGGGCGGCGCAGAACCGATCGCGCTTCCGCTGAAAATCCCGGGCCATGTCCCGGTAATACGAACTGGGGAGCTCCCGGATGCCCACGGCCACCCCGGCCTGCAACGGCGTCGGGGCACAGACATAGAGCAAATCGTTCATGGCGCCGATCGCCTGCGCCCATTTCGCCGCCGCGACGCTGTAGCCGATGCGCCAGCCGGTGATGCTGAACGTTTTCGAGTACCCGCCGATGGTGATCGTCCGCTCCGCCATACCAGGCAGAGTGGCGATACTCACATGGGTCCGGCCGTCATAGAGAAAATATTCGTAAATTTCGTCGGTGAAGACGAACAGATCATGTTGCTGCGCGAATGCGGCGATCGTTTCCAGCTCCTGCCGGCTGAACACTTTCCCGGAAGGATTGCCCGGCGAGTTCACGATGATCGCCTTCGTACGGGGCGTGATCGCCCGCTCGAGCCCGGCGGCGGAAACACTCCAGTCCGGCGCCTGCATCTTCACCCTGACCGGAACCGCTTCAACCGCCTGCAATGCGTTGATGTGGTACTGGTAATAAGGTTCGAAGAGGATCACCTCGTCGCCGGAGCTGAGCAAGGCCATGCAGGCGCAATGAAAAGAACCGGTGGCGCCGGCGCTGACCGTAATATCGGTTTCCGGGTCCGCCGTGATCCCGTTGTCGCGCAGCAACTTCATCGCCAGCGCCTGCCGCAGTTCGAGCAATCCGTCGAATCGCGAATAGACGTTCTTCCCCTGCTCCATCGCCTGTTCCGCGGCTCGCAGCACGATCGGAGGAACCGGCGTGTCGCAGACTCCCTGCGCCATGTTGAGGCCCTTCGCCTTCACGCAGGCCTGGGTCATGGCCCGAATTTCCGAATGGGCCAGGTCTGCCATTCGCTGATTGATGTGTCTCGTCATCGTCGTGTCCCTCCAGATCGAAGAGCCTCTCTTTTCGCAGAGCGATTCCAAAGAGGTCAAGCCCTCTCTCTATGCGAATAGAAAAATAATTATGGAAGAGAATACCCGGACAGGATGCTCAAAAAGTCCGTCAGCAAGGCCGCAGCCGATGGAAGCACAGGAAGCGTAGCCCCTGGCTACGTTGAGGATGCTTTCGAGGCGAGAACGACGCTGGCGGAATTTTTGAGCATCCTGCCTAGAGCAGATCGCCGATCAGTTTCACCGCTTCCTCCGGCGAAGCCGCGGCATGAACGAGCTGCGGTGCGAGTTTTGTAAACAGCCCCACTCCTGCCTTGTCGGCGCCCAGCAGAATCACGATCTTCTTGGCCTTCAGCGCCAGAGCCACTTCCGAGACCGTCCCGGTGCCGCCAAGCCCGCAGGCCACGATGATGTCGCTGGACATGACGTTCACATTGTTGCGCGCCTGGCCCAGGTCCGTGAGGATCGCCACGTCCACATACCGGGACACGGAGGCTTTACTGTCCGGCAAAACCCCGATCGTCAAACTGCCCGGCACGGACTTCGCCCCCTCGCTGGCCGCATCCATCACGCCGCTCGCGCGTCCGCCGGTGAGAAGCACCCAGCCTTGACGGGCGATGAGCTCTCCCAATGTTTTGGCGTCGGCCAGTTCTTTGGCTCCCGCCTTGGCAGGCCCCATAACGCCTATCACCGGTTTTCTGGTCGATCGTCTGGGCGAACGTTTCACGGGAAGACCTCACGGAAAAATAGACTGATGCAATTGTCGCTCACTGAAATATACACCGGGGACGAGGGCTTGTCCCGCGATTCTTGCGAAGGAACGAGGTTACGGCTTCCCCCATAACTCTTCCAACCGCTGAGCCCTGCCGCAATTATATTTATAGAATTTGTACCGGACGGGATTCTTCTTGTAGAAGTCCTGGTGATACTCCTCGGCCTGATAGAACTGCGCGGCCGGCGCGATCTGCGTGACGATCGGCCCGTTCCATCGTTTCGATTGCTCGATCGCCTGCCTGGAACTCTCCGCGGCTCGTTTCTCTTCGTCGGTCTGAAAGAAAATCACAGAGCGGTATTGGCTGCCATGGTCACAGAACTGGGCATTCGGCGTGACCGGATCGACATTGCGCCAGAAGGCCTCCAAGAGAGTCCGATAGCTCACCTTGGCTTGGTCATAGACCACTTCGACCGACTCCGCATGGCCTGTCCCTCCCGCCGAGACCTCTTCGTAGCTCGGATTGGCAGCCGTGCCCCCCATATAGCCGGAGGTCACGGACAGGACGCCCTCGACCTTCTCGAACACTTCTTCCATACACCAGAAACAGCCTCCCGCAAAATAAGCCTTGCCGGAAGTGGCAGCAGTCGCCGGACCGATCGAATGAGAGGTCCAGAATCCGAAAACCAGCGCGGCCAAGACCATGAAAAAAATCTGCGCCAGTCTTTTCCTCAAAGCGGCCTCCTTGCCGGTCCCCTAGAACCTGGTGACGCTGGAAAAATTAAAATCGCGCAGCCTCATCGCCGGCACCAGCAACTTGCCGGTTTCCGACGTGATCGCTTCGGCCGGACCGGTGAAGGCCTCGATCCGGTTGAAGGCCTGCAAGGGGCTCTCGTGAAACCGGAAGTTTTTCACCGCCGACACGATCGCCCCGTTCTCCACGAGAAACGTGCCGTCTCTCGTCATGCCGGTCAGGGTGAGATCGGTCGGATTGACCGTCCTGATATACCAGAAGTTCGTCACGAGGATGGCTCGCTCCGTCTGTTTGATCAACTCGTGCAAGCTCGACAAAGACGCTCCCGCCCCTGACAGGCAGGGAGCGTCGAGCGTGGGGATTCTGTCGATCCCCCGTTCCTTTGCCGTGAAACGATCGTACGACAATTGGGTGAGCGCTCCCTCCGTAATCCAGTTCGACTCCACAGTCGGTAATCCCTCGGCGGTGAATCCGACTCCCAAGAGATCCTCTTGCGCCGGCAGATTGCGGAGCGTCAGCCGTGGATCGACGATCGACTGGCCCAGCTTGCCGGACAAGGCGCTCGTGCCTTTCTCATAGGCCTTCGCGTCGAGCGCCCAAAGCAGCTGGGACCAGAGCCCCGCGACGGCAGCCGGTTCAAGGATCACCGTGTAGCGTCCGGGCGGCAGTTCCCGGACTTCCCCGCCGCGCTTCGCTTTCGTAATCGCGGTGATGGTCCGCTCATGGACCTTCAGATGGTCGATGGAGCGATGGGCCGACGCGCCCCAGCCTGTGGCCTCGCCGGCCTGAACCGTGAGGCTGAACCGCGCATCGGTCCGCTCTTCGCACGCGAAGAGTCCGGTGCTGGCTGCCACACCGACCGTGGCCAGCGACGACGACACAATGCCGGCCGCAGCAAGATTTTCCATCCGGCATTGCCCGATCGCTTCGTTCGCATATTCCAGCCTGCGGGCCGGCCCCGCCGCAGCCGTTTCAGCCCGCGCCGTCGGAGGCGTCAGATAGTCCTGTCGTGTCACCGGCGGAAGATATTCCGGATCCTCGGGCGACAGACGCGCGAGCTGCGCGGCTCTCGTCACCGTCTCCTGCACCGACCCGGCGGTAAAGTCCGTCGTGCCGGCTGTGCCCTGCCGCTTCCCGAAGGCCACCGTCACGCTCAGCGAGCCCCGCCTCGTATCGACATTCTGAACGATCTGATTGTTGGCAAAGCGCGTCGTCCCGCTATGCTGATCCTGCAGCGACACCAGCGTGTGGTCGCCGGTCGACCGTTTCATGACCAGCTCCGAGAGAAACCGGAACTCCTCCCGGCTCGTCAGCTTCGGCCAGGTCTTGTGGCTGGTCATGCTCATGATCCCGCCTGCCCTCCGATGACACTCACGTTGCGGAACCGCGCATGGGAAGCCGGATGGGTCATCCACCCTGATTGGCCTGGCTGGCCCTTGCCGCACGTAATGAACCCGTAGCGCCGCCGATGCGACCGGTCCGCGACTCCGTCGCAACTGTTCCAGAATTCCGGCGTGATCCCGTGGTAGACGACGTCGCGGACCATGTGCGTCCGCTTCCCGTTCTCGATCAGCCAGAAGGCATCGCCGCCGAACTGAAAGTTATAGCGGCGCTGATCGATACTGTAGGACCCGTGGCCTTCGATGTAGATGCCCTTCTTCACATCGGCCAACAACTCCTCGAGCGTGGCCTTGCCCGGCTCCAGACCGATGTTGGCGATGCGCACGATCGGCACGCTGCCCCAGCCGTCTGCCCGATTGGAGCCGCGCGAACGGGTCTCGCCGATATTCGGCGCCACCTCGCGATTCGTGCAATAGCCGACGAAAATCCCCTCGCGCACAATGTCCCATGTCTGGCAGGCCACGCCATCGTCATCGTAGCCGGTCGCGGCGAGGGTTCCCGGCTCGCAGTTGTCGGCCACGAGATTCACATGCGGAGACCCATAGCGGAAATCTCCCCGTTTCTCGGTCGTGAGGAAGCTGGTGCCGGCGTAGTTGGCCTCGTAGCCCAACGCCCGGTCCAGCTCGCTCGGATGGCCGCAGGATTCATGCATGGTGAGCGACAAATGTTCCGGGTCGAGCACCAGATCGTAGCGGCCCGGCGCGATGGTGGGCGCCTGCACCTTCTCGACCGCCTGCGCGGCGAGGCGCGGAGCCTCGGCCGGGAAATTGGCCTCCTCGATCACTTCGTAGCCCATCCGGAGATACGGCGTATTGAAGGTCCGCGTCGCGAACCGCCCCTCATGAACCGCCGTCGCATCGAACTCGCCGCCCACGGCCAGGAGGTCGAACTCCAGACGAGACCCTTCGGTCGAAACGAACAATTTCCGGTCCCGGCGCGCCCAGAGACTCGCGCTGCTCCGTACGACTCCGGCTTGCCGCTGGACGGACTCCATCGTTTCAAGGAGCAGCGATGTTTTCTGCTCAAGCGGGACGGCAAAGGGATCGATCCGATTCGGCGTCACGATCCGGTCCCGATGGACCGGCTCATCCGCGAGGGTGACCTTTTCGATCGCCAGGGAAGCAGAGCCCTTCGCAATCTCGATCGCCAAATCCGCCACGCGCGGCGCTTCTTCCAGCGACAGCACCGAACTGGCCGCGAAGCCCCAAGCCCCGCGGTAGAGCACGCGAATTCCGAACCCTCTGTCCTGCTGGTCTCGAATGGAATCGATGCGGCGGTCCTCACCGCTGACAGTCTGAATCGTGCTGTCGAGGAAACGGATATCGCCATACTCGACGCCGGAAGCGGTGATGCGCTTCAAGACCAATTCGGCCAATTCGTCTTTATTGGGATTGGGCATGGCACGTCATCCTGCCAGAGGCGGGGATTCCGTTCAACTGACGGCCAGGGACTTGGCTTTGCCGGCCTCATCGCCTACGATAGGCCGTCATGTTGCCCCGCGAGCGAACGCCCCGCCAACGCATCGTCGATCTGCTGACCGGCGCCAGACTCTCGTCGTTTCAGCTGGCCCAGATGCTGGGGATCCCGGAGCGTCAGGTCGAAGATCATCTGCCCCATGTCGTGAAGACCATTGCGCGGGACAAGACGAAAAAGTTCATCCTGGACCCGGCTCGTTGTCAGGATTGCGACTTCGTCTTTCGCGACAGAACCAAACTGACGAGACCGAGCCGCTGCCCCCAATGTCGAAGCGAAGACATCACCGCGCCCCGCTATGGGGTCGAACCGGCTGCACCACACCCGCGAGATCGATCGGAGGAACCATGAGACAATCGATTCATGCAGGGGCCGTCATGTTATGTCTGGCCCTGATTTCCTGCAGTGGGGATCAGCCGAAAGAGCTGCTTGCAACAGCCCAGTTTGAAGAAAAACAGATGAACCTGCCCCATGCCAGGCAGCTCTACGAAGAAGTGATCCAGCTCGCTCCCACCAGCCCGGAAGCGGAAACGGCGCGGGCGCGGCTTGCCGCCCTTACCCCAACTCCGTAGGCCAGCGTTTCGGCCACCAGGGAAGAAACCGGTTCGTCGTTTGCTGATAGACCCGATAGTCCTCGCCACGGCTTCGCAGCGCCTGGGCTTCTGCCAATGGAACCCCCGTCACTTTCAGCAGGGCCCAGCCCATCGCCACAGGCCCGACCCAGGTGAGCAGCCAGCCGGCCGTACCAACCGCCATGACGACATAGGCCCACCAATGCAGCCACTCGAAAAAATAATTGGGATGGCGTGAATAGAACCAGAGTCCCTCGCGGCAGACCCGATCTCGATTCCAGGGCTTGGACCGGAATCGCGCAAGCTGCCAATCGGCGAATCCTTCTCCCGTCACGGCAAGGAGCCAGACCAGGAACCCGGCCAGTTCCCAGAAACTGAAGGGAGGCACAACATTCTGCATGAGGACGAGAAAAGGCAGAGAAAAAAGCGCCACTGCCGCAGCCTGCAGTTGGAAATAGGCAAACATTTTGACCGGTTCAGACGAGCCCCACTCACGGCGGAGGCGCCGATAGCGCGCATCCTCTTCCTGGCCGATCACGCGATACAGCAGGATGTAGAGACCCAGCCTCAACCCATAAAGAGAGGCCATCGAGAGCAACAGAATCTTCCGTTCGAAATCGCCAACGGTGCTCCAGCCATACCAGACCACCGTACTCACCAGGCCGACGCACCAGCCCACATCCGCAATTGACGCATTCTGTATCCGACGATCCGCCAGCCAGAGAGCCAGCATCGCGCAAACCATCACCCCATAGGCCGTCACCAGCGCCATGAGGGGATCGAGAGTCGTCATGGAGCTTCGTAATCCCATAGGTCCTCACCGGCGCTGGTCCGGCCGGCCAACCAGGTGCGAAATCCCGACAGAGGGAAGGACAAAAGCGCCTGAAGCTTGTCGCAACGCATCGATAGGTCTGGAGGACGCGGCGCACCGGTATAGGATTTTACGGAACCAGGCTGCATCTGCCCTGCCAATTCCTGGTACCAGGGAATCAGAGCCTGTCCAATTTCCCAGCGCGAAAGCCGTTCCGCTCCTCCAAGGTGATAGAGGCCTGGCCGGTTCAACTCGATCAGTTCCCAGAGGGCTCGCGCCGTCATACCGGCAGGTAAGGAGCAACGAAATTCATCTGTGAACAGAGTGAGCGGCTTTCCACTCTTCACCGAATTTCTCATGTCTTCAACGAAGCTGCGATCACCGGTCGGAGAAGTGCCGGCGTTCAGTCCCACTCGAATGACGCTATGTCGCGGGTTCTGTAAGACGAGCCGTTCGGCTTCCGCCTTGGTCTCGCCATACACATTGAGAGGATTCACCTGGTCGGTTTCGACATACCAGCCCTTAAACCCGTCGAAGACCTGATCGCTGGAGAAGAAGAGGAAGGGAATATCCGCCGAGAGTTCTGCGAGGAGGGCCGTGGCCTCCACGTTGATGCGGCGCGCCAGGACCGGATCCTGCTGACAAGGCCCGGGCCGGCTCTGCGCGACACAGTGGATGACGACCTGAGGTTCCAGGTTGCGCCAGAAGCGGCGCACCGCCTCTGCATCGGTCAGGTCCGCCTCCTGCCTGGTGAGGCCTCGCACCTCCCACTGCGGCGCCCAGCGGGGCGCCGTCTTGACGAGGTAATGGCCGATGAGGCCTGCCGCGCCGGTAATGAGAACGAGCGGTGCCATAACACGGACGCGGACTAGCGCGTCAGCTTGCGATAGCGAATACGGTGCGGTTGATCGGCTGCCTTACCCAACCGCTTCTTCCGATCCGCGTCATATTCGCTATAGTTGCCTTCGAACCAGACCACTTTGCTGTCGCCCTCGAACGCCATAATGTGGGTCGCGATCCGGTCCAGAAACCAGCGGTCGTGACTGCTGATGACGGCGCAGCC
>SXGS01519754.1_pt1 | contig 12319 bp, 14 predicted proteins | sample 3174681 | NCBI WGS metagenome assembly SXGS01 (sample SAMN11356861, study PRJNA531348) | freshwater metagenome | isolation source: freshwater sample F1-80 | place: China: Fuxian Lake, Yuxi | collected 2017-12-25
ACCGATAAACATCAGCCATGTAATCTTCTCGGGAACTTGTGACTACAATGACACGTTGGCGTTCTGCATCAACACCAACACGCTGACCTCCGTAGCCTACCCACCAGTAACTGCGACGGTCGCCAAACTGAGGATTCGCCCAAGTTTGATAACCATAGCCATTGAAAGCATTGCCTAGCCTTTTATTGCTGTTGGCAATTTGTTGCGTGGTGGCAGTGGACATGAACTCACGCATACAGGCAGACCCATTTTTTCTTGCGTCCATAGTGAACATGGCCATCCTTGCCCAGTCTGATGTAACTGCACTAAATCCTGCGGCAGTGATAGGCAAGTTGTCGCGACCCATTAGCCAATATCCTGGGGCACTGGCCTGTGTGGGTCCCCAAACGTAACGTTGAAAGTTGGCATGAAATCCGCCTAAGTTATTGATAATCAATCCTAGGCTTTGTGTGTCATTGGCCAAATATCTAAACTCTCTGCCAGATGCAATATCAGTCTGCCCATAGCGTCGTATCACATCCAATGTGGTTGTTGCACCACTACGTTGATCCATCCATTGGTCTGAATTAGCAGTCTTGTAGGCATTGCCTGCATGCTTGGAGTCAACTGCACCCGAACTCATAGTCAACAAATGCCTAATAGGTGCATTACCAAAAACTGTGCCTTCTAGTTCAGGCGCATACTTTTTGACAGGGTCATCTAAACTGGCAATTTTACCATCACACAACAGCCCACCAATGACATAGGCCACTAGGCTTTTGCTCATGGAAAAGGAAAATTGTGCTGTAATGGGTGTTGCTGGGGAACGATAGTTTTCGTAGATGATTTGTCCACGATCCACTATCATCATTGTCAACGCCGACGAGTTTTGAAATACTTGTGCGGCCTGATCGGCCACTCGTTGCTGTTCTCTAGTCAAACGTTCTGCCTTGACCAACAAGCGAGGCACACTGGCATTTTCAAAACTTTGGTTGGTGAATTCCTTGCTCATGCCGCCGGACATACGAACAGCACTGACTTCTGCAATTCTAGATTCAACTTGAGCATGAAGCGAAGTTGAGACTAATGCTAGACCTATTAGGCCCAGAGTCAAAACAAGTTTATTGATTCGCATAGCAGTTGGTCCTTTGAGGATTGTCCTACTGTTATGCTAACACAGGGTAGACCAAAAGTCAACCATTTATGTCAGTGATTGTTAGTGTTTACTGACCTACTGTTTTTGTAGTATATTTGGATCAACTTTGGTGCTGACTTTTTGTGCGTCTTGGCCTGAACGTGTCAGCGCCGCAATGGTGCTGACCACTATACCTACTCCAATAGCCCACAGTCCTTGCATGATCCAAAACATTGGTCCAATATATTCGCTGATGATCCAATACTCTACAGCAATAATTATGATCACTGCGCCAACCAATACAAAAAACCCTGCCCAGACCAACATGGACTTGATGATATTGGTTTCTTGGGTCAGGTTACGCATTTTTCTTCATCGCGATGCTGAACAATGTAGTTGGCAGTAGGGAATGCCAAACGTAATGCTTTGTCCAGTTTGCGTTCTAGTTCTTCTCTGCGGTTGGCAGTGATTTCGCGAGTGCCAGGTTCTTCATCAAACAATTCGTTGACTGTGGTCTTGCTTTGTGGTGTCCAACGGCCAATCCATTTGCCGTCACGCCTGATAACACCAACGTCGATATGCACGATCATAGTTCCTCCGTAATAATAGTTTAATTATACTTTAATTCAAAACCATTGTCAACAAGGACAATGACCAAAGTTTGGAGCGGGTAGGGAGAGTCGAACTCCGCATTATCGGCTTGGAAGGCCGCTGGACGCCCCTTGTCCTATCTACCCGCATGTTATCTTATGGGCCAATGTTTATTATACCGCTCAAAATAAAACATCAACTCTTCTTGTTCATCGTCATAGTATTCGGCCACATAATCAGACTTGACTCGACTGTGACTGTTTTCACATAGTGCCACTAAGGTAATGTTTGACCTATCATAACCCCAGGATTTCAACAACTCCACCATCCAAGTCCAGTTGCCGCCACGAATAATTCCTGCCTCTACCATAACCAGTTTGCGATACTGAACAATTTCTTCTCGCTGAAGCATCATTTTTAAAATGTAAGGCTCAGGTGTTTCATCAGGGTAGGTCACATCTACAGGAATTATTGGCAATATTTCACCACCACGACTCCAGGCATGTGCCAAGTGCATGGCTACTGTTGCTGAATAATCTGGTGATGCCATGATCATTGCGGTGTCCACGGGATCAAATTTGGAATCGTCAACTATACCCAACAAATGTTGTATCAACTCCCATTCGCGTTCTCTGGTTATAAAATGCAGGGGTCTGCGTTGCATTGGCTCAATTCCTGGCGGAAGCGGTGAGATTCGAACTCACGGACCCTTTCGGATCGTCTGTTTTCAAGACAGGTGCAATCAACCACTCTGCCACACTTCCTTGTTGATATTTATCGCGATAAATACTCTGCTATGATACCTTATTTGACTTTGCCATTTAGTTTTAGTTCCAGTGCTTGGCTATGGGCAACCAGCATAGTCAAGCCAGTCATCAATGACTTTCAAACCAATGCACCACTGGAGGCTGGTTTAATTACACCCGACAATGATCAATTGCGCTTATGGTATAGTAGCAAATGCTGGCAAGAATTGCAAGACTTTTTTCAGCCAATTGGACTAGAAGGTGGCGACATTCAATTCTTTTATTATAAGAAATTGCCGCGACCCGTCAAGGATCCTCGAGGCAATCCTCATATCGATACTACAGGTCCTGACCAGTGGTCAGGTGACAAACACGACATTAACTTTAGATTCAATATTGTTTTGTTAGGCGATGAGGATACGGAAATGTTTTGGTGGAATCGAGATCGACACAATCAGGGTGTGGAATCTAAAGAGTTTCCTAGACCTGACGGTATTCCTGCCAAACGTCTGCAGGCTCGAGGTGAAAACAGAGACGACCAATATCTTGCAGTAGGCGAACCCGATTGGCGTTGCCAAAGTCTAGCAAGACTCAATCAAGAAGCCAGTTTCGTTAGAACAGATATCTTGCACTCAATTAACTGGACTGGACGTAGTCCTAGATTTACTCTCAGTATTCGCTTTCAGCGTCCCTGGGACATCATTGAATCACTTCGCAAACGTGTAGCATTGGTGCCCTAGGAGGGACTCGAACCCCCACCCATTACGGAGCGGATTTTGAGTCCGCCGCGTCTACCAATTCCGCCACTAGGGCATGAGTAATGTGCTTTAATTTGGTGCCCCAGGGGAGACTTGAACTCCCACGCCTTGCGGCGGCGGCTTCTAAAACCGCTATGTCTGCCAATTCCATCACCGGGGCAAATTTTTATTGAATGCCAATCAACTCAATAATTATAGCACCCGTTGATGTCAACAACTAAAATTATTTTTGTAAGATTGGCATTCTAGTTATCCTGCAGACCGTGTTAGAAAATTCACACGGATCTTCTCAGGCTGGAAATACTTATTGATCAGTGCTTCAGCAACACTGATTTCAAACGGCTTACAACTAAAAATATCAAAGTAAGCATTACCATTTAGGTCAACCAAGTGACCACTGATGTTGCTGGTTTCAATCATTTGACAAAAACTGATACCGGCCTTGTCAAGCGAATGAGTGGCAAAGTGCTCAATCATTGGCTCTCCATAAGCCACCATGTCAATGGCTGGCACCAGTTCCTTGATAAAATTATAAACATTCTGCTTGTCTGTGACACGAGCCTTGTCGCAGGCCGCACAGTCAAACATTGCGTGGTAACCCCAATATGCCATTGGTTTTCTCCTTTAAGTTGAATTTGGCCCGCCCGGAGGGACTCGAACCCCCATAAGACGCTTTAGAAGAGCGTTGCCTTATCCTTTAGACTACGGACGGATATCTTTATCCATGCGACTATTATACGCGAACGTCGATGTATGTCAACCACTTTTTTGATGGCGGAGAGTAAGAGATTCGAACTCTTGATACAGGTTTTTGCCCGTATGCCTTCTTAGCAGGAAGGTGCCTTCGACCAACTCGGCCAACTCTCCAATTTGTGTCAATTCTTTTTCATCCAGAGAGGAATAGCCGGTGTCCATTTTTCCAAATTAACTTCGCGCCAAGGTTTGCCAGTTTTTCCTGCAATCTGTTGCTTACGCTGATCTAGTTCAGGAGTAAGATCCTTGTATAGGCGCAGATATTGTGGCAACATACCTTCTCTGACTCCAGCCTTGAGCCGAGCCTCATTGTCCTTGTGTGCCATGCTGGCAATGCTAATGGCACCAAGTTTGATCACTTCTTCTTCAAATGCTTGTTGAATAATGGAATACAAATGCCGTCCACGGTATTTTTCTTCAGTGAAGATCAGCACGATCCATCCCTGCTTGTTATGAGTATGATACTCATAAATTACTCCACCAAGGACTTCGCCATCCTTTTCTAGCCAGATACCTCGGTGACTGTTGGTTGCTAGATCAAAAGGTGCCATTGCCCAATTTCTTTCCAGCAAGTATGTTGTGGCTTTGAGATAAGCCACTGCTAGTCCCTTCTGTTGGCCTATATTATCTGTGTGCCAAATTTCCACTTCCATGCCTTGGGCATCAACTGCGGTTCCTAGTTTAATTTTCATTATTCGCTCCAATCAATCTTGTAGTTGTCAAGATGGTGTCGTATATAGTTCTCAACCGTCGGGTCTTTGATATCTAAAAACTCATAGTTCTTGTTAATGCCAAATCTTGTAGCAGGCTTAGGAAACACCGATTCATCGATGCTTTGTCGCACAGTATTCAATGCCATACTTTCAAGTTTGAGTTTAAATGAGCGATACCAATCATTGCGATCAAAACTCCAGATATAGTCACGTGCGGTTTTTTTGTAAGTTGCGGCGCTGTGTCCAATCTTTTCACCGTTGTTGTTATTGACCATTGACCAACGCTGATATCCTGCATCCAAATACCAATTCTCTATGGCATGAATGGCCTGTTTAGGTGCAATACGATCATTGTAGTAGAGTGCTCCGCGCACACCACAGTTCAACATCTTAACGTTGAAAATCAACCACCAAAAGAAATCATGTAGACTGTTTACTGGCACCGTTGCTGTGTCAGCATTTCTAGCAAACTTGTCATAGAGTCTACGACCAAAGTTGGGATCAGGCTCTTCTACACCAACAATGGGAAACTTTTGATTGGCTGGGTATGCCATGTAAGTGATCAACAGATCCTTGAATTCGCTGTAGTGAACATTGGGATCACCAAAACTGGGCATGATGCTGGCAATGTGACTGCGACTGGTATCACTGAGTCTGGGTCCTACCAGTGCTTCCCAGTTGTGATAAAGATTGAGTCCAAATACCGTGCCGTGAATGCAGTCACCATCGTCGGCAGTGACAGGTGTTAGACCCTGCTCAATCAAGTCGTGATACTTGAAGATCATTGAGTCAATGACATGAAATTTATCCCAAATATATTTGTGCCAGAACTGAGGATTTTCAACAATGGCTGGAACACTGGTGCAGACCACAATGTTCTTTAACTCTTTAGCAGTAAGGTTCTTCAGCAATGCTGTCATTATCACTGTTGAATCAATGCCACCAGAATACATGACAGCAAAACGTTCGTTGTGTTCGTTGATTCTACGTTTAAAATCCAATGCCTTTGCGTCTGACACTTCTGCAAATGTTTGACCAAAGTCTGGATCATATGAAACCATTTGATACTTAGGGATCATTTCCTGTGGCCAGGGCAAAGTCCATTCGCTGTTGTCACGTGTGACAAATCTATTGGGGTTCAAACGTCTTGCAATGTCAATGAAAAATTTTCCACCTGGGCTGGTTGACTCATATGTTTCCTGCCAAAAACGATTTTGCAATCCGTTGAAGTTAACGGAACTAAAATATAAAGTATCGTTTAAGTCTATCATAGCAGGTATCCTGAGTAATTGTCAAGGTTGAGTTTTGACTGTAGCAGATCATCGGGTTCTGAGACTTCTTCCATCAATGCGTAAAACTGTTTTCGCCAGTGCAGAGTCAATGGCGTATTGTTGACTCTCCACATGTCAGCAATGCGCTCTAATGCTTCTTCAATGTTGTCACTGAAATACAGTATTCGTTTAATTTCTGTGGTAATACCAACTTTACTTGATCCATTGGCATTGTCTGGTATGGTAGACCAACCACCGGGGGTAATGTCAGATAGAAACGAAGCATAAGCACCCATGGGCACAAGGTTATGTGTTAAATCACAGATCTTGGCCACATGCCAAGCGCGAATGACAAACTTGGCATATTCTGAAAACAACACAAAGGTGTTGAGATTTTCATTGTAGTTGTAGTCCAGAGGAAAGTCTTCAACCAACATCAACTGTGGTGCATCAAGTTTCCTTACCACTGGCATTTGTCTGCTGAACAATAGTGCGGCCTGACCAGGAATAGGATTTTTATTTTTAATGGTGTAACTGGTGCAGTTGCCGTTGTGGACGTCAGTGATCTCATCCTTGTGTAAAATCAAAACTGCAATGGCCGGCATCTTGCTGGAAAGGATCTGTGCAATTTCCATTGACGTATATGGATCGTAGTTGTCAACTGCAAATAGTCTATCGACTCCTGGTGAGTAATAAACGTTAGAGTTAGGCCGACGCTTAAAGCCGTTCATAAAAAAACTGCAGATCTTTGCGTTCATGGTTTGACCCCAGGTCATAATTTCTCCTCTTGACGTTTTAATTCTTCTTCAATGACTTCTCGAGCAATACGCTCTTGTGCTTCTTGCAAATGCGGCATGCGTTTGAGTTCTTCATAAATCCTCATCACACCATGTGCGGCATGAAATTTGTAAGCCCAAGGAAAAAAGGCATGTATGATGCTGGTGCAGAATAGCCATAGCAGTCGTAAACCATTGGAGATGCTGTGCCAGCAGTGATACCAGTAACCCATGTTACTGTGATTTAAGTGGTGACGGGCTCTGGCCCAAAAGGGATATCGTTTCTTGGTCATTGTGCCTACTTATTGAAGAAATCTTGACTGAATTTTTCTAATCAAGTTACTGCCGGTTTGTGTAAACACAAAAGGAAACACCGCATGAATTAAAAACACAATTCCTGCTGTCATGCTCATTACAGCCAACACTACAGCATGACTTAGGTGTTTAAAATACCCAACATTATTCTCATTGAGATGTTGATTGAACATCAATTCTCTCTAACTTTTGGTAGTGTGCAATCTTTTCTTGGTAACCAAAAGCAATACCAAGTATGTAGTTGATTTCTCGTTCGGTGGTTTCGCGTTTGACAATACTGTTGCCAACTACCAGGCTATTGTCAGGAATTTCTTTGTTTTGTGCAACAAGGGCATTGGCACCAATGATGCAATTGCGTCCAATTTTAGCACCATTGAGAATCACTGCCTGCATGCCAACCATGGAATTTTCACCCACAGTGGCACCATGAATCATGGCCATGTGCCCAACGCTGACATTCTTTTCTAATACTGTTGGGTAACCCGGATCAGTATGAATTACTGCGTTGTCTTGTATATTACAACCTTCGCTGACAGTGATGGTGGCATTGTCGCCGCGTAATACTGCACCCGGCCAAACACTGACACAGGATCCTAAAATACAATCACCAATTACAGTGGCTGAATCAGCAACGTAAGAATCAGCGGCTGACCACTGTGGTGTTTTATCTAGATATTTGTATATGGCCATTGTTATTTTTTCTTCCTTACTCTGAATGCCACCACACGTCTAGGAACGGTGCACCAAATTGACGCAGGATGTGTGGTATGTAGTGTGCGGCCATCGTAGCAGATAATTCTACCTGGCACTGGACTTACAATCTTGCTGGGCCAACCAATCTTAAACTTTCTATTTTGATTGATCATGCCTTCAAGGTTTTGAAATGTTTGATCATCACCTGTGAGTCCTTCTGGATCCTCGTCATAGTAAACGCAGTCAGCAAACCAAGTTGGATACCACTCAGGATTGGCACAGAACAAAATTGTATAGTATGAGTCATCGTCAACAAATGGGCTGTCTCTGTGAACGCCATGTGTGCGCTTTTGAGACTCGTCAAACTGAGCATTAGCATAAACACGCCATCCGGGCTTTAATTCTGAATTAGCAGGCTGTGGTGGTTGCCATGACGTATCTTTAGGGTCTGCTGGCATGCCTTCAGGATGACCGGTGATTTCAAATTGATTATCAAACTGCTGATTGATACAATTCCACAGTTCCAGCAATGCTGGATGCTGTTGCAAAGTTGTTTCGTCGCTGGCAAATGCCGCACGATGTTGTAGTGTTGAAAGATTTAGTCTGTGTTGCCAACTATACCAAATTCTAGCAGGGTCTTTTGCAGGAATATAGTCGCCAAATTTTGGAAATGCTGCCGACGGCGCTTTCCAAGTAGCACACCATCGTGAATTTTCTAGATATTCCCAGACTCGCTGTCTAAGTTCATCACTGATTCTATTGTCTAGGACCTGAACGTCATAAGTCATTGTTGCCTCCGCTGGGCTACTTAGTGCGGGCAAACATTGGTGCTCTAGCCAAGAATCAAACTTGGTATTCAGTCTTACCAAGACTGTGTTATGCCATTTAACTACAAGAGCATGGCCCCACCGACAGGGATCGAACCTGTTTCTTCGGATTTTCAGTCCGCCGCAATGACCACATTTGCTACGGTAGGAAGTAAAGTTGGTGCTCGAGGCCGGAATCGAACTGTCGCAAATTACTTGGTGCTCCGACCCGGAATCGAACCGGGAAGCCGTTAAGCGGCAGATTTTAAGTCTGCTATGTTTACCTATTTCATCATCGGAGCATATATTGGTCCCTCTGGTGGGAGTCGAACCCACATTGGCCAATTATCTGTTGCACACGGGATATAAATCCGCTGTTTTACCGTTAAACTACAGAGGGCTTGTTTGGGGCGACGTATGAGAATTGAACTCATGATAGCGGAATCACAATCCGCGGTTTTACCACTAAACTAACGACGCCATTGTAAAGTAAATATGATATGTCATCAACTATCATCACGGAACTGCGAGGCAATGTTCGCTATTATACAGTCTATGATGTCAAAGATCTAGTGGTAATTGCCACTAGCAGTGAAAAAATTGCCAAAAAGTTATGGCTCCAGTGCAGTCAGGGCCATACCACAAGGACACTTTATATCTTGAGCCGCAGAGAACTAATGCCTCCGTCGAACCCTAGACGTTGATTGCCAATGATATGCCATTCAATACGGCAGTATTCTGTGAATCGTTGTTGGTTCTCTAACAATTTTGGCAACATGTCTCGATACAAGGCCCATAATAGCCTGGTGCAACACGACCAATGATTTCTATAAACATAAATTTAATTATCTGGCCGGCCCTGAGAGATTCGAACTCCCAACTTCCAGTTTCGAAGACTGGCACTCTATCCAATTGAGTTAAGGGCCGATGGTGGTAGTGGTTGGACTCGAACCTACGATAGCCTCCGTATGAGAGAGGTGCATTAGCCGCTATGCTACACTACCTTAAAATTACAATTAAAATTAGGTGATTCAGGTAAATAGGCCTAAAGGAGCACTTAACCTATGCCTAACACAATCAATTCCGGTAATACCGGAAATATCCCCTACTATGCTGCCACTGGCACGGACTTATCCCCGTCACCAGGCATCACATATGATGCTGTAAACAGAGTTTTAAACATTGGCGCCATAAATGTTACTAGAAGTTCTTTTAGCGGAGGTTTTGGTTACGCTGGTATGAGTTACCAGCAGTTTCATACTTCTGCCGCTATAAGTTCTATGAACTTTGTTCGTGGTCGTGGAACTAGTTCAAGTAAAGTAAAACCCAACAATGCGGATCAATTGGCCAACATTGTGGCCGCTGGTTGGAACGGAACTGCACCAATGGTTGGTTCCTATATCCGTGCTGTAGTCAACGGCACTACTAGTGCTACTAGCATGCCTACTGAATGGGTATTTGGCACACATGATGGCACTACTCTGGAAGATCGAGTAAAAATTACCAAAGACGGTGTTCTTCAAGCCAACACTATTGCACCGTTATCAACCACTGATCTAACTCTTAATGCCATCGGACAGATTGTTCTAGGTGCCGCCAGCAAAGTAAAAATCACTGGCGGTTCAGCAGGTCAATCATTGACCACTGACGGCAATGGCAATTTGTCATGGACTACTGTTGGTGGTAGCAGTAATCAATTGGTTAATGGTGAGTATGAAGTTGTATTGGGATCAGACGGTGCCTTAACATTGCCGAGTGGTGCAGGATTTGGGCTCGGCGAAAGCGGACAACTTAAGGTCAATGATCAAGCATCGCAGTCATTAGACTTCCGCGATTCCGCCGGGCGCGGTTTCTATACCAACAGCGACGGTTATACTTTAAGAAGTAACGGAAATTACAGTTGGACATTTACATTTGATGGCCATCTAGCGTTGCCCAACGGTGCCGTGATCCGAGACACCGCAGGCCTCGCAGTGGCCATTGGTGCCAGTGCTGGTAATACCTCACAAGGCACACAAGCAATAGCCATTGGTCTCAATGCTGGTGCCAACACACAAGGCGAGAACGCAGTGGCCGTTGGCGGCAATGCTGGTAACGACACACAAGGCATAGCCGCAGTGGCCGTTGGTGTCGGTGCTGGCCAAACCTCACAAGGCACAGCCGCAGTGGCCATTGGCGGCAATGCTGGCACAACCACACAAGGCATAGCCGCAGTGGCCGTTGGTCAAAATGCTGGCACAACCACACAAGGCGGTGCCGCAGTGGCCGTTGGTGTATATGCTGGTAATACCTCACAAGGTGAAAACGCAGTGGCCGTTGGTGTATATGCTGGTAATACCTCACAAGATGAAAACGCAGTGGCCATTGGCGGCGAGGCTGGCAAAACCACACAAGGTGTGTCAGCAATAGCCATTGGTTATCGTGCTGGTCCAACCTCACAAGCTGCCAACAGCATAGTGATCAATGCCACTGGTGTAGCACTGGACAACACCACAGAGAGCAGTTTGGTGGTAAAACCTGTGCGAGGCGTTGCGGGAGCCAGTTTGCCCGCAGGATTTAAACCAGTGGCCTACAACCCCACCACAGGCGAGTTCATATACTATGACCTTTGATAGAACAACAACGCAATGGTAAAAAGAAAAAGCCTACAAACTTTGTAGGCTTTTTTTAACTAGACTGTGTCTAGATTAGAAACTACGAGTATAACTGAAGTTATATGCTTTTTCTGCGCCGTCCTTGCGAACAACGTCATACATGACACCGATGGTGTCTTTCTTAGTCAAAGCATATGACAAACCATAACGCATGGTATCACTGCGATCGGCGTCACCATTGCTGAATGAATCGCGGAAGCGATAGGCAACACGAGTAGTCAAATCAGATGTGACTTTGAAGTTAACACCGGGTTCAACTGAGTAATACTCAACGCGATCTGCGCCTGACACACTCTTGACACCCACAGCAGTTCTAACATTGGCTGTCAATACGCTGGTTTCAAATCCAACAGCAGTGACACCAACTTCTTGGCGAACTGAGGTTGCTCGGGTGGTATTGTTGCGACTATTGATCACGCCAATATCACCAGCAAACCCTTTGGACAACGCGGTTCGAACCATGATGCTGGTTCTTACAGTTTCTTGACCGTTTGAGTCTGCTTCTGCTACTGCACCGCCCAAGGTCATTGATGTCTGTGCCATAGAGGTTGTAGCGGCTAGTGCCAATAATGTAGTTACTAAAATTTTCTTCATTGTTACTCCTAAGTAAAAAGACCACTAGCAATAGGTTATACTACTAGTGGTGCATTTTTACTTAGTGCAACTATTTGTTGCATTGCAACCCATAATATGGTGCTCAGACCAAGAATTGAACTTGAAATAACCGCTTATCAAGCGGCCGTTATACCATTTAACTATCCGAGCAAACTTGGCAGTGAGTGTGGGATTCGAACCCACGTCCCTAGTTTCCTAAGAAAACACCTTAGCAGGGTGCCGATTTCAACCTCTCATCCAACTCACTATAATTAACTATAATTGGCTGGGGATGATGGATTCGAACCACCACTGACGGAATCAAAATCCGTAGTCCTACCCTTAGACGAATCCCCAATTTTGGTCCGAGTGGCAGGATTCGAACCTGCGATATCCTGGTCCCAAACCAGGCGGAATGAACCTGACTATCCTACACTCGGTAATTTCTCATATCAAAGGGCGCACATTTTTTTCTGTCGTTTAAGAGTAGGCGGCTCGCCGCACACTCCCCTTGCCCAACACTTGGCGCACCTCC